>Ga0210407_10002300_pt1 | contig 16559 bp, 16 predicted proteins | sample IncBWC27MmetaG_FD_150860 | JGI IMG/M metagenome (GOLD analysis project Ga0210407, IMG submission 150860) | Forest soil microbial communities from Barre Woods Harvard Forest LTER site, Petersham, Massachusetts, United States - Inc-BW-C-27-M | ecosystem: Environmental > Terrestrial > Soil >...
GTGAAGGAAGGCGACACAATCAGTATCGTCCCATCCATCGCCGGCGGCGTTTGCTAATTTAAGCGCTGTCATCCTGAAGGTCCGCGGCCGCGGGCCTGAAGGATCTCAGCGTCAATCACGACGTCGCCCGAACCAGGGGCACAGCAGTCAGATCCGGGAGCTTTTTATGGCAACAATCAAGTCAGACACCGCACCAGCCGCGCCGGCAGAAAAACTCGCTGCGGCGCTCTCCAAAGAAGAAGTCCTGCGTTACAGCCGTCACCTCATCATGCCCGAAGTCGGCATGGAAGGTCAGCTCAAGCTGAAGCAAGCAAAAGTACTCTGCATCGGCACCGGAGGCCTTGGCGCGCCGCTCGGACTCTATTTGGCCGCAGCAGGAGTAGGCCGCATCGGCCTCGTCGATTTTGATTCCGTCGACTTCACCAATCTCCAGCGCCAGATTCTTTTCAGCTCCGGCGACGTCGGTCGGCCAAAAATCGAAGCCGCCGCTGATCGCCTGCAAGGCCTGAACCCCGAAATCCAGATCGATCGCTTCGAAACGCATCTGACCAGCGAGAACGCGCTCGCCATAATGAAGGACTACGACATTATCGTCGACGGTACCGATAATTTCCCCACCCGCTATCTTGTAAACGACGCCTGCATCCTTCTCGGCAAGCCGAACGTGTACGGCTCGATTTTCCGCTTTGAAGGACAGATTAGCATCTTCGGAGCGCCCAGCGGCCCGTGCTACCGCTGCCTCTATCCCGAACCGCCCCCGCCCGGCCTGGTGCCCTCGTGCGCCGAAGGCGGAGTTCTCGGCGTGCTTCCAGGAATCGTCGGCGCGATTCAAGCCGCGGAAGCCCTTAAATTGATCATCGGAAAAGGTGACCCGCTTATCGGCCGTCTCTTGCTCTTCGACGCTCTCGCCATGCGCTTCCGCGAATTGAAGTTGCGCAAAAATCCGGAGTGCCCCGTCTGCGGCGCGCATCCGACCGTCACCAAGCTAATCGACTACGCCGAGTTCTGCGGCATCCGCGGCGAAGAAGCGCCCGCGCCGCAAACGGCAGTTCCGGAAATCACGCCGCGCGATTTCAAGGCACGCCTCGATCGTGGCGACGATCTTTACGTTCTCGATGTCCGCGAGCCCCACGAATACCAGATCTGCAATCTCGGCGGACATCTCATCCCGCTCGGCGATCTTTCGCGCCGCGTAAATGAACTCGACAGCTCCCGCGAAATCGTCGCGCATTGCCGCAGCGGCAAACGTTCCGCCGAGGCCGTTGAGTTCCTGCAAAAAGCCGGCTTCCGCAAAATTTGGAACCTGAAGGGTGGTATCCTCGCCTGGTCGGACGAAGTCGATCCGAATGTCCCGAAGTACTGACCACTTTTGGTGCCTGAATTGACTGCGACCGTTGCATTCGATCGGAGGATCAATGTCCGCCACACGAATCACTTCTCGAAACGATGGCCCCTTGCGCGTGGAAGGGGAGTTCGAAATTCTCGATCAGGACGGTAAGCCGTTCGGTCTCGCTGGACGAACCGCGCTTTCCCTTTGCCGATGCGGGGCCTCGGAGAACAAGCCTTTTTGCGATGGTAGTCATAAACGAGTCAGCTTCCAGAGCTCAACCCCCGCTCGCGATCTGCCGCCGCCGCAACCCAAACCGTAAAACGAGATAGGTAGTTTGGCACCGGGAGCGTCACATTTCTACCCCGAGACCCGCCGCTTGCCTTAATCCACAAAACCCTCTAGAAGCCCCGAGACGGCTGGTAAGTATAAATATCTGTGCCACTTAGGTGGTACTAAAATGGTGCCCCAGAACGGTACATGGGTTGCTGCCCTATCTACTGGGCAAGGTGCTGTCTTTGGGGGATGTGTGGTTCGTCAGGCTAAATTTTGGAATTTCGTCCATCGCTTTCGACTGACCCTTCTCGGGGCTATCGCGACCGGTGCGTACCTCACTCTTCTGTGGATTCTGCGCAGCTCTGCCTATTTCTCTGATCCGCTGCTCGACACCTACCTTCAAATGGCTGGCAGCCTGATCGCCTTCACATTTGCGGCCAATGCCTTAGTTCGCTTCCGGGGCACTCATGACCGAATCTCTTTAATCCTCGCCTTCGGATTTGTCATGGCTGGTTTGATCGAGGCAGGAACGAGCATGACGTTTTACCGCGGCATGCTTGTCACCGTGGTTAGCGGAAACCACATTTCTCTCGGCTGGCTCGCGGGCCGCACCCTGCTGGGTATCCTGCTGTTAGCCGCGCTAACCGTGGAACGCCGCATTCCCGTGGCGCGGGATCCCGCAAGGGAAATGGCGGGGGCGACGCTTATCGTTGGCGCGGCCGCCTACCTGACGAGCGTCTTTTACTTCATGATTCCGGATGCGCCGCGGATTCATCCAGGCGCTCTGATCCCGAGACCTTGGGACCTTGTGCCCGCCGCAATCTACTTGGCAGCGGCGATCGGATATGGGTGGCGCCTGCGCCGCGCTGACGCGTCGCTCGATCGTGCTTTGTTCGTAGCTGCCGTGCTCAACGTGATTTGCCATGTCACCATCAGCCAGTCGCAGCACGTTCTCGACGCATCGTTCACTCTCGCTCACGCGCTCATGGTTCTCAGTTACGTCGTCGTTCTTGGCGGAACGCTTTTGGACAACGCGCAGCTCTTTGATCAGGTCAGTCGCATGGCCGCTTCGGACTCGCTCACCGGCCTTGCCAACCACCGCCGTATGCTGGAAGTGCTCGAGACAGAAATTCAGCGCTCGCGGCGCACCGGCCGCAGCTTCGCCGTTTTGTTGTTCGACCTCGACGGTTTGAAAAAAATCAACGACCGTTACGGCCACCTTATTGGAAGCCGTGCCATCAAGCGTCTGGGAATCGCGCTGCGCGGCAGTAGCCGCACGATCGACACACCCGCCCGTTACGGCGGCGACGAATTCGCGCTCGTAATGCCGGAATCGAATGAACAAGAAGCGCGGCTCGCTGCCACCCGTATCTGCGATCAGCTAGCGCGAGACGGCCAGGATCCGCAAATCACCGTGAGCGTTGGTCAGGCCGTGTATCCAACGGACGGGACGACCATCGAAAAGATCTTGGGTGCGGCTGACAAGGCGCTGTACCAGATGAAGGGCCGGGGCCAAAAGAAAATGAGAATGGGAAATGTAGCGGCACTGATCTAAAGCTGATCTAAAAGGGAGTAGCGGAAAATGCCATTTGGGATGGGGGTCCCAAAGTCGTTCACGGCCTCGCGTCGCGAGCCGCGCATTCCCATGGAAGTCGGAGTAAATATCACGGGCAATCCCGCGCTTCCCGGAACGGAAACTACTTTCACGGAAAACGTCAGTCCGCGGGGTGCTCGCGTGTTGAGCACTCGTAAGTGGAAAATAAACGATCGGCTGACCCTCACCACCCTCACGGGGTCGTTCCATTCGATTGCGCGCGTTGCTTACTGCCAGTTGGTGCCCGATGCGGGCTTCGCCGTGGGACTCGAATTTATCGCGCCCACCGGCAATTGGGTCGTCGCAGACCCATCAGCAAACTAACGTCTCTTCAAAGCCCTGCAAGAGGTGCCACCGGCTTCTGCTGAACTGTCCTTTTCTCCGCCGGGAAAATCTCGACTTTGGTGACCTTGCCCACAATCGCACCTGCGCGGCCGCGCACGGTTTTTGTAGCGCAGGCGTCTCGCCGGCTTTGCTTTTTTGTGGCTGCTCGCGCGGTCTCGAATCGACCACGTAGTTGCTTCTAATGCACGAACCCCACGTTCGGCTCCGGTGCCGGCCCCGGCCCTTCCGGCAACGGCCCAAACTGCGCTTCGTAACGCGAAACGTTTTCCTGCAAAGCGCGCACCAACCGCTTCGCATGCGTGGGACTCACGATGATGCTCCCTACGAGCTTTCCCTGCGGCAGGGTGGGGAAGAGATAAATAAAATTTAGCGTGAACTCTTCCGCATTGTGATGGACCACCACCAGATTCGAATACTGGCCGAGCAGTTCCTTTTCGTCGGCCTTGATCTGCACTTGTTGCTGCGATTTCGGTGCCTCAGTCATCTCCATTCTCCTTGCCGGCTTTCGATTCGAAACTATAGCAGAGCGTCACCCGGCCTCGTTGCTTTTTGGAACCTTGTTGATTCGAACGATTGACCTCTTAACGAGTTAAGCGTAGTTTATATGGATAGTTCATCATGGTTAACTCATGGACAGTTTGAAGGCCGGCGCCGGTACTCAAATTCAGAATCCAGCGCATCCGACCACCGACGCAGCCATCGAGTCCTCCGCGGCGGCGGAACTTGCTGAGCTACTCACCCACGAAGACGTGGATCGCGCGCAGGATCGTTGGCGGGTTGCGCGCGCTCGAAAATCAAGAACGGCGGGGCGGCTTCGCGTCCTTTGGTTTCTGATCGGACCGGGCGTTCTCGTCTTTCTTGGCGAGAACGACGCGCCCAGCATGCTTTCGTATTCGGCGGACGGCGCACGCTTTGGCATCGGCTTTTTTCTCCCTTTCATCGTGCTTACCTTTGTCATGGGTTTCATCGTGCAGGAAATGACCGTTCGGCTGGGTGCCGTCACGCACCGGGGGCATGCCGAGCTCATCTTCGACCGCTTCGGACGCTTCTGGGGTTTCTTCTCGATGGGAGATCTGGTGATCGGAAATTTCCTGACCCTCGTGACGGAATTCATCGGAATTCGCGCCGGCCTCGGTTTTTTCGGCATCCGGCCGGGAATTGCAATCGGCGGGTCGCTCGTGATCGTGGTCGCGGCAATCACCACCGGCCGTTATTGGACTTGGGAACGAACCGTCATGGGCCTTGCGATTTTTAATGGCTTGTTTATTCCCGCGGCGATTTTCGCGCATCCGGATTGGTCTGCCGTGGGCCACGCGCTTGTCACTTGGTCGCCTCTGCCCGCCGGCAATCGGTACGAAATTCTCGTGCTCATTCTCGCTACCACGGGCGCTACGGTGACGCCTTGGATGCTTTTCTTTCAGCAGAGCGCGGTCGTAGACAAAGGTATGCAGCCGCGCGATATCAAAGCGGGCCGCTTCGACACCATTCTCGGCGCCGCCTTGGCCGCGGTGTTCGCCATTGCGACGATTCTCGCTACCGTTCCGTTGTTCCATCACGGCATCGACGCTTCGCGGTTTCAAGCGGCGGAGTTCGCGCAAGCCCTCGAACCGTGGATAGGACACGTGGGTGCTGCGCTTTTCGCGCTCGGCATTTTCGAAGCAGGTATTGTGGCGGCAATCGCAATCTCTACCTCATCCGCGTACGCATTCGGCGAGGTTTTGCAAACGGGCCACAGCCTAAACCGCCCGCTCCGCGACGCGTGGCCTTTTTATCTGACTTTGCTGGGTTCCGCCTGTGCAGCCGCAGGCCTCGTGCTGATTCCACGCGCGCCTCTCGAGTTCATTGTCCTGACTGTTAACGTCATCGCGGTTCTTGCCATGCCGCCCGCTCTCGTTTTTCTCCTGATGCTCGTGAACGATCCCGACGTGATGGGCGAGCATGTAAACGGCGGGTGGGCAAATTTCGCGGGAGTAACCGTCACCGTGCTGTTGATTTGTGCGGGACTTATTTTCGGCGCTGCAACCGTTTTCCCGAAGTTGCTTGGCGGTTAGTTTTGCGAGGCGCGAGCAACATTTAGACGAGCGTAATTCAAGGCTTAATCGAGGTACAAAGTGAACTCAGACCAGGCACAATCCGCCAGCAGCCACCGCGATCTTCCAAGCGAAGCCGCCGCTGCCGCGCAACCCGATCTGAAAGATCCTCGCGTCGTTCTTTCGCTGCTCGAGGCGGACCAGGTAGTGGCGGCCAAGAGCCAAACGCATTTCGGGCGCCGAGCGCTTTCGTCGCGTGAGCGCATTTTGCTTTGGGGACTTCGCATCTATGTCGTCGTCATGCTGGTAATCGTGACGATCACCGTTATACAAGCGGTTGGCGCATCGCACTGAGAGAACTTTTCTCCGCTGTGCAATCCCGAGTTGCCGTGCGAAGATTTCAAACCGCGCGCAGCGCAAGTATCAGGCCTTCGACGAAATGAACTCGAACCAACCTCCAGGATCCCCAAACAAGCCGCTATTGATCGGCATCGGCGTGCTCTTTGTGATGATCGCCTTCGCAGGGGGAATGATCGTGTACTCGATGAGCGATTGGAGCGTTCCGGAGAAAGTAAAAAGCCTAAAAAATCCTGTCCCCGCCGGGAACGAATCGATTGCGGCGGGAATGTCGATTTACAAAGATCGCTGCGCGAACTGCCACGGCGAGCGCGGCGACGGGCGGGGCGAAAAAGCCGAGCAGCTTTCGATCGCGCCCTCGAATTTTACCGACGCTCACAAAATGAGCGCTTCCACGGATGGCGAACTCTTTTGGAAAATCAGCAAGGGCAGGCGGCCGATGCCCGCTTTTAAGGACAAACTCAGCGAGCAGGAGCGCTGGCAGCTCGTCGACTACATCCGCACGTTTTCCACGCGACTCGTGGACGCGCCACTGAATCCGACCCCGCCTGAGGTGCCCACCGAGAAACCCGCGCCGAAGAAACAATGAAACGCGCGGCACGCTTGACGTCAGCTACTTAACCGTCGCCAGCCCTTCCGCGACTTCCTTCAGGTCGGGAACGACTGGAATATCGTAGTTCTTGAACCAGCCGACGATTCCATCTTTTCCCACGATCGCAATGGCCCGTCCGGTGATTCCTTTGTCGGCCAAATAAACCCCGAATTTATCGGACGCGGCGCCGCGCGGTTGAAAGTCCGCTAACAAGGGATAATGAATACCCATTTTTTCGGCGTAGGCCTTGTGCGACCACACGCTGTCCACGCTGATCCCGAGCACCTGGGCGTCGAGTTGTTCAAATTTTCGCATGTCGTTCACCAGGCAGGCGTGTTCGTTGGTGCAGGTGGGGCTCCAGTCGAGCGGGTAAAACACCAGAACGACCTTTTTCTTCCCCTTGAAGTCCGACAGCTTGACCTCTTTTTTGTCCTGGTCCATCAAAGTAAAATCCGGAGCCGGACTTCCCACTGAAATTGGCATACTCACTTCCTCCCGATTCGCTCGCGCGATGAATTGTCAGAATTGCGAGACCGACCGTTACGAATCATCCATGATAGCCGAAGCAGACGGGGCAGACAAACTCCGGAACGCGGCAATGCGTGGCGCAATCTGCTACCATACGGCCCTGAAACGCGGAGAGAACCGAGAACTTGGCTCGCATTTCGTACGAGGAAGCGTATCCGGGTATTCAGTTTTCGCCGCGCAGCCGGAACTGGTGGGCGCGACTGAAGGGCGCGCCGCCGGAATGCATTCACCGGCCGTCGAAGTCGGTCTGGATGGCGACGCTTCTGCCTGACATTGTTTTTTTCTTCGGCCAGAGCTATATGCGTCGCGAGCGGCTGCGTCCGGAAGTTTTGTTGTGCCGCGAGTGTTTGATGGACTTCGTGAAGAGCGACACAGCGTCGTTCAAGGGGCGCATTGTGGCGTTCGAGCCGGACCCGAGCGTCACGCAATATTTCTTCACCAGCGCGCCGGATTTTGCGCCTGCGGGAATGACGGCGGAAGTGGAGGAAGCGATCACCGAGCGTCTGGCCCAGGATTTCGGAAACTGCACAGCGTGCGACCGGGCCGCAACATGGCTGTGGGTTTCGCGCGCGCAAGTGGCGAGCCTCGATGACTTCCAGCGGATTCGCGATTCCGCCGGAGAGCGGCTTTGCGCCGCGCATGGACCGCAGAAACTGCGCAAGGCTTTTGAGAAGATCGACAAGGCCAAGTTGAGTTTCGTAAATCTTCCGTACGGCGAGTCCGGCGCGTACGTCTGGATCTAAACGATGCAACCGAAAAGACAACCGATGCCATTGAGCGAAGTGGTTGAGAAGTATATTGCCGCCGCGGGCGGGTACGGAAAGCCGGCGGCGCTGTCGTCGTTGGGATTTTCTCGCGCGGAAGTGGAGCAGGTTTTTAGCGTGTACGACGAGGACTACCACATCAGCCGGTTCTTTCATTTTCGCAACGAAGCCGGCGAGAGCTACACGATCAACGAATTCCCGCAAACGCACGTCACCATCGACGCCGAAATTCAATCGATTCTTTAGAGTTCGCTTTTCTCGCCACATGAAATCACCGAAGCGGGGGATGAAATGAGAATTCCGGGTCGATGTCGACCGGGATGTCGGACTGTTTTGCGAGGAGAGCTGCGAGGTCGGGAGGCATCACCGCGTACTTCTTAAACCATGCCTCCGTGCGCGCCTTGTCGCCAGTGGCTTCCTGTTCGAGCAATTCTTTCGCGAGGGAGGTGATGGCCACGGGTATTTTGTCGAAATCGATTTCGTAGAGGCCGGTGGAGGCGTCGCGGCGGATGGCGCCCTGCTCGAGGTAATAATTAAACTCCATGATTTCGCCGGCACTGTGAGCTTCGGCAATTCCGAATCGCACGGTGCGGAAGATCCCAGCGACCGCGGAAGCATAGATACCATTAAGCTTTTCCTTGGGTATCGCTCCACGTTCAACGAGCCAGGGAAGGCAAAACTCGCCCACGATATCCGCCTTTGCTTCTTCGAGCGCCGAATAGGCGTGACCGATGGCTTCGTTAATCTCCACTTTGCCGGCCGCGGTTCGCGCATACGCCGGACCCAAGCCGTGGGCGATCTCATGCATCATCGTGTCTGTGAGGTAGCCTTCGCCGCTGACCATGGCCGCCTGATCGGGGCGCATCACGCGTTTGGCGAGCGGAAGGATGACGTAGTTCACGCGCGCGTCCAGAAAATTCTTCCAGAAAATTTTCTTTGAGCCTTTTTCTTCGTGGATGCGGGCATCGTTGGGCAGATCGTCAGCAACGGCCTGATAACCGTGACGAAGATCGCCGGCGCGATAAGGCGAATCGACCACTTCCATGGGCGAGCGCTTGCCGCGTTTCGAGGGCAAGTCGTCGGGCGCGAGCGGCAGCGATTCCTGGAACTCAGGTACGTATTTCTGAAAAACAGAGAGCTTTTTGCTTTCTTCCTCGTTGCGGATCATCACGGAGGCGCCGTACGTAGCCTTCACTCCGAGGAGCGAATCGTCATAAGTTTCGTAAGGCGCGAAGACGATGTCGATTTTTGAATCTTCGAGATTGAGCCAGGCAATGTCGCTCGCGTAGTAGTCGTCGGAGAGCAGCGCGTCGGCGCGAAGGCGCAGGAATTTCGCGAAGGCGGGATCGTCGCTCAGTTTGGCGGCGTCGCGCAGATCTTTTGCCATCGGTTCGAGGAACTCGCCGTAGGCGACGTGGTAGGAGATGGTTTCGAGCGCATCGCCTTTATGGCGTACGACGGTAAGCAAGTTGTAGATGGCATCTTTCTGGTTCGGGTGCGCGCTGACGTACCCGTCGATTTTTTCGTGTGTGAGATCCGTTGCGAAGAAGCCGCGCCCGAGCGGCATGGGCTCGGTGCCGACGAAGGGCTTGTTTTCATCAACCAAATCGAAGCGGCTGCCGTTGATTCGCAAGTACGTGCGTAGCAATTCGTCTTGCGGGTTCTTGCTGCTCGCGAGCGAGAGGTAAAGCTTTAGGCCCTCGGGGTCGCTTTGGCGCCAGAAGATGCATTCGAGCAGACCGGAAGCATCGACGAGTTTCTGGACGAGTTTCTTTTCGGGGTCGGTGAGGCCATGCGAGTTGAAAGGCATCTCGACACGTTTGAATTTCGCAACGCGCTCGGCGAGATCGGGGACGACAACGAGATTCTGTTTTGCGGCGCGCGAGGCAGAGCCTTTGTCAGCCGGCATGGGCGCGGACTGAACAGGCGCGGAGGACTGGGGCATGGCGTTCAAACGCATTGCAGCGAGGAGAAGAACCACTGCAAACATGAGACTTACTAGCCCTCGTTTGGCAATAAAAAACAGCAAAAATTCGCTATTAGAGCTAGTTGCCGGTGTTTGTTTTCTATGAGATAGGGATGTTTCTAATCGCGGATTCGCTATTAGAAAACGCGATGCTTTGTCGCGGTTTACGCTCGCTCCGGAGCCAACTGCGGCCATGATGGCTGAAACCCCAGATGAGACGAGAGGGACCATGGCGAAGCTGAAACTCCGGCCCGAGGCGCATGCTGCGGGTGAACCAGCGCAGTGGTACACGCTCGGCGCTACTTCTGATGTGTAGAAGCGACTACATGTTGCAGGTATACCAGCACAACGGAAGGCGCTTCGCGCGGCGTATCTTTTGTCGGAGCTGAAGCTCCGACCCCCTAAATAGCAGCTTGCCGAGGCGGATCTTTCGGCTGCGCTCGGAACAAGTTCCGGAGTTACGCCGAGACGGAGCAGGGCATCGTCGTGAGCGGGGCTTCCCGCTCGCGGCCTGCGGCTTAGTGTTTGCCGCCTTGCACGCGTTTTGTTACGTAGCGACATCGCGCCACATTTAGCTTAGCAGCAACCATTGAAATTTCAAGTGTTTTGGAAAACCGTCGCGGTTACTTGGCCGCGGAGGTTACGCGCTCTAGGCGCTGGGCCAGGGCTTCGTGTTCCTGGTTGATTTCTGGGGGCAGGCGCTTGCCAAATTTGTCGAGGAATTTAGCGGTGGAATTTTGCTCTTCGACCCAGTCGGCGGGATCTACACGCAGGAGTTCGTCGAGATTCTCTTTCGGGAGCGAGAGGCCGTCGAGTGTGAGCGAACTGGGCGTGGGGACGTAGCCGATGGGAGTCTCGGTTGCGGCGGCGCGGCCTTCGATGCGATCCAGCATCCACTTCAGGACGCGGACGTTTTCGCCGTAGCCGGGCCAGAGGAATTTTCCGGCGGCGTCTTTGCGGAACCAGTTCACATTGAAAATCTTGGGCGGCTTTTTCATTTTCGCGCCCATGTCGAGCCAATGGCGGAAGTAATCGGCCATGTTGTAGCCGCAGAAGGGGAGCATAGCCATGGGGTCGCGGCGGGTGACGCCACCAGGACCGGTGATGGCAAAAGTGGTTTCGGAAGCCATGGTAGCAGCGACGAAAACGCCATGCTGCCAGTTGCGCGCTTCGTAAACCAGGGGCGCCACGCGAGCGCGGCGTCCGCCGAAAATCAGAGCCGAGATGGGAACACCTTTCGGGTCTTCCCAGTGCTCGGAAATCGAAGGCGACTGGCGCGCAGGGACGGTGTAACGCGAATTGGCTTGCGCGGCGGTTCCTTTGCTCGGGGTCCAGGGCTCGCCCTTCCAGTTGATCATGCCGGCGGGAGGCGCACCGTCCAAGCCTTCCCACCAAGGCTCGCGCGCAGGCGTGAGGCCGACGTTGGTAAAAATGGAATCGTGATGCACGGCGGCGATGACGTTTGGATTTGTTTTCGTGTTCGTGCCGGGAGCGACGCCGAAGAAACCGGCTTCGGGATTAATGGCACGCAAGGTGCCGTCGTCGGCGATATGCATCCATGCGATGTCGTCGCCAACGGTCCAAACGCGATAGCCCTGCTTTTCGAGCGCGGAAACCATCATGGCAAGATTCGTCTTGCCGCAGGCGCTGGGAAACGCAGCCGCCATGTAGGTGACTTTACCGGAAGGATCTTCGAGGCCGAGGATGAGCATGTGCTCGGCCATCCAGCCCTGATCGCGCGCCATCCAGCTGGCGATGCGCAGCGCAAAACATTTTTTACCGAGAAGAGCGTTGCCGCCGTAACCGGAGCCGACGCTCCAGATTAATTTTTCTTCGGGAAAATGGAGGACGAAGCGGCGGTCAGGGTTCACGTCGCCGATCGAATGAAGGCCGGGGACGAAATCGCCGGAGACGCCGAGCCGGTCGAGCGCGCATTTGCCGATGCGGGACATGATACGCATGCTGGCGACAACGTAGGCGCTGTCGGTGATTTCAACGCCGACTTTACTGTAGGGAGAATTCACCGGGCCAAGAATGTAGGGCACGACGTACAGGGTTCGGCCCTTCATGGCGCCGTCGAAGAGCGGGCGGACTTTGTCCTTGGCTTCGGCGGGAGCCATCCAATTATTAGTAGGGCCAGCGTCTTCTTTTTTGTGGGTACAGATATACGTAATGCCTTCAGTGCGAGCGACATCGTTGGGATTGCTGCGATGGAGGTAAGAGTGCGGGTACGTTTTCTGATTCAGCTCGATATAAGTGCCGTCGGCAAGCATTTCCGCGGTGAGCCGCTCTATTTCGGCAGGGGAGCCGTCGATCCACACGATCTTCGCGGGCTTCGTAAGGCGAGCTGATTCTTCAACCCAGATTTCCAGCGGTGTTGCCACCGAACCTCCTGAATTTTCTCGCGGGGAGCGTCGCGACAGGCGAAACAGAAGCGCTCGTACAATAAAAATTGTAGGGCAGTGCCTGGGGAAAAGCAAGGCAGAGGCGGCGCATCCGGCTGCAGATATGCCGGATGCTATACTTTCCGGAAAGTGTACGCGCGAAAATTAGAGGCGGAAATTACGATCGGGAGCGAGAGGCGGGCGTGCCCGCTGGAGTGGCTCGACAGCTTTTGCATGCGGAATTTCACGGGGTCGGCGGAATTCGACGACACGCTACCGACGGGCGAGGGACGGCTGGAGGCAGGACTCGGCGTGGATCTGGTGCGCCTCGCGGACGCGATGAGCGAGTGGTTCACGAAGCGCGGCAAAGGAAATGGACAAGCGGTGAAGGTGGAGTTGCGCGAAGCGGAAAAGCCTGGCTGAAAACGCGAGCTAAATAAAATTCAGCAGGCCCTAGGAAAGGAAGAGCCGAACTTTCCTGCGTATGACTGGGGCGTTGCAGCGGTCATCGCCGGAGAATTCGGCTCCTCACTTATAATTCGACGCCGCAATAGAACGATGGTTAGCAACGATCGCGTTTCCAACTTTATTTTGTTGGAAAAGGAATCTCTTCGGAATTGCGAGGGCTCGCGAATTGGCCGTCGAAACGGGAGAGCATAGATTTAATACGCGGCATGGCAGCGTATGCGGCGTCCTCTCCCGCCGCGACGAGTTGCGGCGTCTTTTTGAATTCGTCCCAGAGAATGTGATGAACTTCCGGCATGATTAGGACGTCGGTGGCGGCACGCCAGGGCTGCACGGAGCAGGTCTGAACGATGGAAAAGGAGCGGCTGATCACTTCGATGGTGTTGCGCGGACGCGCGTCGAGCAGGCCCGGCTCGAGATGTACGGAAACCACGAAGTCGGCTCCCAATTTTCGTACAGCGGGAGCGGGAACTGATTCGGTGAGAAAGCCGTCCGCCAGAATGTGGTTGCGATATTCGACAGGCAGGAATAGACCGGGATACGCGCAGGATGCCCGGAGAGCGGGGCCGATCTCGCCGGTTGTGAAATAAACGGACTCGCCGCTGATTAAATCGGTGGCAACGATGCACAGCGGGATTTTCATTTCCTCGAAAAGCCTGGCGGTGGTGAACTTGCGGAGGAAATCCTCGAGGCGCTGGTTCGAAGCCATGCCCATGCGCGAAACGGTCCAGCGTCCGAAATCGCGAAAAGTGGTTTCCGTGCCCTGGCGCGCCATATCATCGAGAGAAGTGCCGCTGGCGTAAGCGGAGGCAATCAGCGCGCCGACACTTGTGCCGGCAATGAAATCGATGGGGATGTTGCTTCGTTCGAAGGCGCGTAGGACGCCGATATGAGCAATGCCGCGCGCGAAGCCGCCGCCCAGCGCGAGTCCGACCTTTGGGCGCTGGCCCTGCGTACGGTAGGCGAACGATCGCAAACCGCGAACGGCTTTGCCGAGCCACTTGGTAGTTCCCATCGGGCGCCTGTGCCTCTGTGTAATTATGGCACGAGCGCGAGGGCGCGGCGTTTCCGGTTGACCGGTCGTTAGCGCTTTTGTAACCTCGTCGGTTGGTTTCGATCAGGGAAAGGCTCTTGTGAAACGACGAATCGAGAAAGTGGCGGTGCTGGGAGCGGGCACGATGGGCGCGCGTATTGCCGCGCAGTTGGCCAATGCGGGGATTCCTTGTTATTTGCTGGATATAGCTCCGACTGAGCTGAATGCGGCCGAAACCAAGAAGGGGCTGGCGCTTGATAGCGCGGCGGTGCGAAACCGGATTGTGTTGGCTGGACTTGAGGCGGCGAAGAAGTCGCGGCCGGCGGCGCTTTTTACCGAGGAGACCGCGCGGCTGGTGACGCCGGGGAATTTCGAGGACAACCTAGGATGGTGCGGCGAAGTGGATTGGATCATCGAAGCGGTGGCGGAAAATCTGGAGATCAAACGCGGACTTTATGCGCGCGTGGAAGCGGTGCGGAAACCGCGGACGATTGTGACGTCGAATACTTCGGGGCTGCCGATTCACTTGATCGCGGAAGGGCGGTCGGAGGATTTTCAGCTGCATTGGGCGGGTACGCATTTTTTCAATCCGCCTCGGTACATGAAATTGGTCGAGCTGATACCGGGTCCGAAGACGCGGCCGGAAGTGATGGAGTCGCTCGAAGAGATTTGTGACTTGAGGCTGGGCAAGGGCGTGGTGGTGGCGAAAGACACGCCGAATTTTATTGCGAACCGTATCGGGACGTACGCGATGCTCAATGTGCTGCGTCAGATGCAGGCGTTGGGCATGACGATCGAAGAAGTGGACGCCTGCACGGGGCCTGCGATTGGGCAACCGAAGTCGGCGACGTTTCGCACGGCCGATATTGTGGGACTCGATGTGCTGGTGCATGTCGTGCGAAACATTTACGACAGCATTCCGAACGACGAATCGCGCGAGAATTACCGGCTCCCGGCGTTGCTCGAAGAAATGATGAAGCGCGAATGGCTAGGCGACAAGACCGGGGGCGGTTTTTACAAGCGAGTGAAGAAGGGCGGCGAATCGGAAATTCTGACGCTCGACTGGCAGGCGATGGAGTACCGGCCGAAGAAGAAGGCCAAGTTCGGCTCGATTGAGGCGGGCAAGGGTGTGGAGGATACGCGGGCGCGGCTGCGCGCACTGGTAGCGCCGGCAATCGAAGGCAAGGGCGACATCGCAAATCAATTTTTGTGGGGCAGCCTGAGTGAATCGTGCCTGTATGCCGCGAGGCGCGTGCCGGAAATTGCCAACAGCATTGTGGATGTGGACCGCGCGATGCGCTGGGGATTCGGGTGGGAGCTGGGACCGTTCGAAGTGTGGGACGCGATCGGCGTCGAGAAAATGGCGGGCGCGATCGAGCGCGAAGGAAAGCAGATTCCGCCGATTGTGAGCAGAGTGCTGGCGTCGCCCAAGAAATCATTTTACGAGCACGAAAAAGGAAGCACCAGATATTTCGATCTGGCGACAGGCGCGCTCGCACCCATTCCCGAGACACCGGGGGTTATTATTCTGAAATCGCTGACGGACCGCACGCCGGTGGTGCAAAGCAATGCCGGGGCGAGTTTGATTGACTTGGGCGACGGCGTGGTGTGCTGCGAATTCCACTCGAAGATGAATTCGATCGGCGGCGATCTTGTGGCGATGATTCACGCCGGAATCGCGCGGCTGGGGAAAGAATTCGAGGCGATGGTGATCGGGAATCAGGCGCCGAATTTTTCTGTCGGCGCGAACTTGATGCTCGTGCTGATCGGCGCGCAGGAAGGCGAGTGGGACGACATTCATATGGCGGTGCGGCAATTCCAGCGAGCCAACATGGCGATCAAGTACGCGCCGAGGCCTGTGGTAGCGGCGCCGCAGGGGATGGCGCTGGGCGGGGGATGCGAGATTAGCCTTCATTCGGCGCGCATTCATGCGGCGGCGGAGACTTACATGGGGCTCGTCGAGACGGGCGTGGGGCTTGTCCCAGGCGGCGGCGGAACGAAAGAAATGTTGATTCGTGCGAACGAGCATGCGGCAGGAGCGGAGGATCTGGATCTCTTCCACGCGCTTAAGCCTATCTTCCAGAACATTGCGATGGCGAAGGTGTCGACGAGCGGGGAGGAAGCGCGCGCGCTTGGGTATCTGCGCCCGTCGGATTTAATCGCGATGAATCGCGACAGGCAGATCGCCGATGCGAAGCAGACCGCGCTGGCGATGGTCCGCGCGGGATACCACCCGCCGGCACCGGCTGAGATCCGAGTGCTCGGCGAGGAGTTTCTGGCCGCGGCAAAGCTCGCCATTCACATGCTGATGCGCGGTGAATTTGCGAGCGCGCACGACGCGGTGGTGTCGCGCAAAGTGGCTTCCATTCTTGCGGGCGGAACGATTACGGCGCCGCAGATGGTCTCCGAGCAGTACATCCTTGATCTCGAGCGCGAAGCCTTCGTCAGCCTTTGCGGCGAGCGAAAGACGCAGGAACGCATCGCGTTTACCCTCAAGACCGGCAAACCGCTTCGAAACTAAGCCGTCGCGGGCTCTCGGCGGTGTTAATAACTTGCAACTTTTCTCCGGATACGGGGTTACTCCAGACGGGGTTTTGTGCATCTAATAGTCCAGCGATTGGCTTTGGGTTTACCGATTGGGTCAGAGGAAAGATACTGGCTAATTCCGAGGAACTTTCCGACGTGATTCTCGCAAGACAAGATAACTCATCAAGGAGAAGTGAATGAACTGGAACGCAGTTCGAACTTTTGTATTCATGGCGGTGGCGGCGGCAGGTCTTATCACTCTTACTGCTTGCGGCGGCGGTGGCGGGAACGTGATTCAGCCACCTCCTCCCACGGGCAATTTCACAAACGCATCTCTCATAAACAATTACGCGTTCTTTTATCAGGGATCGG
>Ga0210407_10002301_pt1 | contig 16552 bp, 11 predicted proteins | sample IncBWC27MmetaG_FD_150860 | JGI IMG/M metagenome (GOLD analysis project Ga0210407, IMG submission 150860) | Forest soil microbial communities from Barre Woods Harvard Forest LTER site, Petersham, Massachusetts, United States - Inc-BW-C-27-M | ecosystem: Environmental > Terrestrial > Soil >...
TGCTGCGTGAGGTAGTTAATCAGGAAGCTGCCAATCGCAACCTCCGCGCCGACGTAGGTAAAGATTGCAAGCGCGCCTAACACGAGATGCGTGTACTTCCAGAGGCTAACTTCTTTTTCGCCAGCCTGCTTCTTGTGCGTGGCTTCGGCCATCGCCGGCAACTTAAACCTTCCGATAGCGATCGAGAGCGCGAGGAGGATGGCCCCAAAAATCAGGTAGGGCATTTTCACGGACGATGCTTGTTGTTGGCGATACAACTGGAGAGCAGCGGCGCTCATTTGCCGCATGTCGTCCCCGCTTTTCGGGGCCGCGCTGAGGATCAGCAGTCCACCCAACGCCGGACCGACGAAGGTGCCCAGCGAATTGAAGGCTTGCACCAGATTCAGCCGGCTGGAAGCAGTTTCAGGCGGCCCCAGTACGGCAACGTAAGGATTGGCGGCAACCTGCAGCGCGGTCATTCCGCAAGCCAGAACAATCAGGGCCCCCAGGAAAAGCGGAAACGACGGAACGCTGGCAGCTGGGATGAACAGCACCGCGCCCAGCGCCATGGTGAGCAGTCCCGCAACCATGGTTTTCTGATACCCGATCCAATCAATCACTCGTCCCCAAGGGAGAGCGAACACGAAATAGGACGAGAAGAAGGCGAACTGGAGCAGCATGACCTTGAAATAGTTGAGGTCGAAGATCGCCTTCAAGTGGGGAACCAGAATGTCATTGAGAACAGTGAGAAAACCCCACATGAAAAAGAGCGTGGTCATCATCGCCAAGGCGCCCTTGTTGGTGGATTGTGGCGCCGATGCTGTCGTTGTGGTGCTCTGTACGTTTGTCATAGCCATAGGTCGGACGTGGACCTCAGTAGTGGTTTAGAAGACTTACATTTCTATCACGAATCCGGCAAAAATCGTTTTTTTATGTAGGCTCGACTCGGTTTAGTCCGGGTTTTTACGGGTGACCGTAGGCTGGGGTACTCGGATTTGGAGGCTCGTAGTCCATCCCATACTTGTTTTTGTGGGCGGTGGCGGCGGGGCCGGAGGGTATTTCCAGGACGCCCAGGGTTGAGCTACTTTCGGTCACGCTGATTTCTCGCGTCATCGTGTTGAGGGTCTCCGGCAACGCAGTTTCGTACCACACCCGCAGGGTGTAGCGTCCGACTGGGACTTGCGGGATTACGAGCTCGCCTTTGTGATTGGAAATTCCAAAATAGGGACTATCCAACGCAATCACAACCCCACTCATTTCGGCGTGAATGTTGCAGAAAATGTACGAGACTCCGGGACGATCAAAGCTTACGTTGCGGGTGGTGCCAGCTTCGTAGAGTCCAAGATCGAAGCGTTTGCCTTCGAAGAGCGAGAACACGTTATGGAAAAAGGGATCGCGGTTGGGGAACTGGACCACGGCTCCGACGGGAACCACCAGCAGATGCGGTTCAAAGCTTTTGTTGCGCTGGGTCAGCCGCAAGAGGTGATTGGGAAACGGCCGGGTCGGAGCGTGTGTGCCAATTGGACTCAGCCACACCACAACATTTTCTGCGTCATTTCCAGCTTGCGGCGGCCCGGTTTTCGCGCCGCTCTCCACCACTTTGACCCGCGCGGAGAGGGTTGGCTCTTGCGCTCCCGCATGCGTGCAGGCGAGAAGGACAGCTAGCGTCATCCAGTAGCAGTAGCAGGCTCGCGATTTCGAGAAAGCGGTCATAGCGGCGGACTAGAACAATACTCCCATGATCAAGTTGATCTGGTCTGCGGTGCTGATGGCGCTGATTTGCGATGTGCGCAAACGGCGATACTCTGCAGACAAAAGCAGATCGGATCGTGGGCGGTAGATGAAGTTCATCATGCCGCTGCGATTTGCCGCCAATACCGCGGGGTAGTAGCCAATGGGAGAAGCGAAGGCATGAATGTCGGCGGAGTAAGGGGCATCCACCCCGAACGTGCCGTTGAACTCGAGGCGGGGTGTGGCAGAGAATTTGATCTGCGACCAGCCGCCGGCCGAATTCACTGCGCGAAAGTAGGATGCCGGGTTCTGTGGATCACCACTGAAGAGGATGGATTGGCCAATGCCTCCACCCAGGCCGCCGACGGCGCGGCCGCGATAAAATTCGCCTGAGATCTCCAGTTTCGAAGCGATTGGGACACGCCAATCGGCGGCCGCGGCCCAGCCGTCCACATCCCAATTGAAACCCCAGTTCTGGCGCGAATAATATCCGCTGGCGCCGACGGAAACTGGCCGGCCGTTAATTTCTTTGTTCCATCCGATTCGGGTGGCGTAAGCGGGCTGGCCCGACTGTTCCCCAGCCTGCGGCTGGCGGTTGGATCCATACGACGGCTCGCCGGTGATGTTATCCAGGATTCCGCCTTGCAAAATCACACTCTGGCCGTCGGAAAGATCGAACCTATGTTCGATCCGCACCTGCGGCGTCCACGCCCACAGATTTCCGGAATACCCCAGGCTGGGGATGGCGAGGGACGCGAAAGACGTCGGAGACAGCGGCGAGATAAAAAGACTGTCCTGGCCGACGATGAGTGAGGTGTGGGCCCAATCCATGCGCATGTTTGCGGTGCGCAGGCGGAACAGTCCTGTGTTGATGCCATCGAGAGCGGCGGCGGGGAATCCGCCGCCGAAATCCATCTGAAGGTCGGCGCTGGTTTTGGCTCCGGCTAATTCAGGGCCGAAAACTTCCAAGCCTAGCTCGGACTGGCGAAAGGTGGCTCCGAAGCTCGAATTTGGGCCGTAGGCGTTGTTGGGAATCGCATAGGTCGGGAAGTCCAGATTGTCCACTAATCCGCCGTTGTGGAAGAGATTCAACAGCACCAGTCCGGACAAACGGACGCGGTATTTCGATCCGCTCTCGATCTTGGTCTGATACTGGGTGCGGGTTTCGCTTTCCAGAAGCTGCGTGGTTTCTTCCAGCGATCCCACGCGCTGGTTGAGTGGGGTGCTGTCGGAGGCAGCTGGCGGCGTGCCCTGCGACGCCTGGCTCGTCTGGCCTTCTCCTGCAGCGGGTGCGGCCCGCAGCGTCTCGAGCTCTTTGCGGAGCGCAGCGCTTTCTGCCCGGGACTGCTCGGCTTCGGACTTCATGTCGGCGACCGCGGATCGCAGTTCCTGAACTTGTTGGCGCAACTCCTGCACGGATTCGGCCAGGTTTGCATCGGCTGGCGCCGGTTGTTGGGCTGAAGCCGAGTTGCACGCCAGGGCAAAGGCCAGACTGGCGACTGCGGACCCGGCAAAGCGGATGGAAAAACTCTTTCGCTGCTTCAAGGTTCCCTCCTGAACAGAAATGTTCCCGCGATCCGCAGAGGACTGGAATTCAGATTCCTGCCTGCTTGGTGGAGTTGATTCTGGCTTCTGCCGCCGGTTCCTCGGAGGTCCCCCCTTCGGTCGTCCGGACGCTAGGCGCAGGATGAGGCAAGGTGATGCGGAACACGGTTCCCTCAGGCGAGGTGCGCTCCACTACGACTTCGCCCCCGTGATCCTGAACGATCTTCTGCACCACCGTCAAGCCGAGACCGGTGCCGTTCTCTTTTCCCTGACTGATGAAAGGCTCAAACAGTGTATTCCGTATGGGGCCGGGGATGCCACGCCCATTGTCTCTGATCCTGGCTTCAACTTCGCTTCCAGTTCCACACAGTTCGATCTCCACGCGTCCTGATCCCGCTGGCAGCGACTCACATGCGTTGAGCACGAGATTGAAGAATGCGCGTTCCAGTTTTCGGTGATCAAACCAGCCCTCAACGTTCCCAGCTTGACGGAAATCGATTCTGGCGTCATGGAATTCCGGACTGGACTTTACCGTCCGTATGGCGTCGTTAACTGTGGTTCGCAGGCTGCCGTAGGTCGGGCGAAGGGATGCACGAGTGCGGGAGAATTCGAGCAGCGAATCAATCAGCTCGGTCATTCGATTTACCGCGGCGCGCACTTCCTGGTACAGGTCCTCGCGCTGCTCGCGCGAAAGATTGGATTCGCAAAGAAATTCCGCATTGGCGACAATGGCCGCCAGCGAGTGGCGCAAATCGTGGGAAATTGAACTGGCCATACGGCCGATGGTGGCGAGGCGCTCCGACTCGATCAGGTTTTGCTGCGTATGAAAAAGGCTTTCCCGGGTGCGGTCGAAAGCGCGGGCCAGCTCCGCGACCTCATCTTGGCCGCCGGCATCGAGGGCATAAGTGAAATCTCCGCGCTCCAAAGCTGCAACGCCAGACAGCAAGCTGGAAAGCGGCCGCGTAAATGTATGGGAGATGAAGAATACCAATCCGCTTCCCACCAATACCGCCAGCACTCCCAAGCCGAGCAGCAGGCGATTGAGCTTCTCCAGGAATGCAGTTGCCTGATCGTAGGATTTCAACACCGTGAGCCGCACGTTGGGGCTGCCCTGCTGAGCAAGTTCCAGGGTCGTCTCCAGGAAACGCTCTTTGCCGAGTTGCGCGAGCCAGGTTTGAGACAGGCCGCGCCCGGATTGTGGGGCCTCCTGCTTGGACAATTCGGCTTCGACGGCAGGATCCAGATTGCTGGTGACGATGTTGTTCCCGTAATAAAAAGCGACCTTACCGCCGGCAATCCGGCTGATTTGCGAGGTCACTTGATCGTCAATCTGATACCCGATAACCAGAAATCCCAGCCGGCGGTCTTCTGCCGCGGGGCCGAAATAAATCGGCTTGACAAATACCTCGTACAGATTGTGCGAACCAAACCACCAACGCTCCTCGTGTGCCAGAGAAGATGTTAGGGAGTCCTGCGCCATCTGCCGGGTGAATCCGGGGGCATTGGTATGCAAGGCCACCACACTTCCGTCGCGGTCGGCGAGAACAAACAAATCGCTGCCCGCGAGTTTCCAGAGCGGCGCAGAGCCATCCTGAATGGTGGCTTCATCGTGGGTGGTCATCAGGGCGCGAAGATTGGGAAGGTCGGCCAGCAGATCGGCGGAGTGACTGAGGGTGACGACTTTCTCGCGTTGAAAACTCTGGAAGGTGCTGACGGAATTTTGCAGGTCGGAAAAAATCTCCTGCCGCACTTGCGAGCGCACGCTTTGCCGGACCAGCAGCAGGCTTAGAGAAGTGAGTCCGGCCGTGATCAAAACCATGGAAAGCAAGAATTTGGTTTGTAATCGGACTCTGACCATGCGGCTCGCCTCGCGCCGATCCTAGCTCACGAACTTATAGCCTACACCGTGCACGGTCCGGAAATGTACTGGATTGGCGGGGTCCTTTTCCAGTTTCTGGCGCAGCTTCAGGATGTGATTGTCCACGGTGCGGGTGGAGGGGTAGTTGTGGTATCCCCAGACTTCGTTGAGCAGTTCGTCGCGGGTGATGACGCGTTCGGCGTTGTGCACCAGGAATTTCAGGGTCTTAAATTCCTGCGCAGTCAGAGCGATGGGCTGACCTTCGCGGAGAATTTCCATTTTTATAAAATCGATTGAAACCTGGCCGAAGGTTGATTTTTCGTTAACCGGAGGCCGCGCCGTGCGCCGCAGCGCCGCGCGCACCCGCGCTAGCAGCTCTCGCGGACTGAAGGGCTTGGTCACGTAGTCGTCGGCGCCGAGTTCGAGCAGTAGTACTTTGTCTGAAACATCGCTGGTCGCGCTCAGAACGATGATGGGAACCACCGGCGAATGCTGTTTGAATTCGTGGCAAAGGTCGCGGCCGGCAATGCCGGGCAGCCGCAGGTCGAGAACCACCGCGGACGGCGCAGTCGCACGAAAATCGTTCAGCGCCGCGGTTCCGTCGGGCGAGATCTGCACCGCGTAGCCTTCGGCTTCGAAAAGCCGTTGCAGGGCCTTCTGCACAGCGCGATCGTCCTCCACTACCAGAATTCTTTCGGAGGCGGTTGTTCCCAGTCGCTGCGGAAGTCTATGCAGGCCAGGCATGGGTGATGAGGGGTTGTCTGTGTTCTCTGCTGTGCGAAGCATATTTCCTCGTACATTAAGACTACTACTGCCGGGGCAGTGCCGGTGGGTTCAATCGCAGGCGTGACAATTTTTTTACAAGTGGTGCTCGGCCAGGTTTTTAGGATGTTTTTTTTCACACTTTCAAGGAAAGCCTTACCGAGCCGGAGCTGTTGTCCGATTCGACTACCGACAGACTGCTGCAGCCGCGCACAATCCAGTCAGCTCCTGCGGTTTCCAGTTCTCCATCCGTCGTGGTGGTCCTAAAGGCGACCACCAGAGCGCCAGCCGCTTTTCCCGCTTGGACTCCGGCGGGAGCATCCTCAAAAACCAGGCACTTCGAGGCCGGAAATCCAAGCAGGGCCGCGCCTTTCAGATAAGGCTCCGGGGCCGGCTTGCCATTGGTCACGTCGTCGGACGTGAGCAAATGTCGCGGTATCGGCAGGCCAGCTGCGTTCAGCCGGACTTCCGCCAAGGGGCGGCTGCATGAGGTCACAATCGCCCAGAGATCGGGGGGAAGGGACGCGAGCAGTTCGCGAGCTCCGGGCAACGGCACGACTCCAGCCGTGTCTTCGATCTCGCCTCTTAATACGACTTCGTTTTCCGCCGCGAAGTCGGCATTGGGAAGAAGATCGCGAATGGTGGCAAGGCTGGGACGTCCGTGCGCCAGACGCACGGTTTCTTCTGGATCAAAACCGTGAGCCAGCGCCCACTTCGTCCATACCCGGGCCACGGCGGGAGTGGAATCTACCAGGACGCCGTCAAGATCAAACAGCAAGCCGCTGCACGTAACCTCAACCATGATTAAACATAACAGGAGAGCGGCACAGGTGGGATCCGCAGAGCTTGTCGCGCGCTTCGCTCGACCGGACAGCCGAGGGCGGCTGTCCCCACGCAGGTTCTGCTAACCCATGCACGCAAAAATCGGTTTCAGCGCCGGATAAAGCCGCTGATAGTTTTCGTACTGCTTCTTAATCACCGCCGCCGAGCGCGGCTCGGGACTCACTCGCGTCTGCACGCTCACCACCGCATCGCAGGCTTCCTCGACCGATCCCCAGAATTTCGCGCCGACTCCGGCGAGCAGCGCGCCACCATAAGCCGCGCCTTCTTCGGCGGTCAGGATTTCAACCTCGTGCTCATACACATCGGCCTGAATCTGTCGCCAGAGGTCGGAGCGGGCTCCGCCTCCGCCCAGCCGCACCTTGTTCACGGGGACCCTCATTTCCGCGAACAGCGAAAATGTGTCTTTAAGGCTAAACGCAACACCTTCAAGCACAGCCCGCACCACGTGTCCCCGACTGTGGCTCGCAGCAAGTCCGGTCAAAGTCGCGCGCGCGTTGGGATCCAGATGCGGCGTGCGTTCGCCCATCAGATAAGGCGCCCACAGCACTCCGTCCGAACCCGCCGGAACCGCGGCCGCTTCGCGCGTGAGGTCGTCGTAAGAAAGGCTTGCAGAATTTCTTAACAGATCGCGAATCCAACGGAGCGATAAACCAGCGGCCTGGGTCACACCCATCACGTGCCAGCGGCCCGGTACCGCATGACAGAACGTATGTACGCGGCCCTTCGCGTCCATCGCGGGAGTGTCGGTTGCGGCGAACACCACGCCGGATGTTCCAATGGTCGCGCTGACGGCGCCCGCGCGGACAATCCCCATTCCCACCGCGCCGCCCGCCTGGTCTCCGGCCCCGGCGACGACGGGCGTTCCGGGCTTCAATCCCGAGTGCGACGCGCCGGCTTCGGAAACGCGTGCACAAATCTCGGGGGACTCGAAAAGCTTCGGCAGGCAACTCATGGGGAGGCCTGCAGCTGACATCATTTCCTGCGACCAGCGCCGGTGCGCCACGTCGAGCATAAGTGTGCCGCTGGCGTCGGCGACATCCATCGCATGTTCGCCGGTGAGCCGCAAGCGAACATAGTCCTTCGGCAGCAGTACGCGCCGGAAGCGCTTCCAGATTTCGGGTTCTTTGTCGCGCACCCACAACAATTTTGTCAGCGTGAAGTTCGTCAGCGCAGGATTGCAAGTCAATTCGATAATCCGCCGCTCGCCGATCTTCGCGTTCAGCCAGTCGCACTGCGCCTGCGTCCTCTGGTCGCACCAGATCAGCGCTGGCCTGAGCACTTGATCGTTTTCGTCCAGCAGCACCGCGCTATGCATCTGCCCCGCGAGCCCAACGCAAATAACATTTGGATTTCTCGCGCTCGCCAGCACCTGCTTGATCGCCGCCCCCGCTGCCTTCCACCAGTCATGCGGATCCTGTTCCGCCCAGCCGGTTTGCGGCGACGCAAACGGCACATGCTCGCAAGTCGCCGACGCCGTGATGCCGCCAGTGCGGTCCACCAGCACGGCGCGAGTGCCGCCGGTGCCAACGTCAATTCCGAGAACGTAGTCCATAGACGATCGAGTCTGAATAGCTATTGGTTTTGATTGGGCGACGAGCGAGTCAGTGTAACATCTGGCCGAAGTTGGCCTAAGTGACGCTCACTTCTGTGTACGTCCCATACACTTGACGCAGGGCTTCGCAAATTTCGCCGACGGTGGCATATGCGCGTACGGCGTCGATGATGTAAGGCACGGTGTTAGCCGGGGAAATGTTGCCATTCGATTCGGCTCGAACTTCCTGCGCTGCGGCCTTCCTCAGAGCTTCGAGTCGGCGCTGCACCTCTTCGCCCGATCGCCGCGCCCGCAGCGCTTTCAGCTTGGCCGATTGCTGTCGCGCGATGCTTTCATCGATGTAGAGCGTACGCGGCGATGTCTCATCGACCACAAACTCGTTCACCCCGACAATGACTTTTTCCTTCTTTTCTGCAGCGCGCTGAAACTGGTAGGAGGCTTCGGCAATTTCCTTCTGCGGATATCCGCGCTCGATGGCTTTGACCATTCCGCCCATGGCGTCCAGTTTGCTGAAGTAATCGAGCGCGGCGTTTTCCATTTGCAGTGTAAGATTTTCGAGAAAATAGGAGCCGCCTAACGGATCAACCGTCTGGGTGACGCCGGATTCGTAGGCGATAATTTGCTGGGTGCGCAGCGCGATACGCGCGGCCTCTTCGGTGGGCAGGGCAAGGGCTTCGTCGTAGGCGTCGGTATGTAGGGATTGAGTCCCGCCCAGGACCGCGGCCAGAGCCTGAATTGCTACCCGCGCGATGTTATTCATCGGCTGCTGCGCGGGCAGTGAGACTCCGGCCGTTTGCGTGTGGAAGCGCATCAGCCAGTTGCGCTGGTTCTTCGCGCCGAAGCGGTCTTTCATCACGCGATACCAGATCTTTCGCGCCGCGCGGTATTTCGCGATCTCTTCGAAGAAATCATTGTGGGCATTGAAGAAAAAACTCAAGCGGGGGCCGAACTCATCTACATCCAGACCGCGACGGAGCGCCCACTCTACGTATTCAACTCCGTCGTAGAGGGTGAATGCTAACTCCTGCACGGCAGTCGAACCGGCTTCGCGAATATGATAGCCGCTGATCGAAATAGTGTTGAACCGCGGGGTGAACTTCGATCCGAACTCGAAGGTGTCCACCACCAACCGCATCGACGGCGCGGGCGGATAGATATATTCCTTCTGAGCGATGTATTCCTTCAAGATGTCGTTCTGAATGGTGCCGGAGATTTTCTTCCAGTCCGCGCCCTGCTTTTCGGCGACCACCAGATACATCGCCCACAGCACCGACGCCGGTGAATTGATGGTCATGGAAACCGTGGTCTTCTCAAGGTCAATGCCGTCGAACAGAATCTCCATGTCCTCGAGCGAGTCAATGGCGACGCCGCATTTGCCGACTTCGCCTTCGCTGGCTGCGTGGTCGGAGTCGTATCCCATCAGCGTGGGAAGGTCGAACGCCACCGACAGCCCGCTGCCGCCGTGCTCCAACAAATATTTGTAGCGCTGATTGGTTTCTTCGGGCGACGCGAACCCGGAAAACTGCCGCATTGTGTACATCTTCCCGCGATATCCGGTGGCATGAATGCCGCGCGTGAAAGGTGGTTGCCCGGGATATCCGAGGTACTGCTCGTAGTTCCAATCGTCTGGGAGATCGGCCTGCGTGTAGAGCCGCCGGATGGGGACCCCGGAAATGGTGGTGAAGCGTGCGCGTCCGTGTTCGTCAAGATTTACGCCGGTGGGCGCGCCGATTGGTTTTTCAGGATTGTTTTCGAGCGCGGGAAGCAGGGTCTTCTCAGCCCAGCGTTTTTCGGAATCGGAGGGATGGCGGTTCTCGGTGATGTCTGCAATTGGAGTTTCGGAGATTTCGGAGCCTACTGGAGAACGCTTTTTATCCGCCATGTGCCTGGTCTCTGGGTTCGATCATAGGAGAGGGGCTGCATCCGAGCAAGCGATCAGGGCGACCATTCGGTCGGTTACTTCTTCTGCTCCCGGCCCATCTCCCAGGCTTTCGCGTATTTCCAGGAGACGTATCCGGCGTGGTACATGTGCAGCAATAATCCTTCGCGGCCATCCAGAAATCCCAGACGGATAAAGTAGTTGTATACGAACGTAGCCCACGGCCGCAGCACGATGGCGTTGAGACTGAACTTTCGCGGAACCGCTCCCGGCACCCGGTTCCAGACACTGGAATAGCGGTTCATGTGCTCAAGGTAAAGCGTCAGCGTTGGGTAGGTGTGATGAACGAGCGCACCGCGCAGGTCACCGACTCGTTGAGATTCTTTCATCTCGAAACGGTCATGCGGATCGCGGCCGGTGGAGTAGGCCATGCCGCGGCGAAAAAGGCGCAACTTGGGGTCGGGATAAAATCCGCCGCGCCGCATCCATCGCCCCATAAAGAGATTCTTGCGCGGCATGGAATAGCCGGCAAGCGCTTGAGCATCGGCAAGCACTCCCCTAATTTCTTGCGCCAATTCAGGGCTCACTTCTTCGTCGGCGTCGAGCGAGAGGACCCAGTCCTTGGTGCAAAGCTCGAGCGCGTAATTTTTCTGGGCAGTGTAACCGCGCCACGGCTCGACGACCACGCGCGCGCCGTATTCCTTTGCGATCTCGCAAGTGCGGTCGGTGGAACCGGAGTCCACCAGCACAATCTCGTCGGCCCACCGAACGCTCTCGAGAACGCGTCCGAGGTTGGCTTCTTCATTCAGAGCGACAATGGCGACAGATAGAGTGGCGGCCATGAGTCAGGGCTTTTCCGGTGCGCTGGAGAGGTATTGTCGCACAGGGCAAGGCGGGAAAGGATGCCAGCGCGGGGCTTGGGCGGATCACCGGATCATCGAACGATCCGCCCAGGCTCCGAACGACCGACGACCGAAGGCTATGGCTGCGGCGTGGCCTGAACGTCCGCGCGCGGCGCGACGAAGGGGATTTTCGGAGCGTGCGTCACTTCGCCTTTTTCCGCGTCGCCCATGTCGATGCCGGCGTGCTCAATCAGCAGGCCAGTAGCGCGATCCAGTTCGATTTGAGCTTTTTCGTAGGCAGCCATCGCCGAAACCAGATTCGATTCTGCTGTTGCCAATCCGGATTGATTTTGCAGGACCAACGTGGAGGTTGAAGCTCCCAGATTGAATTTCTTCTGCTCCGCATCAAGCGACTGCTTGGCGAGTTCAACCCCGGCCTGGGCTGACTCTACCGCCGAACGGTTTTGCGTCACCGAGAACTGAGCGTTGCGAACTTCAATCCGCACCTGATTCTCCACTTGCTGCAACCGCATCTGCGCCTGCCGGTATTCCAACTGCGAGCGGATGGCCACGGACTGGGCCTGGCGGTTGCGGATGGGGATCAAAAGCGTGACGCCCATGCCCTTGTCAGAAGCGGTTGAATCGACTAACTGGTTAAGTGTGCTTCCGTACCCAACGGATGGCACAGGCGAAGTGCTACAACCGAATCCCTGGCAACCGTTCGACGTCAGATTCAAGGGATTCTGGGACCCGCCCAAGCCTGATCCGCCGTAGTAAGCAAACAGATCCAGGCTTGGCAACAGTGAATTCTTGATCGCTTTGTTGCTGAGATCGCGATTCGTAAGGTCAATCCGGGACTCCACCAACTCGGCGCGGTGCTGCAATGCCTCATTGATCAGGTCTTCGGTCGGTGTCACTGGTTCCTGTTCGGGCAGCGCCATGGTGGTAGTTGGTATTACCTCGGCGCTTGCCAGAGCGGGATCCTGAAGCGACCGGCTGAGCGCATTCTTCATCAGCAACTGCTGCAAATCGAGGTTGGTTTCCGCCTGAATCAGAGTCTGCTGGTCTGCGGCCACCGTGTTCTGAGCGCGAACTACTTCGATCGGCGCCAGGCTCCCAATCTGCACCTGCTTCTGATTGTCGGAGAGCGTCTTCTGTGCGAAAGCGATGGACTCTTGTGCGACCCGCACATCTTCGTATGCGAACACCAGGTTCCAGTACAGGTTTTCGATCTGGTCCACGGTGGTGATGATCTGGAGCTTGAAGGCTACGTCAGTAATCTCGCGGTTGTTCTTGGTGATGCGGATTAAGCGGTCGTTCGGAGTAAACCCGAAACCTTGCAGCAGATGCTGCGTAAGCTTGAACTGGAACGAAGAGGTCAGACTCGGACTATATGTATTGAAGCTGCTGTTCGAGCCTACCCGCGAGTTGTTGAAGCCCACCAGCATGTTCGTCCCCGTCTGAAAGCCTTGCTGATAGGTAAAGTTACCGGTCGTTGATCCCTGGCTTAGAACGGGGGCCCCGCTGAAGACGTTCGTCGCGACCGTGTGGCCACGATCCCACTGCAGCGTCCCGCTCACAATCGGATCAAAACTAGTAATGAAAGGCCCCAATCCCTCAGTGGAACCCGCGAATCCAGCTGTGCCCGAGCCAATCCCGCCTCCTGCGGAACTGGTTCCACCGGGGCCGGAACCGATGGTTCCGCTCAGGCCGCCGACACCGCCGCCAGGGGTGTTCTGGACTACGCCAATGGGCACGCCCAGAATGCCGCTGGCACCAGATTTCGCGCGCATCACGTCGGTGTCCGCGATGCCGAAGTTGTAGCGCTGAATGGCGATGTCAAGATTATTCTCCAACGCCAGCGCAACCGCGTCATCCATGGAGAGATAAATCTTGCCATTGCGCATAAGCTGATCAAGCCGCGGCGAGTTGGTCATGTCCGGCGCGGGCATCTCGCGCTCCATGTAAGGCGCGAGAGGATTGGGGAAATAGCCCCGCGGCTTGGAGTAATCCTTCATCTCAAAGGCTCGATGCGGGGCTGGCGCTGGGGGCAAGCTGCCCTGACTGGAAGAAGCTTGACTCGAAGAAGCCTGACTGGGAGGAGTCTGAGCGTCCTGGGCCCACATGCCGGCAGGGAAAGCGCCCACTAAGACTATCGCCACCAGATGCCGGACGGCGACCTTCACGGAAGACAATGACATGCGATCTTCTCCATTGTTGCGTTTTGCGATCTAGAGTCTGGGTCAGACGAACCTGCTCAAAGCTGTACTACGCAAAAACCTGCTTGCGGGTTCCCCGTATCTGCGCCAGGCAGAAATCGCAGACCGAAGACCGCTTTGCAACGCTTGCAGCCCAAGGAATTCATAAGTATAGCCGAGGCCTTGGGCCAGCGCCTGGTCCCTGAAACCGACAAACAATGTAATCTTGGATGCTCGCACTTCGCGCTGGATTCGATTTCTGCATGCGTAATATCAAGTTGACACTGGCCTATGACGGGACTGACTTCTCGGGCTGGCAGGTGCAGCCGGACGCGTCTACCGTCCAGGGCACGCTAGCCTCGGCTATTGGACGGGTTACCGGAGAAAAAGTACTGCCTCAAGGCTCGGGACGAACGGATGCGGGTGTGCACGCTCTGGCCCAGGTCGCCACGTTTCAGACTGACTCGGTGGTTCCAGCAGAGAATTTCTTGATCGCGCTGAATGACATTCTTCCGGCCTCGATCCGGGTGCTCGTGGCGGCCGAGGTTTCCGCCGAATTCCATCCCCGCAAGTCGGCGCGGGCGAAGACTTATCGTTACCGGATTTACCGCGAGGCCATCTGTCCGCCGTTTCTCGCCCGCTACGTCTGGCATTATCCTTATCCGCTGGATGAGGACGCCATGCAAGAGGCCGCGCCGCTGATTGAGGGCGAGCATGATTTCACCTCGTTCGCGGCGGTGGATCCCGAGCGCGGGAAAGATGGGAACGCTTCCAACGCGCGGCAGGTGTTTTCTTCGCGCTGGCGGAGAGACGCTGATGAGTTGATCTACGAGGTCCGGGGCAACGGATTTCTTCATCACATGGTGCGCAACCTGGTCGGAACTTTCCTTTTGGTCGGCAAGGGAACGCTGAAGCCGCAAGATGTGATTACAATTCTGGAAGCGCAGAACCGTTCGGCTGCGGGGGCCACGGCTCCAGCGAGCGGGTTGTATCTGGTGAATGTGGAGTATTGAAACGGCAGGTCATTCACTGTTCTCACAGAACGGAAGAAAATGCCGGTTGAAGAAATCGCGCGCAAAGTAAGCTCCACTAACCCCGCTACCGGCGAAGTCCTGCGCGAATTCGATTGTGCCAGCGCGGCCGAGGTGCGGGATTCGGTGACTCGCGCCCTTGCTGCCCAGCCCGCGTGGCAGGCAGTCGGAGTGCACAAACGGCTGGACATCATTTCGAAATTCCAGCAGCTCTTGAACGACCGCAAGCAGAAGGTCGCGCGGGTCATCACGTCCGAGGCCGGCAAGCCCGTCGCCGAAGCGTTGCTGACAGAAATCCTGGTCGTACTCGACGCCGTCCGGTTTCTGTTGCAGGAAACTTACGGCTTTCTGCGCCACCAGCCGCTGCCGCATGGCAACCTCGCAACCAAAGCCAAGTCCGGACGCTTGATTCGCGAGCCTTACGGTGTGATCGGAATCATTTCGCCCTGGAACTATCCGTTTTCCATTCCCGCGACAGAGACTTTGGCCGCGCTTGCGACCGGGAATGCCGTGGTCCTGAAGCCGTCGGAATTGACTCCGCTGTGTGCGCTGGAACTGGCTTCGCTGCTGCACGACGCCGGAGTCCCCGCAGACATTTTTCAGGTCGTCATCGGAGAAGGCCCGACCGGAGCGGCGCTCATCGAATCCGGAATCGGCAAACTCATGTTCACCGGCAGCGTTGCCACCGGACGCCGCATAGCACAATCGGCCGCTTCCCGCTTACTTCCCATTGTCCTCGAGCTGGGCGGGAAGGATCCGATGATTGTGCTTGACGATGCCGACGTTGACGTTGCTTCCAGCGGCGCGGTCTGGGGAGCGTTCGTGAATGCAGGGCAGACGTGCCTTTCCGTCGAGCGCTGCTATGTTCATCGCAAGATTTATGACGCGTTTGTTTCAGCCTGTGCAGAAAAGGCCAGGCGCCTTCGCGTGGGCAATGGCGCCGATCCGGATACCGACATCGGCCCTCTGATCCGCGAACGCCAGCTTCGCACCGTCGAGCAGCATGTCGAGGACGCTCGCTCTTGCGGCGCGCACGTGCTGACAGGAGGCGAACGACTCACCGCGCTCGGCCCGAACTATTACGCGCCCACGGTTCTCGCAGGGGTGACGCACGACATGCTGATCATGCGCGATGAGACCTTCGGCCCCGTGCTTCCAATCATGCCGTTCGATTCCGACGCCGAAGCGGTTCATCTGGCCAACGATTCGGAGTACGGCTTGGCGGCGAGTGTTTGGACACGTGACCGCGCCCGCGGTGAGAAAATTGCGCGCAAGATCAACGCGGGCACAGTAATGTTGAACGATTCTGTCTCCTGTTTCGGCATCAGCGAGGCGCCGCATGGAGGCGTGAAGGCCAGCGGCATTGGTCGCACCCACGGGCGCTTTGGCCTCGAAGAGATGGTCTGGACCAAGTATCTCGATGTGGATCTTCTGCCCCGTATGAAAAAGCCTTGGTGGTACGGCTACGGCGCCGGATTGAGCGAGGCATCTGGAGGTCTGCTGGATTTTCAGTTTGCACGAGGGATTGGAAAACGGCTTAAGGGTGGTTTGCGTTCGCTGCCGCTCATCCGGCGACCGAGACTCTAAGCTCTAAGCTTTGAGCTTTCGCGCCAAAATATGCGTGTGATCAGAGGTGTCCAGGTCCGCTAGAAATATCCGCCGCAGCAGAGCCTTGCTGGCGCGTCCAGCAATGTAGGCCTGATACAAAGCCTCTCCCGGTTCACTGCCCGGCCCACTTTCCAGTCCGACTGTGGGGCAGAGCAATCTCGATCCGAAATGCGCCAGCGCGTCCTCGATTTGGCGGTCGGAATCAAGCTCTTTCATTCCGCGGCACGCGCAACGCAGAAAGCGGGACGCTTCTTCCGCGGCTTGCGCCATTTGAAATTGGCAGATAAAGAAAGTGTTGGTTGCAGAAACATAAACGCAGCCATGTTCGTCGAGAGCGTTGCGAACGTTTTCGTCCGCAACTGACACAACTTCCTTCACCGACACCACTTCCGGCAGCGAGTCCGCCAGAAATTTCGGTTGCGTCCCGTTGCGAGGCGAATCAAGGCGGAATCCAAGGCTTCTTGCCAGCGAGAAAATCAGGTTGTAGACCGCCGGAGCAAAATCCGGCGAGTCGTCGTCGGCGCCGTTCCATCGCTCAAAGCACAGACGGTAGCTCTCGTATTTTTCGAGCGGACTGGAATTGAAGACACAAACCGCATTGTCGCCGATGCTCACCGCCGTCGCTTGTTCTTCCACCGCCTGCCAGTACAGCGCGTCAACGTTCTGCAGAACGGTGAGAATCCGCGCATCGGGTTCTGCCTCTCGCAAGACACGCGGTAAATGC
>Ga0210407_10002303_pt1 | contig 16549 bp, 12 predicted proteins | sample IncBWC27MmetaG_FD_150860 | JGI IMG/M metagenome (GOLD analysis project Ga0210407, IMG submission 150860) | Forest soil microbial communities from Barre Woods Harvard Forest LTER site, Petersham, Massachusetts, United States - Inc-BW-C-27-M | ecosystem: Environmental > Terrestrial > Soil >...
AGCCATCGGTTACGCGGACAAATTGCTCGAGCAAAACCTGGGCGCGTACGCAAAGGCGCATCACTGGGTCTTTCCGAACATAGAGTATGTGCTTTGGGCCATCCTTTTGGGGCTTCTCATTTCCAACACCATCGGCGTTCCGGAGCTCTTTCGCACCGGCGTCGCGACGTATGAATTTTGGCTGAAAGCCGGCATCGTGCTGCTCGGCTCGCGCTTCCTGCTCGGGGATATTCTGAAACTCGGCGGCGTCAGTCTCCTCCTCGTAGCCATCGAAATTACGGGAGCCATCGCGTTCATGACCTTCCTCGGCCGAGTCTTCCATCTCAAGCCGAAATTGACCACGCTCCTCGCCGTCGGTTCTGCCGTCTGCGGCGTCAGCGCCATCATCGCCACTAAAGGCGCCATCGACGCCGACGATGAAGACTCCTCCTTCTCGATCGCTGCGATTCTCGCGCTCGGCGCATTTGCGCTCTTCACTTTTCCTTTGATCGGTCACGCCTTGCACCTGGGCGACCGCGCCTACGGCATTTGGGCGGGCCTCGCGGTAGATAACACTGCAGAGGCCACCGCTGCGGGCGCACTCTACTCCGACGCCGCGGGAAAGTTGGCCGTCCTGGTGAAATCCACGCGCAACGCCATGATCGGCTTCGTTGTCCTGGCTTACGCGATCTATTGGGCCAGCCAGGGCCAAGCCAAAGCGGTGGGCAACAAAGCCGCGTTCCTGTGGCAGAAATTCCCCAAGTTCGTTCTGGGTTTCCTGCTCATTTCCGTGCTTGCCACCTATCAGTTCTTCAGCAAGGATCAGGTGGGAGCGCTCGCCAACCTTTCGCGCTGGGCGTTTCTTCTCACTTTCGCCGGCGTCGGGCTGCGGACGAATTTCCGCGACATGCGCAAACAAGGCCTGCGGCCCTTCGCTGTGGGAGCCATCGGCGAAGTAATGATCGCGGTATTTACATTGGGTTTGGTCGTTGGAGCCGAAAGACTCTTCGGCTTTTAACAGGCCGGAGGGCAACACAAATGGGGCGCGGAAAAGTCGTTCGGCCGCCAAGCGATTCCCGCGCGCCTGATTCTTCTGCTTCCTACAATCCGAGAACGCTCACCAATTCCCGCACCGACGCCGAAGATTTCTCGAGCGCCGCGTTTTCTTCTGCGGTCAGCCTGATCTGGATAATCTCCTCAGCGCCGCCTGCACCCAGCTTCACCGGGACGCCGACAAAGAGTCCTTTGATCCCATACTCACCGTCCAGGTACACGGCGCAAGGCAAAATCTTTTTCTTGTCTTTCAAAATGGCTTCCACCATCTCCACCGCTGCTGCGGACGGCGCATAATAGGCAGAGCCGGTCTTCAAAAGATTGACAATCTCTGCGCCGCCCTTGCGCGTACGTTCCACGATCGCGTCGATTCGTTCTTTCGGCAGCAAATCGGGGAGGGGAATTCCGGCAACCGTCGAATAGCGCGGTAGTGGCACCATGTCATCGCCATGCCCGCCGAGCACAAACGAGTGCACATTCTCCACGCTGACTCTGCATTCCGCGGCCACAAACGAGCTCATGCGCGCCGAGTCCAGCACTCCGGCCATTCCCATCACGCGATTTTTCGGAAAGCCGCTCACCTTGAACGCGGCCTGTGCCATGGCGTCCAGCGGATTAGTCACCACGATGATGATGCAGTTCGGCGAGTGCTTGACGATCTGCTCGACCACCGCCTTCACCACGTCGTAATTCGCCTTCAACAAGTCATCGCGGCTCATCCCCGGTTTGCGCGGAAAACCTGCCGTGATCACCACGATATCACTGGCCGCGGTAGTGCTATAGTCCCCGGTTGCCGTCGAGGCGCCCGTGGCGCGTGAATCCGTCCGCGTAATCGGCCCCGACTCCAGCATGTCGAGTGCCTTTCCCGCCGGCGGCCCATCCAGAATATCCGTCAACACTACATCTGCCAGCTCGAGGTCGACAATCCGCTGCGCCGTCGTTGATCCCACAAAACCGCCGCCCACCACCGTTACTTTTTTTCTGCTCATCCGTCTCCTCGTATTAGCTGGAATGTCTCTGCGCTTGTCAGCGCCTACTGTGGGTCTCGGCATTATCTCTCGTCTTAGGATGTGGTAACTAGCGCGCCAAGGCCGCAGCCGTCATGTTTTCAATAATCGCGCTCGCAAATGCCGCGGTCCCGACCTTCGTCGCGCCCGGCATGAGCCGTTCGAGATCGTACGTTACGCGTTTCTGCTGAATCGTACGCGCGATGCCATCCTCGATCAATTGAGCGGCTTCTTTCCATCCCAGGAACTCGAACATCATCGCGCCGGACAGCATCACGGAACTCGGATTGATCACGTCCTTGTCCGCGTACTTCGGAGCCGTACCGTGGGTAGCCTCAAAAATCCCGAAACCATCGCCAATGTTCGATCCCGGAGCCATCCCCAGCCCGCCGATCTGAGCCGCACAAGCATCCGAAAGATAATCCCCATTGAGATTCGGCGTCGCCAGCACGCTATATTCATCGGCACGCAGCAGCACCTGCTGGAAAACCGAATCGGCGATGCGATCGTTGATCATCAACTTCTTCTTCCACTGTCCCTTACCGTGCGTCGCGTAAATTACGTCCAGCGTCTGTTTCACTTCGTCGCAAATGGCCTTCGTAAAGGCTTCGGTTGCCTGCTCAAGCCCCGGCTCGATCATCGCCGCGTTCTGCTCGACGCGCAGCCCCGGATTCTTATCCAGGTTGTCGAGAATCCAGCTCTCGCGCTCGGTAACTGTTTCCGCCCGGAATTCCTCGCGCGCCAGGTCATAGCCCCAATCGCGGAACGCCCCCTCAGTGAATTTCTGAATGTTCCCCTTGTGTACGAGCGTCACGCTTTTTCTGCCGTGGGTCAGCGCGTACTTGATGGCCCGCCGAACTAACCGCTTTGTGCCCGTGGGCGAAATCGGCTTGATTCCCACGCCGGAATCCCAGCGGATCTGCTTTTTGCCGTCCTTCAGCATTTCGTGATTCAAAAAATCGAGCAGCTTCTTCACTTCCGGCGTGCCAGACTTCCATTCGATGCCGATGTAAACGTCTTCCGTGTTCTCGCGGAAGATAACGATGTTCATCTTCTCCGGGCTTTTGACGGGGGAGGGAACTCCAGCGAAATAGCGCACCGGACGCTCGCAAGAATACAGATCCAAGATTTGCCGCAACGCCACGTTCAGCGATCGAATCCCGCCGCCCACCGGCGTCGTCAGCGGCCCTTTGATAGCCACGCGAAAATCGCGAATAGCGTCGACAGTTTCATCCGGCAGCCATTCCTTGTACGCATTGAACGCCTTCTCTCCCGCAAAGACCTCAAACCACGCGACGCTTCGCTTCCCGCTGTAAGCATGCGCCACGGCGGCGTCAAAAACTCGCCGCGAAGCTTTCCAAATGTCGCGGCCCGTGCCGTCTCCCTCGATAAATGGAATGACCGGCGTGTCTGGAACCTGCAGTTCGCCACCGCTGTAGCCGATCGTCTCGCCCCCAACAGGAATAGCCTGGCCGTTGTACGAACTCTTCATGAATGCACATCCTTCCTGGCTTTATGAGCGGTTCCTATTGAAATGCCGGGCAGCCGTTCGCCGAGTTCGCTAATTCACACATGCTCGCGCGAACCACAGAACATACCATAACCCCCGCGAACTCCGAAATGTGCAACGGCAGCTGCGGTAGCTGGCATTCGCGAGTGTCCGCAGAAAAACACGGCGGTGCCATCTTGAAACGCCGGTGTGGTATATACTCGCACCGCGAAGGTGCCGAAGGGTTTGCAATTCACGTGGAGGAGACAGACCGATGATGCTGGATTGGAATGAATACCAAAAAGCTCTGGGCGCCAGGATTGGAGAGTTGGCAAAACTCAACCCGGACACTCTCCGTGGATATCAAACGCTGAGTGCCGCCAACTCCAAGACCGGCAAGCTGGACGAAAAGACTCGACAGCTCATTTCACTGGCAGTAGCCGTCACGACGCGCTGCGACGGTTGCATCGTCGTGCATTCCGAAGCTGCTTTGAAGGCCGGAGCAACGAAAGAGGAGATCTCCGAGGCTCTCGGCGTGGCGGTGGCGATGAACGCCGGCGCCGCTCTCGTTTATTCGACACGCGTGCTGGATGCTGTCGCCGCAAAGACGGCGCAAGCGCAAGGCGCCTGATCTCCGCGCCCCACGTTGCGTCGCATCTCTATTTCGTTTTCTTTGCTTTCAGAGTCTTTGAAGCCTTCGGAGATTTTGGCGAAATAACGTCACCGGTTCGCGTCCTGCTAGCTTCGGTAGCGCCTTTTGTGGCGACGACGTTCTTGGTCATGTTCACGATAAGCGCATCAGGCGTCAAACTCGTTGCAGTTATCGGGAGAGCGTTGGGGATTCGCAAAGGCGAAACCGGGGCTGGCCATCGTGTTTTCCTCCGAGTGTATGTCCCGAGGCCGCTTATGGGTTGAGAGACAACCGGAGACGTCAACACGTTGAGAACTCGGCTGGGCCGCGCAGTCGGGAAACAAAAACGCCGGTGGCCCGAGCCCTGGGGGTTTTTGTCATCTACAGGCGATGAATCCGCCGCCAAGCTGCCCACGCTCAACGCGCTGTTGCCGCGACCCTAGAACATATTCCAGAGGTACTGGTTGTAAACCTCGTGGTGGTACTGAACTTCGGGCGCCTTCACAAACGTGCCCAGGGCTCGGGGGCAGCGATCGGCAGCAGCTCGTTTCAGGTCGGCGTAGCGTCCCTTGACGTCAGCACCGAAGAGTTTTGTCGTCCACTCGGCCTTCTCGAAGTTTTCCAGTGCCGTGTATATATTGTCCGGCAGGTACCGTTCCGCCGAGCGCAGATTCTTGATTTTCGCAGTTTCACCATCCAACCCGGTCTTGAAAATCGAGTACATGACAATGTAGGGATTTGCATCGGGAGCGACGGCGCGCACCTCCGTGCGCATACTGCGTTCATTGCCGATGGGGATGCGCACCATCGCGCCGCGGTCTGTTGGAGAAGCCTTCAGCTGGTTGGGGGCCTCGAAGTGCGGGTCCAAGCGCCGAAAGGCATTGACGCTAGAATTGAGCAGCAGGCAGATATCGTTTCCATGAGTAAGAATGCGGTCCACGAACTCCCAGCCCATCTTGCTCAACTGCTCTTCACCCTTCGGCTCCCAAAACAGGTTCTTGCCATCCTTGCTTACAGACACGTTGGTGTGCATGCCGTTGCCGTTCACGCCGACCACCGGCTTCGGCAAAAAGCAGGCCGTCGACCCCATGTTAGTCGCCACCTGCCGGCAGATTAGTTTGTAAAGCTGGATCTGGTCGGCGGCCTGCACCACTTCGCCATAGCCATAATTGATCTCGAACTGCGACGGAGCGACTTCCGGGTGATCTTTCTCGTTCTCGAAACCCATGGCGCGTTGCACTTCGGCCGTCGTATCGATGAATGTTCGCAGCGGATCTCCGGGAAGCGAATGGTAATAGCCACCCGTGTTGACATAGTCGAACTTTGCTGTCTCGTGGTAGTGCCGTTCCGCGTCGGGGCCCCGAAAGAGAAAGCCTTCGATCTCGTTTGCAGCGTTGAGGGTGTAGCCTTTCTTCTCGTGGAGCTGATCGGCGTAACCCTTCAAGACGCCGCGAATATCGCCCGCATACGGCGAGCCATCCTTGTCGATGACATGGCCGAAGACCAGCACCTTGCCGGAGCCAAAGACGTCGGACGGCCCCCAGTAGAACGCGCCCCAATCCATGGCTAGGCGCAGGTCGCTCTCGCGCTGCGCGGTGAACCCACGGATCGAGGAACCGTCAAAAGTCAGATTATCCCAGCTCTTGATCAAAAACTTCTTGTCGTAGTCCAGCATGTGCAAGCGGCCTTCAAGATCGCTGAAGAGGACCGTCACGGCCTTGATGCGCTTCTCGTCCGTGAGGTATTTGATCCGCTCTTCCTGGATTTTGTGCGCGGCGACGCGGTGCTTGCGCTGCTCTTTGGCCTTTAGGTTCAACTCTTCGAGCTCGTCGTAGGAAAGAGCAAGGAAATTACGCAGTTCGTTCGACATGAATCTCCTCGAAATAAGATGAGTTCGGGTGCTGCAGTGAAATGTGGGGATGACAGACGCTATCCATCGGCCCGTAGGGTATCGCGCTGGTCTTGCGACCGTCAAATCGAAAAATCATTTTGCGGCATCGAAAAAATGAATTGAGAGCCGCACCATTTGTCCTCTTCCGCGGCCGGAAACTGCGCTAGTCGTAATACTCCTGTCCGAGATGGGTAATCAAGTCTTCACCCATCATCCACCGCAGCGTATTCTTCAGCTTCATCGACTGGATAAACAGGTCGTGCTCGGGATAGAGCCCCGGCGCCGTCATCGGCGATTTGAAATAAAAGCTAAGCCACTCCTGGATGCCCTTCAGGCCCGCTCGTTGCGCGAGGTCCAGAAAGAGAACCAGATCCAGGACGATGGGAGCAGCTAGGATCGAGTCACGGCAGAGAAAATCCACCTTGATCTGCATCGGATACCCGAGCCATCCGAAAATATCGATGTTGTCCCAGCCTTCTTTGTTGTCGCCACGCGGTGGGTAGTAGTTGATACGCACCTTGTGATGCATCTTGCCGTACAGCATCGGATAAAGCTTCGGCTGGAGAATGTACTCCAGCACGCTCAGCTTGGACTCTTCCTTGGTCTTGAAGGAACCTGGGTCTTCGAGCACTTCGCCGTCGCGGTTGCCGAGAATGTTGGTCGAGAACCACCCGTCGAGCCCCAGCATACGCGCCTTGAAGCCGGGGGCGAGAATCGTCTTCATCAGCGTTTGCCCGGTCTTGAAGTCCTTGCCGCAGATTGGAACGCCATGCTCCAGCGCAAGCTGCTGTATAGCGGGAATATCCACGGTAAGATTCGGAGCGCCATTGGCGAACGGAACGCCGCCGGTCACCGAAGCCCAGGCGTAAAGCATCGAGGGGGCGATAGCCGGATGATTGGACTTCATACCCGCGACAAATTTCTCCGGCGTGGAGTGCACATCTTCCGGCGTGACGAAAACTTCCGTCGACCCGCACCAGCAAGTAACCATGCGCGAAACGCGCTTGGCCTTGCGGAAATTCTCCATGTCTTCCTTGATCTTGAGCGCCAGCTCGTATTTGTTTTTGGCCTTTTTGACGTTCGGGCCGTCGAGCTTCTTCACATATTCAGAATCGAAAGCAGCCTTCATCGGCTTGATACCGGAAAGAAATGTTTTCACCTTTTCGAGGTCCTGGGCGTTGAGAACGCCGGCATTCGCAGCCGATTCGTAGGCATTGTCACGAAAAATATCCCAGCCGCCGAAAACGATATCGTCCAGCTCCCCGAGCGGCACGAAATCCTTGATCATCGGAGTACGGCCCGTGGTGCGCTTTCCGAGCCGGATAGTTCCGAGCTGCGTCAGCGAGCCGACCGGTTGCGACTTGCCCTTGCGTACGAGCTCGACTCCAGCCATAAAAGTAGTGCTAACGGCGCCCATGCCGGGTGTGAGTATCCCGAGTTTCCCCTTGGGCGGCGTGATCTTCCCAGGCTTTTCCATGCAACTCCTCAATCACAAAGATTTGCACACCATAACGCAGGCACTAGATGGCCATCCGCTGCACGAGCAAACCAGTAATGATGAGCGAAGCACGAAGGATTTGCAAATCCGAGCGGCTCGCGTGGCTCGCGCGCCAGAATTCTCGCCGAGCGTTCCACGCGTGGGGAGGCGAAAACCGGCTGGAGAAGCCGGATAGGAAGGAACGATACGAATTAAGGACGTGAAGACGCGTCAACTTCGGTATGCAGCTGGCACTCACCTTTGGACTTTCCGCCGGCGCCGTCGCGAGATGGAATCCTGGTCCCAGGGGCGGCCTGCCAAGGCTCTGTCCTGTGAACGTTTTGGTCAAAAACACGAAAGTGAAACCGTTCGGAATCTCCGGATCGAGGTACAGTTACTCAAATCGCGGCAAGCCGCCGCAACGGAGGAATTTTTCATGAAGGCCACAAAACATTCTTTGAAATTTCTAGTCTTGATGCTTCTTTTTGCCATGGGCGTCACTCTCTTCACCGCGGTTGTGGGAGCTCAGGATGAAGGCTGGCAGATCATGCGAGCCGACTACGGCTTCAAAGGGCAACGTACCGATGTCACTGACATCCTGCGCGACTTGGTTTCGCGCGGCGGGGTGAATGGCCGCGTTGCCATAAACAATCAGACCATGGGCGGTGACCCTGCCGTCGGCAGAGACAAGTCTCTGCGTATCTTCGCGAGAAATAGGAGAAACGAAGAGCGCGAGTTCGATGTCAACGAAGGCGGCTTCATCGACGCCCGTTTGTTTGTCGTGCGGAGCGAAGATCGGGACGATCGAACTCCAGCCCGCGACGACCGTCGCCGCGACGATCCCGCTCGCGATGACCGTCGCCGCGACGATCATGATCGTGGCGACCGCGGTGAGGCGCGCGATCTGCTGATCATCCGCGGTTTCTACGGCGTACAGGGAAGAACCGTCAACGTCACCGAACAACTGCGTGCCATGGTTCGCGATGGCGCCCTGGCAGTGCGCGTGAGCAACGAAAACTTTGGCGGAGATCCCGCCATGGGGGCGGCTAAGGTCTTAATCGTCGTTTACAGTTCCCACGGGCAGGAGCAAGCCACCGCCGTGAGGGAAGGCGAGCGACTGGTCATTCCGTAGCGTTTCTTTTTTTGGAAAACCTGGTCGAATAGGGCCAGCCAGTTATTGCCAACGTGGGTGCGCGGCCGCTTAGAACCAGTCGCTGCGATATGCCACCCACCAGCTCGCATAAGCGACGGGAATGGTGGCGAACACCGCCCACCAGAAGGGCAGCGCCAAGTCCGCCACCAAGCCCAATCCGCTGAAGGTGAGCCAAAAAACCTTTCTTTGCACATTCCCATTTTAACGGGAATACGCGCGGTGGGAGCCGCCTCGGCCGAAGCGATTCCACAAACGCCAATCCCTCAGCTGCCTCAGCCTGTCTTGTGTTCGAGTTCTGCCCATCTTGCATACAGTCGATCCACGATTTTCCGTGCTTCGTCGAGCCGCAGGGAAGCGCTGTGAAGTCGGGCGCCATCGCTCGCGATGGCGGAATCCTGAAGTGCCGCTTGTCGGTCGTGAACCTCCCGCTCAGCCTGGGCGATGCGTTGTTCCATGCTCTCGAGTTCGCGAGCCTCTTTGTACGAGAGTTTCTTTTTCGCCGCCGTTAGCGGCGTGGCATCCCCCGACAATCGCGGGCGTCCCGGGAGTTCTGGTACAGCGGCATGGTCGCTTTCCTCCTGCTGCCTTTGCTGCCAAACCTCCCATTGCGAATAGTCCGCAAAACGTTCGATCGCGCCCAATCCGTCGAACCCGAGGACAATCGTTGAAACGCGGTCCAACATATAGCGATCGTGTGTCACCAAAACCAACGCCCCGCGAAACTCGAGCAAGCTCTCCTCGAGAATCTCCAGCGTGGGGATATCCAGATCGTTGGTCGGCTCATCCAGCAGCAAAACGTCTGCCGGCTGCAACATCAGCTGAGCGATGAGCACGCGCGCCCGTTCTCCGCCGGACAGTTTTCCGACTCGGCGGTTCAGATCTTCTGCAGTGAAAAGAAATCGTGCTCCCCACGAGGCCACATGAATCACGTTGCCCTGATAGATGACCGCATCGCTATCCGGCGCCAGCGCCCGACGCAAAAGCAGGTTCGGATCAAGCTCACGGTTCTGATCGAAATAAACCATGCGCAGCGGCTCCGCTTTGCGAATCTTGCCCGCTGCAGGTTGCAGGTCGCCCCGAAGCAAACGAAGCAGGGTGGTTTTCCCGCTGCCGTTCGGCCCCACGAGCCCTACGCGCATCCCCGAAGTGAGGGTGAAGTTCAGATTCTCGAACAGCGCGCGCTCGCCGATGGTTCCTGTCACTCCAGTAAGCTCGATCAGTTGCTTAGTCTGCCGGTTGGTGTCGGAAAAATCGATCTGTGAAGTGCTTACCGTGCTTCGCGCCTTCATCTCCGCCAGTTCGCCGATCATCTTATGAGCTTTGTCGATGCGTGCCTTGGCCTTGGTTGCGCGCGCTTTGGGGCCGCGCCGCAGCCATTCAATCTCCGTGTGCACACGGTTTTCGAGAGCCTCCTGCCGGTTTCGTTGCGCATGGAGATGCTCTTCCTTGGCCACCAGAAACGTGCTGTAGTTTCCTTCGACGCGCAGCGCCCCATCCTCATACGCCCCATCGATCTCCACCATCTCGCTGGTAACATTCTCCAGAAAATACCGGTCGTGGCTCACTACCACACTCGCGAAAGCCGCCCTCTGAAGAAGTTTTTCCAACCATTCAATTCCCGCAAGATCCAAATGATTGGTCGGTTCGTCAAGCAACAGAATATCCGGCTTCTGCACCAGCGCCTCGGCGATGGCCAGCCGCTTTCGCCATCCGCCGGACAAGGTTGCTGCCGGAATCTCCAGGTCCACGAACCCGGCTCGCCCAAGCGTCTCCGCAGAACGCCCCGCCCGTTCCGATTGCGCCACAGACACTCGCTCCAACGCGCTCTCAATCACCGCTTGAATGGTCATGCCGGGCGCAAATTCGGAAATCTGCTTGACGTAACTCAGTCTGGTGCCTTTGCGCACCGCGACGTCGCCGCTATCCGGTTTCGTTTTTCCGCACAGGATTTCGAGCAGCGTCGATTTGCCCGATCCGTTCGGGCCAATCACGCCGATGCGGTCGCCTTCGGACACGGTGAACGAGATATTCTTAAACAGCGGAGCGACACCGTATCGTTTCGACAGTCCCTGGGCGCTGATAATCGGAGGCAATTCTCTCGGTCTTCTCCCGCCCTTAGTTTACCCTGAGGAACGAAGGCAGGGACAGTTTGCGCCCGCGATTCTTGCCGGGAGGTGAGTTCATTTGACGCACCAATTTGACGCGCTGATTCTCGGCGCTGGTGCCGCAGGACTCCTCTGCGCCGCCGAAGCCGGCAAACGCGGCCGGCGCGTCGCCGTCCTCGAGCGTGCCGAGCGTATTGGCAAGAAAATCCTCATCTCCGGCGGCGGCCGCTGCAATTTCACGAACATCCACTGCCGCCCGGAGAATTTCCTCAGCGCAAATGAGCACTTCGCAAAATCCGCGCTGGCCCGCTACACCCCGTCGGACTTCATCGCGCTGGTGGAAAAGCATGGCATCCCATATCACGAGAAAACACTTGGCCAGCTGTTCTGCGACCGTTCTGCCGAAGACATCACCAACATGCTGGAAGCCGAATGCCACTCTGGCGGTGTCCGGATCTTTCTGAACGCCAAAATCCAGGAAGTTCGACACACCACTGAGTTCGTCGTGCAAACCGGCTCCACCGAGTTTCGCGCGCCAGTTCTGGTGGTCGCAACAGGCGGCCTCTCCATTCCCAAAATCGGCGCGACCGGGCAAGGCTATGACCTGGCGCGTCAATTCGGCCTAAAGATTGCCAAGACACGCCCCGCCCTCGTGCCCCTCATCCTCGCCAAAAAGGTGCAAAATCTCTATGGCGATCTGGCCGGCGTCTCCGCTGCCGTCGTTGTCGCGACCGATCGTCAATCGTTTCGCGAACACATGCTCTTCACGCACCGAGGCCTGAGCGGACCGGCCATCCTGCAAATCTCCTCGTACTGGGAGAAAGGCAAACCGCTCCACATGGATCTGGCGCCCGGCCGCACAGTCACTTCCGCAATCCGCGAAGCCAAGTCCAGAAACCTGGCCTCGGCGCGCGCCGCTTTTCTTGGTGTCCTGCCAAAACGTTTCGCCGAACGCTGGCTCGATCTCCACATGCCTCCGTCTTGGACCAACCAGGACTTGGACAAACTGGAACGCGAACTGCACGACTGGACCCTCGCTCCCGCCGATACGGAGGGTTTCGAGAAAGCCGAGGTCACCGCCGGAGGCGTCGATACCGACGAGCTATCCAGCAAAACCATGGAAAGCCGCAAAGTGCGCGGACTATTTTTCATCGGCGAGGTTGTCGACGTCACGGGCCACCTCGGCGGTTTCAACTTTCAATGGGCCTGGGCTTCCGCCGCCGCTGCCGGACGTGCTTTGTGACCCGTTCGACGCAATTCCGCGCCGCGGTCCCGGCTTCCGATACCGCCGAAGCTCCCGCACCAAATAAACGACCACCGCGATATTGATCAAAAGCGCGACGACCTTTGCGATCGTCGCATGATGAATAATTTCATACACTTCCAGCGGTAAGAAAGAGGAGGTCGTGATGATCGTAAAATATTCCGCCCAGCGTTTTTCGAGCGCCAGCCCTGTACCTTCGGTCAGAAAAACCGCGGCATATATGAACGTGCCCACGCTGAGTTCCCGCAACTTCCGGTCATCGACACTCGACAACTTCGCAAGCAGCCAATGAATGTAATGATTGTGGGGATCTACGCGAAACGCGTTGATCCACTGGTCCGCCACACCCGCCACGTCCCTATGCAGCAATCGCAGCGCGCCGATCGCGACAGCCAGCAGCGCGAAGCCCTTCAATAGTTTGAAGGCCGCGATCAACATCAAGCCGCGCGAGTGTGTCTTGCTTTTAGGCATTCGCCAGGCTGAGCTCTAGCTGATGGTATATGGCTCGGTCACAACGCCTTCCGCGATCAGTAACGGTTATTTGTGGGCAGGCAACAAATCCCAGATCGCTGGATCTTCCGTGCCGAGCACCCAGGAACAGAATCCCTGAAGGCCTCGCTCCTTCACAAGCGTGTAGCGCTCGCGAAAAGTGCGCGCGTCCGTGAAAAATATCCACTCGCGCATGTCCGCACGATAAAAATAAAACCAAGCCGCGCGGTCCGTGGAATCCCATTCCATATGCCCGCCGTAAGCTTTGGCAAGGTCCACGGCATCATCAGTAGCGATATATTCCGCCGCAGGGTTCGGCTTGTCCCCGGATTTCTCGTCCGATTTGACGGGCGTCCCCGCGAACCAATGGTAGCCATAAAGTGGAATCCCCAGCGACAGCTTTTGCGCGGGCACGAATTTGAGCGCGTAGTCCAAATTGCCGGTCGTCCACGCCCACCCAGCCACCGGCCCGGGAGCCGTCCAGCGCGTGTGCTGGTCGTACGTCATCAGGCAAATCAAATCGACGGACTGCGCGAGCGCCTGCAGATCGTAAGCCCCGCGCCAATTCTCATAAATCCACGCCGAGAAGCCCCCTTCGCCCGGCGCGCCCGGAGCGTTTGGAACGGTCGCGATTGTGAGCTGCAGTCCCTCGCGATGAAAGGCCATCGCCGCCGCCCGCACCAAATAAGAAAGCGCATCGCGGTCCGTCCAATGCACATTCTCAAAATCAAATTGAAACCCCGGGTAACCGTTTTCCTTCGACGCGCGAATGAGCGCGCCAATCAGGTTCTCCTTGGCGGCCTCATTTTTCAGCAACTTGTGAAACTCGTCCCGCGCAAAATCCCCGTTGGCCACCAGAGGCATCACCGGAACGTGGCGCTGCTTCGCAGTCTCCAGAACCAGCGGATTCGCCCCGCCGGACAGAAGCCCGTTCGCGTCTACGCCGTACCACGCGGGAACCAGCAGATCGATCTTGTCGGCATGCGCCAGAAATGATCGAACCGACTTCGGCTCGCGCGTCATGTAGAAAAGTGCCTTAGGCTGCTGCCCGCGCACCGTGAAAGCGGCAAACGCAAACGCCGCGGCTAAAACCAAAAACCGTAGTGAGCATTTCATCATGAGCGCAGTTTAGCTGTCGACGGTGCTCAGACGCAACGCGTGGCTCAGCATGTCGCGCGGGTCGATCTACGAATTTCCACCTATATTCCTGCGCGGCGATGCAGTGAACTTGTCCGCGATACTCTTTAGATTGCTGAGCTCCGCCTCGATTTTTCCCAGGATGTCCTCAATGCCACCGTTTGGAGCACATTCCGGCTCCGCATCCAACGGCGGTCCGCCAGAGTAGAGCGACATCAAGTACGCATAGCTGGTCAGAATATGCCAGCACAGTGGATTCGGTTGAAGCCGCACCCTCGGAGGAATCAGCGTCAACGAATCCAGCAGAATGGCGTCCGTGACGTGCCTGTAGGGAAAAATAGCGGGCAACTTGGGCACCAGGTCAACGGTGTCAACGAACCGATAAGTGGTTTTGACTGTCTGATGATACTTCACGGCAAAGTCGTGGTTTCCGGTGCGCGGGCTCGCGTACGTGTATATCGTTGGATCGTTGAACGGCGCTTTCGTGTTCGCCGCCACATCCAGCGCAAGCAATGTCGCGATCGCGCCCCCCAGGCTGTGCCCGCAGATCGTCAGCGAACTTACCGCTCGTTTCCACGCATAGGTCCCCAAAAATTTCACGACAGATGGCGCCCCCGCTCCTTCCTCGACCGTCATCGATCTATACATATCCGTGAATCCATCCTCCGTGCGGCCTCCGCCGGCCGCGAACGTGAACGGTTCATCCAAGAATTGCGCGTCTTGCACCCATTCCTTGATTCCCTCCGTTCCACGAATTGCGACCACCGCCTCCCCTCCGGCCTGTGTTTCGAGAATCAAACCCATCATCACTCGCGTATCACCTCGCCCGGGGTTCGATTCCGTCGCCAGATCGTTCGCATAGAGTGTGGCTATCAGTTCGTACCCGGGCGTAACGGGCTGTTTTCCTGCGAACGCGTCATAGGCCGCGTTTACAAGCTGCGCGTATTGGATGGCTTTGCTCCAATCCATGATGTTTTCCTTCCTCGCGGCGCCCGAGTCGCTGCTTGCTTCGTAAACTGAGCACTCTCGGTGTGCGCGACCGAACCTAGAGGGAACCTCAGGGATAGCTAACAACGCGGGAAATCTTAGGCAGTGTGCCCATTCAAGTCAACCACTTGCCCCGCAAATCTCCGAAGGAGGTCAGGAAAAGCTATCGCTCCGGCAGGGTCAGTGGTTCGCCTTGGTGGCTAAGGTGGTAGACGAGAATGCGAGCGGGTTCCGCCTTGCTCCGGTTTTTTGTTGAAATGTGAAGTTGGTGTGGGTCTTCATAAAAGGTCTCCCCGGCGCGGTACACTCTTGCTGGCGCTCCCTCGAGTTCAATTTCGACGGCGCCCTCAAGAACATACACGAACGTTGGGCCGGGATGACGGTGTCTGGACCCGCTCGCACCCGGCGCTATAGTAATCTCTCCGACGGAAAGGACCAGGTCGCTGCCAACGTACGCATGCAAGTCCTTCTGCAACAATTCTTTCGCCTTGAACGCTTCCTGCGGCTCGACGGACGGAGGTGCCGACGCAGCGAACAGCAAGGAAACGATCATCAGTTTGCGCCAACGTTTCATAGGAACCTTCCTTTGAGTTTCTTAGGCCGCTAGTGCGCGCTCAGAAATTCCGACTAGCGCCACTTCTTCAGTTGTGGCCAGACTTTCTCGAGCGTGCCGAATCTTGCTCCGCGGCAAACGTAGACAGGAATTTGGCGCTCCAGCGCATAGGGATGGTCGGCTGAAGTTCCCACGTATTCCACGTGCTCAAACATCTCTTCAAGCCGCTCCCGGCGGTCGTCCAGAACGACCAGGCAATTGCCCGAGTAACCTCGCGGCCCCCAAAGAAAATAAGTCTGGTGCCCGCTGAGCGCCGGAGGCAATCCGTACCGCCGTCCCAGAAAGTTGATGGCGCCTGCTTGTCCGTAGTCTTGCGCAAATATCCCGCAGCCCGGCCGCTCTGCCGTCGAAAGCTGGTTGTAAGCCTTCGCCGTCTCATCCACAATCTCTTCCCACCCAAACTGATCGGCGTACCACTGCGGCAGAACCGCCCGGGCGTGGCTGTGCTCCATCACCGGCAGCTTCATCGGCAGGTAGTTCATGTAGGCAACGAACTTGTCCGGAGAAAAAACGGGCACGACCACGGGCGCGAGGTACGCGCCGCTGGCGAGCAGAACGATGACCATGGCGGGCTTCAGCCAGGCGCGGAAGCTGCGGCCCGTTTTGGGACTCGCAGTCTCTCGGCCTTCCATTCTCCTACCGTCAATGGCCGATTCGATCATGACCGCTCCTGCGGCCAGCAACATGGGATATATCGGAGCGAGATAATAATTCTTGCCGTGGAGAACAAAGAAGACTGTGAAGCAAGCCAGGTAGCACCAGGCGAGCGCGCGGTACGGCTCGAAACGCGGCGAGACGAACAAAGCGATCAGCCCGGTGATCCAGATCGGGGCGGTGAAGGGATGCACCAGCAGTGTCTGCTGGAGGAAATATTGTGGCAGAGGAAGCACGACATCGCGGCCATCGGCGCGGATATTGTGCATCAGCTCGACGAAGGGCCAGTGATTGTGAATATTCCAAAGCAGGTTGGGCAGAAAAATCAGGAAGGCTGCGAGCCCGCCAAGCCAAATCCACGGATTCAGAAAAACACGGCGCTGCGCGGTCAGCAAAAGGCCCACGACCATGCCAACGCCGAAAACGGCGATCGAATATTTCTCCTCGAGCCCCACTCCCGCAACCACGCCGAACCAAAGCCAATACCGTGGATCATTCCGCTTGATGGCGAGGATCGCGAAGTAGGCGCACCCTATCCACAAATTGGGTTCGAGGCAGTTGGTGCCCAGCAGGCTTCCGTTGGAGAGGTATTGTGGCGCGATTACGATGGCAATGGCGCT
>Ga0210407_10002304_pt1 | contig 16537 bp, 13 predicted proteins | sample IncBWC27MmetaG_FD_150860 | JGI IMG/M metagenome (GOLD analysis project Ga0210407, IMG submission 150860) | Forest soil microbial communities from Barre Woods Harvard Forest LTER site, Petersham, Massachusetts, United States - Inc-BW-C-27-M | ecosystem: Environmental > Terrestrial > Soil >...
TGTAGACGGCATTCATGCCGAGCTTGAGCGCGGGATTGATGTCGCTGCGCGGGCTGTTGCCGATCATCCAGCCTTGCGATTTCACGATCTTGTATTTGTGGATAAGCCCGTTGTACGTCTCGTGGTCTTTCTCGCGCACGATTTCGATGAACTCGAAAAATCCCTGCAAACCGGAGCGCTCGACTTTCGCGGCCTGCTCGGCAGGCTCACCTTTGGTAAAAAGAATGAGACGGTGACGTTCGGTCAGATAGGCCAACGTTTCAGGCACGCCGTCGAGAATTTTGGGGGGCGTGCGTTCCAGCTCGACGACCCGCTGGTGGATCAAGGCGAGCGTTTCCCTTTTGGCCATCTGGTCCGCCAGTTTGAGGTAGGTTTCTTCCAAAGAACGGCCAAAGCTGCGAACTCCGTAGCCGTATTGCCGGATGTTCTTGCGCTCCGTTTCATTCAGGATGTGGCGGATATAGGCGCGGGTGTAGCCCGACGATTCGACCAGGCTAATGAAGTCTTCGATCAGTTTTTCGAAGAAGACATTATTTTCCCAGAGCGTGTCATCCGCGTCGATCAAGAGTGTGTTTCGTCGCATACTGGTCTGTGTGCGGCGCCCCTTTGCACCGCGTGTTTAGCTTGGATGTTAATCTAGCAGCCGAAGGGTGTCTTTGGCGATGGTGGCGGCTGCTCCGGGGCGACCCATTTGACTGGCGGCTTGTCGCATACGTTCAAGCCGCGGCGGATCATTCAGTAATCCCGCGATCTTCCAGGCGGCTGCGGGCAGGTTGTTGCAGCGGATCGCGGCGCCCGCCTCAAGCAAATGGTCTGCGTTGCGTTCTTCTTGTCCAGGGATTGGCTCGATGAGCGCCATCGGCAAACCCCGCGCGAGAGCTTCCGAAGTCGTCAGCCCGCCGGCTTTTCCGATCAGCAGATCCGCCGCGGCCATGTATTGATCCATTTCCGTAGTGAACCCCACCGTGCAAAGCTTCGCCGCGCCGCTCGGCAAAGTACCGGCACCTCGCGCGATTTCCGCCAATCGCTTGTGTACCTTCTCGGCCTTCCCCGCAATGGCCACGATCTGCCATGGTTCTTGCAACTCCAACAAATCGCGGACGAGCTGTTCGACTGGGCCTATGCCGTAACCTCCTGCCGAAATGAGGATCGTTGGCGCACCAGGATCCAAATTCAAACGGTTTCGCGCCGTGGTTTTTTCCGGCTTTACGGCGAACAGCGGATCAATGGGAATTCCCGTCACGCGAACTATTTCGCGCGGAACTCCAAGGCGCGCCAGATATTCGGCTGCTTCTTCGATGGCCACGTAGTAGCGGTCGACCGTACGCGTGAGCCACATGGCATGCACGTCGTAGTCCGTAACGACGATGGCATGTCGGGTTTTCAGTCTGCGTTTGGCGATCAGCCAGGCGATGATTTCGGCAGGAAGAAAGTGCGTTGCCACGCAAAGATCCGGCTGCACGCGCTTCAGCATGCGAATCATTGGCTGGGTGTTGAGCCGGTCCATCGCCACGCGCCGCCGCAAATGCTGCCAGGGCTGGTCGGTCCTGTCGTAGAGCACGCCCATGAGTTCGGGGGCGCGTCGAACCATCGAGATATAAGCCTTGTCGTAGATTCGCTGGAACAGCCTGCTGACGTACTGGATCACATCGATGTGCTCGACCTGGCACTCTCCCGTCGCCAGAAAGGCTTTCTCCAGCGCCTGTGCCGCCCGGACATGGCCTGCGCCGGAAGATGCGGATAAGAGCAGAACGCGCGGTTTTGATTTCATGCCGGAAAATTTGGCCCTTATCCGATTTTCTTCACGCGGTCTTACGATGCCCGGCAGCAAGTTTTTCCAGGATGCCGTGGGCAACTTTCTGCAGCTCTCCAAATCGGGTGAGGTAATCCTGGAAATCGTGGTTCAGGGCTTGTGCGTCTTGCGGTCCCAGCTGCGTGCGCAAGATCATATCGCGCAGTTTAACGGGATGGGGCAGCAGCGCGTCTTCCTGAAGCTCGTCGAGCGCGATCCTGGCGTCATAGTGATACATAGATTCCCCCAGCGAAAAAATAAGGGCATCTGCATTGTACTCGCGCGAAGAACTCCAGGCGAGCTTTGCGCAGGCTGGGACCGGCGAAGAGAATTAAGCGGCAGAGGCCGCTGCAGAAAGAAACTCGTAGCGCTCGATTTTGGCGGCTACGCCTTTTTGACCGTTCAGGTTCGAATCCACTCGCACGATTCTGCCGCGGCAGCGGATGTCAACGCCCCCTGGCTGCGTCACTTGCTGCGGCAGCGTGAGGACGAAATCGATTTCGCTGTCGAGCTCGAAATTGGCATCGGCGAGAAAATAGAGTCCGCGGTAACTGACGTCGCGCGTTTGCGTTTGCAGTTCGGAATCCCTGGTCTCGAATGGAAGAACGCGCAACGGCAGGGTCATGGTAAATCGCCGCGCTTCGCGGCGCTCTGCTCCGTCGCTCATCGCACCCCCGGTTGGCTGGAATCTGAGGAAAGCTAACATTGCAGCGAGCAAACTGCAAAGGGAAAATCAAGAAATTTTGTCCTAGTACGAGGTATTGGCGGTTTGCATAAATTCTTTGTGGTCTAGTACTTATAGTGGTTCACCCCTTTCGGTACACTGACCGTTCGAACCTCGTTCGCGCATGCCTCGATCACACGAGTCACGCAGTTTCTTTCTTGATGGGCCTGTGGGGCGCCTCGAAGCCATACTCTGGAGTCCCTCGAACGGCAAAGAGCCGTCGCTCGCCGCTCTCGTATGTCACCCGCATCCGCTGTTTGGCGGAACAATGCACAACAAAGTTGTCTATCAGACTGCAAAAGCTCTTGATGAACTCGGTCTGCCGGTGCTGCGCTTTAATTTCCGCGGTGCCGGCGCGAGTGGGGGCAAGCACGACCGCGGTCAGGGCGAACAGGACGACGTTCGCGCGGCGCTCGATTTTCTGGCGGAGGAATTTCCGTCTGCGCCGCTGCTTCTGGCGGGTTTCAGCTTTGGCTGCTGGGTAGGTTTGCGCGTGGGTTGCGCGGATGCGCGCGTGAGCGAGCTCATCGGCATCGGCGTGCCCGTCAACGATTCGGATTTTTCCTATTTGGCGGAATGCAAAAAGCCGAAGTTATTCGTGCAGGGCAGCGACGATCAATTTGGCTCCGTCCATAGACTTGAGGCTCTCGTGGCCTCACTTCCGGGAACAAACCGCGTGCGCATGGTTCAAGGCGGAGATCACTTTCTTACCGGAAAACTCGATCAGCTCGGTTCGGCAATCGCGGATTGGCTCACCGGCCGCTACCCGCAAATTCTCAAATAAACTGCGGCGAACGTCCTTCTCACGCGCCTTCGCCGCGCGTAAACAGCTTGCCGAACTCGTCGACGGTGGCGGGAGGGATGCCGAGCAGCTTCGTATTTGCCCGAACGTGCTCCGCATGCGACATGCCTACCAGGGCGGTACTGATGCCCGGCGATGAGCGAACGAACTGCAGCGCGCGCTCCGCATCATTCTGGAGCCCCAGCGCCTGACCTACGAATGCGGGAAGATTGCGAGCCACTTGTCCTTGAAGAAGCGAAGCGCTGGCGATGAGCGTGATGCCGAGCTCACTGGCCGCTTCCATGATAGTGCGTTCGCGTCCGTCAATCGTTTGATTTCCAAGCGTCAGCGCCTCGGTCATGCCCAGATTGAAGGGAAGCTGCACGAAGCGGAACCTGTGTTTCTCTCCGGCGACGTCGCAGGCAATCTGCGCGAATTCAGCAAGCTCCATGGCGTCACGCGCGCGGGCCGGCTGTCGAAAGCCATTCCATGTGGCCATCCCGTAGAACTGGATTTTCCCCGCGACGGCAGCGGACTCCAGACATTCGAATGCATCCCGCACGCGTTCGAGAAAGTTCGGCCGCGAGATTTCGCCCAGTTGCGTCTCTGGATTGTGCAGGTAGTAGACGTCGACGCAATCCACACCGAGGTTGCGGAGGCTGCGCCCCAGCTGATCTTCCAAGAATCGCGGCGTCATGCAGTGACTCCCCGCGACAATGTCCTTCGCGGTGAAGACGCCCGGCTGGAGATACTCCCGGAAAAAATACTCGTTCGGATCGGCAGGCATCGAGCCATCCGGCGTGAGGTAGCCGCCCTTGGTGCAAAGGATTAGCTCTTCGCGCGCAATGCCTTTCGCGGCGAGTTGTTTGATGGCTCCGCCGACGCTGCGTTCGCTCCTCTGGAAGCGATAATTAATCGCCGCATCGATGAAGTTGATTCCGTTCTCGACGGCCGCGACGACAGCCGCGGTGTAATGCTCGTCGGTCTTGTCGTCGGGCTGCCCCAGGTAAGTCCCGATTCCCAGTGAGGAGGTGACGAGCCCTTGCGTCTCGCGAAAATACCCCTCGGCGGCGCGCCCGCTGAATCGCTTGGTGTAGCGGAGCGTTCCTTCTTTCGTCGCGGATTGGCTCATGAAACTCCTTTGTTCTGATCCTTCTGTCTCGCAGGCTCTGCCGGGTCAGGCTCGCTTTTCTTTGGCATCAGCAACCGAGAGCACGCGCGAAGGATACGCCGATAGGGCCAGTCTTCCTCACGAAAGAATATCTCGCCTTCGCGCGGATTACTGTAATACCAGCGGGCCACCAGCCACAAATTCTCGCCGAGGTCATTTGCCTGGATTTGTTCGGATGACGCGCCGGGGTTCTGCTCGCCCCGCTTGGCAGGGCCTTCGAGATACTCACGGAAAATCTGCTCTGCGGAACGCGGCTGGCTCGCGATTTCCGCGAAACGTAGGAAAAACGGCTGCTCAAGGCGTCCGCCGCGGACCCCGTAAACACCAATGGTTTGTGCTTCCGAGGTGCGTTGCAAAATCACCGCGTTAAGATCCTGGATCCGCCGCGCCAGTTCCGGGCTTCCCCGCAGCACTTCCTCGAGCTTTTCGATTTTCTTGTGCAACGCCGCGGCTCGTTCGAAATCGAGCTCCTCGCTGGCGCGTTCACGCTCTTGCTCAAAGCTCGAACGGAGCGAGTCCCCGCTGGTCTCGATAAACTGCACCAGCCGATGCACCTCCACGTCGTACTCTTCCTTCGTGCACCCCGCGAAACATGGCGCCAGGCACATCTTCATTTCCGAATAGATGCAGCCCGGGAAAGAAGGGTCGCGGCGGATCTTGATCTGGCAACGGCGCACCTTGAAGAAATCCAGGACGCGCTCGGCAAATGCTTCCGCTGAGCGCCGGGAAGCGAACGGGCCATAGTACGCGCCGGAAACGGGCGCCCCATGTTCGTCCACCTGAATGCGCCGCGTCACATAGCACCGAGGATACGCGTTTCGCAGGTTCACCTTCAGAACGGCCGGCGGGCGCAGCCGCAACAAATCGCGGTACCGTTTCGGGAAAATCCGTTTGGCATTCTGGTAGTAAGTGAACGTCTGTTCGAATGCTGAACCCGTGACACGGTAACGTACGCCGCGGGCAAACTCTCGCAGGTTCAGCCGTTTGCTCGCCGGATCGGGTGGGCCCAGCAAGCGCTGCAGCCGCCGTTTCAAATCGGCCGTTCGAATCAAATACGGCTCGGCGTTTTCCCTGCGCGGTTCGATCAAGCACACCGCTGGGTGTGGGGGGAGCGCTGCAAAAAAATCAGCGGCGCGCGCAGGATCAAACTCGAAGCCGCAATCCAGTTCCAGCACATCCCAAGAATACTATGGTACTGCTTCATACTTGACCGCGACCCCCGCCTCACTAGGATTCTTTAGGAATACTAGGGCGTTCTTTGGGTAAGAAACCGAAAGAGAGGAGTTTGGCTGCCACCTCACGTTGATTTCCATTGTTCCTTTGTTCCCCAGCGGCACTGCATGATTGTTGTCGTCGGCAGCAAAGAGATTTCCAGCACCGGATGCCAAGGATTGATTGCTGCTGATGATACTAACTTGCGTACTAAAGTTAGTCGTAGGCCCGCAATCTCTCTCGAATACCACAACCTTCAATCTCTAATCTGGAGATTTCGTTTCGGATACGACGACATTCTCGCACTCGCATCCGCAAAGAATGATGCAGGCGACGAATGTAGAGCAAAGGGCTGAACGTCTCACGGTGATTTCAGGACCCACGAAGAAATAACCAGCCGCTGGATTTCGCTTGTACCTTCGTAGATTTCCGTGATGCGCGCATCGCGGTAGTTGCGTTCGACCGGATACTCGCGGCTGTAACCGTTGCCGCCGTGCAATTGAATCGCTTTATGCGTAACGCGAGTGGCCATTTCGCTGGCGAAGAGCTTCGCGATCGCTGCGTCCATGCTGAACCGAGCGCCGGTGTCCTGTTTCCAGGCGGCTTTTCGCACAAGCAAACGCGCTGCATCGATCTCCGTCGCCATGTCCGCCAGCATGAACTGAATCGCCTGAAACTGTGCAATGGGATGCCCGAACGCCAGTCGTTCCTGCGAGTAGTTTGCAGCCGCCTCGAACGCGCCTTGCGCGATTCCCGTGGCCTGCGCGCCGATCCCGATGCGCCCGCCGTCCAGCGTGGAAAGCGCCACCTTGTAGCCTTCGCCTTCGTTGCCGATGCGATTCGCGACCGGGACTTCGCAATCGGTGAATACCAGTTCGCTGCATGCGGTCGCGCTGATGCCCAGTTTTTTTTCTTCTTTGCCTACTTTGTATCCCGGCGTTCCCTTTTCGATGACCAGAGCCGTGATGCCTTTTTCGCCTTTGGCCGGCTCGGTATTTACATAAACGATGGCGGCATCTGCGGCCCCGCCATTCGTGATCCAGGCCTTCGTGCCGTTGACGACGTACTTGTCACCCTTTTTGACCGCCTTGGTTTGCAGCGCGGCGGCGTTCGAGCCCGCTTGCGGCTCGGTTAGGGCGTAGCAGCCGATTCTTTCGCCGCGCGCATAGGGCAGCAGGAATTTTTTCTTTTGCTCTTCGGTGCCGAACCTGTGGACGGGATCGCAGTAGAGCGAATTTTGCACGGAAAGAATTACGCCCGTGGAAGCGCAGTATCGTGAGATCTCCTCGACCACGATGGCGTAGCTGATATGGTCAAAGCCGGCTCCGCCCTCGGCTTCGGGCATAGCGATGCCAGTCAAGCCAAGCTCGGCGGCCTTTCGGAATGTCTCCCGAGGAAAGTGACCCGTCTCGTCCAGCTCGCGCGCGAGAGGTTTCACTTCAGATTCTGCGAATTCGCGCACGCTTTTTTGCAGCAGCTTCTGCTCTTCACTCAGTTCCAAGTTCAACGCGAATCTCCGTCACAAAAGACCTTTTCAATAATCCGTCATTGTAACTTGACTACGACACGGCGCGTACTGTGCCAAGTCGCACCCGGCCTGCTGGAGCAAAGTGGCTAGATTGCCTTGCGAAGGCGTTCGTACGTTGTTTGTAGCTCTTCGGGGTGAACGCGCGTCTCGGCCGTAACAGACATGAAGTTGGAATCCCCATACCAGCGCGGCAGGGCGTGCAAATGCAAGTGTCCAGCGACTCCCGCGCCGGCTGCCCTCCCGAGGTTCATGCCAAAATTCATCCCATCCGGTTTGTAAGTGGTTTGGAATGCGGCCTCGACACGTTGGGCGAGCTGCATCATCTCGGCCAGGGCCGCGGTTTCGCACAGTTGGAGTTCCGCGACGTGCGCGTACGGCACGATCATGACGTGTCCGGAGGTGTAGGGGTAACGGTTCAGAATGACGAACGTTTTCACTCCGCGATGAACGATCAGCGTCTCCGCATCGTTATTCCGCGCCACGGCGTCGCAAAAAATACATTCCGGTTGTTTGCCGCTGGTGACCTGCACCATGTACTGGTAGCGCCAGGGAGTCCAGATGTAGTCCATCGCGTTGAGTGCCCCGTTTCCTCAAAACCTGCGCGCACAGCATAACGCAAATTTGCCGTGTAGGGGCTGGTTGGCGCTCTCTTAAAACCTATTATTTATGCGCTGCATGCGTTCTGCGGGGAACTGTCATCCTGAGGCGATCCGATGAGGATCGCCGAAGGATCTCAACCGTGGAGTCTTGCACCGCGTCCTGGTTGAGATCCTTCGCGGCGCAAACGACGCGCCGCTCAGGATGACAGCGTGCCGCAGCTTGCCAGTAACAGACAAATTTGCATCTTGAGAGAAATGCAGGGACTGGCTGCCGCGGTCGAGAGGCTAATCTCGCCACACTAAAGTCTTTCCAGTACTTCTCTGGCCCGGCAACAAAAACGCCGGCAAGTTGCCGGCGCCTATCCGAAATAAAACTAGCAATTTGGAATTTTTCAAGAGTGCGGCGAGTTGCCCGAAACTGCTCCCGCGGCTTCCGAGTTGTTTACAAAATCCTTGAGTTCCTTGCTGGGCTTGAAAAAAGGAATCTTCTTCGCCGGCACTTCAACCTTCTCGCCAGTCTTGGGATTGCGCCCAACGCGCCCGCGGCGCTGCCGCGTACGGAAACTGCCGAAGCCGCGAATCTCGATCTTCTCGCCCTTCTGCAGCGATTGGATAATGCTCTCGAAGATGGTCTCGACGATGGTTTCGGAATCTCGGCGCGGGACCTCGGTCACGCGCAGAACCTCTTCGATGAGGTCGGCCTTCGTCAGTGTGGGTTGCTTGGTCATTGTCGCCATGCCTCTTTGCACAGCCGAAGTAACGGCCGCCGCAGCTTTCTGAAGCGAAACGGTTTAGAGGGGCTCCGCACGCCTAATTGCCCCCCTTCCTATCACTAAAATGACCTTCAGGTAAATGAAAATCCGCGGCCGCTTCCCCAGGGGTCTGAACGGCGCGCCCTTCCCCTAAATAAGCCTAACGCCCCGCGAGTTTGGACTGGATCGCGTCGCCAATGGTCGCCGTCGCGGAAGATTTCGACGTCGAACGGTACTGTTCGATCTCCCGGCGTTCCAGTTGCTTAACCGCGGCGCGATAGCTCAAACCAATCCGCCGCGTCTCTGCGCTGATTTTGATGATCTTGAAATCATATTCCTTGCCCGGTTCGAGGGGTCCCGCGCTCTTCAGCGGGCCGGTTGTGGTCCGCTGCATCGGCCCATGGCCTTCATCGCGCCGCTTGCGATCTTCAATCTCGGTGTTGTGGCAGAGGGCTTCGATGTTCTCTCCCAGTTCGACGAACGCCCCGAACATGGCGATCCGCGACACCTTACCCCTGACGATCTGCCCGACCTTGTGTTGCTTGATCCAATCGCCCCAGATGTCATTCACCTGCTTGATGCCCAGCGATACGCGGCGGTTCTCCGCATCGATCTTGAGCACCTTGGCCGTTACCGGCTCGCCCTTCTTGAAAACTTCATGCGGATTCTTGACGCGCCCGGTCCAGCTCACGTCGCCCACGTGGACGAGTCCGTCGAAACCGTCCTCGATCTCGACAAACGCGCCAAACTCCGCGATGTTGCGCACTTTCCCCGTGACTACGCTGCCCACGGGATATTTTTCCGCTGTTTGCAGCCAGGGATCCGGCAGCGCCTGCTTGATCCCCAGCGAAACGCGCCGGTCGCTCGGCTTGATGTCCAGCACCACCACGTCTACTTCTTCACCGACCTTGGACAGCTTCGAGGGGTGCACGGCTTTTTTCGACCAACTCATTTCCGTCACATGCACCAGGCCCTCAATGCCTTGTTCCAATTCGACGAACACTCCGTAATCCACGACACCGACCACTTTGCCCTTGTACTTTCCGCCCGCCGGATATTTTTCCGCGGCATGCGCCCAGGGATCCGGGATCAACTGCTTGAGGCCCAGCGACACGCGCTGCTTTTCCTTGTCAAACTTGAGAATGATGACGTCCAGCTCCTGCTCCGGCTTCACGATGTCGGAAGGATGCTTGACGCGGCCCCAGCTCAAATCCGTGAGATGCAGCAAACCGTCAATTCCCCCGAGGTCCACGAAGGCGCCGTACTCGGTCACGTTTTTCACGTGTCCGTGCACGATCTGCCCCTCGGTGAGCGTTTCCATCAACGCGGCGCGTTTCGCGTGCAGTTCTTCCTCGAGCAATGCGCGGCGGCTCACCACCACGTTGCCGCGGCGACGGTTGAGCTTGGTGATGCGCACCTGCACGTCGGTACCCGCGAGATTGTCCAGGTTCTGCGTCGGCCGCAGGTCATATTGCGAGCCGGGGAGGAAAGCGCGCACGCCGATATCAACGACCAGCCCGCCCTTGATGCGATCCACAATCTTTCCGGTGATCGTTTCCTTTGCCTTGAACGCCGCATCCAGCTTTTCCCAGGTTCGCCGCCGCAGCACCTTCTGGTAGGAAACGATGGTGTAGCCGTCTTTGTGCTCTCCCGTGCGCTGCACCTCGATGGTGGCGTTGGGGTCGGGACGCGGAATCTCCGTTTCGCTGAATTCCGCGGCGGGAATTAGTCCTTCCGTTTTTCCGCCCAGATCCACGACCACGCCATGTTCCGTATAGGCGACGACCTTGACTTCGATAATCTCGTTTTGCGCGGCAGCTTCCTGCTGCTCGCCGTACTGCTCCATCAACTTGCTCATCTCTTCGGAGCCGGCCGCTTCCTCGGCCGCGGCGGCAGTTTCGGGGTCGACCGGCCCGGCAGCGCCGTGGCCTTCCGCGCCCGGTTTGGCTTCGGAATGAGACGCCTCTGTCGCGGGCGTTTCCGGAGCTGCGGCCTGCAAAGCGGGGGAATTTTCCGCTGCGTCTCCGTCCGCGGAATTTACTTCTGTTGGGGAGTTCGTTTGAGCAGGTTCTGATTCTGAAGCAGGAACGGCGGCGGCCGCCGATGCAAGGTTATCGTGGTCAGAAAACATGGTTGAGTGCCTCCGGGATAAAAATCCCTTTTGTCGAAAAAGATTCCTTGCGGGTTCCCTAAAGGGTTTTGTGCAAGGAGGTTGACCGCTAGACGGCCACTTGGGACACAGATGCTGCGGGCGTGCTAAACGCTGCAACCCCAAAATGATACAAGTCGCATTTGGCTTGTGTCAATGAAACGAAACGGGCGGGTCTGGCTCCATACCGCAGCGAGAAACCAACGAAACAGCTAGATGCCATTCGCAGCCGTTATTGCCATCTGCGGCGCTTACTATAGGCTTTTCCCAGGTCCAAACCAAGGTGGGTCTGCGGACTCTTTCAACTTCTGGTAGGACTTTCCAATTCTCCCGCGGAATTCTCTTCGATGCTTTTCCCCGCATTCACAAACGAAAAAAGCAGTCCTGAGGCCACGGTGATCAGCGCGGCCAGGTCCAGTGAGTGGCTCCAGTTGTAATGTACCGCCACGTAGGCCGTCACCGTCGACGAAATCGCTCCGCCCACGCTCCCCAGCGTGTTCATGAGTGCCGACAGCGACGCCGAGTAGTCGGGCGCCAAATCAATGCATGCGGCCCAGAAATTTGCCGCCGCAAACATGTTGAATCCCGCCGCCAGCGCGATCATCGGCAGCGCAATAACCGTAATGCTGAGGTGGCTTCCCAAGAGCAGCAGCACCGTCGAGACGCCCATCCCGAGCCACACGGCAGTGAGACGCCCGCGGCGCCGTCCAAGAGTTCGCGAGACGCGGTCCGAAAACCATCCGCCCACCGGCGACAGCAGCGCCATCGCGAAAAACGGCGCTGAAGTCCACACCGCCGCCCGCATCAGGTCCAAGCCGCGCACTTTTACCGCATAAAAATAAAACCAGTTGTAGTACACGTAAAATCCGTAGCCCTGGCACGCGTAACCCAGTATCAATCCCCACACCGAAACGCTCGTCAGCATCTTGAGCCACGGAACCTGTTTTTTTGCCGCTTCTACGGAACGGCCCGTGTCTCCCTTGCGCGACCCGGGATGAATAATCTGCAGTTCCGCCGCGTTCACTCCGGAATGCTCCTCCGGCCAATCCGTCGCATACCATTGCCAAATCACCACCACCGCAAACGCCAGTGCCGAGCAAAAATAGAACGCGATCCTCCAGCCAAAGTGCACCATGGTCCACGCGATGAAGATGGGCGTTAGCGTTCCTCCCAGACCGAGACCGCAGACCTGTAAGCCGCTTGCAAACCCGCGCTCGCGAATCGCCGTCCACGAAGCGATCACGCGCGTGACGTTCGAAGAGACGGCCGCTTCGCCTACGCCCGTCAAGAACCGGATCAAGCGCATCGCCGCCAGCACGCTCAATCCCGTCCCCACCGCGAATTGCGGCGCCAATCCCATCGCGCCCGCGCCCACCGCGAAGCACAGAATCGATGCTGTCAGCGTGCGTCGCGGCCCGATGCGGTCGCAGATATACCCCCAGGGAATTTGGAAAAAGGCGTAGCCCCATAGGAACGCGCTGAACACCCGCCCCATCGTGATGGTGTCGAACGAAAACTCTTCTTCGATGTATTTTCCGGCGATGCTCAAGTTCAGGCGGTTCAGCGCCGTCACCGCCATGATGAACATAATGATCCCGAGAATGCGCCAGCGGACGCGCGTCGCCCCCATTCCCGTCGCCGTTGCTGCGGCCGGAGTTGCCTCGTTCGAGAGCGCGTGAGTGTTTTTCAACGGATCTGTCACCCACTTCTTTAATCCCGTTGCGGTCGCACCATCTTTGGCCGCCCGATTGTGCCTCAAAGTTCCCGTCTGAGCTAGGTGAAGGAGTCTTGAAGTGTGCTCGTAACTTCCCGCCCGCGTGTACACCACGAATGCACCCTGGCTGAAAGGACAGACCGCTTCCCTGCGGCCCGTCCTTTCCTCTCAGGAACGAACTACTACCAAACCAGCTTCAATCCCAGTTGTATCTGTCGCGATGAAGTGGATGTGGTCCCAATCACGCCGGCGTTGGGACTATCGAATTCAACGTTGGCATCGTTCAAGAAATTGGGTGCCGCGAAGTTTGTATGATTCAAGATATTGAAAAACTCCGCGCGGAACTGCAACTTGAGCCGCTCCGTGAATTGGAAGTTCTTGAACGTCGAGAAGTCTACGGTGGTCAGACCCGGCCCGTAGAATCTATTGCGCCCGGCGTTTCCAACTAGAACCCCACCCGCGACCGCGGGTGCCGCTGTAAAGCAACTCGCGTTGAAAGCTACGGGTTGCCCGAGAGAATTTCTGGTTACTCCAGGCGTTGCATTGCACCCGGATGTGAGGTTCGGGTAGTCCATCGAGAAGTCGCCGTTGAACCCTGTATTGAGCGGGTCCCCGTTACCATTAAAGGTGACTGTGAATGGCGAGCCGCTTGTCGCCGTCACAATCGATCCAAGCTCCCATCCCTTTAATGCGTATTTCGCAAACGTCGACGAAGAATTCGGACCTGGAACGTCCCAGATAAACGTCCCCACCAGCGTATGCCGGATGTCAAAGTCGCACGCACCAACCCGATAAGCCTTGCTCAAAAGCAGCGGCACCGCCACCGAATTGACGTAGGTGTCGCCGGTGACCGGCGCAGAGCTTGTGTCTCTGCATTTGCCAAACGTGTAGGACACTTGCCCCTGCAACCCGTGGCTCATGGTCTTCTTTAATTGCGTTTGCAAGCCATGATAGGTCGATTCGCCGTCGAAAATGACGGGACGAATTCCCGCTCCCCCCGGTGCGCCGGGAACCACCCCGCCGTTCGCTCCCCCCCAATTGGGATCGAGTTGGTACGTGTTCGACGGGATGACAATCCCCACCGACGTCGTCACCGGCGGCACAAGGTTAATGTCATCCGCGGCAACCGACAGATGCACCGCGCGCGAGCCCACATAGCCCACAATCGCCGTCCAACTCGGCGCGATCTCACGTTGCACGTTGAAGTTCCAGTTCAACACGTCGGCCCGCTTCGGGTTCTGCTGTATATAGCGGTTCCTGATTTTGTTCGGATTAAAACCGATGTTGGGGTCGATCCCGTTGCCCAATGTTCCAGCAGAATCAAAACCCACGATTTGGAATGGAGCCGTCGCGGCGGTATTGAGACCGAATTCATACGGAAGAGGCAGCACATCAAATATGCCGAAACCTCCGCGCACCGCCGTCTTTCCATCTTTGAACGGATCCCACGAAAATCCAAGTCGCGGCTCAAAGTTTTTCGTCGTGGGATTATCTGCGATGAAACTGCCGACGTGTACCGGCCCGCAGGGGCTGCTCAGGCTCGGCGCAACGCCCGGCGTGGCGCAATTCGTGATTGTCGTGATTTCCTGGATTCGGTTGTTGGCATCGTTGGGCAGTGTCGTGAATTCGTACCGCAGGCCCATGTTCACTGTGAAGTTCGAGCGCCACCTCCAATCATCTTGAACGTATCCCGCGAAGAGACTCTCTCGAATCGCCACTTCGTTTGATCCTCCAGGGGCCAGCGCATTGAGCCTGTCGGGAGCATTGCTCAACAGAGCCGCCAGGCTAGGATAATTGTTGAATCTTCCGTTCGGACTCAACTTTTCCGTCACGTTGTATTGCATGCGCTCGAAAGCAAATCCAAGCTTGATCGAGTGAGTGCCTCGCGTTACGAACGCATCGTCATACGCCTGGAGGGAGTTCCAGCGATGAAGAAATCGGTTTAGCCCGCCCAGCCCGATCGCCGTGGTCAACACGCCGGGCACTCCGATTTGCGGTGGTCCGATTGCGCCTGGTGCAACTGCCAGAGCTGTGCTCGTCGCGGTCGCGTCTCCCGAGACCGGCGTGTTGATGTCTCCTCTCACGCGGCTCACACCTACTCGCACCGTATTGACCAATTGCGGACTGAAGATATGCGTGTCTTCGACGCTGGCCATTTGCCGGCGCGAAAAAACTTCATGAATCGCATTTTTCAAGGGATCAGGTTGCGTTAGGGGCCCGGAATCCCAAAAGTAGCTTCCAGAGAGGTTGTCCTTGTCGGTCAGTTTGTGGTCAACTCTCACCGTAAAATAGTTCTCATTCGAAATCGTGGGCAACGCCACGTTAAAGGTCTGAGTCAACCCGTTGGCATCCACCGGCGTGCCGGCAGGAGCCTCTGGCCACAGCTTGAGGTAGGGCGCAACTGCTGGCACCGCTAATGCGCGCTCCGCATCTGTCGGTACGTGAATAATCTGCGACGCTGGCTTATTCTGCCGCACGCCTTCGTAAGTTCCATAAACAAATGTCTTGTCCTTAATGATCGCAGTTCCGCCCGACCCGCCGAACTGCACGCGCCGGAAAGGCGGGATGGTCTTCGGATCGAAGAAATTTCTAGCGTCAAACACCTTGTCGCGGTCGAAGAAGAACGCGGTGCCATGCAATTCGTTTTCGCCGCTCTTCGTAATGGCGTTGATCACTGCGCCGGAAGTCCGTCCGTATTCCGCGGTGTAGTCGCTGGTAAGTACGGAGAATTCCTGGATCCCATCCACCCCGAGATTCAGCCCCGACGCGCCTCCCGGCGCACCATTCGAATAGTCATTGATGGCGATTCCGTTGATCCGATAAGTGTTCTCATTCGCGCGGTGCCCGCCATTGCTCAATTGATTTCCGAACCCGCGGTTTCCCTTGTTGGCGCTGAACGATGTCGTGGCTTGATTCGGGATGCTCGTCACTCCCGGCTCCAGCGTCGCCAGCGATGTCCAGTCGCGTCCGTTCAGTGGCAGCTCCCGCACCGTAGTTGAATCCACCGTCGCGCTGATTGTCGAACTCGTCGTCTGCACCGTTGGCAGCGTCGAAGTCACTTCCACCGTCTGTGCCAGCTGGCCGATTTTCAATCCGATATTCAGGCCCTCCTGCGCTCCCACCGTCAGCGTGATCCCTTTTCGCAGCACGGTCTGGAATCCCTGCGCCGTAACCGTGATCTCATAGTCGCCCGGCACCAGGTTCGGCGCCGAGTACAATCCGTCCGCGTTCGTGCTTACCTCGCGAACCTCCCCTTTCCCCACATTCTTGATAGAGACCTTCGCGTCCGGCACCCCGGCGCCGGATTCATCCGTGATCAGTCCAGAAAGCGTTGCGCCAGACACCTGCGCATGCACCGGAAGCGCAGTGACAGCAAAAAACACCAACAAAGCTCCGAGCATCGCGCAACCCGTCATGATTCGCGTTGACTTCCCAATAAGAAGATTCATCACCCCTCCTCCTCAAACTACCCCGTTGAAGATCCGGCCCGTACCTTGGAACCCCTTTGCTCTCGCCACAGCGGGAATGACCCTGGGTCTAACCCATGCTTCCAGCTGCAACAGAAAACACGCGATTCCTCCCCACGTAGGAACCGCATCCTGATACTGTGCCGTGTCGCGTACCATGCTTCTCGTCCGCTCCTTATCGCAATGCTCTATCGCTCACATCGAAAACATTTCTTGATAACATGCTGAGTCGCTGAAAAATAAGGAGTTAGCGTGAGGGATAACACGAAGAGCTTTGACCTTGCCTTGGCTGAGAACTATACTCGCCATATCCGAAAGCCCGGGGAAATATGAAGGAAATCGCCACCTCGCATAAACTTGTCCGCTTCGGCATTTTTGAGGTCGATCTTCGCGCCTGTGAGCTACGCAAACAGGGCCGCAAAATTCGCTTACAGGAGCAGCCCTGCCAGATTCTCGCCCTCCTTCTCGAACGGCCCGGCGAGATGGTCAGCCGCGAGGAAATCCGCAAAAGACTCTGGCCGGACGATACCTTTGTTGATTTCGACCACAGTCTGAACACCGCAGTCATGAGGCTTCGGGAAACCTTGGGAGACTCTTCGGAAAATCCTCGCTACATCGAAACCCTGCCCCGCCGGGGATATCGCTTCA
>Ga0210407_10002305_pt1 | contig 16536 bp, 19 predicted proteins | sample IncBWC27MmetaG_FD_150860 | JGI IMG/M metagenome (GOLD analysis project Ga0210407, IMG submission 150860) | Forest soil microbial communities from Barre Woods Harvard Forest LTER site, Petersham, Massachusetts, United States - Inc-BW-C-27-M | ecosystem: Environmental > Terrestrial > Soil >...
GGCTTAAATCAAAGTAATTGGACGCGGCGATTCGAAACCGGAACCGCGTCACTTAGAGTTGATTCCGACAATACCTGCAGATTGATTTCTGTTTTCGAACGAGCCTCAATTTCCCTTTTCAGAGGCGGGGTCGGAAGCCAGATCTACTTTCTGGCCGATGAAGATTGCGTCGAAGGTGGTGGCTACATTTGACGCGCCGGCGGTGGCGGAGACGATGTAGCGGCCGGGGTGCGGGACGGCCATCGCGATGTTTACGGAGACCAGTGCCCGCTGCGTGGTTTCGTTCGGGATCTGATCGGATTTGCCTACTTCGAACTGGCCCTGAATTTGTGGAATTACCGGAACGCCCGCGTCGTCGGCGATGGTCAGGGTGAATGGATGGCGGACGCCGGCTTCATCCCAGGGAACGAGGACGCTGAGCGCGATCGAAAATTGAAATTGCGAGGGGTAATTTCCCGAGCGATGCAGATTCCATGCGCCGCCGAGCATGAAGAGCTTGCCACCGACGACCTGGGCCGAATCGGCCAAGATCAGAAATTCAATTTTCATGCTCAATATTGTGCACGAAAGACTTCCAATTGAATAACCCGCGGAGATGCCGGGGGGCGTCGCCTTTTCCGTGTTGTTGCGATACAACGCGATGCATGAAACCACGACACGCGGCGGCGCTCGCGCTCGTGGGCTGGTACCTGATGGCGCCGCCGAACAAGAACGACGATACGCCGCTCAGTGAATGGAAGGTGCGTCGTACTTATGAATCAGCGGAAGCGTGCCAGGCGGGCTTGATCAAAGACCGGGAGCAAGCCGCGGCGAAACTCAGGCAATACGACAGCATGACCGATTTGCAGCGGCGAAATCTAGAACACAGCCAAGAAGCTCTCGACCGGCAGATCGCCGACAACGCGATTATCGATGCTGCGTTTGGATCCGCTTGTATCGAGGAGGGCGATCCGCGGTTGAAGAGAAAGTAGGAGGCAGGTGGTGGGCATTGCAGTTTGCAACGATAAACGCTCCGGTCAGTTCCGATCAGATGAAGACTTTTTCACGGAATCACCGGGTAATTTCTGCCGACGTCGCGGCTCGGCCGGTGAATCTTCGAGTATCTGGCGAGAACGGTAGATTCGTCTGGCGAGGAGTTTTAGCTGCTCCCTTAACGTTTCGATAGATTCTCGCGCGTTCTGCTTGAGCACCTCAACGTCAGGCTGATTCTTCGGATGCACTCGCCGTTACCCTGCAGGGAAAGGGAGCAAGAATTGTTCCCTAATGTACATTCCTGACTAAACGGGGACCCATGTTCTTGCGAATCGAGTGGCGATCATCAGGCGGGTTTTCGAGCTTCAATCAGGAAGTGATGGGCCTGGATCGCCAGCGGTCCGGCGTTTTCGATTTGGGAGTGAAGTTCAGCGAGCCGGTTTCGAAATTTCTGCATCGCGAAATCAGGCGCTTGCCACGGAGCGGCTTTGAGGAAGTAAACGATCGCGCCGACGTCGTGGAAGCGGACGTGGGTGAAATGCTCGCGCGCGTCGAGTAGCTCGAAGCCGACGGCTTGCAACTGCGCTCGCGCGTTCGACAAGTTCCACGATGCGAAGCGCGGAGGCGGAAGGCCGAGCAGATCGTTGAGGCCGGCATAGTTGCGCCCGCCGCATTGCTGAGTGATGAATCGGCCGCCGGGTCGGAGAATTCTGAAGATCTCGGCAGCGAGGTACGATTCGTGGCGGTTGATTACGAGATCGAAAATGCGATCGCGAATCGGCAACGATGGAGTGTCGGTCGAGGGCGTCGCGAGGGTGGAGTAGTTTTCCGGCGCGCCTTCGACTGCGATGACTTGCGCGCGCAATGGATTCAAGCGACGCGCGGCGATGAACGCATTCGGAAGGTACGCTTCAGTCGCGACGGTCAGCGCGGGAAGCGGAGTTAGCTGTGAGAGAATCTCGCCGCCGCCGGTGCCTAGGTCGAGCATCGATTTCGATGCGAGGTCACTGAGTCGGTGGCGGACTACTTCGGTGTAGTTCCACGAAAGCGGATCTTCGACCATCCGGCCGTCGAGCCAGGAGAAATCCCATCCGGCGAACGGCGCGCGATCGGCGGCGTCGATCAGAGCTTCGAAGCGGGCATCCACTGAATTCATATGATCGCTGCAAACTTCAGGGTTGGAATATTTGCAGGAAATAAGCGCGCGGGAAACGCGCCGATGACGCGAATACAGGTGCTGACAACGGTTGTCCGTTCCTCGTGACGAACGCGCGCGCGACATTGCCCGGACGCATCGCCCCTGCTAAAGCGGAGCCAGGACGAAGGTGCAGGTGATGCGGTGGAAGAAGGGATAGTTCCGGGCGGGAATCATCGCGATTTCGGGGTTTCGACCAAGCAGAAACTCTACCAGTTCTTGTGCTCGCGGCCGGCGGGCGCTGACGCGGGCGAGCTGGTCGGACTGCTGTTCAGTGGCGCGGGCTCCGATCCGGAGCTGGGCGGGCGAATCATCGCGCAACTTCTCGAGAAGGACCCAAATTTCGTTTTCGATTCCGAGACGACGCAGTGGCGGCTGCGGCAGAGCGATCGGCTGCGGGTTCCGCTGAGCGAGGCGGAGTTCACGGTGGTCGATCTCGAGACGACCGGAGGAAGCGCGGGTCCCGGCAACATCATTGAAATTGGCGCGTACCGGATGGTCGGGCGGCGGCTGACGGAATCGTTCGAGTCGCTGGTGCGGCCGAATGGCGGAGTGGTGCCGCGATTCATCACCGGGCTCACGTCGATCACAACCGAAATGGTTCGCGAGGCGCCGCCGATCGAGGAAGTGCTGCCCAAGTTTCGCGAGTTCATGGGCGAGCGGGTGATGGTCGCTCACAACGCCGGCTTCGATTTCGGATTTCTCAACTTCGAATACCGGCGCATCTTCGGAATCGGGCTGGCCAATCCGGTGTTGTGTACGCTGCGGATGGCGCGGCGCTTTTTGCCTTCGCTGAAGCGGCGGCGGCTCGACCTTCTCGCGGAGCACTTCGGGTTGTCGCTCGACGGGCGACATCGCGGGCTCGGCGATGCACGGATGGCGGCCGAGATACTTTCGATTTTTATCGACATCGCTGAGAAGATGGGCATAACTCGGCTCGATCGGCTGCTCGACGACCATCATCGCGGAATCGCTGGACGGCGAATCGAGCGGCACGTGACTCCTGAAGAGGTTGCGGCGCTCCCGCTTGCGCCGGGCGTGTATATGATGCGCAACGAGCGCGGCGACCTGCTGTACATTGGGAAGGCGCGACGGCTCCGGGAGCGGGTGGTATCGTACTTCTCGGCGTCGGTGAGCGCGAAGACCGCGGACTTGATCGGGCACGTGTACAAGATCGAGACGCGGCCGGCGCGCTCGGCGCTGGAGGCGGCGCTCGAAGAAGCGCGGTTGATCCGCGAGCTCAAGCCGCCGTTCAACCGGCAGCTCAAGTCGGCGGCGCCGGCGTTTTTCGTCAAGCTCGACATGATGGACGAGTTTCCGCGCGTGACGACCTCGACCAAGATGACGACGCGGCGCGGCGTGATGCATCTGGGGCCGTTCATCGGGCGGCGGAGCCTCGATCATTCGGTGAGGGCGTTGTCGCGAATCCTGGGACTGCGCACTTGCGCGGGAAGGCTCGAGCCGAACGAAGATGTTTCACCGTGCATCTATGGGCAGATGGGGCACTGCACGGCGCCGTGCAACGTCAGCATCGGCGTGGATGCTTACGGCGATCGAGTGCGGCGCGCGGTTGGATTTTTGCGCGGGCGCAGTGGGCCGCTGCTAGGTGAATTGGCAAAAGCTCGCGATCAGGCCGCGGCCGCGATGCGCTTCGAGGAGGCAGGACGGTTTCGACGCGACCTCGAAGCGCTGACGACGCTGGCACATCGCGCGACCCGGCTCAGCCAGGTGGTCACGGAAAATAACCTGGTGATCGTGACCGGCGAGGACGGCGATCGCGCGGCGCACGTCGTGCTGGCAGGTCGGCTCGCTATGACGCGGATGTTGGACGACGCGGGCGCGGCGCCGGAAGTTGCGGCATTCGTCGCGGGCAACTACGATCGATTCAATCTGAAGCCGGTCGAGCGCGGAGAGTTGGAGTCGATGAGCATCGTCGCACGATGGCTCCGGGAGCGCCCGTTGGACGAGGGTCGTCTCGTTTACCTAAATGGCCCGCACATCGATCGCGCTCTGCTCGATGCCGCGTCGGCGGACCGCGCTTCAGGCCATGCACTGCCGGGAGGAATTGGCAAATGATTCGGGGAAGTTGCCTATGCGGCGCGGTGGCGTTCGAGGCGGACGCGGGGTATGGGTTCCGCAACTGTCACTGCTCGCGATGCCGCAAGTCGCGCGGGTCCGCGTACGCGTCGAATATGTTCGTCAAGCCCGAAGACTTTCGCTGGCTGCGGGGCAAGGACGAGGTAGTCACATATCGGTTGCCGTCCGCGCAGCGATTCGGCAACGCGTTCTGCCGGGTGTGCGGCAGCGCGGCGCCTCGCGAGGTGCCCGTGCTCAACGTCATGCTTATACCGGCTGGGGTGCTGGATGAAGACCCCGGGATTCGCGCGGAGTACCACATCTTCGTCGGCTCGAGGGCGCCATGGCACGAGATTACGGACGATCTTCCGCAGTTTGCTGGTTACCGGCCGACAGACGAATAGCGTTCTTCGGATTACATCGATCGCACATTCAGCGCGGCCATCGTGGTGATGTCTCGGCGAGCGGCTGATTTCGAAACGAACTGTTCGACTTCGTCCAAATATTCCTTGTCAGGATGCGGCAGTGAGCGAAGCAACTTCACGAATTCGCGGCCGGTGATGGTGGCGGGGCGCTTTGGGATAATTTCACGGACCGGTTTGTTCTTTTGTTTCATTGCACTGCATCATCCCATCAAGTCGATCGAGGTCGCGTGTTTGGCATCGCAGCTCACTTCGAAAAATCGAAATTCCTACTCGGCGGCGGCTACTGGGATGAAGCCGATTGAGCCGTTCTTGAGTTTGATCTGCAGGAAGTTGCCGGTGATTCCGGTTACGTGGACGTACTTCTTGCGGCGGACTTCACCGATCGTGGCGCTGGTCTCGTCAGGATTCTGGTAGACCGGCGAATTTTTCGTCAGCACGAAGAGCTTGTTGAGCGGCTTGATCGTTGGCGAGCCGGCTGGAGCTGCGCCCGCTGCGGCCGTCGTCGGGGCCGCGCCAGGAGCGGGCGTGGGAACCACTGCCGCGGCAGTACTGGCCGGCGCGGGAATCAGCTTGGCGTTGAGGGCGCGCACCTGATCGAACTCGGCGTTGGCCTCGGCGGCGCGAGCTGGATTGCTGGCGAGCAGATTTGCGAGCGCCAGGTGAGCTTCCGCGTTCTTGGGGTTGAGTCCGATTGCGGTGCGGATTTGATCTTCCGCCGCGCCCATCTTGCCCTCTTTGCGCAAAGCCTCGGCGAGATCGAGATGGTAGTTCGGACGATCGGACTCGAGTGCGACCGCCGCGCGGAACTGATTTTCGGCGAGTCCGAGCTGGTTCTGATCTTCATACAGGTTGCCGAGCGCGACGTGGGTCGCAGCGTTCTTGGGATCGGTCTCGAGCACCTTCATGAACTCGATCTGCGCGTCGCCGGGTTTATGTTCGAATACGTAGAGATTGCCCAATGCGATATGGGTGCGCGGATCGTTTGGCGCGAGCTTTATGGCCTCCTGGTAAGCTTTTTCCGCGTCGGCGAGTTTTGTCGTCTGCATGTCGGCGTCGCCTTCGGCGAGGTAATCCTCGGCGCTCTTGCGATGGCATCCGGTAAGAACAAGGCTCAACGCAGCGGCCACGGCGAGAGCTTCGGCCCATGATCGCACGACTGGTTTGCGGTTCGAGAAGTGGCGCAGCTGGTTCATCAGGAAGCGACCTCCGAGGAAAACAGGGTTTTGGTCATTTTGTCCGCAAGCGGATGCGGATGGCTCTATCTTTTATGTTGGAAGCACATGGAAACAGTGTCAAGTCAGTGACAGGTGCGCCGGGGGCGTGGTTCTCGTCGTTGGATAGGAATCGGCGTGTAGGTTATAAAGATACGCCGTGCGCTTTATCCTTATCGCTGCGAAGCAACTGGAATTCGCCAAGACGCGGCTCGCTGGAGCGTTTGCGCCCGCCCAGCGGCGCGCGCTTGCCGAGGCGATGTTTCGCGACGTGCTGGCCGCGTCGTGCGGCGCCCGCGCCGCGGACCACGTTGCGGTGGTGACCTCGGACGCGGGCCTGCTCGACCTTGCGCGATCGGCGCGAGCGCTCACTATCGACGAGGAATTTCCGCGCGGGCTGAACGCGGCGGTCGCGCTCGCGACTCGCGCGTTGATCGCGCAGGGCGCCCGCACTGTCTGCACGGTTCTCTCCGACGTTCCACTGATCACTGCGGAGGACATCGACGCCGTGTTTGCGGCGATGCCCGCCGCGGGCGGCGTGGTGCTGGTGCCTTCGCGTGATCTCTCCGGTACCAACGTGATCTGCCGATCGCCGGCTGATGTGATTGGGACGCGGTTCGGGCGGATGAGCCTGGTGCGGCATCTGAACGATTGCCGAACGACCGATCTTCCCGCTACAGTGCTGCGACTTGCGCGGCCGGCGCTTGATCTGGACGTGATCGCGGATCTGGCCGAGTTCGAGCGCGCGGGATCGTCTACGCATACGCATAATCAGCTGGCCCGGCTCGGGATTGCCCATCATTAAAAAACTCCACTGATGTCGATCGTGCAAATGATTGAGCGGCTTGGGGCCCTGATCCTGGACGGCGTTGTCCGGCTCGGCAATTTCGTGATTTTTCTGGTTAGCTCGCTCTTTTATTCTTTTGTTCCACCATTCAAGCCGCGCCTGTGGATCCGCCAAATCAGGATCATCGGCGCCGATTCGCTCTTTCTGATCATCTTGATTGGCGCCTTCACCGGGATGGTGCTCGGACTGCAGGGCTACAATACTTTGCGGCGCTTCGGCTCCGACGGTGCACTCGGCACTGTGGTTGCGCTGGTCCTGGTGCGCGAGCTTGGTCCGGTGCTGGCGGCCCTGATGATCGCGGCGCGGGCCGGCTCCGCAATGGCGGCGGAACTCGGCTCGATGCAGGCCACCGAGCAAATAGACGCGCTCACTGTGATGGCGATCAACCCGGTGCAATACCTGATCTCGCCGCGGATGCTGGCGGGCGTGATCAGTTTTCCCCTGCTGACCGCGATTTTCGACGTGGTCGGAATCTGGGGCGGTTATGCGGTCGGGGTCGGCCTGATGGGCGCGCCGTCGGGCGCGTACTTCAACGGGATCGCCTCGTACATGACGAGCCACGACATCATGACCGGCTTTTACAAATCGCTGGTCTTCGGCGTGGTCGTAATGTGGGTCTGTTGCTACAAGGGATACCACGCGGAACGGATGGCGACCGGGGTCAGCCGCGCTACCACCGAAGCGGTGGTGCTTTCCAGCGTTCTAATCCTTGCGTGGGATTACTTTCTTGGGTCTATACTTTGAGAATTTCGCGCCGACATAAATCATGAGCGAACCTGCGAACACTCCCACGGCCGCAAACGGCGCATCGACGAACGGCAACGCAATCGAAGTGCGCGATCTTCGCCGTAGATTCGGTCATCAGCAGGTTCTCGACGGCGTCGGCCTCGATTTTCCCGCCGGGCAGATCACCACGATCGTGGGGCCGAGCGGCTCGGGCAAGACCGTCTTGCTGAAGCATCTGAACCTGTTGCTGAGGCCTGACTCGGGCACGATCATGATCGATCACATCGAAGTGACCAAACTTGGCGCGCGCGGAATCGACGCGGTGCGGGAAAAATTTGGGATGCTCTTCCAAGCGGGCGCGCTGTTCGACTCGATGCCGATATTCGACAACGTTGCGTTCCCGCTGGTCGAGAAAACAAAAATGAGCCGGAGCGAAATTGCCGATCGGGTGCATGAAACGCTCAAAGCGGTCGGGCTCGAGGGGATGGAGCAGAAATTTCCGTCGCAGATGAGCGGCGGGATGCAGAAACGCGCGGCGCTCGCGCGCGCACTGGTGCATCGGCCGAAAATCCTGATGCTCGACGAGCCGACCACCGGTCTCGATCCGTCGCGGACCGGCGCGATCCACGAGCTAATCCGGCGAACCCAGAAGAATTTCCAATTAACCGCGGTGATGGTGAGTCACGACGTACCGGCGGTTTTCGAGGTTTCCGATCGGGTCGCATTTCTTCATCAGGGCAAGACCCATCTGAACGGCACGGTGGCCGAGGTGATGGCCGCGAACGACGAGGTCTTCAAGCGGTTTCTGGCCGGGAAAGCATCCGGCGAGGAGAATGAAACGGCCCTGGCGGGCTGAAACAAGCATCCATGTACGCAACTCGAACCACGCAGTTCATCGTCGGGATTTTCGCGATTTTGGGGATCGTCGCGCTCGGGATTCTGTCGATTTCATTAGGCAAAGTCGCGATTTTGCCGGTGCCCGGGTACACCCTCTACGCGGATTTCGATAACATTTCGGGGTTGAAGACGGCCGACAAGGTTCAGCTGGCAGGAGTGGAAATCGGCAAGATCACCGGTATCATGCTCAACAAAGAGCGCGCGCGAATTGCAATGCGCATAAACCGGGGCGTTGAGATCGATGCGGACGCGATCGCGGCGATAAAGACCAGCGGAATAATCGGTGACAAGTACGTTTCGATCCAGCTCGGGCCGAGCGATAAGATCCTCAAGGACGGCGAACTAGTTCGGCAGACGCAGTCGGCATTTGTGCTAGAGGATGCGATCGGACAGTTGATTAACAGCTCGGGAAGCGGCAGCTCGGGAAGTAGTAGCGGCAATGGCGGCGGAGATTCCGACAAGAGTTCGGACAAGAATTCAAAATCCGCAACCCCATGCCCATGCAGCAAGGACTCAAAGCCGGAAACGCAGAACGGAGGAAGTCGTACAAAAAAGTGATAGCGAGAAGCGAAACATCGAGAAGTGATACTATGAATAATATGAAGAAGAACTCATCGCGCCGATTCCGGCTCATCATGATCGCGGCGATCGCCGTCAGCCTATTCCAATCGCGGCTGGTAACTCCCGCTCGCGCGCAGGACGCGAATTCGCCGGATGCAGTAGTGAAGCAGACCGTCGACCACGCGCTCGAGGTGTTGCGCGACAAGGACACCCCGCTTGCGCAGCGCCAGGACAAGCTCCGCCAGATCGTGTCGAGCACCTTCGATTTTACCGAGATGGCGAAGTCGGCGCTCGGCTATCATTGGAAGCAAATCTCTGCCGACCAGCAGCAGGAGTTCACCAACGTCTTCATCTCATTTATCGAGGACTCCTATCTCAGCAAGATCAACGACTACCGGGGACAGCAGGTCACGTACCTGAAGTCGACCAGCGGCAGCAGCGGCGATGCGCAGGTGAATACCGACATCGTGGGTGGCGGCAAGGACCCGATCCACGTGAACTATCGACTGTTGCAAAAGGACGGCACCTGGAAGATCTACGACGTGACGGTGGACGCTATCAGTATTATCGCAAACTACCGCAACCAATTTGATCGGGTCATGAATAACCGCGGCTACGCGACTCTGATCAGCGATTTGAAAAATAAACAAGCTGCGCTTGCAGCGTCGCTGGCGAATCATTAGCAAGTCTGGATTCGCCATCTATACGCAGGTACCCTGTAAGTAGGGGAAGAGAGGCGGCGGTAGTATCGAAATGCCGCATAAAAGTGCGGACAAAAGTATCGATAGACCGCAAATGGAGACGCGCACTATGAGATCTTGTACGAAAATACTCGAAAATAGAGGGCGCCTGTTGCTGACCGCGTCCATTGTCGCGGCCCTTGCCTACGCAGTCCCGGCGTTCAGTCAGGACGCTGCTCCGTTGTCGTTGAATCCGGCGGCACAATCGGCGGCGTCGAGCAGTCCGTCACCCGGCGAGAATAATCAGGGCGGTACTCCCGATCCGCTGTCGCCCTTCAACGAGGCGATGTTCACCTTCAACCTGAAGCTCGACGATTGGGTGCTGCGTCCAGTGGCGAGCGGATACGCGACGGTCCTGCCGGAACCGGCACGTGAGAGCGTCGGCAACTTTCTCGACAACACCCGGGTCATCCCGCGGTTCGCGAACAATCTTTTTCAGTTGAAACTGGCCGAGGCGGGCGGCGAAGTCGCGCGCTTCGGAATCAACACTACGCTCGGAGTGGTCGGCTTGTTCGATCCTGCGGACAAGTGGTTCGGGATCAAAAAGCATCCCAACGATTTCGGCCTGACGATTCGCTATTACGATGTCCCGACCGGTCCGTACGTGATGCTCCCGTTCTTCGGACCCTCGACGGTCGGAGATACGGTGGGCCTGGTTGCCGACGGCGCGATGGATCCGATCAGCTATTTCGCACCGTGGTGGGTCACACTCGCGGAATCAGGCGGCCGTCGCGTGATGGAAGCGGTCAACTATCGCTCGCTCCATCTAAATCAGTTCGAGGAAGCAGATCGCTATGCGATCGATCTCTACGGCGCAGTTCAGGATGCGTACCTGCAGACGCGAGTGCACGAGGTCAAAGAGCTCCACGAGGAAAATTGGTAAGCTAGCCTCGTCGCATAGATGGTGAAGATCGCGCGCCGCGAAGCAAACGCTTCGCGGCGCGCTTCATTTTGCGTGTAGGCGAGAGAACGCTGATCCATGCGCGGGCGCTCTTGGCCCTTGATATATGAATTAACCATATGCATAATCAACCAAAGAGTGATCGTTCAGCGACATGCCACAATGGCTTTCCAGAGTCGTGAGGCGCATCAGAACGCTCGCATCGGCACGCGACGTTCTGTTCACGCTGAAGGCCCTCAGAGAATTGGCCGGCTTGGAACTCGGCTTGGACGTGGAAGACGCGTGCGACTTGCTCGCAAAATTGACCGTCGAAGACTCGGCCGGGCGAGTGGCGTCGGCAGCGACGGGCGAATGGATGTACCTCTTCAAGCCGCAAGGTCTTCGAAACGATCCTCTACGTAAAGCTGATCCTGAGGAGCAACTGCGTGGTGGTTTCCTTTCATGAGGACGAAGATGGCAGCGACGAAGACGACGCGTAGCGGAAAAGCCTCCGGGTCGCGTCGTGGGCGCGTTCTACCCGATGATTCCTGTCCGGCTTGTGGAACCAGGATGGTGGAGAAGCACGGCACTCTGCGTCTTCCGATCAACAGCGAGGAGACTTCGGTACCGTCGACACGTTTCCTCGCCTGCCCAAAGTGCGGGGAGATTGTTCTCCGGTTCCAGGACGCCAAACGCCTCCATCAGGACGCGATCGCGATCTACCGAAGGAAGCACGGACTCTTGTCTGCCGACGAGATCGGCGCGATCCGCGAACGGTTCGGTCTCACCCAGGCGAATCTCGCGAGCCTCCTTCGACTCGGCGCGAATACGGTATCGCGGTGGGAGTCCGGCCGAAACGTCCAGACTGCTGCGATGGACATACTGCTCAGGCTCATCCGCGACTTGCCCGGGAGTATCGACTATCTCCGCGACCACGCGGCTTGACCCGGGTTACGACAAACGCCGCCCTCAGCTCTTGCGGCGTGCGCGGTATCTTCGAATCAACGCATTCGTCGAGCTGTCGTGCGCCAGCTTCGGCTCCGCGGTAGATTCCAGCTCCGGGATGATCTTTTGCGCGAGGACTTTGCCTAGTTCTACGCCCCATTGATCGAATGAGTCGATGTTCCAGACCGCGCCTTGGGTGAAGACGCTGTGTTCGTAGAGCGCTACCAGCTTGCCGAGCATCTCGGGGGTTAGCTCGTCGGCGAGAATTACCGACGAGGGGCGATTGCCCTCGAATACACGATGTGGAACGAGCCAATCGGGAGTACCTTCGGCTTTGACCTGCTCGGGGGTCTTGCCGAACGCGAGCGCCTCTGCCTGCGCGAAAATGTTTGAGAGCAGCAGATCGTGATGACGGCCGAGAGGATTCAGCGCGCGGCTGAATCCGATGAAGTCGCACGGGATAATTTTCGTGCCCTGATGGATCAACTGATAAAACGAGTGCTGCCCGTTGGTGCCGGGCTCGCCCCAGTAAATCGGCCCGGTCTGACAATCGATTGGCGAGCCGTCGAGGGTGACGTGCTTGCCGTTCGATTCCATCGTGAGCTGTTGCAGATAGGCCGGGAAGCGTTTCAGGTACTGCTCGTAGGGCAGCACGGCGACGGTTTGCGCGCCGAAGAAGTCCGTGTACCAGACTCCGAGCAGGCCCATGAGGACGGGCAGGTTTTTTTCGAACGGCGCCGTGCGGAAATGCTCATCGATAGCGTGGAACCCGGAAAGCATCGCGCGGAAATTGTCGGCGCCGAGCGCGATCATAGAGGATAGGCCGATCGCGGAGTCCATCGAGTAGCGGCCGCCGACCCAATCCCAGAAGCCGAACATGTTCTTCGTGTCGATGCCGAACTTTGTAACTTCGGCCGCGTTGGTCGATACCGCGACGAAGTGTTTGGCGACCGCCTTATCGTCACGAAGCGCGGCGAGGCTCCATTGGCGAGCCGTGTTCGCGTTGGTCATGGTTTCCAGCGTGGTGAAGGTTTTCGACGAAACGATGAAGAGAGTTTCCGCAGGATCGAGGTCGCGGGTCGCTTCGGCGAAATCGGTTCCGTCGACGTTCGACACGAAGCGCATCGTGAGCGAGCGATCGCTGTAATGTCGGAGCGCCTCGTAGGCCATCACCGGGCCCAGGTCCGAGCCGCCAATCCCGATGTTGACGACGTTGCGGATGCGTTTGCCGGTGTGGCCTTTCCAGGAGCCGTCGCGGATGCGCGCGGAAAACTCGGCCATCCGATCGAGGACCTCGTGAACACCGGGCACGACGTTCTCGCCGTCAACCACGATTGAAGTTCCGCGCGGCGCGCGCAGGGCGACGTGCAATACGGCGCGCTTCTCGGTCACGTTGATCTTGTCGCCGCGGAACATCGCGTCGATCTTCGCGCGCAGGCCGACGTCTTCGGCGAGTGCGAGCAGCAGCTTCAGCGTTTCATCGGTGATGCGATGCTTCGAATAGTCGAGATAGAGACCGAGGGCTTCGACCGTGAGCCGTGTGCCACGATCCGGATCCTCGGAAAACAAAGTTCTCAGGTGGCGGTTGTGAAGCTGATTGTAGTGCGCTTGCAGCGCCTTCCATGCGGGGCGTTCGGTGAGTGTGGTAGTCGATGCGGCCATAATTTGCCTCCTTCTAGATACGCGGCGCGGACGGAATTGCGCGAAGGTCGCTACGCACGCGGGCGAGGCCGCCCGGCGCGAGCATCCGGAATATGATTAGCGCGCCCGGCACCAGGTAGAAAAGCGAACCGGGAACCCACATGATCGCGCCCGCGACAATTTGATCGCCGAGCGGCGTGAAACCGCCGAAGCGAGGCATCGTCGCGTAGATCGGATAAATCAGGCGATCGGAAAACATGAACAGCGCGGCGAGGATTGTGTTCTGCCCGTCGGCCAGCAGCAGATACGGGAGCATCGCCCAGCGCGGCCATCGCGCGACGCTCGGCCATGGCTGGATGACCGGGTACCAGTACATGAGCGCGGTCACGAAAAAACATCCGTGCTCGATCACGTGCCATCGCTCGGATCGCAGCGCGAGCTGAAAAAATCCGGGCGTGTGCCACACCCAAAACGCAATCGCGAAAGCGAGCCAGGATACAATCGGTTCAGTCAGCCACGCGAACAACCGGCGGACGAAGTTCGATCGCATCGCGGGGCCGAGCAGCAACCTGGCGAGACCTGGCGGCATGGCGCGGACGAAAACGATCGCGGGCGCCCCGGCCAGGAGCAAGGTGGGCGCTACCAACATCAGGAGAAGATGCTGGGTCATGTGAACTTGCAGAAGCCGTTCTTCGAACTCCTCGAGCGGCGACGCTACAGCGATCAGCAGCGCCGCAATTCCGCTGATGAACGAGGCCAGTCGCCAGTTGGGGAAGCGATCGGGCATCTGATCGTGCAGTCGGCGGAAACCGCGGACGTAGAGCGCGGCGGCGACCAGCAGCATCGAGATCGTGCCGATCGGCGGCGTCCACGTTTGGAATATCGATGACATCAGAAACTCGTGGCGGATTTCGCCGAGTTGCGCGCGGGAGGTTCGCCGCGCGGATGCATCGTGACGAGGAACGCTACGATCGCGTTGACTTCGGCGGGGCTAAGGTTCTTGCCGTACGCCGGCATGTTGCCGCCGCCCTGAATGATCTGGCGGACAATCTGATCGCGGGTGAGGCGAGTGGCGGTGGCGTCGAGAGCGGGACCGCGGAGGCCGCCCTCACCGCCGAGCGCGTGGCAATTGCGGCACTGCTTGCTTTGAATCAAGAGCGCGCCTTGCAGCTCGAGCGGGGAGCGGCCCTTGACGTAGTCGATTGGGGTTGGCGCGCTGCTCCACGCGTCCATCACCGGTGACCATGGCGAGAAAGTGCCGAGCCAGGTCAGCGTCCCGATCATCGTGAAGACGAGGAGAAGGATTACTACCGAGATGGGGCGGCGGCGCCAGCTTTTCTCGCCGGTGCCTGAGATGAATGGCACGACGAACAAAATACCGATGACTACCGGCGGACCGACCAGCATCAGAAACGTTTCCGTCCACGGAGGCAGCAGCGCGAACAGCGAGAATAGCCACAGGAAGAAAAAGTCGGGGCGCGGAACGGTTTGAATGATGGTTGGATCGGGCTGGCCGTTGGGCCCGATTGGTCCGGCGACGGCAGCGACTATAAGCAGGCTCGCGATGATCAGTCCGGCGAAGACGAGATCCTTTTGCGCGGCGAATGGAAAGAATGGCTCGCCGTCGGCATGCACCATGTCTTGATACTGCTGAAGATAAGTATCGCGTCTGACTATTCGACCGGGCATCGGCCATTCGTTGATCCCGAGCCGCAGCACGAGAAAGAGATGGAGGCCGACGAAGGCCATCAGCAGCGCGGGAATCACGAACACGTGCAGCGCGAAGAATCGCGACAGGGTTTCGCCGGCGATGATCGGGCCGCCGAGGAGGAGCCGCACGATCTTGAAGCCGACGAACGGGAATCGGCCGGCGATCGACGCGCCGATCCCGAGACCCCAGTACGCGTTTTGATCGAAGCGGAGAACCTGGCCGGTGAATGCCATCCCGAGCGTCGCCAGAAGCAGGACGCATCCAGCGACCCAGGTCAGCTCGCGCGGAAATTTGTACGCGCCGAAGAGAAACACTTGTGCGAGATGGATGAACATCAGGGCGACCATGAAGTTCGAGCCCCATCCGTGCAGCGCGCGAAGATACCATCCGAGCGGCTGCTGGTAGTTCAGGTAGATCAGGCTGTCCCAGGCGCGATCGGCGGCGGGAGTGTAAACGGTGGCGAGGCAGATGCCGGTGACCACCTGCAGAATGAACACGACGAGAGTCGCGCTGCCGAAGACATACCACCAGCTCGCGGAGCTACGCGGTACTGGATGCTCGGCGACTTCGGCGAGTGTCGAGCCGAGCTGAACGCGCGCATCGAGCCATGCGCCGATCGCTTTGAGCAACTGAATCATACTTCGGGCTTGCCGAGAGTTGGCATCTCGCCGGCGCGGACCCAGAGCTGACCGGCCTCGACTTTGTACTTGTATTGGTAGAGTGCGCGCGGAGGCGGTCCCGACGCGTGCCGGCCGTCGGCATAAAAGACGCCGCCGTGGCATGGGCACATGAAGAGCGCGGACTCCTGGAACCATCGCACCGGGCATCCGAGATGAGTGCAATTGATGGCGAAGACCTGGAATTTGTCGCCGTCCATGCGGCGCACCCAGCAAGGGATTTTGTCAGTCTCGCCATCCCACGGCTTTTTGAAGGGATTTACATACTTCGCGAGCCGAGTCTGATTTTCGGGAACGTCGATCAGCAGTCCGAGCGGTATCCAGTCGAGCCACGTGAAACGTCGCGCGGGAGATAGTACGTAGCCGAGGATCGGAATCGCGAAGACGGTCGCGGCGATCGCGTTAATGACGATTCCAAGGCGGAAGAGAAATGTTCGCCGCGAGGTTTTTTCGGCTGATTGATCCATGACTTGCTACCGAACGGCGATCGACACCTGTTGGATGACGTTGTTGCCATAGCCGAGGCGGTTCCACTCCGCATCGTCGGGCTGGGTGTTGCCGGCCAGGTCGGTTGCGCGGGCGCGGATATTGATCGCGCCCGGTGACGCGATGCGCGTGAGCAGCTCCCACCATTGCCAACTGTTCCGACTTCGCTCGCCAAGCATCCGGGCCTGCTGCCATGGGCTGTTGGCGATGCTCACTTCGACGCCGGCTATCGGCGCGACTCCGGACCAGGCCACTCCTCGAATAGCCAATTCGCCGCGCGCGACTTCACTGTTCGCGGACGGCTCCGTGATCAGGCTCCGCACGCGCTGCAAAGTAGCGGGCTCGCGAATCAATTTACCCTCACGATTCCATTCGTACATGTATACGTCGTGCTGGTAGTAGCCGGTGAACGATCTGTCGATCAGCTCTACCTCGCTCAGCCATTTGACGGACGCTACGGCGTACCATCCCGGCACAATGACGCGCAGGGGATATCCATGCTGGACGGCGAGCGGCTCGCCGTTCATCGCATAGGCGAGCAAAATT
>Ga0210407_10002308_pt1 | contig 16530 bp, 9 predicted proteins | sample IncBWC27MmetaG_FD_150860 | JGI IMG/M metagenome (GOLD analysis project Ga0210407, IMG submission 150860) | Forest soil microbial communities from Barre Woods Harvard Forest LTER site, Petersham, Massachusetts, United States - Inc-BW-C-27-M | ecosystem: Environmental > Terrestrial > Soil >...
CGCCTCGCGGCTCGGCCCTTGCGTTTCACTAACCCTTCTCCTCCATCAGGATGGGTAGAGGACTTTCACCTCCAAGCTATCGAACATGCTCGGCACACAAAAAATGGGGCGGGTTTGCAACCCGCCCCACGCGATGCCCAATTGTGAAAGTACTGGTGGGACCCTCTACTGAGGAGCCCCCGGCACCCACACCTGGTCCGGGCTGGAAATATCAATTTCGCGCAGCTCGGTTTTGATGCGGTACGTGCGCAACTCGCCTTTCCCTTTCGTCGGCCGCTTGGTATTCCAGCTCATGAAATATTGATTCTTGAGGATGGTGTCCAGCTGCTCCAGGTACGGCGCGAAAGCGATCGGTGTCTGTAGCCCCTGGAAGAACGAATATCCGCCGGTCTTGTCCGTAATCTGCGCCAGGTTGCTCTGTCCATAATTCACCCGGAACAAGTTGTGGCCCGCGCGGCCGACCCCAGATGCGTACAGAGTGTGAAGAATCACCCCAGCCTTCTCCGCCGCCACATACGTGCTCTGAATGTCCGGGCTGAATGGGTCGCCGCGGAAGCGATCGATGCCGTCGGCGATCAGCAGAATTTCGCGGCGTACGCCCGGGGTTTCCGGCCAGCCCTTGATCAGACTCATCGTCGAAAGATAAATGCTGGAATAAGCGGCGAAATTTCCCAGTGGCAGACGCAAAGTCTTGGCCACGGCTTCGTGATCGTTGCTGAACTGCGAAGCGGGCTGCACCGTGCCGTTGCTCGCATAAAACACTCCGACGCCGGAGGTCTTTGGTTGGCCTATGATGAACGACTTGATGTCGCTCAACTGATTGCCCAGATCGGTCGAACTGGCCTCGTCAATCACAATCGCCAGTTGCAGCAAGGCCTTCTCGCCTTGCGCCGGCGTCCAACTCGTGACCTCTCTTTTTTCCTTCCCTTCATAGACGCCGATGTCGTCTCTGCTGATAGCCGGCGGCGCTGTAAATTTCGGCCCCAGCACAGTGACGACGGTCGTTACCGATGCGGTAGCAGGAGCTTGCGCTTGCGGCGCTCCCGCGACCGCCAAGAATGCGGCGACAACTAAAATACTTGCGACAACGTAAACCGATTTGCGCATAGCAATCTCCTCAGCTGGAGGGATTCCGCCCTGCCTCGCACTTGCGTGGGATAAACAGGACTGCAGGAGTTCCGCCAGACGCCGCAACTCTAGTGAGGCTGTAGGAATCTGTCAAGCCTGCGGCGTTCGACCCCGTGGGATGCGGGAATCTCAATATACAAGGCTAAGATGCTTGCGCCGCTCGAGCCACTCTTCATTGTTGAAGATTCGCGGTGTCAGCTCGATCAGCCGCGGCAGCATATTGAAAACCGCCACGGGACCCCATTCCGCGCCGTTGCGGGTGCGAAATCCCTTGCGGTTTAGTTCCTCGGCCACTTTCACCAGCGAAATATCCTGAATAATCAATTCCATCATGGAAAGCAGGAATTGCATCTCGGCGGGATTCTGCTCCAGGTGCTCGCAATCCCCCGCGACGCGCAGCCCGAAAGGCGCGTCTTCCAGATTCGGCGCCGGTTCGGCCGGTGGCGTTGGAACCGCAGGCGTCGCCGCGACACGCTCCCACTCGACAGCCACCAGCTTCCAGCCGGCTTGCTCGCGCTGCTTCACATACGCCGCGTCCAATGGTGCCTGCAATGATTCCCGAATGCGTTCGCTCTCAGCCATGGCGCCTCCTTAAGTACCTAATTCCGGCCCTCGGCGCGTAGGAGTGGTCGTGCCCTCGAGCCGCAAAAAGACACTTCCCCGGGGAATGTTCCAAAGCATCGTGCAATTTTCGTGCCTGTGCAACTCGGATGGAAATTCATGTGATGCAACAGGTTAGGCCGCACTGGAGTCCCAACCGAAGCCGGCCTATGCCCGTTTCTGGGATGGGGATGTCGCTCTAACGGACAAGCTCAAGACGCTCAACGGTATCGCCTATTCATCAAAACCTCGCCACGACTCCGGCACTGTGTCGTAAGATGTGTCCGCCCAGATCACTTGCAGTTCCCGGTTACGTCCCAATTCCAATCTTGACGGGGGAAATCATGAAGTTTAGGCAATTTCTGGCAATATTCGCCGGTGCTCTGGCCATGGCGTCCGTGGCGCGCGCGGATGCCGTCGTACTGAAAAACGGAGATCATCTCACCGGCATAGTGGAAGTTTCCGACGGCAAAGACGTCACCCTGAAAACCGACTACGCCGGAGAAATCAAAATCCAGTGGGCGTCCGTCCAGGAACTGAAAACAGACAAACCGATTTACATTGTGACCCCTGACAAGAAAACCCTCAGCGGCACGGTCACTACCGACGGCTCAAACCTCGTGATCCACACCACGAACAACGGAACCGTTCAGGTAGCGCTCGCGCAAGTAACAGTGGTGCGCTCGTCCGACGTGGAAACAGCCTACGAGAAGAGCCTGCACCCCAGCCTGCTCGAAGCTTGGAAGGGTGGCGCGAGCCTGGGCTTCGCGATTGCGCGCGGCAATAGCGAAACCACCAACCTGACCACCGGATTCACCGCCGACCGCAAAACCTTGCATGACGAGCTCACTCTTTACGAGTCTTCCCTGTACTCCACCAACGACCTCCCCGGCGGAAGCGTGATCGCCAATTCAATTCTCGGTGGCGCGAAATTTGACCGTAACTTTACCAAGCGCATGTTCGTATTCGTCAGCGCCGATTACGCGCACGACGCGCTGCAGGATCTGAACCTTCGCCAAATCTATAGCGGCGGCCTCGGTGTACACATCATCAACAGTCCCAACACCACTCTCGATTTTCTAGCCGGCGCAAACTACACGCGTGAAACCTACGGCGGCGGCGCCACCAGTGTGGACCGCAACTTGGCCGGCATCACGCTCGGCGAAAACTTCATGCGCAAGTTCGGAAAATCCACCACGTTCACTGAAGTGTTCTACTTCTATCCTGACCTTAGCGACACCAGCCAATACCGGTTCTCGCTCGACGCAGCTGCCATCACCAAGATCAACAAATGGTTCGGCTGGCAGACGTCGCTCACCGACCGCTACGTCACCGATCCGCCAATCGCCGGTACGAAATCGAACGACGTCATCTTCTCGACGGGCATCAACGTCAGCTTTACGCACTAATCGCGTCGCCCGCAGTCGCATCGCTTATGGCCGGGTCACGCGCTACGACGCGCGCACGATCCCCCGGCCCATTGGTGCGCGGCACTCTGGTCGCTGCTCCGGCCGGGCGTCCGAGGCGCCCGCCCTTCCCGGGCCGCGAACTCGGGTTATCAGTTGCGAAGCATCGTTTGTGGGCGCGCGTTGGCCGTTGGCAGGGGGCTATGCTATAAGTACGAGTCTGCTTATTCTGAGGAAATTGTGCCGTTTATAAATTTTCCCGCTCGCGAAATCAACTGCAAGCTCGTTTACTATGGCCCTGGCCTTGGCGGGAAGACCGCCAACTTGCAGTGGATCTACGAGCACACCGGAGCGAATCAAAAGGGAAAGATGGTTTCGCTCGCCACCGAAACCGACCGCACTCTTTTCTTCGATTTTCTGCCTCTCGATTTGGGGACTGTGCGCGGCTTTCGCACCCGCTTTCACCTTTACACCGTTCCTGGTCAGGTTTTCTACGAGGCTAGCCGCCGCTTGATCTTGAAAGGCGCCGATGGCGTAGTTTTCGTCGCGGATTCGCAGGAAGAGCGCCTCGACGCCAACCTCGAAACACTCGACAACCTGCGCGAGCACTTGAAAGATCACAACCTGGACTTCACCTCCATCCCCTACGTACTGCAACTCAACAAGCGCGACCTCCCCAACATTCTCCCCGTCGCCGATTTGCAGAAGCATCTCCTGGTAAAAGGCGAACCCACGCTCGAAGCCGTAGCCGTCACCGGCCAAGGCGTCTTCGACACCCTGAAAGAAGTCGCCAAACTAGTCCTCGCTGAACTAAAGAAAAACGCGTAGCCCCGCACATCGTTTTTCGATTACCGGTGAACAGCAGCGCAGGATTTCAATACAGATGAAAAGTTACTTCGACTATCTGGCGGACGGCTGCAGCGCTTCCGTGCGGGTCTCGCGCGGGCTTGAACTTCCAGGATGAAACGGCTTCAACGGCCTTGGCGGTCAAACCGTATGGCAGCGCCTTTAGGACCACAATATTGCTTGCCTGCCCATCCGCGCCTACTATCACGGAAAGCAACACCGTGCCCTGGTAGCTGTGACCCACGGCGCGCTGATCGTACGAAGCTGCAGGGCAGTACGCACACGCCGGATAGCTGTACCCGGCCTCTCCCGATGCCGGCACGCTCGAGTCGATCTTCGGATCCGGGTATTCCACGACTTTGTTCATCAGGCCCCGCATCTCTACGGAGATCGTCGAAGTCGTCTTCAGACTACCAACCCCCTTTCCAGAATCTGTTCGGTGGCATTCCACTGAAATTCCTAACTCGTTTCCCGACAGCGTGATTTTTCCTGTAATCACAGCCTGTATGTGCGACTCGCCCGCAAGCCACAACACGATAAGGGGGTCGTTGAAGCTGGATGGCGGCACGTTGTTTTTCGCAAGTGCCTCGCCAAGTTGCCCGCGCGCAGCAACAGAAAACTTGTCGCTCGATTTGCCCAGAGCCATGCTGAATTTGTCGGCGAACGCCTGACCCAAAGCTGTATATTTTTCGCCGGGCCCCGAAAAATCCAGAACGATCACGGATTTCCGTTTGGACTTTACGATCGCCCCGGCCATGCGATCGACCAGAGGATCCATTGCTGGGAGTTGAGCGCGGGCGGTGGAGATTGCGGTAACGATCAAAAAAGCAACCGCAATCAAGCGCGAGAATTTCATCCCCACTTGCTACGCGTGCGCCACGCCGCCGCGAAACGCGGCGACAGCCTTGCCTTCATCGGTAAACGTGGGAATCGATTGGATCAATCGCGTCAGCTCCAGAACTTCGCGCACATGCCCGGTTGGATTCAGCAATTTCAATCCGCCGCCCTGCCGCTCCAGCGTCACAAACGAACGCACCAGCGTGCTGATCCCCGAGCTATCCATCTGCGACACCGCCACCAAATTCACGATGACCTCCGACGGTCCCGCTTCGGCAAACTTGCGCAATTCAGCGCTTAGCGAATCATTGCTCGTTCCAATGATGATCCGCCCCACCAAATCGAGAACGATGACGTTGCCGGATTTTCGCGTCGAAATTTGCAGGCCCATGTTCACCTCCCAGGCCGCGCTCGCGACCCTGCTGTTCAGTGGCATCCACCGGGCGGAGGGTCCGCCCGATTTCCAGCGCCAGCGCTAAGCAGCCGCGCTGATTCTCAGGCGCGCAGCTAAGTGGCCGCATTATAACCCTTTCGGCAGTTACTAAAGCAAGTTCCGCGCTCGGTGCTGGGCACAAAAAAGGTCTGCGTTACTCGAGGCCACGACTTCACTTCTTGCGGCTGGATGACGGCGCTCGGTTTTTGACTTTGTAACGGCCACCGTTAGGAGGGTGCCCGAGACTTGGACTTTGCAGTGGGCTTGGTTTTGACTTTGTAGCGGCCGGTTCAGTTTCATCGAACCGGGCAGCAGTTGCCTTTGGTTTGCCGTTGTAGCGGCGCACTTCATTGCGCCACTGGAGGCGTGGCGACCGCTCTGTCAATCCTGCAGAAAGCCGTATCCCCATGAATCCAAGCATATTACCGAAGGGCGCCACAAAATAAAAACGGGAGGCAGATGCCAGGTAGCATCCACCTCCCGGGGTGGGTGGGGTTGTTGCTAGAGCGTCGCAGAACTGGCTTGCGTGTGGAGAGCCTGACGCCCCGGCAATCCAGCGTTTCCGCCGGAATCCACTGTTGTAAGAATCCTTATCACGCGAAGAGAAACGGTGTCAACTGCATTTGGCGTCCCACTACCGACCGACCGCAATATTCGCGTCACATCGAACAGTCCACAGCGTTTCGGCTAAGGCCGTGTTTCCGCGCAAACACAGCGCCTCGCAGCCGGACCACCTACGCTAACCGGTATGGACTTTCGCCGGCTGGCGATCCAAAGTTTCGCGAACGCGCCGAGCTAGCTCACGCGGGACGTATGGTTTCTGCAGAATCGTCAAGCCGCGCTCCTGCGCGTTCTGCAGCAGCGCCATTTCCGGACTGTACCCCGTGGCAAAAATTACCGTGACGTCTGCCTTCTCCGCGCTTATCCGAGCAAATGCTTCGGGGCCGTTAACCTTCGGCATCACCACATCCAGCAATAGCAGGTCAACGCTGTCGCGGTTAGACTGGAATAAGCGAACAGCTTCTTCGCCGTCGCAGGCAATCAATATTTCGTAGCCCAGGTTCGCCAGCGTTTCCCGGGCCAGCTCGCGCAGCCCTTCGTGATCTTCGGCGATTAGAATCGTTTCCGAACCTCCGCGCACGGACCGCGACTCCTCAACGGTAACAGCAGTTTTTTCCGTCTCTGGCGTAACCGGCAGATAGACGCGAAACGTGGTGCCGATTCCTACCTCGCTGTACACATGCAGAAATCCACCATGCTGCCTTACGATTCCATACACGGTCGCCAGCCCCAGACCCGTTCCCTTGCCCAATTCCTTCGTCGTGAAAAAAGGCTCAAAAATGCGGTCCAACGTAGCGGCATCCATCCCCGTGCCGGTATCTGTCACCGCCAGCATAGTGTAATGCCCGGGGCGAGCGAAGGTCTGCGCGGCACAATATTTCTCATCGAAGGTTGCGTCGCCCGTTTCAATGATCAGGCGTCCGCCCTCCGGCATGGCGTCCCGCGCATTGATGCATAGATTCATCAGCACCTGGTCCACGTGCGTGGGATCGGCGCGCACCAGAGTCAGGTTCGGGGCCAGATTCGTTTTAATCTCGATATCGCTGCCGATCACTTTTTCCAGCAGGCTCAGCGTCTCCGTGACGTTTTGGTTGAGATCCAGATTGCGGGGCTCCAGAATTTGGCGGCGGGCAAATGCCAATAATTGACGAGTAAGAGCCGCGGCGCGAATCGCCTGATGCCGGATCTTGTCGAAATGCCGGTGCAAACGCGCCGCTGGTTCCGTCTCGTCCAGGCCGATCTCCGCCCAGCCCAGCACCGCTCCGATCATGTTGTTGAAGTCGTGCGCAATCCCTCCGGCGAGCTGGCCGATCGCTTCAAACTTCTGCGCCTGGCGCAGCTGCTTCTCCCGCGCGATGCGTTCGGTCACGTCTTCGACCATCAGTTCCACACTGTCGCCATGGCGGCGAGCGTCCCGCGAGCGCCGCCCGGTCAACCGCACGCTGATGATCTTTCCGTCCTTTCGCTTCCATTCGACGTTGGCCTCGCCGCGGTCATTCTCCCGATACCAGTGGGCGATCTCGTCGCGCTTCGAGCCATCGCAATACAGTTTCACCGTGTTACCGAGCGACAGAAACGCGTCCATCGACTCGTAACCCAGCATCTGAATCAACGCCGGATTGGCGTCCAAAAGAGTTCCCTCCACCGTCACCCAGTAAATCCCGTAGGTGGCATTGTTCACCAACCCGCGATAGCGCGCTTCGCTCTCGCGCACCGCTTCTTCCGCGAGTTTTCGTTCCGTCACATTAAGCACGCTGCCGCGAACTAACCTGCGCGTCGGCGAGGGCAGGCGAACCACGTGCACCTCACAGGGAATTTCTTCTCCCCGTGAGTTTCGGTGCGTCCACTCGAAGTGCGGCGTCGCCCCAGGCGCCGTTCGATCCAGCCATTCGCGCGCGGCTTCCGCCGAATGGCGCCCGTCCGGTTGAAACGGCGGACTTAACTCGCCCGGCCCACAACGTATCAGTTCGTCGCGCGTGACGCGAAACAGCCGCAGCGCATTTTCGTTGCAATCGCTGAATGTGCCCGAGTCAAGATCGAGGACCATGATTGCATCCGGCGCATTTTCCACCAGCAAGCGAAAACGGGCTTCGCCTTCCCGCAGCGCCGCGTTGGCCTGCGCCCACTGGCTGATGTTCGGGAGCGCCAGAGCCTTGGGAACAAGCCGCGCGAGTAATATGGCCGTCGCAACTGAAGCCGCGGCGGTGAGCGCTTTCAGCGCGCCCGCCAGCCAGTATTGCGCGTGCCACAGATTCCACACTTCCATCACATGCGTCGCGCCGCACGCCACGATGAACACGCCGAACAACCCGAACATCCAGCTGAACGGCAAATCCCGCCGTTTGCGTACGAGCCACAGCAGCGTGAACGGAATCGTGAAATAGGAAGTCGCAATCAAAGTGTCCGAAATCACGTGTAGCCACACCAATCCCGGAATCCACAGATAGCAGTACCCATGCGGCATGAATTCGCCCGGTCCGAACAGCTGTCGCAGAAAATCCATCGGAATCCTTACGCAAAGTGCCGCAGCGTCCCGCAAAGTCGTTTGTGCGCGATACCAGACGCGCACCCTTTCCCCAGCAAGTCTGCGCCCAACGAGCTGCGGAGTCCTACGAGGGACTTATCGGAAGAATCGCAAAAACACTGAGTGCTGTTCCAAAACGAAACACTCCGGCGAACCGGCGTCCGCAGCACTGCCAGGTTTTGACTTTACGAATTGCCCTGCAGGGAGATTCACAACAGCAACGTCAAACGCGCCCGGCTAAAGCGGGCCGCTGCCCTTCGATTCGGCACTGCCGGATCTCAGGATGGATCGCCCTGTGGGGCGATTCACACACTCAAAACCTGAGCTTCTATTGGGTTCCTTGCGGAGGCGGGGGTTGCGGCGGCGCATCCTGATGCAAGACCTGGCTGGGCGTGGGAATTTGCGATGCATCCCAGCCGCCGCCCAGTGCCTCGATGAGTTGAACACTAGCGGTCATTTGTTGTATGCGCAGATTTACGTCCGTTTGTTGGTTGCTGAGAAGCGTAGTTTGAGCGGTGATGACGTTGAGATAAGGATCGATTCCCAATCTGTAGCGGTCCGTGGCAATCTTCAAATTCCTCTCCGCCGACTTCACCGCGGTGTCCTGCTGCTGAATTTCGACGGAAAGAATTCGCAGCGAGGCGAGATTGTCTTCCACCTGTTGGAAGGCCGTGAGGACCGTCTGCCGGTAGTTCGCCACGGTTGCGTCGTATTGCGCGCGAAATTGCATGACCGTGGCGTGGCGCAACCCGCCGTCGTAAATAGTTTCGGACATGGTGGGCCCCGCCGAAAAAAACCGGCTCGGCCACGTAAACCAGCTGGTGAAAGACCGCGATTCGAAGCCAATAGATGCGCTCAGCGTGAGCGTCGGATAGTAGGCGGCGTAGGCGACGCCAATCTGCGCGTTGGCTTGTTCCATAAGGCGCTCGTTCGCTGCAATGTCCGGACGGCGCTCGAGCAGTTGAGACGGGACGCCGAAGGGAATCGCGGGCGGATTGGACTTCAGAGGCTCCGCCGGAATCGAAAAAGAAGACGCGGGCTGGCCGACCAGCATGGCGATGGCATGTTCGAATTGCGAACGTAGGATACCGAGATTGGTGTCCTGGGCTTGGGTGGTTTCCAACTGAGTTTCGGCTTGGGCCACAGCTTCGTCGGAGTCAATGCCCGTCTCATAGAGAGCCTTGGTGAGATCAAGCGATTCCTGGAAAGCGATCACGGTGGAGTCTAGCAATTGCTTCAGGTCGTCCTGGCCGCGAAGCTCGTAATAATCCACGGCGACTTCGGCCTGGGCGGTCAAGCGCGCGTTTTCGAGGTCGGCTTCGCTGGCTTGCGCTGAAGAGGTGTTTGCCCGAACCTGATTGCGCACCCGTCCCCAGAGATCGGGGACCCACGTCGCGTCGAATGGCAAGCTGTAAAACAGCGAGGTCCCAGGTGTTGTGGCCAGGGAAGCTGCGGCGCCTTGCCGTGATCCCGTGATCCCAGGGGCCACGGTGACCGTCGGGTAGTATTGCGCGCGGGCTTCCTTGACCAAAGCGCGCGCGGCCATATAGCTGGCCATTGCGGATTGCACGTTCTGGTTGGAAATGTTCACCTGCTCTTCCAGAGCGTTCAGCTGCGGATCGTTGAACATCGTCCACCATTTGCCGTGGAGGACGTTGTCTTGCGGTTGAGCTACTTTCCAACCGTCGGTCTTACTGAAGTCGGCCGGAGTCAGTTCTTTGTAAGCCGCGGGAGCCTGTGCCGGGGGCTGCTGATACTTGGGGCCAACGGTGCATCCGCCAAACACGAACGCCACAACAAGAACGGAAGCAATTAGAGCTTGCGAATTTGGGTGAATTCTTTTCATCGTGGAAATCTTATGATCCCATTGTGCTACTGATTTGCCGGCCGGTTCCGGCATTTGCGAAACATTTCTCATTAGTCCGCTGGCTCCTCTGCGGCAGTAGCTAGCGTGCGATGGTGCCTGCGAGCCCAGCGAACCCGCATGCGGTCGAGATAGAGATAGACGACAGGCGTCGTGTACAGAGTGAGCATCTGGCTGACGATCAGCCCGCCGATAATCGTGATGCCCAGCGGTCTGCGCAGTTCCGAGCCGGTTCCCGTTCCCAAGGCCAGCGGCAGCGCGCCGAATAATGCGGCCATGGTGGTCATTAATATGGGCCGAAAGCGCAGCAGACATGCCTGATAGATCGCTTCCTGGGAGGTCTTGTTCTCCTGGCGTTCGGCGGCCAGGGCGAAGTCAATCATCATGATGGCGTTTTTCTTCACGATACCAATGAGCAGGATGACGCCGATAAGCGCGATAACGTTGAGGTCCATGTGAAACAGCAAAAGCGCCAGGACCGCGCCGACGCCCGCGGAAGGAAGCGTGGAGATAATCGTAATCGGATGGATGAAACTTTCGTAAAGAATCCCCAGGACAATGTAAACCGCAAGCAGCGCAGTGATGATCAGGAACGGTTGAGTGGAAAGCGACGACTGAAAAGCTTGCAGCGTTCCTGAGAACATCCCGTGGATCGTGGAAGGTACGCCCATATTCTGCTGCATCTGGCCGATGGCAGTAGCAGCGTCGCTCAACGCCACGCCCGGGGCAAGATTGAAGGATACCGTGACCGAGGGAAACTGGCCTTGGTGATTGACGGAGAGCGGAGCCGTCGTCGGCGAATAATGCGTGACGGCGCTGAGCGGGACTTCTTTACCCACGGACGGGCGAATATAAATGTCATTTAACGACGAGGGATCCTGCCAGAACTGCGGAGCGACCTCCATCACCACGTGGTACTGATTCAGGGGCGTATACATGGTGGAGACCTGCGCCTGGCCGAACGCTTCGTACAACGTGTTGTCAATCATTTGCGGCGTGATGCCCAAGCGCGACGCAGTGTCGCGGTCGTAAACCAGCGAAGCCTGCAATCCGCTGTTCTGCTGATCGGTATTGACGTCCGTGAGGATGCGCAGCTTGCGCATTTCCGCGAGAAGGCGCGGGCCCCAAGCCACCAGATCATCAATGTTGTCGCTCTGAATCGTGTACTGATATTGCGCGTTGCTCTGGCGGCCGCCAATGCGCAGGTCCTGTCCTGCCTGGAGGAAGGCGGTGGCGCCCGGAATGGAAATCAGTTTGGGGCGCAGGCGATCAATCACCTGGCTAGAGCTGAGCTTGCGTTGATCGAGAGGCTTCAGCGCGAGATACACAAATCCTGTATTAACGGCGCCACCGCCGCCGGTGAATGCACCGACGTTTTGCACGGCGGGGTCGGTCTTAATGATGTCCACGAAGCGCACGGTGAGATTTTGCATGGCCTGGAATGAAATGTCCTGCGCGCCCTGAATGCCGCCGAAGATGACGCCGTTATCCTGCTGCGGAAAGAAGCCCTTGGGCACGATCCAGAAGAGGAAAAAGTTCAGCGCGATGGTCACGAACAAAACGAAAAGCGTGATGGCCGAGTGCTGCAGCACCCATTGCAGAGTGCGTTCGTAAAATCCCAGGATGCCGTTGAAAACCTTTTCGGTGGCCTGAAAGATTCGACCGTGCTCTTCGTCGTGGGGATTTTTGAGAAGCCGTGAACACATCATGGGCGTGGTGGTCAAAGAAATAGCGAGCGAAACCAGGATCGCGACGGACAAGGTGACGGCGAATTCGTGGAACAGGCGCCCGACGATTCCGCCCATCAACAGAATGGGGATGAAGACCGCGACCAGGGAAATACTGATGGAGAGCACTGTGAATCCGATTTCCTGTGCTCCCTTCAACGCGGATTCCATGGGGCTCATGCCCTGCTCGAGATATCGCGAGATGTTCTCGATCACGACGATGGCGTCGTCCACCACGAAGCCAGTGGCAATGGTCAGCGCCATCAAGGACAAATTGTCAATACTGTATCCGCAGAGGTACATCACACCGAACGTGCCGATCAGCGAAACGGGAACCGCAACACTGGGGATCAGAGTGGCGCGAACATTGCGCAGAAAAACAAAGACGACCAGAATCACCAGCGCGACGGAGATGGCGAGTGTTCGTTCGACATCGGCCACGGAAGCACGGATCGTGTTGGTGCGATCCAGGACAATCGTGAAATCAATCGCCGCGGGGACGGAAGCTTCCAGCGAAGGAATGGCTTCCCGAATGCGGTCCACCGTATCGATGATATTGGCTCCGGGTTGCCGGAAGACAATCAGCAGCACGCAGGGCTTCCCATTCAAGAATCCGGTTGCGCGTATGTTCTCCACCTCGTCGCGGACGTCGGCGACGTCGGAGAGTTTAACGGCCGCGCCTTTGTGGTAGCCGATGACCAGATCCTTGTAAAACGCAGCTTTCAGCAGCTGATCGTTCGCCACGATATCCGCGGTAGTCTGCCCGTCGGTGATCTGCCCTTTGGCGACGTTGGCATTTTGCGTGCTGAGCATCGCATTGACGTCTTGCAACCCGAGGCCATAACTGTTCAGTTGCGTGGGATTCAATTCCACGCGCACAGCGGGCAGCGAGCTTCCACCCACGCTGACTTGTCCGACACCCTGAATCTGCGAAAGTCTTTGCTGCACGATCGTGGAGGCCGCATCGTACATGGGCCCGCGGTCGTAAACCTTGGAGGTCAGGCCCAGGATTATGATCGGCGCGTCGGCGGGGTTTACCTTGCGGTACGTGGGATTGCTGGGGAGGTTCACGGGCAGATAGCTTCGCGCGGCGTTGATGGAAGCTTCCACGTCGCGCGCGGCGCCGTCAATATTCCGGTTTAAATCAAATTGCAGCGTAATGCTGGTGGTGCCGAGAAAACTAGAGGACGTCATCTCCGTGACGCCTGCGATCCGGCCAAACTGGCGCTCAAGCGGCGTCGCCACCGAAGAAGCCATGATTTCCGGACTGGCTCCCGGCAAGCTGGCGGCGACGGAAATTGTGGGAAAATCAATCTGCGGAAGCGCGGACACCGGCAGCACCTGGAAAGCCACCGCGCCGGCGAGCGCAATGGCCACAGTGAGCAGCGTGGTGGCGACCGGGCGATGAATGAATGGCGAGGAGATGCTCATGGCTAATCCGCCGGGACCGACTCCGTGCTTCCGTGGCCGGCGCGCGATGCTGCGACTTTCTTCGCCAGGTCATCGAAGAAGATGTAAATCACCGGTGTCGTGTACAGCGTGAGCACCTGGCTGAGCAGCAGGCCGCCCACCATGGCGATGCCGAGAGGCTTGCGCAGTTCCGAGCCGATGCCGGTGCCCAAGGCGAGCGGCAGGCCGCCGAGTAGGGCGGCCATGGTCGTCATCATGATGGGACGAAAACGCAACAGGCAGGCTTCATAGATGGCGTCCTCGGAACTCATGCCGTGCTTTCGTTCGGCCTCCAGAGCGAAGTCAATCATCATAATTCCGTTCTTTTTCACGATGCCGATCAGCAAAATAATTCCTATCAGCGCAACGACGCTGAGTTCCTGGCCGCAGATCAGCAAAGCCAGGATCGCGCCCACTCCGGCGGAAGGCAGCGTCGAAAGAATTGTGATGGGATGGATGTAGCTCTCATAGAGCACGCCCAGCACGATGTAAACGGTGACCAGCGCCGCCAGAATCAAGATCGGTTCGTTGCTCAGCGAAGCCTGGAACGACGCGGCGGTGCCCTGAAAGGCCGCCTGAATACTGAGCGGCATTCCGATATCCTGCTGCGCCTTATCGATTGCTTTAGTGGCTTCGCCCAACGACGCGTCCGGCGCGAGATTGAACGAGATGGTGACAACCGGGAATTGTCCCTGGTGATTTACCGAAAGCGGCGCGGTTCGGGATTCGAAATGAGTGAAGGCGCTGAGCGGCACGGCTGCTCCGTTGGCGTTGGTAACCGCTGTGGGATTTGCCGAGCCGGAAGCCGCCCCGGACTTGGTGGCCGCCGGGGTGGGAGTCGAATTGGCATTGCCGGAAGCGGTGCTGGAAGTCACTACCGTGCTGGCAGGGGTTGAAGCGGTGGTCAATGAGTTAGAAGCGAGTGCGGAGCGCACGTAAATGTCCTGCAGCTTCGAGGGGTTTTTCTGGAAGTCGGGCATCGTTTCCAGAATCACGTGATACTGATTCAGCTGCGTGTACAGAGTGGTCACCTGGCGCTGGCCAAATCCGTCGTAGAGCGTTTGATCGATTGCGGAAGGTGTGATGCCCATGCGCGAAGCTGTCACGCGATCGATTACCAACGCGGCTGCCAGGCCGCCGTTCTGCTGGTCGGTGGCCACGTCGCGCAGTTCGGGAATTTGTTGCAGTTTGGCGACGAGCTTGGCGGTCCAATCGTTCAGTTCGTTCAAATCAGGATCTTCCAGCGTGTATTGATACTGTGTGCGGCTGACGCGGTCTTCTACCGTCAAATCCTGTACCGGCTGCATATACAAAGTGATGCCGTCCACTTTTTCGAGTTCCGGTTGCAGGCGCCGAATCACGTCGGAGGCATTGATATGGCGCTCCTCCAGCGGCTTGAGGTTGATAAGAATACGTCCGCTATTGAGCGTGGTATTGGTGCCGTCAATTCCGATGAACGATGAAAGACTATCCACAGCAGGGTCCTTCAGGATGATGGCGCTGAGCTGCTGTTGCCTCTCGGCCATCATGGGGAACGAAATAGACTGGGTGGCTTCGGAGATACCCTGAATGATGCCGGTATCCTGCACTGGAAAAAAGCCCTTGGGCACGATGACGTAAAGAACGATGGTGAGAGCGAGAGTGGCGACGGCCACGATCAGCGTGGCTAGCTGATGTTTCAAAACCCACTTCAAGGTGCGGCCGTAAAAATCAATGACGCTCTGAAAGCCGCGCTCGGACAGCTTGTAGAAACGTCCGTTCTGAGCTTCGGGATCGTGTTTCAAGAGGCGAGAACACATCATCGGCGTCAGCGTGAGCGAGACTACGGCGGAAACTAGAATCGTGACGCTGAGCGTGATGGCAAATTCGCGGAAAAGGCGTCCGACGATGTCTCCCATGAAGAGCAGCGGAATCAAGACGGCGATCAAAGAAATGGTGAGCGAGACGATCGTGAATCCGATTTGTTCGGAACCGAGCAGCGAGGCGCGCAGCGGATCATCGCCCTCTTCGATGTAGCGCACGATGTTCTCGATCATGACGATGGCGTCGTCCACGACGAAGCCGGTGGAAATCGTCAGCGCCATGAGCGTGAGGTTGTTCAGGCTGTAACCCGCCAGGTACATCACGCCGAACGTGCCGACCAGCGAAAGCGGAACAGCGACGCTGGGAATAATTGTGGCGCGCACGTTGCGCAGAAATAGAAAGATGACCATGACCACCAGCGCCACTGTGAGCATCAATTCAAATTCCACGTCCTTCACCGACGCGCGAATGGTGATGGTTCGGTCAGTCAGCACGGTGACGTGCACGGCGGCGGGCAAATTGCTCTGCAGCAGCGGCAGCAGCGCCTTGACGCGATCCACTACCTGAATAATGTTCGCGCCGGGTTGCCGTTGGATGTTGACGATCACCGCCGGAGTTTCATTCATCCAGGCGGCTTGCCTGACGTTTTCCACGTCGTCCACCACGCGCGCGACGTCGGAGAGCCGCACCGGCGAGCCGTTATGGTAGGCGACGACCACGTTTGCGAATTCCTGGCTGGTGAGCAGCTGGTCGTTCGCATTGATCTGATAATCCTGATGCGGGCCGTCGAAATTTCCCAGCGCGGAATTCAAGCTGGTGGATTGCAGCGCGGTGCGGACGTCTTCCAGGTTGATCCCGTAGGAAGAAAGGGCGGTGGGATTCACTTGCACGCGCACCGCGGGCTTTTGGCCGCCGCTGATGCTCACCAGGCCCACACCGGGCAGCTGAGCGATCTTTTGCGCCAGGCGGGTGTCCGCCAGGTCTTCCACTTGCGAGAGCGGAATCGTCTTGGAGGTGAGGGCCAGCGTCAGAATCGGCGTGTCCGCGGGATTCGTCTTGCTGTAAATCGGCGGCGTGGGTAAATCCGCGGGCAGGAACGTCTGTGCGGCGTTAATGGCAGCCTGTACTTCCTGCTCGGCGACGTCAATATTTAGCTCGAGCGAAAACTGCAGAACGATTACAGAGCTTCCGTCGGAGCTGGTGGAGGTCATCTGGCTGAGGCCGGGAACTTGGCCAAACTGCCGTTCGAGTGGCGCCGTCACCGCGGACGCCACCACGTCAGGATTGGCGCCGGGGTAGAACGTCACCACCTGAATGGTGGGGTAATCCACCTCGGGCAACGCCGAGACGGG
>Ga0210407_10002309_pt1 | contig 16523 bp, 10 predicted proteins | sample IncBWC27MmetaG_FD_150860 | JGI IMG/M metagenome (GOLD analysis project Ga0210407, IMG submission 150860) | Forest soil microbial communities from Barre Woods Harvard Forest LTER site, Petersham, Massachusetts, United States - Inc-BW-C-27-M | ecosystem: Environmental > Terrestrial > Soil >...
AACGCGCGCCTCGGCAAGTCGCAGTATCTGGTTGCCGAGGCGGACGAAAGCGACCGGTCGTTCCTGAAGCTTTCTCCGATTCTCTCGGTGGTCACGAATATCGACCGCGAGCACATGGACTGCTATCGCGACATGCGCGATGTTCGGCGGACGTTTCTCGAATTCATGGAGCGCGTTCCGTTTTACGGCGTGGTCGTCGCCTGCAATGATGACTTGGCGCTGCGGCGGTTGGTGCCGCGCGTCCATCGGCGGGTGACTACGTACGGAACCACCCTCGGGTCGGATTTTCTGATACGCATGGGGTCGTCTTTGGCTGGGTCGGCGCAGGGTGGGACGTCCTCAGATGAGTCGGCGTTGGCCTCCGGCGAGCACAGCCCGATCATCCGCTTCCAGGTTACGTATAAAGAGAAGGATCTAGGAGAGTTTACGCTGCACGTTCCGGGCACGCACAATGTGCTGAACGCTACGGCTGCGATTGCGGTGGGCACGGCGCTCGACATTCCTGTGGAGCAGATCCGGTCCGCGCTGGACGATTTTCGCGGGGTAGACCGCCGCTTCCAGTTCAAAGGCAAGTCCGCGGGCGTTAGTGTGATTGACGACTACGGGCATCATCCGACGGAAATCCGGGCGACGCTGGCTGCGGCTCGCCAATGCGGATTTCGCCGCGTGCATGTCATCTTCCAGCCGCACCGCTTCACCCGCACTCGCGACCTGATGGACGAATTCGCGACCGCCTTCGCCGACGCCGATACGCTTTGCGTACTCGACATTTATCCGGCCAGCGAGAGGCCGATTGAGGGCATCACGGCGGAAGTTCTCGCCGGCCGCATTGCGGCGGCTGGGAACGGCATCGTCACATACGCTCCATCCTTCTCCAAGGCGGTGGACTCGGTGGCCGCCGTTGCCCAACCCGGCGACATGGTTCTGACGCTTGGTGCAGGGAGCGTCTCGCAACTCGATGCGATGATTCTGGAGAAGCTGGAGGTTGCTAAGCAAGAATCACTAGGGTAGAGACGCGGCTTGCCGCGTCTCAACAGGCCCAGATGGGGCAAGCCCCGTCTCTACAGGAAACTTGTGATGTGCTCTACAAACTATTTTGTGGTGTTGACCTTTTTTCCCACCGCGCGTCCAACGTCCATAAGGTGAGGACCACCCTATGGACACGAATAAAGCCGCTTACTGGATTGCCTTGGGAGTATTGGCGCTGGGGCTCAACAGCGAATACCAGCATGGAAGTTTTGTGCCGCTCCATCGGGTCGCCGAGCACGCCGGTTCGGCATTGTGCCGGATGGCGACACGCGCAGAGGAAACGCTGGCGGTCGCGAGAGTTCTTACGAGCCGCGAGCGATTCCGGGCGGACGGTCTGTCTGCGGCCACTGGCGCAACGGAAATTGCGCGGGCTCAGGAGGAGTTGCTTCGAGATCAGGCGCGGGACGAGGCCGAGCTTCTTCGGGACAGAGTTCGGGATGAGGTTCGGGCACGAGCCGACGCAATTCGTGCGCAGGCCGAAGTGCAGCGCGCGGAGATCGAGCAGACTCGTATCCGCATACGCTCTCAGTTCAGGCTGGCGCGCGCGGTTGATCGCCGAGTGACGGTGGTCTGTCCGAAGACGGGGGTGCGGATTGCTGTGAACGCCGGGATGAGGCTGGCGGAGGTTTCGCCGGATGTTGAGGACTCGTTCTAGCGTTGGACGCTGATAGAGTCTCCGCTTGGACAGCCGGGGGGCGGCTGTCCCTACGCGAGCATCCCGCGCGAACAATCTTGTTCTAATAGCCGAACCAACTTGGCACTGTCTCAATCCGCGAAAACCAGTTATAGTAATTTTGCTCAGCGGTTTTCTGTCGACAACTGACTCGAAAGAGTGGCGCGGAAATCAAGTTCCACCGCGATACAGGAAGAGTTGTATCCGCTTCCCGGCGATTCTCAGCATCGGGCTCCCGAGCGCGAGCCTTTCGACGATGCACGTCTCGTTGATCTGGAAGCGGAGCAGGAATCCCCATTTCTGCGCGGACAAAAGCGAGTCTCGGTCCGCCGCGGATCACTTCCCCAAAAGACTGCTAATTGGCTGAAGAGGGTTGCCTTGGCGCTCGTCGCTTTTGCGATTCTCGGAGCCGCCGGATTGGGCCTCTACCGTTACGGGGAGCGCTCGTGGCGTTTTCGCGTCGATTCGAGCGATCAGATCGAAGTCACCGGCGCTGAGCACGTGGCGCACGCGCACATCATGGAAGTGATGGGCGAAGATATCGGCCGCAACATTTTTTTTGTCCCGTTGGCCGAGCGAAAACTGCAACTGGAACAGATTCCATGGGTGGAATCGGCGAGCGTGATGCGCTTCGTGCCGAATCGCCTGCGCATCGAGATTCACGAACGCACGCCGGTTGCCTTCGCTCGCGTCGGCTCGCACATTTCACTGATCGACGCCGGTGGCACGCTTATGGAACTTGGTGCTGGCGGCAAACACAAGTATTCGTTTGCCGTGATTGCGGGCATGAATGCGGGCGAGCCTCTCTCCACCCGCGCGGCTCGGATGAAGAGTTACAACGAACTGGTTCGTGAACTTGATTCCAGCGGCGCTCATTATTCCCAGGGACTGAGCGAAGTGGATCTCACCGACACCGAGGACGTGAAAGTGCTGGCCGCCGATGCCAACGGCGAAGTGCTGGTGCATCTTGGCTCGGGGAATTATCTGCAACGCTACAAAACCTATGTGACGCATGTGCAACAGTGGCGGCAGCAGTTCGACAAGCTCGAATCGGTGGACTTACGCTATGACGGCCAGATCATCGTAAATCCCGATCTTGACGGGATGGCGCGGCAGCCCGCCTTGACGCCGGCGGCGGCCAAGGCGGCGATGGCAGCCGGAGTGAAAACCGCGGCGCTCGTGAACTACGAAAAATATGTAACGCATCCCCTTCCGCCAATTCAGGCGAAGAAGGACGCTAGGCCCAAAGCAAAAGTCGCGCCGAGAGCGGCAGTTCATCACGCCGCAGTTCGTCATACTCCGGTCAAACCGGCGCCGGTCAAACCAGCTCCAGTTAAACAGATGCCAGTTAAACAGATGCCAGTTAAACAAGCGCCAGCCAATCAAGTCGTGTTGAAGCCGAAGGGAAATGCCGCGGCAGCCGCGGTCCACAAAAGCACCGTGCCGTCGCATCCGGCGGCGACACCGCCGCCCGTCGCCGTTGCCACGGGCCAGAAGAAACCGAGCGCTGGCATTCAGAAGGAGAATCCGCAGAACTAGCAATCATTAATTATGCCGATCCACGAGCCCAATTTCATTACCGCCATTGATGTCGGCAGCGCCAAGACGGCAGTTCTGGTGGCCGAGCGGAGCGAGCACGGATTGCGTTATCGCGGGCACGGCATCAGCGAGTCGCGAGGCCTGCGCAAGGGTGTGATTACCGAACTCGACAAGGCCGTCAGCAGCATTCAAAAAGCGGTGGAGCATGCCGAAGACGTGGCCGGGATTCCAATTGAACACGCGCTGATCGGGATTGCGGGCGCGCATATTCGTGGGATGAACAGCCACGGCGGGATTGCTTTTGGCGCGAGGGCGCGGGAGATTGGCCGCGAGGAAATTCGCCAGGCGGTGGACAAAGCGCGCACCGTGCCTTTGCCAGGGGATCGCGAAATTCTGCATCTGTTGCCGCAGGAGTTCATTCTCGACGATCAGCCCGGGGTGCAGGATCCCACAGGGATGGTGGCGACGCGCCTCGAAGTGCGGGTGCACATTGTGACCGCTTCTTCGAGCGCGACGCAGAATCTGGTGACTGCGGTGAATCGGGCTGGTGTGCACGTCGACGACACCATCTTTGAGCCGCTGGCCTGCGCGGACTCCGTGCTGCGGTCCGACGAGCGCGAACTTGGCGTGTGCCTTGTCGATCTCGGCGCTGGTTCGTGCGATCTGATTGTTTTTCAGCAGGGTGCAGTCGCGCATACGGCCGTGATTCCGATCGGCGGCGACCACTTTACCAGCGACCTCTCGGTCGGCATGTGTACGGGGCTGGCGGACGCGGAGACGCTCAAAAAAAACTTTGGCAACGCGGTGCCGACGCTGATTCCCGAGGGCAATGAAGTCGAAGTGCCGTCGGTGGGAGACCGGCCATCGCGCATGATGCCGCAGCGCATGGCGGGCGAGATTCTGGGGCCGCGTGCCAGCGAGCTTTTCGAGTTGCTGCGCGACAACCTGCGCCACGCCGGCGTTCTGGAGCACTGCATTGCTGGAATCGTGCTGAGCGGGGGTGCCTCGCGACTTCCCGGCATTCTCGACGTGGCGGAATCCGTGTTGCGGAGAGCGGCGCGCCTCGCCTGGCCGACGCCGATGGCGAAGATGCCGTCGTTTCTAGCCGAGCCGGAGTTCGCGACGGTGTTGGGTATGGCGTATTACGGACATCGGGCGCGGCTGGCGAGGGGCCTGCAGGAACCGGGATTTGGATCGCGCATGAAAGCGCTGTTCGCGGGAAAGGGCGCATAGGGATTGTGGTGAGGGGCAAGAATCTATACCACAGAGGGCACGGGGGAACACAGGGGAACACAGGGGAAATCAAAGTACACGGACACGTCGGAACTAGGCACTGAAAGCCGACAGCTGAGAGCTGACAACTGGAAGCTGACAACTGATTTTACGAGGTGAATTATGGAAGACAACGGACTCCGCATCTGCTTTAACGAAGAAGCTCGCAACGACGCTCGCATCAAGGTGATCGGTGTCGGCGGCGGCGGTAACAACGCGGTCAATCGCATGATTGACTCGGGCATGGAACACATCGAATTCATTGTGGCCAACACCGACTTGCAGGCTCTGCGGATGTCGCGCGCCGCGACCAAGATTCAACTCGGAGTGAAGCTGACCAACGGACTTGGCGCCGGCGCCAATCCCGAGATCGGCCGCAAAGCGGCGCTGGAAGATTCCGACAAAATCATCGAAGCGCTGGAAGGGGCTGATATGGTTTTCGTCACCGCCGGACTCGGTGGCGGCACCGGCACCGGCGCGACGCCGATCATCGCCTCGCTTGCCAGCGAGATGGGCGCGCTCACTGTCGCCGTCGTTACCAAGCCTTTTGCCTTTGAAGGCAAACGCCGCATGCAGCAAGCGGAGCGCGGTATCTCCGAACTGATGGAGTCGGTCGATACCACCATCGTGATCCCCAACGAAAAATTGCTCGCGGTCGCCGAGAACGCGGGGTTCTTCGAATCCTTTCGCATCGCCGACGATATTCTTCGTCAAGGGGTGCAGGGCATCTCCGACATCATCACTATCCCGGGCATCATCAACCGCGACTTTGCCGACGTGAAGGCGATCATGGCGGGGATGGGCTACGCGGTGATGGGCACGGCAACCGCAGCCGGCGAGCATCGTACGGTGGAAGCCGCGCAGCGCGCGATCGCATCGCCGCTGCTCGAGGCGGGCGCGATCGACGGAGCCCGCGGCATTCTCATCAACATCACGGGCTCGAATTCGCTGAAGCTTGCCGAAGTGCAGCAGGCTTGCACGATTATCCAGGGCGCGGCTCATGAAGATGCCAACATCATCTTCGGCGCGGTTCTGGACGAGAAGATGAAAGACGCGGTCAAGATCACGGTGATCGCGACGGGATTTAAAGAAGAAGACATGCGACATGCGCGCCGCCATGAAAACTACGATCCGGTCATTCTGTCCAGAGACGTGTCGAGAGAGGCTTCGCGCCAGCGCAATCACTTCGATGAGCCCGAACCTGTGGCCGAGCCCGAGCCAGTTTTCGTACCGGAATCGGCCTTCGAGCCAGATCCCGCGCCGGTAGCGTTTCGGGAAACGGGCAATGCGTCGCATGCCGAGGTGATTTCGCTCGATGCGATGCGGTCTGCCCCTCCCAGCTATCAGGCGGAAGATCTCGACGTTCCGGCGTTCCTGCGGAAACGTAATGACGTGATGTAGTGTGCAGGGCCGCACGGCATAACATGCTGTGCATGTGATTGTGAGCTTCCACAAAGTTTCGAACTTCTTCTTGCCCGACCGCGTTGCGTGGGATAACGTTCCCATCTGGTCGACGTCGAAACTTTAGGGAGATTTCCATGCGCCGCTTGATTCCGGCTTCCGTGATCGTTGTTGTTGTCGCCCTGGCTGCCATGATTCTTGTGGCGGCTTCACCCGTTCCCGCCCCCGGACAGCCGCAGTACACCGGCGACAACAAACTCCTGCCCCCTGCCGATTATCGCGAGTGGATCTTTCTCTCCTCCGGCCTTGGCATGAGCTACAGCGCGCAAGCCGGCCACGAAATGTTTACCAACGTTTTCGTGCCGCAGTGGGCTTACCGGGAGTTTATGAAGTCCGGCAAATGGCCCGACAAGACAATGTTCGTCGTGGAAGAGCGCGGAGCCACCAGTAAAGGTTCGATCAACAAAGTGGGACACTATCAGACCGATTCGATGGGGATCGGCGTCGAGGTGAAAGACGAAAGTCGTTTTCCCGATAAATGGGCATATTTCAATTTTGACGAAGATACGAAATCCGCGAGCGCGAATCCGAAGGCCGGGTGTTGGACTTGTCACGAAGAGCACGCAGCGGTCGAGCATGTTTTTGTGCAGTTTTATCCGACGCTGAAACCGGTTGCGAAGAAGTTCGGGACGTACCGGGAAGCTGCCGAAACCGTACAGTAGAGACGCTGCTTGCCGCGTCTCCCGCCGCGGAGCGAGACGGGGCAATCCCCGTCTCGACCGGTGGGCATTTATCGATCATTTCTGGATCGCGATCCAGGCGGTGATCTTCGTTTCCAGCATGTCGAGTGGGAGCGGGCCTTGATCGAGCACCGCGTCATGAAAGGCGCGCAAGTCGAACTTCGCGCCTAACTCTTTTTGCGCGCGCGCTCGTAGTTCGAGAATTTTCATCTGTCCCATCTTGTAGGAAAGCGCCTGCGCCGGCCACGCAATGTAGCGATCGACTTCGGTATTGATGTTCTCATCATCCATCGCGGTGTGTTTGTGGAAGAAGTCGACCATCTGCTGACGGGTCCAGTGCTGGGAGTGCACGCCCGTGTCTACCACCCAGCGCACGGCGCGCCACATCTCATTTTGCAGGCGGCCGTAGTCGCTGTACGGATCCTGATAGAAACCCACTTCTTTTCCCAGGCGCTCGGAGTAGAACGCCCAACCTTCGGTATACGCATTCAGATCGAGGTTGTATTTGCGGAATGGCGGCAGGCCGGTGAGTTCCTGCGCAATCGAGAATTGCAGGTGATGTCCGGGGACGCCTTCGTGGTAAGCGATGGCTTCCACGTTGAGCAGCAGACGCTTCTCCGGCGCGTACTCGTTGACGTTGATGCGTCCGGGACGCGAGCCGTCTCCAGCGCCGATCGAATAATCGGCGGGAGGGGCAGAGGCGGTTCGGAACGATTCCATCGGGATGACGGCCAGCTTGTTCTTCGGCAGACGTCCGAATAGTTGCGGCAGCTTTTCGTACATCTGGTCGCGATAATGCGTGTAGAGGTCAAGCAATTGCTGGCCGGACTGGGCGTGCAGTTTTGGATCCTGCCGGATGTGATCGTTGAACGATTTCAGATCGCTGAATCCCTGCGCTTTGGCGATGAGGAGCATCTGGGTTTCAATTTCCGCCACGCTCTTCAGGCCTAGCTGGTGAATCTGATCGGCCGAGAAATCGGTGGTTGTCTGATGACGGACGGCGAAGCGATAACGGGCTTCTCCGTCGGGCAAGGCCCAGACGCCGGGATCGAGCCGTCCGTGAGGTGCGTAGTCTTCGCGTACGAACTTCGCGAATCTTGCGTAGGCGGGCGCGACCTCGTTCTGCACCGCGCTTTCAATTTTTTCGCGCTGTAGCTTTCGATCCGCTTCTGAGATGGAATCGGGAAACTTGTGCAGCGGATCGGTGAATGGACTTTTGTCGAGCGAGTCGTCGGCAATGTCCTGCGCCTGAGTGGAGACTTTTTCCAGCAGATACTTTGGCGGCATGCGATGGTCGCGGAGTCCATCGCGCATGTGTCCCATGGCCTGCTCTAACACGCGAGGGATCTGGTGCAAACGGGACAGGTAGTCTTCATAATCTTTTACGTTTCGAAAAGGGGAATCGAAGGGGAGCGAAGCGTAGCCCAGGTGAATGCCGCCAAACTGCGTCGCGGGCATCTCCCAGTCTTTGAATTGCGCGCTGTCGAGCGTTTCATGCAAGCTGCGCAGCATCAGCGCGCGGTTGAGTTTTCCCTGTTCTGGAAATCCGGTGACGTCGATCGCCTCGAAGCGCGTCAGTGCCTGACGAGTGTGTTCGAGATCGTCGGCGATTGCCTTATCCGAAAAATCGCTCAGGCGATCGTTGTACCGATTGTCTCCAACCTGGGTGGCAAGTTCGGGCTGGGTGCGCAGCGTGTATTCCCACTCGTCGGCGAGCAGACGATTGAGTTCGTCTCGTCGGGCTTCAACTGTCTGCTTGGGAGTTTGGGCAAAGAGAGGGACGACGAGAGCTGCGGCGAAAGAAATAATCACGAGCGATGTTTGCAAGAGGCAGACCTCCACAACATTTGTGTTCATGAGGATACGTCGTCAGAAAATATCAGAAAAGCGCGCGGCGCGGGCTTTGGCCTGCGGCGACGAGTCAGCGGTGCGATCGGAGTCCGCTGGGCGTTTAGCCCAGCGCCGACACGGATATGCAAAGTGATGCAGAATCGAGAACTCTTAAGGTAACAAGGCGCTCAGATTACCGAAGTGCGTGTCCATCTACGGAAGAAACATTAAATGCAATTTATTCATATAGTTACCGGCAAGATTCCGCTGTGGTGAACTTTATACTTTACGGTTGCGCCGAACCGCGTAAATCGCCTACTATCGAACAGTTGCAAGAGATTGTGACCATTCGGTGCTGCGATTGGTTATGTTCTTGCATCTACTTTATTAGGCCGATAGATGGAATAGGTAAGTTCTGGACTGCCTAAAGCATTAAATTGGCCGAGTACCACCGGGGATGGGTGACGTGAAGTTTAGGGTCTGGTTTGTTCGCCTCGCATTTTTCTTAGGAATGGCAATGTTGCTGGCAGCGAGTGGCATCGCAGCCAGCGTCAACCCTCCCGCGCTCACGCCACGCAGAAAGGCTCGCGGGGTTACAGAGAATCAGCATGCTAAGAAGCGCATGCGAACGCTGGCGCGGAGCCGGGTTCCACGCTCGCGTTATGCCGCCACCCATTATTCCGGCACCCATCGCCGGCACCGCTACTACGAGCGCTTCAGCACCAGTTCGTTCGCTTCCGACATCACCGAAGGCGACGTGACTGCCGGTGAAGATCCCGTGGTTCGCCAGGCCGCAATCGATGCCCTGGGCAACATGAACGGCACCGTGGTCGCGATCGAGCCGACCAGCGGACGCGTGCTCGCCATGGTCAACCAGAAGCTCGCACTCTCGGGCGGCGCGCAGCCCTGCTCGACCATCAAACTTTCCGTGGCTTTGGCGGCACTGAGCGAAGGCGTGATCGACGAGCAAACTGAAGTTCCACTCGGACGCCGCAGCCGCATGAATCTCACCGAAGCGCTGGCGCACTCGAACAATGCCTACTTCGAAGCGGTTGGGCGCAAGCTGGGCTTCGAAAAGGTGCAATACTACGCGCACCAGTTCGGACTCGGCGAACTCGCCGGTTACCAGATTCCGGGCGAGCAGCTAGGGACGTATCCAGAAGAAGAAATTTCTTCCAAGCTCGGCGGCGTCGGCAAGATGTGCTCTTTTGGCGAGGGCATTTCAATGACCCCGCTGCAACTGGGCGCGCTGGTGACGGCGATCTCAAACGGCGGCACGCTCTACTACCTGCAACATCCGAGCAGTTCCGATGAAGTCGCGAGCTTCCAGCCTCGGGTTAAGCGTCATCTCGACATCGAGCCCGTGATTCCCGAACTCTCCGACGGTATGGCCGGAGCGGTCATGTATGGCACTGCGCGCAGCGTGCATTTGAACTTTAACGAAGAATCGATCCTGGGCAAGACCGGCACATGTTCGCGCGCCGGGACGCGCTATGGGTGGTTTGCCTCGTACGCTAACACCGATGTCGGACGCATTGTGACGGTCGTCTTCCTGCAAGGCGGACATCCTACCTTCGGGCCCAAAGCGGCTGAGATCGCGGGACTGATGTACCGCAATCTTTACGATCACAAGTTCTTCGTGGCAGGGGCAGCCGGTTCAGATCCTGCTCCTCCGGATCTGGAGAAAGTCAGCAGTCAGGCGACTCCGCAAGAACAGCCGTAGTTTGTGTGCCCAGCCCCTAAAGGGGCATCGATTTGACGAACTTCCGGCATCGCTAAAGCGATGCCCTGATACGAAACCCATCCCGCTTGTCGCAGCCCGCCTGTTCCAGTCAACGTGTTCCAGTCAACCTGTTCCGGTCATGACTAACGGAACTCACGTCTCGCAGTATGTGTCGCGAATCGTTGATGCCTGAGTCACAATAGTCATACTCATGAGTTCGTCTTCTTCTGCCGCGGCAGCGAAACGTCTGGAACCATCGGGAGTGCTGCCTTCTTCCGAGCTGTTTCTGTCGGCCCAGAAAAGCACTTGGCCGTTGTGCCTGCTGTTGATCGTCGTCGTGCTCGTGTTCTACAGCCCCGTGACTCACAACGGGTTCGTCAACTATGACGACGACCAGTACATCGCGAACAACCCTCATGTGAGAGCGGGCCTGACGTGGGAGACGGTGAAGTGGGCTTTTACCACTTACGATCAGGCGAATTGGGCTCCGCTGTCATGGCTGTCTCATGCGCTTGACTGCGAACTCTTTGGACTGAATCCTGCCGGGCACCACCTGGTGAGCGTCCTGATTCATGCGGCAAACGCTGTTCTTCTGTTCCTGCTGCTGCAGGGCATCACGGGATTCCGCGGACGCAGCCTGATGGTCGCGACGCTGTTTGCGCTTCATCCCGTCAATGTCGAGTCGGTGGCGTGGGCGGCGGAGCGGAAGAACGTGTTGAGCATGCTGTTCTTGCTGCTCGCGCTGCATGCTCACGTGCGATACGCGCGGAAGCCCGCACTACTCCGCTACGCGGCGGTATTTTTTCTGTTTGCGCTGGGATTGTTGAGCAAGGCGCAAGTCATCACGTTCCCGTTTCTGCTCTTGCTGTTGGACTACTGGCCGCTGCGACGGGCTTTCCCATCGGAGACTGCGGACTCGCGCACGCCGGACGCGAACCTGTACAGCCCGGGGAATTGGTGGCTGGTGTTGGAGAAGATTCCACTACTGGTCCTTTCCCTGGCAAGCGCCGCAATTACGGTGAAGGCCGAGAACGCCGGCGGCGCCATCAAGGGCGCTTCGCAGTACAGCCTCCTGTTACGGCTGGAAACTGCCGTGATCTCGTATGTGCGTTATCTCGGCAAGGCGCTTTGGCCTTCGAATCTGGTGGCGCTGTATCCGCACCCGACCGCTCTCTATCGGATTTGGCAAGTGGCAGCGGCTGCGATGCTGTTGATGCTGGTGACAGTTCTCGCTCTCCGGGCGCGCCACCGGCGCTATCTTGCTGTCGGCTGGCTCTGGTTCATGGGCAGCCTCGTTCCGATGATCGGGCTGGTGCAGGTGGGTGAGCATTCGATCGCCGATCGCTTCGCTTACCTTCCCTTTGTTGGACTGTTTCTGATCGCGGTCTGGCTGACAGCGGACTGGGCTGAGGCTCGCAGAGTGCCCGCTCGATGGCTTGCTGCCGCTGCCGTTTCCTGGCTACTTGTGCTGGGGGTCTCGACTTACCGTCAGGTTGGTTACTGGCACGACATTCCGTCATTCTGGACTCGCACGCTGGCGCTGACCGAGAACAATTACATCGCGCACGATACGCTGGGACAGTTTCTCGCCAGCCAGGGCCGGACCGAAGAGGCAGCAGCGCACTTCCGCGCTGCGCTCGCCATCCGTCCGGATGATCTGCCCGCTAACCTGAATCTCGGCACCTATGAGCATGGCCGCGGCAATCTACCAGCGGCTATCGAGCGATATCAGATGGTGGCTCTGCATGCGGGCGACGTGGGCCTTCGCGCCACAGCCTACGGCAATCTGGGATCTGCTTATCGCCAGATGGGTGAGTCGATGAAGGCGAAAAAGTGTTACGAGACTTCCCTGCAACTGGCGCCCGAGGGGCCGATGGCGCCGATGGCCCCTATGGCAATGATCGGACTCGGCTTGATCGCGCAGAAAGATGGCGACCTCCCGGAAGCCGTCCGCCAGTACTCCCGCGCGATGGCCGTGCAACCCACCGATGTTGGGTACTTACTGCTGGCGCAGGCGTTGCAGCAGCAAGGACGCGCGGACGAGGCCAAAGCGATCTTCGAGCGCGTGGCGCGCTTGTCCCCAAATCTTGGCGAAGCTCAGAAGACAGCGGAGTCGCTGCTTTCCGGGAAGTAAGGCGTGCAAAAGCTTACCGCTTGGATTCGTCTTTCTCGACCACTCCGTCCCGGATAGAGACGATACGGTGCGCGTACTCGGCGATGTCGTGTTCATGCGTCACGAGGACGATCGTATTGCCTTCCGCGTGCAGGCGATCGAATAACGCCATGATCTCGTTGCCGGTTTGTGAGTCGAGATTGCCGGTCGGTTCGTCGGCGAGGATGATGGCCGGTTTATTGACCAGGGCGCGGGCGATGGCTACACGCTGGCGCTGTCCGCCGGAGAGTTCGTTGGGCTTGTGGCTCATGCGGGATTCCATGCCGACCGCCGTAAGCGCGGTCTTGGCGCGCTCGGAGCGCTCTTCGGATGGAACTCCGGCATAGATCAGCGGCAGTTCCACGTTGTGCAGCGAAGTGGCACGGGCCAGCAGATTGAAAGTCTGGAAGACGAACCCGATTTCCTTATTGCGGATGCGGGCCAGTTCGTCGTCGTCGAGATCGCTGACCAGTTGCTGGTTGAGCCAGTATTGACCCTTGGAAGGCGAGTCGAGACAGCCGATAAGGTTCATCAGCGTGGACTTGCCGGAGCCGGATGGGCCCATGATGGCAACGTATTCGTTGCGGTGGATGCGCAGGTTGATGCCGCGAAGCGCATGCACCTGTTCCGAGCCCATGTCGTAGGTCTTCCACAGATCCTCGGTCGCGATCATGTAGGAGTTGGGCGCAGCCCAATTCGCAGGCTTATCGATTGGAAGTACCTCGGCAGTCGCCATCTTGCTCTCCTTATCCGGATCGGGCTCGGGCACGCACGCTCCTTGGCCGTTCTATCTTGGACGTTCTAACTCGTTAGACGTTAGTCGCTTCATTGCTGGAGAGCCGGGCGTCCCCGCCCGGCTGGACGGGCGAGTCGCCCGTCCCCACACTAGCTTTCGTCTTCTTTTTTCGGGGCCGAGTTATCTATTTTGACACTCGTTCCCGGCTTCAGGGTACGTAAAACCTTATAGCTGCCGGTGATCACTTCGTCACCCTCTTGCACGCCTTTGGTGACCTCGATATCGGTGGTGCCACTGATGCCGGTGTCCACCGGAATGAATTCGGCTTTCTTGTTGCGGATCACGAACACGCCCTGGATTTCTTCCTTCAGCTTCGACGCTTCCATCGGAGCGCTGGCGGCGGCCTGGACACTGCTGTTGCCCTTCCCCGCATCCTTCGGCACGAGATCCGCCTGAGTTCGGACGGTGAGCGCCTGAATGGGAATGCTGAGTACGCTGCTACGGGTTGCGGTCGTGATCTTGGCGGTCGAGGAAAGGCCTGGGCGCAGATCCGCTGGCGGATCGGTGAGGGTCACGACGACTTTGAAGTCCTTCGCTTCCTGGCTGGTCGAGGTGGCCTGGGAGGTAGCGACACCGGTCGAGCGCACGATAGCGTTATCTCCGATTTCGCTGACGATGCCGTGAAAAACCTTGTGCGGGATCGCGTCGATGGTTACGTCCGCGGGCTGGCCGAGATGCACGTTCACGATGTCGGTCTCATCCACCTTGACCTCGGACGTGATCACGGACATGTCGGCAATTGTCATCAGCGTGCTGCCGGGCGAATTTTGGATTCCGATAACTACAGTCTCGCCTTCGCGCACGGGAAGGTTGGTGATGACGCCGTCAAAGGGCGCTTCGTACGTGGTTTTTTGCAGCACGTCGGAAACCCTGGTCAGGTTCGCCTGATTCTGCGTGATGTGCTTGTCCATCGAATCTTTTTGCGCCTTGGCCTGGGCCACGCGAGCTTCGGCTTGAGCCAGTCCGGCATCGGCGGACTCCCAGGCAGCTTTCTTGACGTCGTAATCCTGCTTGGCGATGAGGGCGGCTTTGTACAGGCCCTGGGCGCGGTCCCAGTCGAGCTTGGCGTGGGCGGCGTCCGACTTGGCGCGGTTCAAGTCCGCGAGCGAAGTCTTTAACGCGGCATCGCCTGCGACGGCATCAGTCTCCGCCGCCTGGACGGAAGCGCGAGTGGCATTGACGTCGGCCGAGGACTGCACGTTCTCCAGCTGCGCCAGCAACTGCCCCTTCTTCACCCGATCGCCTTCCTTGACGTGAAGCTTGATGATCTTGCCGAAGGCATTGGCTCCGATGTTTACATAGGTCTTGGGCTTGATTTCACCCGAAGCGCTGACCACCGAGGCGAGGTTCTGCTTTTGCACTTTTCCGGTCTGCACCGTTACTAGGTTTTTCCGGCTCTGGTAAACGGTGACAGCGACGATGATGCAAACCACCAGCGCCGCGCCAACCCCGATCAATACTTTTTTCCAGGTCTTCATAGCGAAGGTTTCATGACTAAATGCTTACGACCATCCTGTCACGTTCTGGTTATAGAACGGCGGAAACGCACCGTGGTTGCGCATGAACAGTTACGTTCAGACGAGCGGGAAAGTTCCCTGGTCCGCGCGAAACAAGTCTCTCCCCGCGTGTCGCTCCGGCCGGCTTACGAAGGGAGGCTTGCGGCGCAATTGATTATATCGTGTCGAGGGTTCGGCTGGTTGGCCCGCAAATTGATCATTGTTGTTCGAGGTTTACGACATTCGGCCGGAGGCTCGACCGGCCGTTCGACCGCAAGACGCGGATTCTTAGGGATTTAGAAGGACGGCTCCACGGAGGAAATCTTTTTCTGCCAGGCCACTTCTTCTTGCCTTGTGGTATCCAATGAACATAGAATTGAGCAGCTGACGTCTTCTCGTGAGGTAGGCCCTTCTATGTTCTCCGCAGGTTTTCGAAATCGTTGCTCGGTGGGTGTGCTGACTGGCGTGATGGCACTTGGTTTTGCCGCCGTTGGTCTGGCACAGGATAAGGACGCGAAGGGTTCCGAGGACAAAGGAGCGGCTGCCCAGGGAAGCCAGGTAGATCCGCTAAAGCGCCCTGTCCCGGAAAAACAGCGGAAGGCCAATGCCAAGGCGCTGAAGATTGAGTTGAGCAAGACTTATCGGAAGTGGCTGGACGAGGACGTGCGCTGGATTATCACCGACGAAGAGAAATCCGCCTTCATGCAACTCTCGAACGACGAAGAGCGCGACCAGTTCATCGAGGCGTTCTGGCAACGCCGCGATCCCACGCCGGACACCGAAGAGAACGAGTTTAAAGAAGAGCACTACCGGCGTATCGCATATGCCAACGAGCATTTCCCGGCCGGCATCCCGGGCTGGAAGACTGACCGTGGCCGCACTTACATCGTGTTCGGTCCGGCGGATGAGATTGATGCCCATCCCTCCGGCGGCAGCTACGAGCGCCCCATGGAAGAAGGCGGCGGCGAAACCTCGACCTTCCCGTTTGAAACCTGGCGCTATCGCTACCTGGAAGGGATTGGGCAGGAAGTGATAATCGAGTTCGTCGATTCCTGCATGTGCGGCGACTATCACATGACGATCGACCGCTCGGAAAAAGATGCCTTGAAGTACACCCCGAATGCCGGCCTGACGTTATACGAGCAAATGGGGATGTCGAGCAAGGCGAGTCGTTTCACCAACGGCGGTCTCGAGCAACTGGGTCAATCGCCATTCAATAAGGATTCGCAGACCAAACAATTCGACCGTCTGGAACAGTTTGCCAAACTGCAGGCGGCGCCGGCGATAAAGTTCAAGGACCTGGAAGAAGTGGTCAGACACAAGATTACTGTCAACCTGATGCCCTTTGACGTGCGAGCGGACTTTGTGAAGGTCACCAGCGACACGGTGCTGGTTCCGGTCACGATTCAGATCAAGAACCGCGACGTCACTTTCCAGAACAAGGACGGAGTGGAGCGGGGCACCGTCAATATCTTCGGGCGCGTGACTACGCTGACGGGCAAGATCGTCCAGACTTTTGAAGACACAGTGCAGGTCGATGTGCCGGTGGAACTGCTGCCCAAGACTGCCGAGAATTCTTCGGTGTACTGGAAGGCGCTGCCACTGCGCATCAGCCAAAATCGCTACCGTCTCGACATCGTCGTTAAGGACGTGAACGGAGATCGCACCGGGAGTTGGAGCCATGCCATCCAGATCCCGGATTTCAGCGAGGACAAGTTGAGCAGCTCAACGCTCATCATTGCCGACCAGATGGAGCCGGTGGCGACGAAGAACGTAGGCACGGGCAATTTCGTGATCGGGACCACAAAAGTGCGGCCGCGCGTGGCGTCTTCCGATGGCAAGCCCATCCTGTTCAAGCGCAATCAGAAGCTG
>Ga0210407_10002310_pt1 | contig 16519 bp, 14 predicted proteins | sample IncBWC27MmetaG_FD_150860 | JGI IMG/M metagenome (GOLD analysis project Ga0210407, IMG submission 150860) | Forest soil microbial communities from Barre Woods Harvard Forest LTER site, Petersham, Massachusetts, United States - Inc-BW-C-27-M | ecosystem: Environmental > Terrestrial > Soil >...
GATCCACCAGCCGTGCGACCAAGCTCGCGATCCCGCGGGCATCGTTCGACACCCAAAGCAACTCACCCGCCACTCCCAGCGCCACGTCCAAGCGCGCCTTGCTTACATCGATCCCCACCCACCGCTCAGCTTCCATCGCTGCACCTCTGTATGCGGGCCGCACCCGCCCTTGCACGATGCGGGCTCGTCGGCACGCGGCGGCCCCGGTGCTCTCCCACGGCCTCTTCCGACCTAGGGTCAATCGGCCTGCCGCGCCCAGGTTTTATCGCAGGATCGCATGTCGTATCCGAGATACAAGGGTTAGGGTTGGGGGACATCTGTGCGGCAATTGTCTGGTGCGCCGCATATGCTGGTTAGGATTCGGACCGCTGCGCGCGGGGCGGCAGTCAAGCGCAAAAATCCCGCGAACGGTATTTTGCTCTCGATCGGGGGAAAGCGAGATTCTGCGCGGCGCATCTTTTTATGGCGATTGATTCAACTCGCCGAAATTACTTTCAGCTAAGATTTAGTAACTCTGAGTCACGTTTTCTCTGGCAGCGCAATTTGACTTAAAGTTGGCGCAACAGTAGTCAAGTTCTCGAAAATCTGCGACTAGTCCAGCCCTCGGGTCGCTTCTGACACGCCGCGAAAGGGGGATCGTTCGTGGCAGTCCCGCACGAATCTAGCTAGCAGAAATGCGAGAGATCGCGTTTCAAGGCGGTCGATTCCGCGATGCGCGGTTCGGCAGCTTTATCTTGACCGGCGCAATTTGCTTGGCGGCCGTCTCGTCGGGGAGGGCATCTTCTGATGAAGGCATCCTGGGGGAAAGCGCGGATCGGTGCCGTTGCGTGGTCGAGCGCAACGTGCGGGGTTACCCTGCGGTCGGCGCAGTGGGGGTTGCTCATCGGTGTGCTCTTGGGCGCGCTGACCGGAAGCGCTTTTGCCGCGTCAGCCAAACCGGGCCTTACGTGGACGCCCGGGCAGGTCAACTACACAATTGGAAACGGAACAGTTGCCGATCCTGTCGTGGTCAGCTTTGTGAGCGCCCGTGCGCTTAAACACGTCACTTTCAAGATGGCGCGCAAGTTTCAAGGGTTCGTGACGGTCGCTCCCGGTTCAATTCCAGTGGTGCAGCCGAACACGAGCTACAATCTAACACTTACATTTGCAATTCCTCCAAAAACGTTGCAGGGCTCATATACGGGTACGCTGCAGATCCGCGCCCGAAAGCGAGTTATACCGCAGGCGCTGAAGATTGCGGTCACCGTGGACTATGCCGGCAATGTTCTGGCGCCAACGACGCAAGTGCTGTCGCCGCAGACGGAGCAGGACTTGTCCTCGATTTCGCCGGACTTATCGACACTCACATTCACCCAAAACGCCTCCGAAGTGGCCTCGCTCACACCCGGCTCGGTCTTGATTTTGGGTATTTCAACAAACTCGCCCCACGGGTTCATCGGCAAGGTCACAAGCGTCAGCAAGAGCGGATCAAATTTCGTCATCAAAGCGAGTCCCGCTACATTGGCCGACGCATTCAGTTCGGCCCACATGGCGGTTGCAAATCGGAACTTAACGTCGCCTTCCCCATACAATCAGCCGAGAGTGCGTGCGGCAGCCACGTTTCCGTTGCCGGGATTCAACAAATCGTTTACTGAGGACTTCGCTCCGGTCACGGTGAATGGCAGCGTGTCGGTCACGTCATCCCTGGATCTCGACCTTTCAATCAGCCCGGCGTCCTTTAAATGTGTCGACACAACGACGGTTGTCGGAGAGCTGTCGGAAAGTGCGACGGCGGAAGCGTCGCTGTCCGCGGAAACGGAGATTGGCACTTTTCCACTTCCGGACTTTACGCTCTGGGTGGGTTGGGCGCCGGTCGTTGTCTCCCCGCAGATCGTGCTGAGGGTCGGCATCGACGGGAGCGTCTCAGCGGACCTATCCACGTCCGCTGTTCAGACCGCCACCCTTACTGCAGGCATGCAGTATACCGCAGGCGCTTGGCAGCCTGTTTCGTCGTTCTCAAAATCGTTCACTTTCTCTCCGCCGACGCTCTCCGCTACAGCGAGTGCGCAGGGATACGCCAAGGCTGATCTGAACTTGCTCTTCTATGACATTGCGGGGCCCTTCGTCGATGCGAAGTCTCACGTAGATCTAGACATCACCGCGCTTGAAGCTGGGCTGCTAAGTTGGGAGTTGTCTGCCGGACTCGACATTGGCGTCGGCGTAGATGTGACGGTTTTAGGATTTGCAGTCGATTTCAGCGACCCAGAATTGATCACTTACCAAGTGCCGCTCGCGTCAGGCACCCTTGCTCTGCCGACTCCAACTGCGACGGCGACCACGACGGCGACGGCCAGTCCAACCTCGTCGCCGACCTCTACCGCGACTCGGACCGGCACATCGACGCCTACGCTGACGCGGACTCCGACAGCAACCGCAACGCCGACCTCGACTTCCTCTGGGTTGCCTACGGCAACGGCTACGCTAACCTCCACTGCAACGCCTACCTCAACCGCGACCTTCACCAGCAGTGCCACGCCGACCGCAACCCCGACGGCAATAGGATTGCCGAAGGTTATTCACGTTGCCAATGCTTTCGCTCAAACTCCCTTGGATCCGCTGGGCTCAGTGACCAGCTACGCGGCGGGCGACAATGGTAATACCGCTCCCACCACCACCATCAACGGCACCTCTACCGGGCTTTCCAACCCAAACGCTATCGCGTTGGATTCGAGCGGAAACCTTTACGTGATAAATCGCACTAATGATAGCGTCACCGTCTATCAGCGAGATAGCAGCGACGGAAACGTTGGGGCCACCGCAACCATCGCAGGTGTCTACACCGGTCTTTTGGGTTCGACGCCGCACGGTGTTGCACTCGATTCCAGCGGCAACATTTTCGTGGCAACCACGACGGGGGGACCGTTTGCCCGCGGAAGCATATCTATCTTTTCAGCCGGCACAAACGGCAACTTCCCACCTAGCGCTGTTGTGACGGGTCAATCGAACATTCAGTGCACCGGCCCTGGCACCCCCTTTCCCTGTTGCAGTGCAGGAGGGGCGGGCAGCTGCGCCGACAATACCGGGCTGGCGAACCCCGTTGGTATAGCTCTGGATTCGAGTGGGAAGATCTACGTAGCGAATTGCGGCGGCGGAGGCTCATGCGGAGCTTTCGCCGGTAGCGTGACCGTCTATCCTGCTGTCGGGAGTGCCACTGGTATTCTCAACAATCCGCCGCTAGCTACCATTGCAGGGTCCAAAACCGGGTTCGCAGGTCTGAGCGGTGTCGCGGTGGATGCGAACGGGAATATATACGTGGCGAATTGTGGTGCGGATTGCCTAGGGAGCCCAAGCCCACGCATAACTATTTATCCTCCTTTGGGCGACGGTACGGGAACTCTTAACGAAGCCCCCCTCGCGACAATTGCCGGAGGGAATACCGGGCTCGCGTTCCCTGATGGGATCGCTTTGGACTCAACCGGAAACGTCTATGTTGCAAACCTAGTGGGCGGCGCCAACAACATCGGCAGCATCACTGTGTACCCGCCGCTGGGCAGTAGCACGGGTACGCTGAACGAGGCACCTATCGTTACCATCACGGGAAATACCACCGAACTCTTCGACCCAACGGGTATCGCAATTGGTCCGTAGGTGGACTCTTTGAAGCTCACAACTAACGTCAATTTGGCGTCGCTGCCCACTCAGGGCTTTAGTAGGACCTTTATTACGTTGTCTTTGTGGGCGTTGAAGATTTCGTAGCCTTTGGCGGCATCCGCTAAGGGCATTACGTGAGTTATCAGGGGGCGGGGATCTAGGGCGCCTTTTTCTATCAGGCGGGATAGTTCGGGGATGTGGGCGTTTATGTTGGCCAGGCCGATTTTGAAACTCAGGTCTTTGGCGAAGGCGTAGCCGATTGGGAAGTTGAAGGACGGGGCGCCGAAGGCGCCTATTACTGAGATTGTGCCGCCGCCTCGGGCGGACATTATTGCGGACGTTAACGCGGACTCGTTGCCTACTGCTTCTATTGTTACGTCTGCGCCTCTTCCTTCGGTTCTATCGAGAATCACTTGTTGAGCTTCGACGGCGTTCACTGCATGGGCGCCTAGTTTGCGGGCTAGGGCCAGTCGATAGTCGATGCTGTCTACTGCGATCACTTCGGCGGGGCCGAATAGTTTTGCGGACATGATCGCGCATAGGCCGACTGGGCCGCATCCGAAGATCGCGACTGTGTCTCCGGGTCTAATATTGCCGTTTACCGCGCCGAAGAAACTTGTCGGCAGGATGTCAGCTAAGAAGACGGCTGCGTCGTCGTCGATTGCGTCGGGGAGAGGGAAGCACGTGTAGTCGGCCATCGGGACCCGCACCGCCTCGGACTGCTCGCCGCCGAGGTATCCGAGTTTGCCGGCGGAGCTGCTGCCATAGCCGAAGACTGCGGAGCCGCTCTCGGAGCATTGCGAGGATTGTCCGCGGCGGCAGAAGAAACATCGCCCACACGCGACCACTCCCGACACCACTACGCGTTGTCCTTTTTTGAGGTGCTCGACGCCGGCGCCGACTTCCTCGATCACGCCGACGCCTTCATGGCCGAGCACGAAGCCCGGCTCGATCGGGAAAGCGCCGTGATAGAAGTGCAGGTCGGAGCCGCAGATGCCGGCGCGAGTGATGCGGACGATCGCGTCGGTGGGGGATTGGAGAGTGGGGTCGTCGACGCGCTCGACGCGCACGTCGTGGGGTCCGTAGAAGACGGTGCCTTTCATGGGGGCGGCCTGTTCAGCGCGATGATTATATCATCGCGGGGCAACAAGAATCCTAGTCACGCCTGCGCGGCTGGCGGCAGGGGCTGACCCCTGCACCCGTCGTCCATTCAAGCGCAAAATGGCGCGAACGCCATTTTGCTCTCGGTCGGGTTTCGGGGCGGGGTGGCTTCGTGGGTTCTGAGTGGAGTTGAAGTGCTTCGGGTTGCGCCGAGAGAGATTCGGGTTTCTTCGCGTTGCTGAGAATGACACAGAAAAAGAGTGCGGCTGATAAGTTCTCAGGCCTCCGAACTTGAACAATTGCGGAATGCCGTCCGCGGCATTTCGCTCAGTGTCGGTACTGGGTGCAGGGGTCAGCCCCTGCCGCCAGCCGCGTAGGCGTGGCTACGACTCTTGTGCTTCCAACCCACATTGAGCTGAATACACGGGAAAGGGGATGATGCCCTTGAGCGTCGGTGTGCAAAGGCATAGTGGCGCGTGGGTTTGCGGGGGTGGCGAGGGGCGTGATAATTGCTGGATTCTTGGGAGGGATCGAATGATTTCAAACGTTAAGAAGATTCTCGCGCCGGTTGATTTCTCGGAACATTCGATGGAAGCGATGCGCGGCGCGATGGAACTGGCAAAAGACGTCGGTGCGGAAGTTCATATCGTGCACGTAATCGCACCCCATCATACTTTCGTCCCGCTGCCGCTCGCGACCAACGCGGAGCAGAGCCGGGAACTGGTGCGTGAAGCTGCGATGCTCGAGCAGGCGGAAGACGAACTCAAACGAATCAAGAAAGATGAATTCGGCGATTCCAAGAAAGTCGTTACCTTTGCCGAAGTCGGTCCCGTGGTGCAGAAGATCGACGAGTACGCCAAGCGCAATGAGATCGATTTGATCCTGCTCGCTACGCACGGGCGGACCGGCCCTGGACATATCATTATCGGGAGCGTGGCCGAGAAGATCGTGCGCAATGCGCCGTGCTCGGTGCTCGTGTTTCGGCCGCGAAAGGCTGCGACGACGGCGTGAAAGTCGTGCTCGAGTCTTGAAAACCTAACCCCTAACCCCTTCCCCTGGTGGAAGGGGGACCAAATAAAGAAGGGGAGGACGGAGATAGTGCGCACGCGAGTCGCGGGCGGGCGATTTCAGCGAAAATCGGAATCAGACGGAGACGACGACATGAACCTGGAGCAGCAGAAAGAGCGCGCGGTCAGTTTTCTCAAAGGATTCGAGAAACCCGACGCGGCGGTTTTCGCGGAAATGATTACGGACGATTTTGAGTTCGAGATGATGGGGCGGCTGCCCGGGGTCGCGCCGATGCGCGGCAAGGCTTTATATTTGAAGGCGATGCCGGCGACATTAGGTGCGATGTTCCCGAACGGGCTGAACCTGAAGTTCCATACGGTGATCGCCGAGGGGCCGCATGTCGCGATCCAGGCAGAGTCGGATACGACTGCGTCCAACGGGAAAAAATACGCGAACCGGTATCATTTCTACTTCCTGTTCAAGGGCGACAAGATCGCGCAGGTTCGCGAGTACAATGACGTGAACCACGTCCGCGAAGTCTTCATGACCTGACGCATCGGAGCGTCGCGACCGATTAGCGCTGCTAATGGTCAAGTGGGTCGGCTGACCCTCTTCGGGATGAACGTCGATCACGGTCTCGATACCCCAAAATCAAGCTTCGCTTATGCTTAATGCGAGCATCCGGATGCTGTGGCCGGCCGGCTGGCGGGCGGCTTTGGTGAGCGGTCAGGGGAGTGCTCTGAACAAATGATTAGAGCCGGACAGATTGCTCCGCCCGGCTCTTTGCCAACCGGGAAAAGGGGGGCAAACCCCGGCCAGCCTCCGTATTGTACTTGAGTCCAAGGGAGTTGCAACCTGCTTCAGGACGCGTCTGTATGACTAATTAGCCTACTATAGTGCACGGTTCGGTCATGGTTTTTCGCACGATCAGCCGCCGCCGAGCGCGGGAATGAAGTGGACTTCGCTGTCGGAATCGACGGTATCTAGCACTCCGCCGGTCGCCATCTCGCCGTCGATCGACACGGCGACTGACGGGCGGATATCGCCGTCCTCAAGGAGTTGATCGGCGATGCCTGGGAAGCGATCGCCGAGATTTCGGATCAACTCGCGGACTGTGTGGCCGGGGACGTCGACGCGCTCGACGCCGGCGGTGAACTTTCGGAGCAGGGCGGGAATGACGACTATGGCCATCGGAAAAAGGAAGGGCCGGGCATTAGCGCCCGGCCCATTTGATCACATGTGATCAATCCGCCGCTGCGGAATGTTGCGTCGAGCCGCGATGCTTGAGCATCGCCTTCAACAGCCTCGGCGGCGACATCGGCGTCTCGGTCATCCGGACACCCACCGCGCGATAAATTGCGTTGGCGACTGCGGCGACCGGCGGGACGATCGACACTTCGCCGACGCCGCGCACGCCCAGCGGATGGCCGGGGTTGGCTTCCTCGACGATGGCCGTTTCGATCATCGGCAAGTCGAGGCAGGTGGGCATGCGGTAGTCGAGAAATCCGGTGTTACGGAGCGTGCCCTTGTCGTCGTAAAAATATTCCTCGTTGAGCGCCCATCCGAGACCCTGCGCGGTGCCACCTTGCATCTGGCCTTCGACGTAGCTCGGATGAATCGCCTTGCCCGCATCCTGCGCGACGGTGCATCGGAGGACTTGCACTTTGCCGGTATCGGGATCGACCTCGACGTCGACGAGCGTGGTGGCGAAGCCGGGGCCGACGCCGCGCGCATTGACGCTGGCGCGTCCGGTGATCGGGCCGCCGGTGCGGGGAAAGCGCGGCGCGAGCTGTTTGATCGAGAGCGGGGGCACGCCGTTGCCTTTCGCGTGAAGCATCCCGTCGCGGAATTCAACCTCGTCGACTTTTTTCTCCCAGACTTTTGCGGCGCGCTCGACTAGCTGGCGCTCGGCGTCCTTGGCGGCCTCGTACACGGCCATCCCGGTTGCGAAGGTCACGCGGCTACCGCCGGTGACGTCGGTGTGGCCGATGGAATCGGTGTCGGCCGTGATCGCACGAACGTCGGTCATCTTGAGGCCGAGCACTTCGGCGGTGATCATCGCCATCGAGGCGCGCGAGCCGCCGATGTCGGGCGAGCCGGTGACGACGCTCGCGGTGCCGTCGGTGTGGATGTTCACCGTGGCGGACGATTGCATGCCGGCATTGAACCAGAATCCTGACGCGACGCCGCGGCCGCGGAACTTGCCGGTGAGTTTCGACTTGTTGTGCGGGCTGTTCTTGATGGCCTCGAGGGTCTGGATCAATCCGATGCGCTTGAACGGAGGGCCGACGACTTGTGCGGCGCCTTCTTTGGCGGCGTTTTTGAGCCGGAAGTCGATCGGATCGATTCCGCACTTTTCCGCGAGCTCGTCGATAATTGTCTCGGACGCGAACGCAGCGTTGGTTGCGCCGGGCGCGCGGTAGGCCGCGGTTTTGGGGCGATTGACGACCACGTCGTATGCGTCGATCACGAAATTTTCGATCACGTAAGGGGCGATGATACACATCGCGCCGGCGCCGACCGGCGAACCAGGGAACGCGCCTGCCTCGTAGGCCATCCAGACTTCCGCGGCGACGAGTTTCCCGTCTTTGGTCGCGCCCATCTTGACTTTGATCTTCGAGCCGGAAGTCGGGCCGGTGGCGCGCAACACTTCGGTGCGCGACATCACGAGCTTCAACGGTGCGCCGGTTTTTTTAGAGAGCAGAACGGAGAGCGGTTCGAGATAGATCGTGGTCTTGCCGCCGAAGCCGCCGCCGATCTCGGCGGGCACGACTTTGATTTTGCCGACCGACATGCCGAGCACTTGCGCGCTCAGCAGGCGGACGTCGAACGCGCCCTGGGTTGAGCAGTAGATGGTTGCCTGTCCGTCTGAATTGTAGATGCCGACGGCGTTGTGTGGCTCGATGTATCCCTGGTGGACCATCGCGGTGTCGAACTCGCGCTCGATCACGAAGTCGGCACTCTTGAATCCGGCGGCGACGTCGCCGCGCTTGAACTGATAGTGCTGCGCGACGTTGGTCTGCTTGTCGCCGTCTTCCTTGTTGCGGAGGTCTTTCAACAGAATTGTCGCGCCGGGCTTCATGGCGACATCGACGGTCATCACCGGGGGCAGCACTTCGTATTCGACTTCGATGAGGCGCAGCGCTTCCTCGGCGATATGCGGGCTGGTCGCGGCGACGGCGGCGATCGCATGGCCGTCGTAGAGGACCTTGTCGTGGGCGAGGATGTTCATCGAGAGGTACATCGGGTTGATCGCCATCTCGCCGGCTTGCTCGACTTTGTTCTCGGCCTCGGGCAGATCTTTTGAGGTGACGATCGCCTTGACGCCGGGGAGCTTGAGCGCCTTGTCGATTTTGATCGACTTGATATTCGCGTGAGCGTGCGGGCTGCGCAGCACTTTGCCGTGGAGCATCCCGGGGAAGGTGTAATCGGCGCCGTACTTGGCGCGGCCGGTTACCTTGTCTTCGCCGTCGGGGCGAATGGGGCGAGTGCCGATAACTTTGAAATTTCCGTTGGTCGTTGATGCAGCCATGAGTCAAACCTCTTACAGTTCAAAAAGATGCGCGCGCGTTTTATCGCGCCGCCGCTTTGCCTTCACCTTGGGAACGGATTTCGGCGGCCGAATCGAGCACCGCCTTTACAATTTTGTCATAGCCGGTGCATCGGCACAGATTTCCCGCGAGCGCGTAGCGGACTTCGGGCTCGGTGGGTTTCGGATTGCGATCGAGCAGCGACTTCGCCGCCATCAAAAATCCGGGGGTGCAGATGCCGCATTGGAGGCTCGCGTGCTCAAGGAATTTTCGTTGCAGAGAATGCAGGACGCCGGTGGTCGCGAGGCCTTCGACGGTCGCGATCTTTTTGCCTTGCGCCTCGACGCCCAGCATCAAGCATGAACAGACTACGCGGCCGTCGACGAGCACGCTGCACGCGCCGCAGTCGCCGGTCAGGCATCCTTCTTTTGCGCCGGTGAGTTCGACGACGTCGCGCAGGGTTTCGAGCAGGCTTTGGCGCGGCTCGCAGAGGAACTCGACCGTTTCACCATTGATGGTGGCTTCAACCAGAGTCTTTTTGGCCATGTGATATATGCCGTATTCGATTTTTACGTTAGTTCTTTTTTGCGCGCTCGGCCGCGATCGAAAGCGCGCGGCGGGTGAGCACGCCAGTCACGTGACGGCGGTACTCGGCGGTGCCGCGCATGTCGTCGATGGGCGAAGTCGCCTCGCTCGCGGCGCGGCCGGCAGCCTCGAGGGTCGCATCGTCGAGTTTCTTACCGACGAGCGCGTCGGCGGCCTTGCTTGCGAGCAGCGGAGTTGCGGCGACGGCGCCGAGGCCGATTCGCGCAGCCTTCACTTTGTCACCGTCGAGGGTCAGCGCGACGCCGACGCCGACGACTGCGATATCCATCTCGTTGCGCGGGATGAAACGCAGATATGCGTCGCTCGAATGGGGCGATGGCGGAGCGATCAAAAGCTCGACCAGCAGCTCGCCCGATTGCAGGACCGTGCGTCCGGGGGAAACGACAAAGGTATCAACCGGCACTTCGCGCTCGCCTTTGGGGCCGACGATTCGGGCGCGGGCGCCGAGCGCGATCAGGGCCGGCGTGGTGTCAGCGGCGGGCGATCCGTTGCATAGATTGCCGCCCACCGATGCGCGGTTCTGGATTTGCACCGAGCCGATCAGATGTGCCGCTTCGGTCAGGCCGGGGTAATGCCGCCGCATCAGGTCGTTCTCATAAATCTCGATACACGGCACGGCCGCACCGAGGCGCAATCCCTTTTTCGCGTCGTAGGAGAGGGCGCAAAGTTCCTTGATTTTTTTGACGTCAACCAGATGCTCGGTGCGCCGGACGCCGGCTCGCAGCTGGATGATGATGTCGGTGCCTCCGCAGAACGGGCGCGCGTTTTCGCCGTGAGTTTTGAGGATGCTGACCGCTTGATCGAGCGTCGCGGGAGCGTCGTAAGTGATCGCGTGCAAGGGTGGGAACCTCCGAGTCGGGTTAAGATTATACCCGCCAATATTCCTTAGATAGCGCACTCGCCGCTCGCAAAAAAGGGCAATACGCGGCGGGCGGTCTATGCGGCGCGTTTGCGGGGATGTACTTCGCGGGCGATTTTAGCGGCGAGCTGGTCCTTCGCTTTTTCGAGTTCGTAGTCGCTCTGCAATCCGAACCAGAATTCCGGAGAGGTTCCGAGGTAGCGGGCCAGGCGAAGCGCGGTGTCTGCCGAAATTGCGCGCTGACCTTTGACGATTTCTGCGATTCGGTTGGCGGGCACGCGCAGATCCATCGCGAGCCGATGGATGCTGATGCCGGTGGTGACGACGAAGTCTTCGTAGAGGACCTCGCCCGGGTGCAGTGGTGGTATTTTTTTGGCGCGAGCCATGTTCGCGTTCCTCTACGTAAGTCACTCAGGAATTTTACGATCCGAAATGTAACGCTTCAGCCACTCCGGCTTGTCCACGATGCCTGCAAGAAAAGTGTCCCAAGAAACAGTTAGAAATGAGCGGTCGGGCCGAATTCGCAGCGACTCTCGAAAGAGCTGCACGCGGCTCGCTTCCCCACCCTTCCATAGCGACTTCGGACCGAGATTGATCAGCCTAACTGACCGATTGTTCGCCAAATCGAGAGCGATTCTCCAGTTTCGGCACAATTCATACAAGCCGCTGCGTTTCGCTTTGTCGCAATCGGCAAACGCATTAGAGCCTTCGAGATAGGAATCCCATTTCCGCGAGTTGCGATCTAGAGAGTCGTTGCCGCTCCAGAGCTTCACTTCAATAAAAACGAGTCCATGCTTTCCGAAATCAAGAATGACGTCCGGCTCCGAACGGCTATTAGGGTGCTCGTCGAGAGAATTAGACACACCTTCAATTTGGTCCCGAAGGAGGGTCGCGCTCTCGGTCGATGGGAGTGGAACGCCCCACAGGAGCAGTGCAGGCTCTTCGGAGACCTCAGGAAGTATGCCGAGCCGCGACATCGTAGAAGCGAGGTGCCCCACACGCGCCAAGTAGCAGAAAATCGTCCAAGTCACATGGTCTTCGGACTTGGACGAAAGAAACTTGTAGCCTTTGGCACGGCGGTTACGTTTGTTCAGAGACGTGCCGAGTGCTTGCTCGTAACCATCTGCAACGAAGCTCGGGACATTCGAGAACGGGTTTAGATAAACGAGTGTCAGCGACTCCAAATCGCTGGAATCCGCGTTCGAAAAGCCCAGCCCGCACACGTCACACTTCCTGAGACAGCTCTCGTAAGTGGTAGCACTCGGCGCACCGCCGCGCGCCGAAGGCACGAATTCGGCGGATTCGACGGTTTGATCGCAATTGGGACACAGAACTGGAGGTAACTTTGCCATGCGAACTCCCCATTGCGGACGACTCTCGTTTTGTAGTGTCGGTTCTTGATCGAACGAATGTGGCGTGGCGGGTGTTGAACCTCACCCGCGCTCGCTTCGTTCCTCACTCGCGCGACCTCGCCTCGGATAAGTAGAGGTGAAGAAAGGTCATCAATCCATAGAGCGCGGTCGCGCTACGACTTGAAGCCGAGGCGGGAGGCTACTTGGGAGGCGGCGATTGCGAGGGCGGGGGCGAAGGGGCCCATTAGGGCGAAGCGGGGGTCGGTTGTTTGGCCGCGGACGTAGCGGACGTAGATTTGCTCGACTACCGTTGCGGTTTTCCAGTGGGCCCAGGCCCAGTAGAAGGGGATGTTGCTTACGTCGCGGCCGGTGCGCTCTGAGTAGCGATGCAATAGTTCGTCGCGGGTCATGAAGCCGGGGCGGAGGGTGTGTGCTTCGCCTTGCGAGGTGGCAAGCAGTTCAGGTGGATCAGTTTTGTCGCGCCAGTAGCCGATTGCGATACCAAGATCGACCATCGGATCGCCGATCGTGGACATCTCCCAGTCGAAGACGCCGACTATTTTTCCGGGATCGTCGTTACCGATCATGATGTTGTGCAAATAGAAGTCGTTGTGAATTAGCGCGGGCGGAGGAGACTCGGGCATGTTGTCGAGGAACCATGCGCCGAGTTTTTCCATCAGGGGGACTTCGCGGGTTTTCGCTTTTTCCCAGCGGCCCATCCATCCGGTGATCTGGCGTTTCAAAAATCCTTCGGGCTTGCCGAGCGATGAGAGTCCGATCGACGCGTAATCGACTTTGTGCAAATCGGCGAGCGTGTCGATGAAGCCTTGCGACAGCGCTCTATAGGTTTCGGGAGTGGTGCCGAGTTCTTCGGGGAGGGGCTGGCGATTCTTGATGACGATTCCGGTGCGTCGTTCCATCACGAAAAACGGCGCGCCGACGATCGAGACGTCGTCGCTGTAGAGCATCCCGCGCGGCGCTGGCTTGAACACTTCCCACAGGCGCGAGAGGACGCGGTACTCGCGGCCCATGTCGTGACCGCCGACTGGGAGCGGGCCGAACGGCGGCCGGCGCATCACCCATTCGGTTTTGCCGAAGCGGAGCAGGTAGGTGAGGTTGGAGGAGCCGCCGCGGAACTGCTTGACGGTCATTGGCGCGTCGTCGGCGCAGGGGAGCTTGCCGTGCAAGTAGTCGGCGAGCTTGCTCCAGTCGAGCTCTTCTTCGGCGCGGACGTCGCCGTATTCGGGGACGATGTCTATTGTTTCAGGCATGGTTGCGACGATGACTCATTGGACGCGGCGACTCGGAACCGGTACCGGCGGCGCTGCCGCGACGCTGTCCGAGATCCTTCCTCTCCGCGAGCGTTGCCGCTCGCTTCGGTCAGGATGACAGAAGAGAAGAGCGCAGCGCCAACAGGCGGTTGTGCAAAGCTCTCCTGTCGTCATTTGTACTTTCGGAGTTCGCGGCGGGCGATTGTCATGCGATGAACTTCGTCGGGGCCGTCGGCGATTCGGAGTGCGCGGCTGTCGCGCCACATCCGGGCGAGCGGGAAGTCGTCGCTGACACCGGCGGCGCCGAAGACCTGGATGGCGCGATCGAGCACGATCATCACCATGTTCGCGCACATTACTTTGATCATCGCGATTTCGTTGCGCGCATCGCGCTTGCCGGCGGTGTCCATCTTCCACGCCGCATGCATCACCATCAGGCGGCATGAATCGATCTCGATTCGCGAGTTGGCGATCCATTCCTGGATGTTGGACTTGTCGGCGAGGAAGCTGCCGTGGGTGAAGCGCGTGCTCGCGCGCTTGCACATCAGCTCGAGCGCGCGTTCTGCGATACCGATCGTCCGCATGCAATGATGGATGCGGCCCGGGCCGAGGCGCGCTTGCGAGATCGCGAAGCCGCCGCCTTCTTCGCCGAGCAGGTTGGTCACCGGCACGCGGCAATCTTTGTAGATAATTTCGCAATGACCGCCGCCGCCGGTATGGCCCATCACCGGCACCGGACGGATCAGGTTGAAGCCCGGAGTGTTGGTCGGAACGATTATCTGGCTCGCGCGTCGATGCGGCTCGGCGTCGGGATCGGTGACGACCATAGCGATCGCAAACGCCGATCCGATCGCGTTGGAGGTAAACCACTTGTGACCGTTGATCACGTAGTCGTCGCCGTCGCGGACCGCGCGAGTTTTTAGCTGAGTGGGATCGGAGCCCGGAGTGTCGGGCTCGGTCATCGAGAAACAGGTGCGAATTTCGCCGTCGAGGCACCGCTGGAGCCAAGTTTTTTTCTGCTCGGGAGTGCCGAACTCGGCGAGGATTTCCATGTTGCCGGTGTCGGGCGCCATGCAGTTAAACGCGCGCGCGCCGATTTGGCTGCGGCCCATCAGCTCGCACAGCGGCGCGTATTCGTAGTTCTTGAGTCCGGCGCCGAATTTTTCGTCGGGTAGGAACAAGTTCCAAAGCCCCTCAGCCTTGGCCTTTTTGCGCACGTCCTTGAGCGATTGCGGTTCCTGGTTGCCGCTCTCGCCCATCGCGAGCTGAACTTCCTTTTCGATGGGAAACACGTATTGGTCCATGAATGCGGACACGCGTTTGCGCAATTCTTCGGTTTTGGGCGTAAGCGAAAAGTCCATTTCGATCCTCGCGAGGTCTGATTATTTGTATCGCAACAGCTAACTCAGTTCGCGGACAAATGAAAGCGAGCGCGGATGGCTACTGCGGCGTGGGCTTGCGCATCACGTAAAAGACGTAGCCGTAGGCGTCGCAGTGAGCGCGGAAGAGATCGTACTCGCGCTGATGATCGTCGAGAGTCGCGAGGATCTCGGGATCGCCGGCGTATTTTGTTCTGAGTTTCGCGACGCGTGCCTGGCCCGGGCCGTAGTAGTTGTCCCACCAGTCCTGCGCCGGCAGCACGAAACCTTCCGCATCGACGTAGCCGGACTCGGCGACGATCTGGCAGTTACGTTCGATCGAACCCATGCCGGGATAATTGCGCGCCCAGAATTGGACGGCGTCGGCGGGCGGATTGGGAACGAGCCACGAGAGTTCCGAAACGACCATCCAGCCGTCGGGTTTGAGAAAACGGCGCCACGCGCCGAGTCCCACGGCGAATCCGGCGATGTAAATCGCGCCCTCGGACCAGATCAGATCGAATGACTCGGGCTCGAAGTTCAGATCAAACATCGAAGCGTTTACGGCGGTGATTTGCGGCATCACGCCGGCGGCGTGGGCACGTTCGGTGAGTTCGTCGAGGAAACGCTGGCGGATATCTACGGCGACGATCTCGCCGCCGGTTGCGCGCGCGAGATCGATCGTCTGCGCGCCGGGACCGCATCCGACGTCGAGAATTCTCGGACGCAGCGGCAAGCCGCGCGCCAAGCCGAGCGCGCGGATGGTCGCGGCGCAGGAGCCGGGGCCCTGGCGCGGCAGGCCCTCGGTCAGTTCGCGGAAGATGCTCATTGTATCGGATACTGCCCGACCGATGGGCGCGAGTTCAAACAACCAACGGATTCGGGAACGCTACTTGTCGGCGGCAAAACGGAGCCGCACATAGTCGGCGAACCAGATGCCCTCGGCGCCGCAAAGATCGGGACGCAGCGATTCGCGGACCTCGTCGATGAACGCGGCGCGCTCGCGGGCGTCGAGCGGCGCCATGAAGCTCTGCGCGAAGGTCTCGAGCCATCCGTTGATTTCGGTCGGCAGCGGAGTCGGGCGCGGGATGAGCGCGATAGATCTGATCGCGAAGCCGCCGCGCACAAGCCGCGCCGAATAATCCTCGACGGTCGGGAAGTACCATGGATTGAGGCGTTCGCCGTCGATTCCGCGGCGCGCCAGCGATGCGTTCAGCGCGCGCTTGATCTTCTCGACACATCCGTAGCCTCCGAACTCGCCGACGAACCGGCCGCCGGGTCTGAGCGCGCGCGATACGCCCGCGACTACATCGTCGGGCCGGTTCATCCAGTGAATCGCGGCGTTGCTGAAGACTGCGTCGAACTCGGCGTCGAAGGTGAGATGGTTGCCGTCGCCGACGCGCGCATCGAGGCCGATGCGCTGGGCAGCTTCGATCTGCGCGGCGCTCGCGTCGACGCCGATCACGCAGCATCCGAGCGCGACGAGTTTCGCGGTAAGCGCGCCGTCGCCGCATCCGAGGTCAAGGATTCGCTCGCCGGGCACGGGCGCGAGCAATTCGACGACTGGCGCGCCGAGATCGGAGACGAAACGAGCGTTGCGCGCGTAACTGTCGGGGTCCCAGGTTTGTTTCGCTTCCACTTTTTGCGTCGTCCTTTCCCGCGGGATCGAGATTTAATTAACTATAGTTAATATTATCCACGATGCAACAGTCTTCGGGAAGCGCAGCCGTGCTTTGCGAACGATGCGTGCAAACCTAACCCCTAACCCCTTCCCATGTGGGAAGGGGAACAATCGTAGTTGGGG
>Ga0210407_10002311_pt1 | contig 16511 bp, 8 predicted proteins | sample IncBWC27MmetaG_FD_150860 | JGI IMG/M metagenome (GOLD analysis project Ga0210407, IMG submission 150860) | Forest soil microbial communities from Barre Woods Harvard Forest LTER site, Petersham, Massachusetts, United States - Inc-BW-C-27-M | ecosystem: Environmental > Terrestrial > Soil >...
CGTAGGGAAACGTGTCGAGGCGAAAGCCATCGAGCGCGCCGGTCTCCGCCCACCACATTGCGTTCTGGCGGAGGAATTGCGAGGTCACTGGATCATCGGTACCCATATCCGGGAGCACGTCGACAAACCATCCCTCCACCACGTTCCGCCATTCCCGCGGCGAGGCATGAGGATCAGTGAGATCCTGAAAGTCGGCATTTGACGTTAAGTGATGCTCGCGGGTCCCATGAAGCCAATGGGTTGTCGGCGGGTCTGCCACCCAGGGATTGGTTGGGCCAACGTGGTTGGGAACGATGTCCAGTACAACCTTGAGTCCCGACTGATGTGCCGCCTTCACCAGCGAACGATATTCATGCAGTGTGCCGAAATGTTCTTCGACCGCATATAAATCTGTTGCTCCGTACCCGTGATAGTCGCGACCGGTGTGGTCGTCGTTGTTGTAAATGGGCGTGATCCAGATCGTGGTTACGCCCAGGTCCGTCAGATACGGCAAATGCTCTTGAATGCCGCGCAGGTCGCCTCCATGATAGGCGCGCGGGTCGGCGCGGTCACACGTACCCGAGGCAGGAAAATTGTTTGCCGGATCGCCGTCGGCAAAACGGTCCGGCATGATGAGGTAGATCACGTCATCCGGACCAAAACCGTTGAAGCCTTGATTTCCACTGGCCTTTTCTGCCGCGGGATTTCGTCTTTCCAGTCTCCAGTCGGCCGTCCGGCCTCCGTGTGGTGTGGTTACCCGGAGAGCTACACGTCCCGGGGCGGCAGTCCTGGCGACATCCAGCCAAACGAAGAGGTAGTGTCCGTTGCGGCCCGGCATTGTTTTGCGAATGCGGATGCCTGGGGCGGTGGTTGAAACTCTGGCGTACTCCAGATTCTTACCTGTGAGCATCAGCATGGGATTCGGCAAGCCAATCCACCAGTTGGGAGGCTCGATCTTGCCGACGACCGGCGTTGCTCCGGCAGTCCGCTGAGCACTTGCACTCAACACAAATGCGAGGACAAGCGCAGCGTAACTCAACCAACAGCGCTTGCCCCCGCATGACCCTTGAATCACCATCGCTCCGTGCCGATCATTTCAATTCACTAGAAAGTGAACCGGAATGCGAACTGAATTTGCCGTTCCGAGAACTGCCGTGTGCTGTTGATACGGCCAAAGTTACTTCCGTCGTTCAAGTTCGGATCGGGATTCACGTATTGCGGGTGATTGAGGAGGTTGAACGCCTCCGCTCGGAACTGCATCTTCACCCGTTCTGTAAGACTGAAGTTTTTGAACAGCGAGGCATCCCAAGTTCCGTAGTCTGGCCCGTAGAAGTGGTTGCGTCCCAGTGTACCGGGGCGAGTAAACTTGCCGGCGCCATTGGTCGGGGGGGCGACAAGAGCGCCCGGTGCGGCGGTGATCCATTGCCGGAGCGGTTGCGTCCCGTTGATTACCAGTTGCGAAGACCCGGTGGAAACCGCACCGAGAATATCCGGACGCACTCCGTTGATGGTGATATCAAACGGCGTACCTGTTCCCAGCGAGACGATGTTGTTGATCTGCCAACCGCCAAGAGCATTATTCATGGCCCCGGACCAATTCGATCCCCACTGCTTTCCGCGGCCAAACGGGAGCTCATACATTACCGTACCGACGAAGGCATGGCGCTGGTCGGTATCGGAGTTGCCCTTGTTCTGGCTCAGCAGGACGCGGCCGGTGGAATCCACGAAAATTGGGCTGTTGCCGTTGATGCTGAACGCGCCGTTGGAATTGTCGGTTGCGTGCGACCAGGTATACGCGACGGTATATTGCCAGCCCTGGCTGAAGCGCCGAACCAACGATGTCTGCAAGCCGCTGTAGTGCGATGTTCCAAAAGCGCCGCCGGCCGTCACGTTCAGTCCGCGTCCGGGAAACAGCAGGGAATTGCTAGCCAGTTGCTGGTTGGTGTAGTTAAACCAGGTCATGAGATGGTCTGCCTTGGTGCCGACCCAGGCGACGTTGAGCGCGGTGTTGTGCCAGAGTTCCTGCCCGATCTGCAAATTGACCTGTTGAATGGTGGAGGTTGGGTTGTTGGGAAAGAGCGCGATCACGGACGTGTTGGTTGGATTCGCATCGTTGACTGCGCCAGCTACGGGCACGGGCAATGCCTGAGTGGCGAGAGCATTATTGTTGTTGTTGGCCGGCCCCTGGCCAGACAAGGTGACGCGCGCTCCAGTGCTGGCGGTGAGAGTGGTTACTCCGCTGAAATCAGGATTCGAGCTTAACTGATTCCCCACGCCTCCGCGATCGAGAAAATAGAAGATGCCGTACCCGCCGCGTAGCACGGTACTGCCATGGCCCCGCAGATCGTAGGCGAAGCCGATACGTGGCGCAAAGTTTTTCTTGTCCGTGTTTACCAGGCTGCGGGAATTGCCATTGACGCCCGCGCGCCGGAGTGTGCCCGTGGTGACGTCAAAGTTTGACCAGCGATTGTTCAGCTCGTAAGGCGGAGTATATAAATCGTAGCGCAAGCCCAGATTGAAGGTGAGACGTGGCGAGACCCTCCAGTCATCCTGGCCAAAGTAGCCGGTCTCCCAGCTTCTGGTGTCTACGGTATTCGGCACCGAGACGGAGTAATTGTCAATGAAACCAGCCAGCAACTCCGACACTTCGTAGCCGGTGAAATCCCCGGTTCCGGGGCCTATATTGAAAAACCCTTTGCCGCGGAAATCGGAGATAAAGAAGCTGACGTCGCGCCGGATGATGTTGGCGCCAAAGCGGAAGCTATGGTTTCCATGTACCCAGGAAAGCGTGTCTGTGTACTGGTAGCTTGACTGCGGGACGATGAACGGACCGCCATCGCCGCTGAACTCGATCTCAGTATTAAACCCTCCGATGAGCGGAGTGCCGCCAAGTTGAGGCGAGCGGTTGGCGTTCACAATACCCAGATTCTGCGCCTGGGGAATATTGCTGAAAGGATTGATAAAGCCATAGAACGGCCGCGAGTACCCGAATCGAAAGTCGTTCACCAGGCTGCTGCCGAAACTGTGGACCTCGCCTGCGGCCACTCCTCGCGGGTGATTGTCATTGGCCCCGGAGCCGAACCCGGAGGAAAGCGTACCAAGCCTGGGCGTTAAGTTAAATACATCCTGTCCATAGCTGTAACGGGCAAAAGCCGTGTCTTTGCTCGTGATGTTGTAGTCCAGCTTGCCGTCGAAGTCATTGAACTGACGGATCTCGCGCCGTTGCGCCCGAAAGTTATGGAGGATACCCGGCAGGTTGGGTTCCGGAAACGCTTTGAGATATTTCTGCCCTGCAGCGTTGATCTGGCCAGAAGGAATCATGTTTCCTGAGAATGGAGCACAAGTCAGCGGATTATAAATGGCGCCATTCACCGGCACGACCGCACCACAACCGGTCAGTGCCGCCGGAGTGGTGGTAAGGCCCGTTCCCAGCAGTTCAGAAAAGTCACCGTTATTGCGCATCTTGTCGGTGGGCACAGTAGCGAACTCGGGGTTCAAAGGACGGTCCTGCCGCAGGCCCTGGTAATCGGCAAAAATGAACAGCTTGTTTTTGAGTATAGGCATCCCGATCGTTCCGCCAAACTGGTTGCGCTTGAACGGCGCCTTAATTATGGGCGTGCCGACCGGGTTGAAATATGAGTTGTTACCGTCAAATGCGCTATTACGCACGAACCAGAAAGCCGAGCCGTGGATCCCGTTGGTGCCTGATTTGAGTGAAGTCTGGACAATTCCGCCGCCGGCGCGTCCGAACTCTGCCGGAGCAACCGACGTGCTGATGCGAAATTCCTGGATGGCTTCCGCGGGTGGGAAGAAGTTGATGCTGTTTACCAGCGATTCATTGTTGTCCACGCCGTCCAGGAGAAAGTTATTGGCTTGAGGCCGCAGACCGTTCACTGACAGCGCCGCCCCGCCGGTTTCGCCGTTGCGGAAGGTCTCTACGTTATTGCCTACGCCGCTCGCCTGGTCACCGTAGTCGCCGCGCGTTACCCCCGGCGTGAGCAGAGCGAGTTGGGTGAAATTGCGGCCATTCAGAGGAAGTTCCGTCACCTGCCGCCCCTGGATCACCTCGCCCGTAGACGAAGTTTCGGTATCAATCAGCGGTACGGCCCCGGAGACGTCGACGGTTTCACTCGCCGCACCGACTTCGAGGCGGAAATTTACTTCCTTCACCTGGGACACTTCCAGCGTAAATTCGGCGGTGGCCGCCTTGAATCCAGCCTGCTGGACTGCCGCTTTGTAGTGGCCGCGCTGCACTACGTCGAAATCGTAGGCACCCTGCGCGTTGGTCGTGGCGGTCTGCACGCGGGCCGTGTCCGGATTAGTAAGGGTGACGGTTGCTCCTGAAAGTATGGCGCCTTGCGGATCGGTCACCGTGCCGCGCACCCGGCCTGAGTCCGTCTGGGCGAACAGCAGGCCTGGCAGCAGGAGTAAGAATGACAGGAACATCTGGATCGATCTGCGAACATAGTTCGCGGTGTTGTGATTGCTCTGTGCCGGCATGTTTCCTTCCTTGGTAGAGGCTTGGTTTTTGAAGGCTTGGGGCGTTTCGCAAGAGCCCTGAAGAGACGGCAGGAGTGGGAACCCATCCTGGTCTCTGTGAACTCCTTAAGGACTACTAGTCCGCAGCAAGCCCGTTTGCTTTCCTCTACGACCTTGCAGATTCAACTTTGTATCATCTCCGGGACTTATTTGAAAAATTTATTTTCAAGATTTGCTTTCCTGTTGGCCGGCCTCAGCCAGCCTGGCGCGCAGTAAGAGATTGCGGGGTCCCTGCACCTATGCTCAAATTGCCTGTACGCCGATGCTGAAGGAGGATTCTGCTGAGAATGCAATTCATCCGTTTGGGATTTTCGCTGTTGGTACTTGCGGGCTGCACCGCGATTGCGGCCTCCCAGGTGAAAACTACGATTGATCACAATACCGGAAGCGCGGCTACCACAGCATTTAAATTCAAGAACGTGCCGTCCCCGGTCAAAGACAACGCAGCGGCCGGAGCGAAATTGAAGGTGGTGGTGGGCATCGCAGACCCAGGCAGCGGAGGTTTGAAAGCGCTGACCGACGGTGTTCTGCCCGAGGATGAGGACGACCCGTCGTCCAATTTCTTTTTTGGCGCAGGCAGTGATGGCGGACGGTTCCTGCTGGACCTGGGCGTTCCCATTGATATCGCGCAAGTCAACACCTATTCATGGCATGCGGACACGCGCGGGCCCCAGGTCTACAACCTGTTTGCCAGCGACGGCGAAGATCCCAGGTTCAATCCAGCACCCGACAGTCATACGGACCCGGCAACCTGCGGCTGGAAATTGATTGCCACCGTTGATACCCACCCGGCGGACGGAGAGAGCGGAGGCCAGTACGGCGTGAGCATTACGGATGCCGGCGGCGTGCTCGGGAAGTTCCGTTACCTGCTGTTTGATTCCATTCCCACGGAATACGACGATCCGTGGGGAAATACTTTTTTCAGCGAAGTGAACGTGATTGCGAAGCCGCGATAGCGCGGCTTTCGCCGTCGCGTTTTGCCTGCAATCATTTATTTATTGCGCTTGGTTCAGAGTGTCATACAGCGGCTGTACGGGTCGCACTTCTCCGGCTTCGTTGGTTGCGGTGATGGCCAGAATGCGGATTCTCGGATTGTCGGGCAACGTCAAAGTTCTGGCGTTGGCGGGCAAATCAATCGGATAGGCAAACAGGTACGAGTAGGTGTAGGCTTCGAAATTGCCGTCGGGTCCGTGCACGTGCGACGCAAACCACGCAACGTCGTCACGCTTGATGAAGCCAGGCGTGATCTTGCCGCTGAAATCCATGATCGTCCGCATTCTCGGTGGAGCGCCGGGGGGAGGAGCAGGAGCCCCCGGACGCAACGGTATCGGTTCCTGACGCGTGCTCCAGGATCGGGTGTCCCACTGGCCGATTTTGCCCGTCCAGTCCTGGATGGTCAGCTCCACGGGCCGGCCGCCGAGAATGAAAGTGCCCTTTTGATCGCCGATGGCAGCGGCCAGCAGGTAGAGCCGGGCGAACTTTCCCACCGGCAGCGTGATGGTCTGGCCCTGGGCACTGACGGCGTTCGGCTTACCGGCAGCGGCAAGATGGAAACGAATGCCGGCATATTCGATTGCGGTTGGCAGCATCTCCGCGGGTAATGCTTTACCTTGCGGGGCGGTCGGTTCGTCCAGAAGGCAATCGAAACAGCCACCTGAAGGCTTATCTTCAAAACTTGCAACGGAGGTATCGTAGGTCAGCGTCAAGGGATGCGATTGCGGTGCGGGAACTTTTTTCGCGGCCGGACCAAGTTTCAAGGCAAACGTGTGGAGCTGATAGGGCGTGAAGGAGGCCACCAACCCTCCTTTGGCCGTTCTGGCCGCGCCTACGGACATTTCCTGGCCATTCACTTCACGCGCGCTGACCACCGGGGCCGCAAATGTGAGATGCACATCCGGCGCCGCCCGGCCATCAACCTCAACGAGTCGAACAATGATCTCGTCGCCCTGCTCGGCTCTCTTAAGCGCCAGCAAACGCACCCGGCTGTTGCTGACTTTCAGCAGAGAGAGTTCTTTCCCCAGCGCGCCCTCATGCTTGGTACTTGCGAAAGCAATCAGAGGCTGGTTGAGACGGTACGCCTGCCAGTCGGTCTGCGCCTGACGCCAATCGCCTGCATGGCCCGCCAGTCCGTAGATAAATTCGTGGTGGCCCCAGTCTTGCGTCAGCTGGTCACTGTAGGCCCGGCCGTTTCCCGTACCCAGGCCGGGAGTATATATAAGGGTGAGGCGCAGGGTGTTGTCGTCCGGTTTGTCGGAACCATATTTGCAATCGGAGAGGACGGTAACGCCAAAGTCGCCGCCCTTATCGGTCAGATCGAACCACTGATGAGAGGCGACCTCAAATTTCTTTTCGTCGTTGTTGCCCCGCTGAATCGTGCCTACGTCCCAGTTGTAGGTGGCCTGAGGATTGGTCGTAGTCAAGGGGAAAACCGCTTTGAGCGCGTCTTCCCTGGTCTTCCAGTCAACGGCATTCAGGAATTCCACGCGGTTGCCGGCGTCGCCGGCGGACAAGCGGATGGTCTGAACGAATTTTGAGTCTTCGGTCTCGCGTTCAATTTGCAGTGCGACGCGCACCGGGCCATTTTCCACGATGTGTACCTTCGCCGGTCCCTGTACGTAGCCTCGTGGCGGCTTCTTCTGGTCTTCCCAATCCATGTTCCAGGCGGGCCAATCGTGGGGTCTCTCAGTCTGCAGGGCCAGACGCAACGGGGCCGCGAGCAATTCCTTGCTGATCGACTTGTCAAAGATGCTGCTCACGTCGCCATTCTGGTCCACAGTGATCTTGTAACGCGAATTTTCCAGAGAAGATTCGGAAACTTTCAGTTCCGAAATGGACGCTGCACTGGTGGTGGGTTGAATGTCATAGACCGTGTAGCCAACCGACGGGGCCCTTGCCAGAAAAAGGACCTTGTTGCCCGCGACCTGTGCCGGCACCTCTTTTCCATCAGGGCCGGAGACCCGCGCGCCGCCCGCGGCATTGGGAAGATATACTGCGGCTTCCACCACGTCTTCGCGAGCAATATTGAGCGGATTGTAAACAACTATGGGAGTGCCCTGCGCCTGTGTATCAAGGCCGGAGGCGACCGCAGCCGTCGCGCTTTTGAGGACGCCGGCGAACTGGTTCAGAGCGATAACATCGTCATTCCACGCGTAGTTGTAGGACTGCGCGGTCGCGGTGCCCGCCATGATGTCATGAAACTGTCCGCCTAGAACGAGCATCCAGGCATCGTTGAGGCGCTGCAGCGGATAAGGACGTCCGCCGAGCCATTCGGCCATGACCGAACTTTTTTCGGCGGCATCGGCCAGCAACTCGTTCTTCCGGTTCCAGCGCTTCTGATACGCCTCCGACGACAGCGACCCGGCAGAGTGGTTGGTCAACTCCAGTTCGCCTTTGTAGTGCGGCAGTCGCGCAGTCTGGCCGGGCTTTATATCGAGAAACATCTGGTCGGCGGCGGCGGAAACCACATGCACCGGACCATCGCCAACCGGCACCGGACCAACAAGGCCGGCCGGAGGTTGTTGCTGCTGGCTAAAGCGCGCTGCGGGAAGGGTCGCCGGCTTCTTGTTAATGATGGCTTCCAGAAGCTTCACCGATGATTCGCGCGGCGCGCCACCGATATCGCCGGTCCCATAATAATGATATTCAGTGAACAGTCCGCTCACTTGTCCATTGCGCTGAACGCGCGCTGCCCAATCACCCTGATATCTCCGGAAGTCGCGCTGTTGCTGGTCTTGCGGTCCCGTTGAAGAATCCGGCAGCGCGGGCAGCGGCTTGCTTAAGTCCGTGGTGATGTCCGCGCTGTAACTTCCGGGATTAAATGCGGCAACGACACTCCGGCCATCGGGGCCGTCCCATATTCCCACGTTGAAAGGCGTGCCAACGGGCGTGCGCTCCGGCGAATCAGGACCGCCTGCGGGCGCCGATGATCCCCAAGTCAGCTTTTGCGTGGAAAAGCCTTTGATCCCTGAATGCGCCAGAATGCTCGGCAGGGAAGCGGGGAAACCAAAACAGTCGGGCAGCATGTATTCGGCGCTGGCCTTTCCGAAGTCGTGACGAAAATATTCATTGCCATAGAGGACCTGCCGGAAGATCGACTCCGCGGACGGTGAATTCACGTCGCTCTCTTCGATCGAAGACCCGGCAGGGAACCAGCGTCCGGCCGCTACGTACTGTTTCAACTGCTGGTAGTCCGCGGGATAGTATTCCTTCATCAAGCGGTAACGATTGGCGCCGCTGAAATTGAAAATGTAATGCGGGTACCGTTGAAACAGCGCAAAGTTGCTGCGCATGGTCTTGGAGAGGTACTCCTGAATCACCTGGGGGTACTCCCATCGCCACTCGGTATCAAGATGGGCATAGCCGACCACGTAGAGAGTCGGCTGCTTCATCAGGTCGGAGGCCGAAGACGCGACCTTTGCTTTGGCCGGTGATTGGCGTTTTTGATTCTGCGGACAAGCAGGAACAGCCAGGCAGATCATCAGTAGACACAAATGTTTCGACAGTCGCAGCATAGGCCCCTCTCCAGCAATGTTTGAATCTGGCTGTCGCGCGCGTCCGCGGGCCGGCGCAACAGATCAGACCGTGACTTCCAGCTCTTCGGCAAAGAATGATATCAGCCCGCCCGGATCGCTGGCCTGCAACAAGCGGCTGCGGAACGTCTCATCCATGAGCTTCCTCGCCAGCCGTGAAAACACCTGCATCTGCGCACCGCCGGGATCGGACTCGCGCGCGGCGAGCAGAATCACTATTTCGACAGGCAGACCATCCAGTGATCCCCACTCCACGGGTTTCTTCAGCTTCAATACGCCAACCGAGCTGGCATTCACGGCGCTGGTCTTGGCATGGGGAATTGCAAATCCGTGCCCCAGGCCGGTTGAATACAGCTCTTCACGGGCCCAGATGTCCTGCTCGAGACGATCGGGATCATCGGTGCGCCCCTCCACGTAAAATGCGTCAACAACTTCGCGGATGGCCTCTTCTTTGCTTTCGCTTTCGCTCCGCAGGAGGACCAGTTCACGATCGAAGAGAGTGTGCCGCGAACCGGTTGGTTCGCAGGAGTTCAGCAGGGCATCGACTTCGGACACTTCCCGGCACTCAAGGGCCCGCGCAAGCAGCTTCCGGCATTCGACCGCGGAAAGCCGTGATATGCGTTCCTTGATGAGAGGAATATCGGGCCCCGCGGCGCTGATCTCATCCAGGCCCAGACCCAGCAGGAGCGGCAGATAGCGCAGTTCGCCGGCCATCTCGCCGCACATGCCAACCCATTTTCCCGCGCGATGTACTTCGTCAACAATGTGTTTTAGGAACCTGAGAAACGAAGGCCGCCGTACGTCCGAAAGGGCGGCGACACTGGGATTACCCCGGTCCACCGCCAGGAAATACTGGTTCAGATCGTTGGTGCCGATGCTGAAGAAGTCCAGCTCGCTGGAGAGTTGATCGAGAATGAAGGCCACGGAAGGCACTTCGATCATGGCGCCCAGAGGCATCGCCGGATCATACGCAATGCCCTCGCGCGTCAATTCGTCTCGCACCAGCGCGAGTTCCTTCTTCATCCAGCGCACTTCTTCGAGAGAAGAGACCATCGGAATCATCATCTGGACGCGCCCGCCTGCCGACGCTCGGACAATGGCGCGAAGCTGCGTCCGGACCAGCTTCAGATGGTCCGGGTAAACGCGCACTCCGCGATATCCTAGAAATGGATTGCTCTCGGCCGGAAGATTCAGGTATCCCACCTGTTTGTCGCCGCCGACATCGAGAGTTCGGATGATTACCGGCTTCTCCTGAGCGGCGCGGACGATCTCCGCATAAACTTCAAACTGCTCTTGCTCTGATGGGGCAGTCTCGCGGTCCAGGAAAAGCATTTCCGTGCGGAATAGTCCGATTCCGTCCGCGCCATTGCCGAAAGTCGCGCTCAACTCGTCCGCCGAAGCAATATTTGCGGCAACTTCGATGGCGTGGCCGTCGGTGGTAACGGCCGGTTTGTTTGCGTAGCTCGCCAGCGTGACTTCCCGCCTTCGCGATGCTCTGCTCTGAAGCTGATAGAACTTTCTGACCGCAAGCCTGGAGCGCCGAATCAGGAACCCCCGGTCCGCATCAATAATTACGTGCTCGCCCGCTTCGAGGACACTCGTTGGTTCCTGGACTCCGACCAGAGTCGGTATTCCCAGAGACCGCGCCAGGATCACCGTGTGCGAGGTAATCCCCGCCGTTTTCAGGACCAGGCCCTTGAGCAATGTTCGGTCAAGCGAAAGCAACTGTTGCGGCGGCAGATTGTCGGCAACCAGAACCGAGGGTCCATTGAGCTGAACACGAGATGGCCGTTTCGCGCCGTATATTTCTTCCAGTAACTCGAAGCAGATCTCCTGGATGTCCAGCGCGCGCTCGCGAATATAAAGGTTGTCCGACCGGCGGAGCGTCTCGCCGAAAAACTGGCTTGCTTCCACGATTGCCTGGCCCGCCGAGCGGCCCTGCGTGATTCGTTCCATGATGCTGCTCGCAAGCGAAATATCCCCAAGGATGGCCAGATGCGCCTGCAACACCCCGATTTCCGTGGCGGAGGTTCGGCGCTCGAGCATGCCATGGATGCGCTCCCTGACCGCGGCCAGAGCGCGGCCTACCCGTTGCTGTTCCGTGCCCTGATCAGCAGGGGATTCACTGCTCAATTCGGCGGGGATGGCAAGGCCTCCAAACATCACCACAGCGCCTTCGGCGATGCCGCGGCTGACGGGAGTGCCGGCACAGATCTCCACCCCGGCGGAGCGCAGCGGCCGGGGCACGTTCCTGGAAGGCTGGCCACGCAGCAGGTCCTGAAGCGGAGCGTCGCAACGGGGAAGCTCGTGGACAGCGAAACGCTGGAGCACGGAACGGGCCATGGTTTCGTCGGCGCCACTTACATGAACATTGCATTCGTCATTGAATCTGATGTCAGCGGCAATGATTGAAAGCACGCTCTTGAGATTGGCGGTTGAGCCGCTACGCAAGTTGGTGAGAGCGCAGTTGGAAAGAAACCCGCTGGCCAGGTTGGCCATCTGGCTGGCGGGCCTGGCGTGCAAGCCATGGCGCAACGGACAGGAGAATGTGAACTCTAAGGCCATACTCACGTTGTGCATCGCAATTTCAGTTTCCGAGTTTGTCGAAAATAGCCCGGGTATTCTTGATCGCATCCCGTAATGGGACCTCGATTACTTTCAAGTCCTTGAAGCGCTCGCGACCTTCTACGTTGATATCTACGGCGAAGATTGCAGCGTGCGCCTCAGCAATGTCGCTTTCAGACAATGGATTCTCAATGCCCAGTGCCCCCTGAGTTTCCACTTTGATCTCGTGCCCCATGTCCTTGGCGGTTTTCTCGAGCCGCGCAGCGGCCATGTAAGTATGCGCGATGCCGGTGGGACATGCGGTAACCGCGACAATCTTCATTCGATCTCCTTTATGTTGTAGCCGCTTTCGGCTTTGAGAAACCCCTGACTACAGTCATGCACACGGCGGTTACGAGCGTTCCCGCAAGGATTGCCGCTACATAAGCGAGCCGATGGTCTACTACCGGCAGCACGATAGGGCCCCCATGAGGGGCATGGTCTCCGACTCCGCCGATCATCGCAATCACGGAAGCGACCATGGAGCCGAGCACGATACAGGGAATGACACGAATGGGGTCAGCGGCGGCAAAAGGTATGGCGCCCTCAGTGATGCCGATCAGTCCCATGGCCAGCGCGGCGGACCCGGCTTCCCGCTCCTCTTCGGTCCAGAGTTTCCGGCGCACAAAAGTTGCCAGGCCGAGTCCCAGGGGAGGAGTGCAGATGGCAGCGGCACACGCTCCCATGATGCGGAAGTCGCCCTGCGCGATCATGCCGGCGCCGAAGAAAAACGCGGTCTTGTTGATCGGTCCACCCATGTCGAAGGCGATCATGGCGCCCAGAACCAGCGCGAGCAGGACACTGCTGCCGGTGTTCATGCTCTGGAGCATCGCGGTGGCAGCGAGCATCAGGTTCGCGATGGGGATGCCAAGTACCTTCAGCATGATGATCCCAATGGCCGCTGATGACAGAATGGGGATGATCAGAATCGGCATGATCGGCCGAATGTAGACAGGGACGGGAATCTTCTTGATGCCCTGAACGATGTATCCTGCCAGCAATCCCGCCAGCAAGGCGCCCAGGAAACCCGCGCTGACCTTGGGATTCGGAACCGCAAGGTAGTCGCCGAGGTGGCCGGACAGATAGCCTCCGACGAAACCCGGCACCAGCCCCGGTCTTCCGGCTATGGAATAGGCAATGTAGCCGGCGAGCACCGACAGCATCAGTGAAAAGGAAGTGGAGCCGATATCCAGAATAAGCTTGAGGGTAGGGGAGTGGGAAAAGTCCGGCCCAGTAGACGTCATGGGCGCAAAGGCAATGGCCGTGGCGATCAGGATGCCCCCGCAGGCAATGAAGGGTATCGCGTATGAAACACCCGTTAGAAGGTGTTGCCGCAGCTTATGGAGTTTTTCAATCATGCGGTCGGTTTCACCCCGAACCATAGTACAAGACGTGCAAGGCGGCGGCATATCAATCGCCCGCCCCTTACCTCCTGGAAAATAATCACTCCCAAGTCACAGGGAAAGAGGATCGCCGGAAGTCCAGGCCTGCGCCGCTACGCGATTGACAAGGGCCATTGAGTCTCGTATGCTTCGCCTTCACTGGTCACCTCATGAACTCAATTCACCTAACCCACAAAGTCCTTTCCACCGGCGACATCGTGGTCATCGGCCTCTATTTCTGCATCGTGTTCGCCATTGGATTCTATTTTTCGCGCCGGGAACGCACCTCCAAGGATTACTTCCTCGCCGGCCGTAACGTTGGATGGTTTGCGATTGGCGCGTCGCTATTCGTTTCCAACATCTCCACGGAGCATTTCATCGGGCTTGCGGGTTCCGGGGCGTCCTCCGGGCTTGCCGTCGGACACTTCGAATGGCTGGCTTGCTTCATGTTGCTGATCCTGGGCTGGGTATTCGTGCCGTTCTATCTTCGCTCCAATGTTTTTACCATGCCGGAATTTCTGGAGCGGCGTTTCAACCGCTCCTGCGCAACGTATCTGGCGAGCATCTCGGTTATCGCGTACATCTTTACAAAAATTTCGGTGCATTTGTATGCGGCTGCGGTCGTGCTGGAACGCGTCGTGGGATGGAGTCCCATGACCACCGCGGTCATCCTTGTGCTGGCGACCGGGATTTATACCATAGCCGGCGGGTTGGCGGCGGTGATCTATACCGACCTGGTGCAGACGCTCATTCTGGTCTTCGGGGCCATCGTGCTGACAGTCCTTGGATTACATGAAGCCGGCGGAGTTGCCGGGTTGCGCGCCGCCCTGCCTCCGGATTACTTTCACATGATCAAGCCGGCCAGTGACTCTGCTTTTCCGTGGACGGGAATATTCTTCGGCGCCCCGATTCTGGGGATCTGGTATTGGTGTACCGACCAGGTGATGGTCCAGCGGGTGCTCTCCGCCAAGAGCGAGGGGCACGCAAAAGCCGCCACAATATTCGCCGGCTTCCTGAAGATATTGCCGGTCTTCATTCTTGTTCTGCCCGGCCTGATTGCGTTGGCGCTCTACCGTGATCTGTTCAAATTCGGGGCGGACGGCCAGGTCCTGAACGGCGACATCGCCTATCCCACGCTGATTGTGAACCTCCTGCCGAGCGGGTTGGTCGGACTGATGATTGCCGCTCTCCTGGCAGCTTTGATGGGAGCGATGAGCTCCGTATTCAACTCGGCGTCCACGCTGGTGACCCTGGATTTCTACAAGAAGTATCGTCCTGCTGCGTCTGAAAAAAGTCTCGTCAATTTTGGCCGCTTTGCCACTGCCGGCATGGTCCTGCTTGGCCTGCTCTGGGTCCCTTTCATTCACCTCATCAACGGCCAGCTTTACATCTACTTGCAGAGTGTGCAGGCCTACATCAGTCCTCCCATTGCCGCTTGTTTCATTTTTGGCATTCTCTGGCCGCGGTTAAATGGAACAGGGGCGCTCGCATCGCTGCTGACCGGCTTTGGCCTTGGCGCCGTCCGCTTTGGGATGGAGTTAAAACAAAACGCCGCCGGCGGACACTACTTCACCTCGCCGGCCGCGGCGTGGCTGGTCAACATGAACTTCCTCCATTATGCGATCTTCATGTTCGTGGTGTGCTCCGCGGTGCTAATGGCGGTCAGTCTGGCAACTCCGGCGCCTGACCGAAAGAAACTGGCAGGCCTGACGTTTGCCACGGTGACGGAAAGGCTCGATCTTCAACCGGCTGGCGCATTGGGCACGCAGCCGGCCTATAAGCCGTCCGCGGAAACCACCAGGGAGCATCGCATCAACGTTGCGTTCAGCTTGCTGTTGGCGCTGACAGTAGTGGGATTATGGATCTACTTCCGCTAGCTTTATGACCATCCACAGCCTTCGGCCGAGAATTGCGTACCAGTCAGCAGTTAGCACGCTGGCGCCCGCCGGAGCTCGCGGAGTTCTCCAGCGCTGGACAAAGGGCAAGCCCCTGGTTGTCACGGATATTTACGTTCCGTACCGGTTATACAGGATCGTCATCGAAGACCGCGGCCGCCAGAGCAGCCGGTATTGGGCGGTGGACGCGACTGCTGGAACGCTCGATCCATATGAATTTGCGTGTCCGCCTCCGCAAGAAGACTTTGTGGAGATTGAAACACGCAATTTTCTGCCCGCTGGACTCGTACAGAGCGAAGCCGCCACGCTCGCGATCGGAAAAATCCGGCGGTTGATATTCTCCACCGGATTCTTCCGCCTTGTCAGGCCGGTCATCACTGCTGAATTAGTCCAACCGGAGTTCTTCGTTCCTTATTGGGTGGCTTTTTATGGCAACGAGCAAAACATGACGCTCACGGTGCTCAATGCAGTCCGCCTGACCATAGAGGGCGGTAAGGTCAGACAACTAATAAGGACCTGGCTGCAGGACGGCTCGGCGAACTCGCTCATGGCCCAATCTGCAACCCCGAGAGTTCCATCCTGAGAGTTGCCGCAGGCTGCGGCCCTGTCGCCCAATTCCGGCAATTGTGCCCGACCTGCCTCAGACCGGGACTGCCGTTTTGGCCATCTCCAGAGTCACGCGCCGTTTCTGACGATACGCCATATTAGCCATATGCCCGGCGATAGCCGAGCGGTAGCCAATCTCCACCGGCGCGTTCGGTTGTTTGCGCGAGCGCACACAGTCTATGAAATTGGCCATGTGATTCTGGTCCGGGGTCTCGCCGGCGAGCGCAGCTTCACCGCGCCGATTCACCTTTTCGGGATAGTAATGAAGTGAAGACGCCGAGTGGCCGGTCACCATGTCGGTGACGCCAGTGAGGTGTTCGATGGTCCCGTCGCTGCCCAGGAAATGTTCACCCAGGCCGTAGTGGCTGTTGTTGAAAGTAGAACGCCAGGTGACAGTCAGATCGTTGGGGAAGTCGAGCGTCACGGCGATAGTGTCCGGAACTTCGCGGCCGTCTTTTTCTGAAAACACGCCGCCCGACATGTACGCGGCTTCCGGCAGTGGCAGATCGAGCGCTGTCATTATCCACGCGCTCTGGTGCACCATGTTTTCCGTGACGTTCCCGCCGGAGAATTCCCAAAACAGGCGCCAGTTCATAAACTTGTACCCATCAAACGGGCGCACGGCACGGTCGCTGAGAAATGCGCCCCAGCTTACGTTTTGTGCGCTGCAATCCGGCTGGACTGGGCGCACCCATTGGCCGACTCCGTGGGGAGTGTTGCGGCTCATCCAGGATTCGACCTGGGTAATCTTGCCCGCGATCCCCTGCTTGATCCATTTCCTGGTATCAGCCAGGGCGCCGGAGCTTTCATGCTGCAGTCCAACCTGCACAACGCGATCGGATTTTTTTGCTGCCGCGAGGCACTGCTCCGCCTCAGGAATCGACCAGGTCAAGGTCTTTTCGATGTACAGGTCCTTGCTCGCCGCCAGCGTGTCGAGAAAGTGCGGTGCGTGGAGATGGAGCGGGCTGGCGACGATC
>Ga0210407_10002312_pt1 | contig 16511 bp, 14 predicted proteins | sample IncBWC27MmetaG_FD_150860 | JGI IMG/M metagenome (GOLD analysis project Ga0210407, IMG submission 150860) | Forest soil microbial communities from Barre Woods Harvard Forest LTER site, Petersham, Massachusetts, United States - Inc-BW-C-27-M | ecosystem: Environmental > Terrestrial > Soil >...
TTTCTTTTTTCAGAACTGGGAGCGACGTGAATGCTAAACAGAATCGGAGCGCGAGTAAAGTAGCGCGCTCGCCAATGGCACTCTCGTGGATGGAACGATCGTGCCCTCGGGCTGAAAGCCGCAACAGTCGCAGCATTTCGTTCCGCTAGATGGCGAGCCTGACTTCTCCACGGAGAACTTCCACACAATTTCCACCGACACGCACATTGATCACCTGGTTATCCCGCCGATTATCTAACTTCGTGCTGCGAACAAAAATGCTGCTGGGACGGTGAACTTCGAGGCCTTGCTCGATCAACACCTGCTCGTCGCTGGCAGCAACGCCGTGCGCGACCATCCAGGCGGAGCAACATCCGGCGGCGGAACCGGTGGCGGGATCGTCTCCGTTATAAAAAATCATGCGGGCGTGGAGACGGGCTTTCGGATCGACCGTCTCGCGGCAAACAAAGTAAAAGAACTTTCCGCCGCTGCGGGCTAGATATTCGGCGGAACGGTCGAGATCGAGGCGAAGCTTCTGCAGCGTCTTCAGCGAACGCAGCGCCGCGATGGTGAAAGGAAACCCAGTCGAGACAGTTTGGATGGGCGCAGAGTCGTCGAAGTCAGCCGCGGTCAGGCCTGTGAGACGCGCAACGTCGTCCACGTTGTGGATCGCGCCAAACTCGGGGTCTTTCTGCGTCATTTCTCCAAAGGCCGGCAGTGGCGGTTGCTCGGTGAAGCGCACAGGCACGGTGCCAACATTCAGATTGAGCCGGACCTCAGCGGCACCGGCTTGTCCACGCAGCACGAAAGCGGTGCCCAGCGTGGGATGTCCAGCAAAAGGCAGTTCTTCCTGCACGGTGAAAATACGCACGCGAACTCCGCGAGTCTTTTCCGCGGCGGCGTCTCCAGGAAGAATGAAGGTAGTTTCGGAGAGATTCATTTCCCGCGCCAACGCCTGCATTTGTTCGGTGCTGAGACCGCGTCCGTCGAGAAAAACCGCCAGCGCGTTGCCAGTGAGGGCCCGGTCTGTAAATACATCGACCTGCACCATCGAGAGCTTTCGGACCGAAGCAGACATGCCATTAGATTTTATCGTGCGCCGTATTCTCGCGCACCAACGCACATTCACACGCCCGATGCGATACCATAATTCCTGCCAGAATCCGCCCCCCGTTGACGGGCTGGCGGCACGCTGGATATTCTATTCTCTACTAATTTTATAGGGTTTAAAAGACGCGCTGGCCATCGATCAATTAATCACAATAAGCGAGGAACAACAATGTCTTTACGCATCAATTCCGAAGCCCCAAACTTCACTGCCGAAACCACGCAAGGCACGATCAACTTTCACGAATGGATCGGCAACGGCTGGGCGATCCTGTTTTCGCACCCCAAGGATTTCACTCCGGTGTGTACGACCGAACTGGGCTACATGGCCGGTCTGCAGCCGGAGTTTGCCAGGCGCAACACGAAAATTATCGGGCTGAGCGTGGATCCCGTGACCAGTCACGGCAAGTGGGCCGCCGATATTGAAGAAACGCAGGGTCACAAGGTGACCTATCCGATGATCGGCGATCCGGAACTCAAAGTGGCGAAGCTCTATGACATGCTGCCCGCCGATTCGGGAACCAGCAGCGAAGGCCGTACGGCGGCCGACAACGCCACGGTGCGCACCGTGTTCGTAATTGGCCCGGATAAAAAGATCAAGCTGATGCTGATCTATCCTATGAGTAGCGGGCGCAATTTCGACGAAGTGCTGCGCGCGCTGGATTCGATCCAACTCAACGCGAAGCACAACGTTGCCACGCCGGTGAACTGGAAGCCGGGGCAGGACGTAATCATCCCCACATCGGTGTCAGAAGACCAGGCCAGGCAAAAATATCCCGGTGGCTGGAAGACTCTGAAGCCATATCTGCGAGTGGTAGCGCAGCCGAAGTAGTTCGTGGTCGATTGCAAACGAATTATGGAAGCGCATGCGGTCCGGTGATCGTCCCGGTCTTCAAAACCGGCGGGCGGCATCTTCGATGTTGCCGGTGTGTTCGACTCACACACGCTTCCGCCAAAACAAAGGACTTAACTAGCCTTGCGATCTGTTCGCAATCCGTTAAGAGCTAATCCCGCCACTTTCGAGCTTGCGACAGCCATTTCATCGGTCACCACATCGCCGTAGGTGTTCATCGTTGTACGAATGTCCGCGTGCCGCATGAGCTTTTGTTGCACGGCTATCGGAGTTCCCACAGCATCAAGCCATGAGCGGTACGTGTGCCTCATGCTGTGCGTACTGACGTGCGCGATTCCAGCAGCGGATGCTGCTTTCTGGTACGCATCGTTAACGCTGTCGGCTGACCATGGCAGACACCCTAGCTGCGTTGGGGAAGCAAAAATCCAATCCTCTTGTGCGGAGAACTGGGTCGTTTGCTTCCACAGCTTGAGTGTGTCGAGCATGGTTTGGCCAACGGTGATCGCCTCGTGCGAGGTTGCGGTTTTCAGGTCATCTATTCGTTGTCGAACGATGCCACGTTCTATACTGAGTTTCCCTTCGAGCCAATCCACATCGCCCCACTTGAGGGCTAGCGCTTCGCTGATTCGCAAACCGAAGCACACGCATACGAGGGCGATGGTGCGGAATGGTTCCCGAAGGTGAACGATGAACCGCTGGAACTCATCCACCGTCAGACTGCGCGGTTTACTAGTTCGTTTCGACGCGCCTTTGATGGTGACCAGTTCCATCGGGTTTCGCTGTGTCGGCACGTCACCCCGCCACATTGCGAAATCCCACAGGATGCGAAGCAAACCGCGAACGGCTGCTCTACTCCGTGGTGTCAAGTCGAGAGATTTGAGCCACAATTCCGCACAACGTGCCTGCACGTCTGTGATCTCGCACTCACCCCACTTCGGGATGACGTGATTCTTCAGCCACGCATCATACGACCTTCGCGTGCTGTAGCGTTGTGGCATCTTCTCTGCTCGGTACTGTTCAACCAGCGCGCACACTGTAATAACTCCCACGATACTCAAGTCCGGTTCCTTTAGTGAGTGTTGGAAAAATTGCGCTGCCCGCCATGCAGCTCCCTTCGTTGGGTACTCGTGAAGGTTGCCGATCAGCTTCGAGCGCCGCCTTTCGTTTTCCCACCAAAGGAAATTCCAAGTTTTCCTTCGTTTGTCAAAGACCACACTACCTGTTTTGTGCCGTGCTGCCCTTTTCATTGCTCCATCCTTTCGGCAGGGCGCACGGATGGCGTAGTGGATGTTAGCACGGGTGATTCCAGAAGTGCCGCGTCTAAGTCGGCTTGCCGGAAGCGCCACACGCGGCGTTTGGTGCCCGAGAGTGCAAAGGCTTTCACCTTGCCTCGCCGCGCCCATAACAACAATGTACGGGGCTTGACCTTCAGGTGGTTCGCTGCTTCCTCTACCGTCAGCCATCCTGATTGAATGAGTGTTTTCATTGAATGTCCACCAAACTGAAATTCAGAAACCGCCTCACACGCCTTTTCCGTATGGCAAAGGTTGATCCTGGGCGGGACCACTATTTTCATTGTTCGTAGGTCGGTTCTTAGTCTCATCCAGGGCAAGAAGCAGGAGAACGATTGCAACCACCGTGGCAACGATCAGAATTGCTCCTACAACGGTGATTCTCATTGTGCCTTCTCCCATGGGACAATCGCGTCGCAGTTCCTCTTCGGACAGCGAAAGCCTTTCAAGCCGCCGTCGAATGCGCTCGTTTTAATGAGCTTTGGTTCGGCCCAAAACTCATGGCCGCACTGTGGGCACGCGAGGCGATAGAGGCGCTCCATTTCTCGCAGTCGAGTAAGTAGGCTTTCGGTGTTGGTGTGTTGCAGAAGGCGGCGAAATTCCTCGATTCCCGCAGGCCCTCGCACGAAGACTTGCACTCCGCAGGGATCGCAAATCAGGTAAGGTTTGTTCTTCTTGGTAACCCTTACCTCCCGCGCCTGCGTACATACGAGACAAGGAAACATCGGCTTGCCGTTGACCGTTGCCATCGAATTACCACCTCCGGAATAACTTTCCCCATGCCGAAGAAAGCCTGTCCTGTCTCCCACTATAAGGGCATTTTCCGGGTCGATCTTGAATCAGCCTGACGAAAACAGTGCACATGGATTACCACGCTCCGTTGAATTCGGAAGCATTTACCGGAAATCTTCCGTAAAATTGAGGCTAGTTTTTCGAATAGTTTCCGCAAAAATGCAAAAGCACAAGAGAATCGAAAAAAAGTTCACAATTCCTCTTGACAGGTTTCCTAGGAAACGGGGTAGAGGACGCCCGCCAAGAGTGCGTCGGTCTGAGATTCGAGGTCGCGCCGACAACTTCCGATTCATTTTTGGGCAGGTATGGGACCGGCTATGGCCTAGACTCTTGCGAGCGACAACAGATCAAGGAGTCATTGATTCATTTTTAGAGTGTGCCACTCCTTACGCCCAGGAGTTTGTGCCAGCCTTGGCGAATCTCATTTTCCGCGTGTTACGCGACCCCAAGTTTCCAAAACGACGCGAAGCACAGATTAACTTCTTTGCTGATTCATTGGCTGCGCTTGGCTACGTCGCTCCCCGGAGTTCCCGTGATATTTGCCAGAAGGAACGAACGAAAGAAAAACGCGCCCACCACATTCTTCGCTATGAGTTTTATGTCGAGTGTTCCTGTGGTTTAAAAGGCCGATCTCGCGATCACGCTTGTCCGAAATGCGGGGCGGAGATTGAGTTTGGGCTTTTTTGATTCAAACCTGTTTTAGTTCGGTCAAGAGTCCGCCCTTGATTGACGCTACGTAACATATGTACGTAACGTTAGGAGTGAGGCATATGGGTCGGTTTTACGCGGAACCAGGGTACATTTCTATTGTGGAGAAGACGGGGACATTTCTAGTGGTGGTATGAATTACGCTCTTTTTTCTTGACACTGGCCTGTAACTCGCCTAGAGTCTTCGCCAATCCTTGCAGGAGAAATTTTAGTCTCAGGCTTTATCTGAGACGTTCTTGGCAGGATTCTTCCCTTCGCGGCGATGGAGCCGCTCTCATTCTGTCCAACGCATTTCTTCGCCCGGCTTGGGCCGGAGGTGGACAATCCCATGATTCGAACCAGAACCGTGCCCCTTGTCTTCATCATACTGTGTTTGGTCATCGCGACCTCACGTGACGCCGCTGCGGCCAGCAAGTATCAACTCAGACAGGACCCGCAGGCAGTTGTTGTCGCTCAAGCGGCTTTTGCGGCGATGGGCGGTGTTCAAGCCGTTGCGGGTTACCAGGACTCTCTCGCCTCCGGCACGATCACCATTTATTCCGGTGGCAGTCCGGTGTCATCCCCGATCATCCTGAAATCGAAGGGATTGCGAGAGACGCGGGCTGAGGTCCAGCTGGCAAAGGGGGCCAACGTCAGAATCATGAACCAGGGACAAGGCGCGATTTTGCGACCCGATGGCAGCGTCAAGACCCTCTATTCGAACAACACATTTTACGAGCACGTAAATCACGTGCCGCTTCTGTCGCTGTTGGCTGAATACGCCAGCGGAAATGTAAACCTCCTCTATAACGGCGTAGCCCAAATGCAGGGACAGTCGGACGACGTAATCGAGGTGGACTTCGTGCCCAATCGCGACCCAGTGAGCGGGCCGATTTTCGCGTCCATGAGCCGTACTCTGTTTTTTGTAAACCAGTCAACCAGACTGGTGGACAAGATTCAGTGCACTCCATTCTACGAAGGCAACGACAAGACCACGTTTACGGAAGAGACGTATTTCGGCGATTACCGCCCGGTGAACGGTCTGCTTGTGCCTTTCCGTCAGACAGTCTTTCTCGACGGCCAGTTGGATACGGATCTAACGTTCACATCGGTCAACCTCAATGTCGGGCTCGCTGATTCGGAATTCGCCCTTCCGCAGGCGAGGTGACACATGCCGCGACCATTTGGCTGCCTGAACTTCAGAAACGATGTCCTTCGGACATCAGTCGTTTTGGCATTCCTTTGCTGGACAGGTGTGGCCTTCGGGCAAGGCGTTCCCAATGATTACCAGATAGGGTTCCCACCGCACGCCGATTTTAGCGGCACGGATTTTGAGAATGTCCAGCTTAACAACGGCAATTTGCACATTGAAATACCTCTCTGGCGTACGACTGGACGGGGACCCTCTGTCGGCTTCAAGTATGTGTATGACAGTCTGGGGTGGGGATTTAGAGAGCAATGCAGTCGTATCGCCGGAACGTGCACTGATCACGTGACGGATCATCCGCCGTTCGGTGGCGGACACCTTATATTTGCCCTCGTCGGCCCTCAAAGCACTTACGGTTCTACGCATCAAACCTTTACATGCCCTGGGGGCTTGCAAGTCCTCATTTACACCTACGGCATGACTGCTCCCGATGGAACCTCACATCATTTCGTGCCCGATCCCGTCGAAGCCGGTTCTGAGACTGGCTACTGTTTACCACATCCGAACACTCTATACGCGGATGATGGAAGCGGATGGAGCTTGCAGTTGGACCCCAGTACTGGGCTTGGCACAAAGGCAGTAAGCAAAGATGGAACTGCCGTTATTTCTTCGAGCCTCACAATCGAGGATGCGAATGGTAACGAAGAGATTAACCCACCTTCCCCCGCTAACCCCGGCAGCGACACTCTGGGTCGACAGTTTAATACTGACGGCAGCTATTACGATTCCAGCGGCGTGCTCCGAACGGTGCCAGTGACTCACCAGAACGTTGCGATTCAAACCCATTTATGCGGGTTCAGTGGAGCGGATTATTGCTACGAATTGTCCACGAGTTGGAGCGCCCCCGAGATCATTACGTTGCCTAACGGGATGACCTACACATTTACGTACGACCAGGGGAGCCCGACGCATCCGTATTATGGCCAGCCTTTGTCAGTGACCTTGCCTACTGGCGGGCAGATCACCTGGGGTTGGAACGGCGAACAAGACACTGGCCCCCGGCTGGCCAGCCGCCAATTGTCGGGAGATCCCGCGCCTTGGCTTTACGGAAGTACCGTGACCGACCCCGCTGGCAACGATATGGCCTACACGTGTGGCTTGTACACGCCAGCCAATGCGCCTCCCGGAGCTTACCCTCTGTGTTACATCATCACCAAGAAGTTCTATCAGGGCTCGTCCACGTCAGGCACTCTCATCAAAACCGTTCAAACCGATTACCAGACGGGTAGTGTGCCTGCAGTTTTGCCGATTCACGAAACTACTACTTGGAATCAGCAGAACCTTGTCAGCAGGACGGAGACAGATTACGATTCGTGGTCTTTTGGTGGTTCGTACCTTGCTTCGGCAGGCAACCCGATTGAGAAACGGGAGTTCGATTATGGAACAGGGACTTGGGGCGCGCAAGTCCGCACCACCGACTATAGCTACCTTCACCTTTCGAACTCCTCCTACCTTGGCCTGAACATCTTGGACAAGATGACGAGCAAAAAAGTCTATGCGGGCTCATCCCAATCCGGAACGCTAACAGCGCAGACTCTGAATACCTATGACGGAGTGGCGATCCCAGCAGGCGGAAACACCAGCGCAAGTCCTGCTCCCAACCACGACTACACAAACTTCCCAGCTTCCTATAATCTTCGCGGGAACCTCACCCAGGCGAGTCGCGGGCTGAAATCCGGCAGCACCTGGACCTGGCTGAGCACCAACAATACGTACAACGACCTCGGAGAAATTCTCACTTCCACCGACCCCCTCAGCCACCAGACCTCCTATGACTACACGGACAACTGGGCGACCATTTCGAACCCGCAATGCGTCACGTCCGCCCACAGCTACGGATTCCCCACAACAATCACCGATCCCCTTGGCCACCGGCTTAAGCATCAGTATTTCTCATGCACCAGTTTTGTGGGCAGCGAGCAAGACGAGAACGACATCCAGGCAAGTCGACCGGGAACAACCTACACCTACGACTTCATGGGCAGGCTGGCAACCAAGTCCTTGCCCGACGGCGGCAGCGTTACTTACACTCCGAATGACACTTCGTTGCCCTACTCGGTAGCGGCGAGCACGCTGGTCGATCCAAACTCCAGCCTGTACATGGTGGGCACAACCGTATTCGATGGGCTTGGGCGAGTGCAGCAGGTTCAGACACATGATCCCGATTGCACAGCCGGCCTAGTGAAGGTGGACCACTCCTACAGTTACGGCGCGCAAGGGCGAACGACCCAGGTCAGCACCCCATACTGTAACTCGGTAGGTGGAAGCTACGGGCTGACGACAACGCGCAACTTCGAGGCGCTGGAGCGCCCGGTCAGCGTTCAGCAGACGGACGGTTCAACGGGCACTACAACCTACGCCGGTAACTGCCAAACAACCACCGACGAACGCGGGAAGAGCCGGAAATCTTGCTCTGATGCGCTGGGGCGGTTGACTCAGGTCTTCGAAGACCCGGCTGGATTAAATTACGAAACCGACTATGGCTACGATGTTCTGGACAACCTGACATCCGTCACGCAAAAAGGCGGGGCTACGTCCTCTCAGTGGAGAACTCGCGGTTTCACCTACGACTCACTTTCGCGACTCACCTGTGCAGCCAATCCCGAAATCACGTCCGGGCTAAGCACGGTGAATCCGGCTTCGTGTCCGGCTACCTACACAGGTACGTACACCTCCGGGACCGTCGGCTACAGCTACGATGCCGACAGCGAACTCCTGACGAAAACCGCCCCCGCGCCAAACCAGACCGGCACTGCCACAGTTACCGTGACTTACTCGTACAATCAGGATCATCAGGTGACCGGAACCACCTACTCCGATGGGACCACCCCGAGCGTTAAGTACGGTTACAACGGAACTGCCCTGACCGGGTGTACCACCAGTCCACCCACGCTGACGGACAGCAATCCTGTGCATAGCCGTACTTCGATGTGTGACGGCTCGGGAGCCACTTCCTGGGCACACGATGCGATGGCGAGGGTGCTGACGGAAAAGCGCACGATTGTTGGAGCGTCCGCGCTCACGAACAGTATCGGATACTCCTATTACAAAGACGGTGAGCTGAACGTTGTGACCTACCCCAACAGCAATCGCCAGGTGACTTACACGGTCAACGGTTCAGGGGGTTACACTGCAGGCCGACCGCTCAAAGCGGTGGACACAACCAACAACATCAACTTCGCGACGGCGGCAGCGTATGCTCCTCACGGGGCTCTGGCATCGGTAACGATTGGCGCGTCGGTGAATGCAGCGGAAACGTACAATTCGCGCTTACAGCCGCTCCAAATGTACTACACGGTTGGGTCGATCTCTTCCAACACGCTCACCCAGTTGCAGCAGGCTACGTGTCCCACAACGACGGCAACCATCATGAGCCGAAGCTACGACTTTGGACAGGCTGGTTCAAATAACAACGGGACGGTGCAGTCCATTACCAACTGCCGGGACACAAACCGGACCCAGAATTTTGTGTACGATTCGCTGAACCGGATTCAGCAGGCCTACACGAGCGGCTCAAACTGGGGGGAGACATTCACGATTGATGCGTGGGGAAATCTGACCAACAAAGGGCCGGTTACGGGCAAAACGAATACCGAAAACCTGAATGTCGCTCCCGCCACCACCAAGAATCAAATCAATGGATTTTGCAACGATTCCGCTGGGAATCTCGTGCTGAATTCGGGCTGCCCAACCGGGACGTTCACGCCAACCTACAGCTACGATGCGGAGAACCGTCTGATCGCGACCGGGGGTGTAACCTATACCTACGACGGCGACGGAAAGCGGGTCAAGAAATCAAACGGTACGCTGTACTGGACCGGAACGGGATCGGATTCCCTGCTGGAAACTGATCTGTCCGGAGCCCCGACGGCGGAATACGTGTTTTTCAACGGGAGACGGATCGCCCGGATCGACCGGCCCGCGAATACGGTGGAATATTACTATGCCGATCACCTGGGCTCGACCGACGTTGTGACCAATGCCGCGGGCACAATCGTGAAGGAGTCGGATTACTACCCGTATGGCGGGGAGATCCCGATCATTACGGGCGATTCGAATCGGTACAAGTTCAATGGCAAGGAACGCGACAGCGAGTCGAATCTCGACAACTTTGGGGCGCGGTACAATGCTTCCAGTCTGGGGCGGTTCATGACGCCAGACTGGGCGGCGAGGCCGACGGCGGTACCGTATGCCGTGTTCGGCGATCCGCAGTCGTTGAACTTGTACGGCTATGTGCGCAACGACCCGGTGAGCCGTGCGGATGCTGACGGACACGACCCGAAAGACGGGGCGACCGATTCAACAGACTCAGCCAAGGACCCCGGCAATGCGGACAAATCCGGGAAGACGGGCACGGAACAGGCTAAGGCGCAAGAAAAGGAAAACACGCCGCAAAATAAGAAGGCCCTGACACCCGCGCAGATTAAGAAGGCTTTCTATAAGCAGCACGGAAAGGACGCCAATGCCGCCATCCAAAAAGTGTTCGGCAAAGATGCGTCCAAAGTGCCGAAGCAGACACTAGCGAACTCGCCACACCTTGACACGAGCAAGAGTCTTCAAGATCTCCACAAGATGGGGAAAGGCGAGGATGCCGAGTCCCGTAATCGGGCCGACACCACCACATACCAGGCGCAGAATGGCACGATCTTCATCCCCACGGAAGCTGTTGGAAGCGGCAATATGAATAGGATTTTTGGGGACTACGCCCACGAACTCGCAAATCTGCTGGACTTTCAGATCAATGGATACAACGGGCCGATTGGGCCTGAGCAGAATTACGTCACGCCGGACATCAAGACGAAGTACCCAAACGACGCAGATACCGGTATGACGGTTGAGGTCACGATGTTCGGCGCGCCGCAATTCTGATTGGTGCTCGCGAGGCCAAGAAGTTCGTCACGAAGCTGCGGTTGTGGCGAATTCGTAGCGCCGGGGGATACCGCAAGCTGCTAGGAGGGATGATGCGGACGAGACGTAACGCATTAGTATTCGTCGTAATTCTGACTCTTCCGATTTTCGCTGCTGCCCAATCTGAATTTTCGGGCAAGTGGCAAACAATAACCAGTCCGGTAACGGGGAAGCACTCAATCACGGTGAACATTGTTGTGAACGAAGGAAAGTTCATTGGGACGGTCATACTTGTTAGCCCTGACCGCAGCGAGATTGAGTCGCCCATACTTAATCCGCAACTGACGGGCAAGACGTTAAAGTTTCAGACCGTTGTGAAGAAAGACACTTTTGAGTGGTGCCTCACACTGGACAAGGAGAACAGCGGAGCGCTCCACGGCAGTGTTGGAGAGATGGTGATCGACGAACGCGTTATTAAGCAACGTGAGTAGGCGCGGAATACGATAAACACCAAGCCACCGACCCCGGCCGGGTGCCCCACCTTTCGCGCCTTTCGAAAGGTGGGATTCCACGGCTACATCCCTCTTGGAATTTTCCCCGAACTTCAAGCAACCGGCACCTTTACGCCAACCTACAGCTACGATGCGGAGAACCGGCTGATCGCGGCAGGGGGCGTAACCTATACCTATGACGGCGACGGACGGCGCGTCAAGAAATCCAACGGAACACTGTACTGGACCGGAACCGGCTCGGATGCGATGCTGGAAACCGATCTGTCAGGGAATCCGACGGCCGAGTACGTGTTTTTCAACGGCAGACGGATCGCCCGGATCGACCGGCCCGCGAATACGGTGGAATATTACTATGCCGATCACCTGGGCTCGACCGACGTTGTGACCAATGCCGCGCGGGCACGATTGTGAAGGAGTCGGATTACTACCCTCATGGCGGGGAGATTCCGATCATCACGGGCGATTCGAATCGTTACAAGTTCAATGGCAAGGAACGCGACACCGAAAGCGGTCTCGACAACTTTGGTGCGCGTTACAATGCTTCCAGTCTGGGGCGGTTCATGACGCCGGACTGGGCGGCGAGGCCGACGGCGGTACCGTATGCCGTATTCGGCGATCCGCAGTCGTTGAACTTGTATGGCTACGTGCGCAACGATCCGGTGAGCCGCGCGGATGCGGACGGACACGACCCGAAAGACGGGGCGACCGATTCCACAGACTCAGCCAAGGACCCTGGCAACGCGGACAAATCCGGGAAAGGGGGCACGGAACAGGCTAAGGCGGAAGCAAAGGAAAGCACGGCGCAAAATCAGAGCCAAACCAAACAGCTAACGGCTGATGATGTGTCAAAAGGGATAAAGGCGTTCGACTCAGATAAGGGCGATAAGAATCCCGGGCGGGTGGTGAAGGCTCTCGACACGATGGGAAAAGACTTTACCGTCAGCGGCGACACATTGAAACAAGGTGTCAAAGATAGCGGTGTAGCACTCCCCAAGGCTGCCGACAAAGTCCTGGCAAACGTTGACTCCATTACCAGAACCGGAGACAAGGTCGTAATTACAAACAAGGGCTCAATGACGATTGACCTTCTCGGTCAAGTGGGGAAAACCGTCAGTTTCACAATAAATGAGTCGGCAAAGGGAAAAAGTGGATATCAGGGGCCTGAGTTACAAAACCTCAAGGGAGTCGGGATAGGATTGGGTCCGTTCGCGACCCATCCTGATCATTGGGGTCCGGAGTAGGGGAGCGCTGCACGCTGCGCGTTTGGGGAGAACGGATGTACCGATTGATCGTTGCTATTTCGTTGGGCCTAGCGTTGATTCAAGCACCGAAACTCGCGGGCGATCAGAAGGTTTCCCCGCCAGCCAGTGCGCAGGAGGTTACGGGAGCCGTTCACAAGTACGACGAAGTGTTGCCCAAATGCTCCCCGGATGGACGATGGTTGGCTTTCGAGTTCCATGAGGCCAGCGATCCGAGTTACCCGCACGTTGGGATCATGGATTTAGCCCAAGACTCTCATTCATGGCATCCGCTGCTGGAAGTGAAACCGGGACGACATCTGTATGCCGGGGATTTTAGCTGGTCACCGGATAGTCGATGGCTCGCCCTGATCACAGATTATCCTAAGGGCAGAAAGAGTTTTTGGTCGGACTCGGATATCCAGGTCGTCAAGGTCAACATAAAAACTCACGAAGTGGTCAGGCTCACCAACTTTCCCGATAACGCTTCCTTCGGGCCTACGACGGCCTGGCTGCGATCCGGCATGATCATTTTTGCTGGAGAGGACCAAAACATATACGGCGTTTCCGAGAAGGGCGGGAACGTGCGAAAGATCATTAACGTGCCCAAGGATAAGTGCGGCGGCATCACAAACACTCTGGCCGTTTCGCCGGACGAACAACAGATCGCTTTCGCGATGGACTGGGAGGGTGACAGCCAAATCGAGGAATGCAATGCTCTGTGGATCGGCGACTTTTCGACAGGCAATCTGCGACGGGTTCCAACAACCGGTTTGCACCCGCTCAGCCCCTTCTGGCTTGATGAGAATACGATCTTTTTTTCGGGCATAAACATCGACGGAGGAAAGTGGCTGCCGGTGGGGATTTACAGCATCTCGCCGAGTGCAGCGAAGGTGACGCGCGTCCTCGATGGGCTTTACTTGACGCCGTTTGTTTGCGATTCCGGCAAGATGCTGTACTTTTCCTGGGGGCCGAAGCTGGAGGCCAAGACGCCCAGCGGCGATGCTTGGCCGACGTTCAACGACTTCTCTGGTTTCCGCATATGGAAAGTACCGTTGGGCGACGTGCTACAGCAGACTGACGACGGGGAACGCCCAGGAATCGGTAAGCCAAAGTACTAAATCTACGACTTGAAGGAGGTACAGCTACGACGGGGGCGGGCCGTGAGTTGGCGCAGAGTCAGAGCCGGACTCAAACCCAAAGCACAACGTCGAGCACGTCGGTCAGAGTTACGGTTAATAGCCGACCCGCAGACATCACTGGAGGTCAGCTTCTTCACGCTGACCGATGGGGATCGCGATGTCATCGACACACAATAGCATTTATTGATTTGAGCACTCTGCCATTGACCAACTCACCGCCTTATTTAGGCGGAAGAATCTGCGATCTGTTTTGCAATCCGTTTGCTGGTTTACCACTGCTTATCACGTACTTTCATGCCATCCGTGGCCCTACATGTTGTTGAATTTACGTTCTCAGGCGGATTCGACTCACACACGCTTCCGCCAAAACAAAGGACTCAACTAGGTGACATTCGCCTCACTTTACGACTTGTATCAGTGAGGCGGCGCTGCCGACGATATTCGCGGTGCCCGCATAGGCAGCGGTAATGGTATTGTTGCCGGCCGGTAGAGTGCTGGTCGTAATCGCCGCTTTCCCTCCACTTACTGCGACCGTGCCAAGGGTGGAGTTTCCCGCGCTGAAGGTGACGGTGCCCGTCACCTTCGTAGTTGGACTGGTCACCTTCGCAGTGAACGTAACCGCCTGACCTTGCGACGAGGGATTCAGTGATGACTTTACTGTCGTGGTCGTGGATGCCCGCTTGACTGTCTGGCTCAGGGGTACAGAGGTGCTTTTGCCCGATTGAGTATCGCCGCCGTAGGTCGCGGTGATCGACAAAGTGCCCGCCGGCAGATGGGTCGTCTCTAAGGTCGCCACACCGGCGCTTAGTAGCGCGGAACCGATTGGCGCATTGCCGTTCCTGAACGTCGCTTGGCCGGTTGGAGTTGCCGAACCGATTGAGGCCACGGTTGCCGTCAGGATGACGGACTGACCGTAGATCGAAGGGTTCAGGCTTGAGGTGATGGTGGTAGCCGTCTCGAATCTCCCGATATTCAACAGAACGCCCGCGTTTCCGTTGGGACAAAGCCCTGTATGCGCGCAAGTGCTTGCCGTCACCACGTCGGGCCTGCCATCGCCGTCCAGGTCTGCCCCTGCGAGCGCTTTGCTTTGGAAACCGCCTGCATAGATGGATCGCGGCGCGCCGAAGGTGCCGTCTCCATTGCCCAACAATACCCCGACAACGCCACCCGCCCCGCAATTACTACCGTAGAGCGCGCTGCGACATGAGTTGATGGTCAGCAAGTCGGGCCTACTATCCCCATTCACGTCTGCGACTGTTACTCCGAGAGTGCTGAAACCGCCCGAACCATAGATCTGCGGTGACCGGAAGGTACCGTCACCATTGGCCAGAAACACCGAAATGACACCGCCACCAAAGTCAGTCGGGCTGACGTCTGTATTCGCGACGAGAACGTCGGGCTTGCCGTCGCCGTTAACATCCGCAACCCAGATTGAGCTCGCGACGTAGCCCCCGGTTGCATAGGTTTGCGCCGTCTGGAAGGTACCGTCGCCATTGCCAAAGAGCACACTCAATTCACCCGTACAATCATTGGGATTGATACAGGCGTTCGCAATGAGGAGATCAGGTTTGCCATCACCGTTGATGTCCTGCACAGCTATTGATACCGGATCTACAGCGCCCGGATCCAAAGTGCGCGCGGCCTGAAAAGTGCCATCGCCACTGCCCAATAACAAGCTGACGACCGATTTGGCGCAGTTACCCAGCGCGCAGGAGTTCCCCACGAACACGTCGGATTTGCCATCTCCGTTCACATCGGCTACCGCAATTGCAAAAGGCTGAATGCCGCCGGAACCATAGCTCTGCGCGGGTTGGAATGTACCGTCGCCGTTTCCCAAGAGGACACCGACAACGCCGCTCCCACAGTGATTGACGCCCACGCAGGCGTTCACCACAAGGATGTCAGGCTTGCCATCGCCGTTTACGTCCGCCACCGCTACCGAAAAAGCGGTGCCTCCGCCGGAATAGTACGCCTGAGGCGACTGGAAGGTGCCATCGCCGTTCGCCAATAAAACGGCAACCGCCCCCCTGTCTCCCTCGTTGTAGTTACAGGGGTCGCCAATGAAACACTGGCTCGCCATGATGATGTCGGGCTTGCCATCGCCATTCACATCTGCCACTGCGACTGAAAATGTATTCAGGCCGCCCGAGCTATAGGACTGGGCAGTTTGGAAAAGCGACGTGGCGCTCAAGGCTGCGTGCTGAACCAAAAGCATAAAGCCGATACTACAGAGGCGGACGACGACTTTGAGGCTGAGCATAAGACCTCCGCTCGGAGCATACTATGCTTGCACCAGCTTCCGGATCCCCGGAAACGTCCAGAATGACGCAATTTTCATTGAAGCGATAGCGAACTGTAAAGCAAAAACTCGCCGTTTGCGAGATGCCGCCCGGCACACTCCGTTGCAGAAATCCTGCCGAACTGGGGCATTCCCCGCGAAAACCGCGATTCGGTCCGAACCTGATGAAAAGTGCCACTCATCTACCGGACGAGTACATCCAGTGGCAAGAACAGGAGGAACCGCTTAAAATGTCGAGTCCCTCTTCCCGCCGCAAACTGGCACGGCATCCTTGAGTACGAGGTGCACGATGATGACGAACGCAAGCCCAACGCAAAATGTGGCCAACCAAATGCCCGCGGCAAATGGGCTCGCAATAGTTCGTATCACGATCGGCGCAATGTTTGTGTGGGTCTTCTTCGAAAACCTGGGAAAGGGTCTCTACACTCCAGCGGGCTACGCAGGCCTGATCAACTATTACATAAAGGCTAGTCACTCGCCCGCCGCGTGGAAGGCAGTTATGGGTCTGGCGGCGAGTCACGCGGCAATGGCGGCCCCTATGCAGGCGGTGACCGA
>Ga0210407_10002313_pt1 | contig 16502 bp, 8 predicted proteins | sample IncBWC27MmetaG_FD_150860 | JGI IMG/M metagenome (GOLD analysis project Ga0210407, IMG submission 150860) | Forest soil microbial communities from Barre Woods Harvard Forest LTER site, Petersham, Massachusetts, United States - Inc-BW-C-27-M | ecosystem: Environmental > Terrestrial > Soil >...
CTTGGTTCCCCCCCACCGGCCGGACCTGGGATTGTTGGGGTCAGAAGGTAAAGCGGTGCATGGCTGGCATCCGATGCTCAGATATCCTTCGTCGTATTGCGGCAGATGAGGGATTCCGTTGGCATCCGCGTACCGCCATACCTGCTCCCAGTTCCAGTCGGCGAGCAAGCTAACTTTCCACAAGCTCCTCCCGGTAGGCAGGCGATGGAGTTCGACCTTCTTCAAATTTCTACGCGTCGGTGACTGTTCTCGCCGCAATCCCGTGAACCACAAGTCAAACGGTTCAAGCGCGCGCATTAACGGTTCGACTTTTCGCAATTGGCAGCACCGCGAGGGCTCGCTTCGGTACAAAATACCCAGCTCTGATTCCTGCTCCGCGACCGTTTGCGCGGGAAGCGCGTTGACCAGATTGAGCGACCACTGCTTGGTCATGCTATCGCGATATTCGTACGTCTGCGGAAAGTGATATCCCGTATCAAGGAACAGCACTACAAAGTCTGGTGTTCGATTCCTAAGGAGATGGGTCACGACCATGTCTTCCGCCTGGAAGCTGCTGGTTAGGCAAACGCGGGCTGTTGGATTCGCCCCGAGCACAGTTTCGAGCGCTTGCTCCGGCGCTAGATTTTCCAATTCTTCAGAAATGCGATGTACGTCCATTTAGCTGACCTCTTCCTGCTGGTCTTGCGGTCTTCGAAACCGCAAGGCGTCCGCCAGTGCCAACGCGCGCCGCAAGACTTCTTCCTCGTTGGCGTTTTCGTTTTTTCGGGAGAGATCGAACAACCTCGGTTTTACTTCAGTGCCCAGCCGTACTTTCGTCCCGGCATCGAGGGGATCTCCGGAGTAAATCGAAATGGCCCCCATCCGTTGCGTTAGGCGGACTATTTCAAGAAGCGCATAGGGAGATGCTTCTTCAGGCTCGAGATGCAGCACCTCGAAGCCCTGCTCGAAGAGGGCGCGCTCCAGCCGCGATGCAAGAGCAGGCTCATTCTCCAACAAGAAGGTGGCTGGATAGTGCGCGTGGCGTTCGGAGCGTTCCTCCGCACTGACGCGATTCCCAGCGACCTCCGGCGACCGGAGTTCCAGTTCCTCTTGGCCTTGACTGGCCGACAGATCTTCCTGGATCATCCCTGCGCCAACAGTGGCGTTGGAGATCGGGTCGATCAGGATGAAACTGCCCGTTACCCGATTGCTCGCATACGGATCAAAGAACAGCGGAACGTGAGCTTCGAATTCGACCGAGGCTATATCGTTCATGTTCAGCTGCGTTGCCAGTTCCTGTTCGAGCGTGTTGATATTCACGCGATGATGAATCCCTAGCGTGCGAATTTTTGTTTGACGGGCAGTATGCTTTACGAGATAGGTCCGGCCTACCTCCAGCGGAGTCTCGTCGAGCCAAACCACCATGGCGCGGAATCTTCTGGACACTCGCGGGCCATTCTCAGGGGACACCAGCATGTCTCCGCGGCTCAGATCGATCTCATCTTCCAGCTGCACGGTCGCCGACATCGGAGCAAACGCTTCGGGCAGATCGCCGTCGTAGGTCACGATCGACCGCACCCGTGTTCTTCGCCCAGACGGAAGCGCCAGAACACGGTCGCCGGGACGAAGCACTCCGCTCGCAATGCGGCCGGCAAATCCCCGAAACTTCGCGTCGGGGCGAATCACCATTTGCACCGGGAACCGCAAACTTTCTAGGGAATCGCCTGCGCTCGGAGGAATCGTCTCCAAGTGTTCGAGTAGCGTCGGACCTTGATACCAAAACGTCCGCTGGCTTCTCTCGACGATGTTATCTCCCTCGAGCGCGCTGATAGGCACGCACCGCGTACGGGCAATTCCGAGTTGTCCTGCCAAATCCAGAAAATCCTGCTCGAGCTGCAAGAACACATCTTCCTGGTAATTGACGAGATCCATCTTGTTGACCGCAGCCAGAACATCGCGTATGCCCAGCAGAGAAGCGATGAACGCATGGCGCCTTGTCTGTGGAAGGATCCCCTTCGTGGCATCTACAAGAATCACGGCAAGGTCCGCCGTGGACGCGCCCGTGACCATGTTGCGCGTGTACTGTTCGTGCCCCGGAGTGTCCGCGATGATGAATTTTCGCCGGGCGGTCGCGAAATAACGGTAGGCGACATCGATGGTGATGCCTTGTTCGCGTTCCGCGCGCAGGCCGTCCGTCAGCAAAGAAAAGTCGATTGGTCCTGTCGAGCGGTTTATGCGGCTCTCTCTCACCGAGACCAGCTGGTCTTCGTAGACGCCTTTCGAGTCATGGAGCAGGCGCCCGATTAACGTTGATTTGCCGTCATCGACGCTTCCTGCGGTCGTAAATCGAAGAAGCTCCATCCCGAGACTCTGCTCGGGGAACTCTAGGAGACTTCCGTGCGGTCTCGCTGGCGTCGTGGAGATCATTAAAAGTACCCTTCCCGCTTTTTGAGCTCCATCGACCCTTCTTCATCGTGATCGATCGCGCGGTTTTCGCGCTCCGAACGCCGGAACGAAATCATTTCCTCAACAATCCTAGCAACAGAGTCCGCTTGTGAACGGATTGCTCCGGTGCAAGGAACGCATCCGAGCGAACGCATCCGGCACTTCAGCATGAGCGTCTTTTCGCCAGGCAAAAGCTCTTTTACGTCGTGGATCAGGACGATTGAGCCATTTCGGAGCACCACTTCGCGTTCCTTCGCGAAATAGAGAGGAACGATGGGAATATTTTCCGCTTGGATATACAGCCAAATGTCCAGCTCGGTCCAATTCGAGAGCGGAAAAACGCGAATGCTCTCCCCTTTGTCAATCCTGGAATTGAAAATATTCCAGAGCTCTGGCCGCTGGTTCTTCGGATCCCATTGCCCCAACGGATCCCTGAAAGAGTAGATTCTTTCCTTGGCCCGAGATTTCTCTTCATCCCGCCGCGCGCCGCCGAATGCAGCGTCGAAGCCCCCTTCCGCAAGCGCATCGAGAAGCGATTTTGTCTTCAGAAGTCCACAGCACTTCTGCGTTCCCAGCGAGAAAGGATTGGCCCCCGCGTCCAGGGCCTCCTGATTCTTGTGGACGATAAGTTCCACGCCGATCTGCCGCGTGTACGCGTCACGAAACTCGATCATTTCCCTAAACTTGTAGCTCGTGTCGATATGCAGAAGAGGGAACGGAATCTTGCCCGGGAAAAACGCCTTCTCGGCCAATCGCAGCATTACCGAAGAGTCCTTACCAATCGAATACAGCATCACCGGGCGCGCGAATTCAGCCGCGGCTTCGCGCAGGATATAGATGCTCTCCGCCTCCAGCGCTCTCAGATGATTCAGTCGCGACTTGACCAACGTCGCGGCCCCGAGGCCGGGGGCTTCTGCCGCTGCCGATTGCGAAAACGTGATTTCTGAAAGGTGCGCCATACATCTCCGTTCAAAAAACAAAAAACCCACCTGCCGGTGTTTTCGGCGGTGGGTTGGCTACAATCTTGTATTAGGAGGCTTCTTACAAAGCTGGATTTTCACCCATACAAGACACAGCGGCCCCTGCCGTCATTTGCGGACGACAACAGGCAGCGGTGGTTGGAATCGAAAAGCTCATGAACCCCAATAATACCCAATACCTTTGGACGCGACAAATCATCTTTTCGCTTTCTTGCTACTAAAATTTTCGATGCTTGAGACGCCAATTTGGTTACGCAGCAGCCGGCGCAGGAGTGTGTTCCGGACTCGTCGCCGCTCTAGGTGGCCCACCCACGAACCGGCTAAAGTGGATCCCTTTTAGACTGGCGCTAACGGTCGGAAGTCATCGCGTGAAGGAGTCCTCATTGTGCGCTGGCGAATGAACTGATTCCATGGTCGAGAATCACTGCCCTTGTGCTGGACTGGGGCGTTGCAGCTTCGGCAGTTCAAACCGATGGCCGAGACTTCGGAGTTGCCGGATCATTTTGGCCGTGCGCCTTTGCTTGGATTATTTGGTGACGGCCGGCCCTCGTTCACCGAGTAGCCAGCTCCCATTGCTGGGAGCCGGCCCTCTCAGAACCGGACGTGACAGTTTCCCGTCATCCGGCTCAGGCCCTTTGAACGCCTCTTTCAGGGAGACGCGGTAGTGTCACGGGAATACGCTGGCGGTGAACCCTGTCGTGGCACTCTGGATGAAGCAAGACGCGGTTGTCTGCACTCGTGGAACCACCCATCACGCGGGGGGCGCAATAATGAAGACGCCATCCCGTGATCCGGGTGATCTTTGTGTTGCATACGTGGCAGAGCCCACGTTGGAAATACCAGAGAAAGCGAAGCGTTCGAGTACCCCGGAACGTTTCTGCCATATAATCCCCTTCGCGTTTCTCGAAGTAGGTTTCATAGGCAGGATCGTATGGGTTGGCTTCGCCTTTGACCTTAACGTGTCGTTGAATGGGCGTGCGACTAGCGAGGAGCAATCGCACTTTGCGCGGTATGCCTTCGCCGTCGCATGATTCCCCGAAGAACCTCCAGTTATTGAGTCCCTGCCGCTCAAAATATTTCTCCTTGAGCCAGCCGGGAGATTTTGTCTGGTGCCTTCGTCGGGCCCATTGCCACAGACTTGTGAAGATAGCGTTGTCAACGCGGTGAAAGACGCGTTTACTCACCACGTGCCGGTGATAGTTGGCCCATCCCCGTATTTTGGGGTTTAGCCAATCGATCAGCTCGGCAGCCGACATGCCCAAGGCGGCTTTGATCGTCTTCCGGATGCCGTCCAGGAAGACTTTGACGTTCTTCTTGGAAGGCTTGATGAGCAGTTTCCCATTGGGATACTTGCGCACGTTTTGTCCGAGGAAATCAAGGCCTTGCTCCACGTGTGTGACGACCGTCTTCGCGGGAGAAAGTTCCAGCCCTCGTTTTTGCAAGAACTGCTCGACAAGGGGCTTAACTTCTCCTTCCAGTAGTTCTTTCGTTCTACCGGTGATGATGAAATCATCCGCATAGCGGATGAAATTCACACAGGGGAATTTACCTCCGAGGGAGAGGAAACGACTTCTTGTCGGGAACTTTTCCTTCAAGAGCCGCTCCAGTCCATCCAACGCACAATTCGCGAGCGCTGGTGAAATAATTCCACCTTGTGGAGTCCCATCCGTGGTTTCGTGGAGGACATGCTTATCCAAATACCCGGCCTTCAGCCACTTTCGGAGAATAGCTTGGTCCATAGGGACGTGAGCCAGAAGCCAATCGTGTGAAATTCGGTCGAAACAGGACTTGATATCGCCTTCTAGAATCCACTGCGGGTTGGGTTTGGAAAGTGTTTTGAAACACTGTTCCATTGCATCGGCGCAGGACCTCTGCTGGCGAAACCCATACGAGTTGTTGTCAGCAGTGGTTTCCACGATGGGGTCGAGTGCAAGCAGATACAGTGCCTGCTGGGCTCGATCTTTCATGGTGGGGATGCCGAGCGGGCGCATCGTTTTGCCGTCCGATTTCGGGATGTAAACACGTCGAAGGGGCTGAGGTTGATAGCCCCGACACTTGAGTTCATGTACTGCCTGTATCTTCTTCTCTGGGGTGTCCCATATTTCTCGGTCCACTCCAGGGGTTTTCTTGCCTTTGTTTTCCGTCACCCGCCGAACGGCATGAGCTTTGCCGCTGTGCGAGTGGGTCAGCAGGCGTTGCAAGGCTCGCACCTTGCCCCATCTGCCTTCCTTCACCGCCTGCACGATACGCACTTGGAGTCGGCGAACGTTGCGGTGGATGGCTTGCCAGTCAATGGCATACCATTCTGCCGCTTCGCTTGAGACCGCACCAACAGCTTGCGCCGTTGTCATCTGCTTTGCCTCTTATGCCGATTTGCCTAGTTCTCTCGTGTGAAGCACCTCAGGGAAGTCTGCTCGCTTTCGCGCCCGGTGATGTTGTCGGCTTGACCGACTCAACCAGTATCTGCTCCATTACAGAGCAGCTTTCGCTTTCTCCCTGACCTGCTGTCCGCACCGCCGAAGGTTCATCTTACGATGTGCCTTTCCTCCCGTTAGGGGGGAGCGGTATGGATTTACCCTGTTCCGTTGGAATGACACGGCGGGTTAGGCCCGCTCTGTACGCCGGCAGTGTGGTTTACCCATGACGGCGGATACGAAAACCGCCGTACTCACTGCATGAAGAGCCCCGCAGCATATTAGGCTCTCTAGTCCTGACGACGCTTACGAGCGTTTGTGTATTCTGGCCATACCACCAAGCCTAGGTCCTCTCCGCCTTATGCTGGCAGATACACCGTCTCCTCGCGGTTCTGGTGCCACTCTTGCGAGTGTGGGTACATTGTCCGAGGGCTTCGAACGGTCTGTTGCCTCGCCGCTCCAACCTCGTAGGCTACGTTCAATGGGATGAACAGTTTGATCGATACTCCTTGTCAGACAATCAATCCAACAGCTTTACAGGTCGCAGTTCGTAACGGACTCCCTGGTGCAGGATTAACCAGATCTGCCGAGACTGTCGATGGACACTTGCCCCGATGGTTTGTTGGTGCCCGAAACGCGGTACTGCGCGGCGATACACCATCGCGAGGACAGGAGCTTACTCGATCCGTTTCGCGTGCTGGTCCACGCCGCCCTGATGCAGAATCAGTTCCGTTGCCCGGCCGTTGCCGTCGGTTACAAAAGTAATCTGAGCATCAATGACCTTGAGAAAATAATCGCGATCGCTCTCCGGAAATATCTGAAACTTCGGTTGCCCAGTTGCCTGCGCAAACAAATGATCGTCCTCCCGCGTAATGGTCAGGATGAAATTCGGAGCCAGTTGGTAGCTTCCGACGTAGCCGATGAATACCTTCGGGTCGACGGCGATTTCCTTGTGCTCCTTTGGTGGCGGTGGCTCACCCTCGATCCGCTTCGCATGCTGGTCCTGGCCGCCTTGATGCAGAATCAGTTCCGACGCCTTGTCGTTGCCGTCGGTCACAAACGTGATCTGCGCATCGACAACCTTTAGAAAATAATCGCGATCACTCTCTGGAAATATCTGAAACTTCGGCTGCCCGGTTGCCTGCGCAAACAAATGATCGTCCTCCCGCGTAATGGTAAGAACGAAATCCGGAGCCAATTGGTACCTCCCGATATAGCCATTGAACAACTTCGGACTTACGGTGATCTCCTTGTGCTCCGAGGGCATCACGACCTTTTCGCCATGGACCACGGCCGCCAACTTTGAAGCAATCTCCTGCGGCGCCAAACCATTCAGATTGCCGAGTACGATGACCGCCAGTTTTTCTTCAGGATAGTAGGCCAGCATGGTATTGAAGCCTTCTATCCCACCTCCGTGATCGATTAACTTCCGTCCATTCACCGTGTGCACCTGCAGGCCGAATGCGTAATCGTTCTTGAATGGTGTCGTCATCTTTTGCAGCGAGCTCGGCGAAAGCACTTTCCCCCCGAAGAAGCCCTGCTCCCATCGCAGCAGGTCCTCCGTCGTGGAATACAGCGCGCCGGCGGACAAAGGAACGGTCATGTTGATGAAGCCCGCATTGATGGGTCCGTTCGGACCGGGGGCGTATCCGGCGGAGCGGTGCAGGATAATTGCCGAATTTGAATCGTATCCCGAATCCTTCATGCCAAGCGGCGTGAAGATGTTCTCCTGGACAAACTTTTCATAACTCTCGCCGCTGATCTTTTCGATCAGATAGCCCAACAGAACGTACCCGGAATTGCTGTAGCTCATCTTGTCTCCGGGCTGGAAATCGAGAGGTTTGTCGCGAAATCGGGCCACGAGTTGTTCGGGTGTCGTAGAGAACGGTTCCTGAGACGCATAATCTGGAAAGCCCGTGAAGCTTGGGATTCCGGAAGTGTGCGTCAGTAGGTTGAAAAGAGTAATCTTGTCCCATGCGGCAGGCGCGTCGGGCATGTATTTCTTCACTGGGTCATCTACCTTTAGTTTCCCGCGCTCCTCCAGGAGCAGGATCGAGGCAGCAGTGAATTGCTTGGTGATCGATCCCAATCGAAACTTCGCAGAAGGTGAGTTGGGAATGTCCCACTCGAGGTTGGCGAAGCCGTAGCCCTTGTTGAGCAACACGTTGTTCCCGCGAACCACCAGGACACAGCCCATGAATTTCTTCTCGGACACGTAAGACCGAACTACCTCCTCCATGCGGGTGAGATCGGGAGACGTTAGGGAGGCTGCGCTGACTTGGTTAAGGTCAGCCACTGTTGGTCGAGGTGCCCCGCGCAGTGCGGCGGCACTACTGATCAACATCGCCGCAAACGCGCACTTGAGAATCGTTCGCATCACTTGACCTCCAATCAATTCTGTTTCTTAGTGGTCTCGAATACGTCGATTTGCCTCTGAATCCTGGCGCCATGCCAGCGCTGTGGCCTCACCTCGTGTGCGACTTCAATTTGTGAAGGTCGCACACGAACCGCTGACAACTCCGGTCCATCGAGTATTGTGCCATCGCGTGTGGATTGTTTCCGAGTGCCCCGTCGCACGCCCAGATTGCCAGCAAGCCGATCAAGGGTTTTCAAGGGTTTAATCCCCTTTCCATTGTGACCTAAAAGAGACAATTTGGTGACCAAACCTTGACTTGACTAGCAGCGACCCAAGTAGAACATTTAGTCCGCCCAGGGGGAGTTATGCACTCCCATCCACGTACATGCATCGAGAGGAGAATCAGCCATGAATCCCCATGCACGCGCTGTTGTTTTCGGATTCCTAATTTCCACGACCGTACTCGCCGTCATTGCTGGCAGTGTCCTCGCCGACGCCGACAGCGAGTTCAACGAGCCCGGCAACTACCTCATCGCGGACCAGTTCAACAATCGTGTGATCGAAGTCGCCCCCAGCGGCAAAATCGTCTGGCAGTTTGGCCTGGGTCCTTCGGACTTCTCGCCGGCTTCCATTATCGGCACCAATGACGCGCAGCGCGTCGGCGAACTGACGCTAATGGCCGGCACCGGGACGCCCGGCGGTCAGCCCGAAGCGCCTGACTGCACCAATGCGGCTGGCTGCCCGGACAACCGTGTGCTGTTGGTCGACCACGCGGGGCACATTGTTTGGCAATATGGACAGTTCGGCCCCGGCGGCAACGGCCCTAATCAGCTCAATACTCCAGTACAAAATACGTGGCTTCCACGTGACGACGAGCGCGATGGTGATAAGGAGCACTCCGCGGAAGACGCCGGGATTCTTCATGGACATGTGCTCATCACCGACCAAGCAAACGAGCGCATCATCGAGGTCAATCTAGGCAAGCAAATCGTCTGGCAATATGGCACCACCGGCGTTTCCGGCAACGGCCCTGAGCAGCTCAACAATCCGAACTGCGCCGAGCTTTTGGAGAACGGTCACATCCTCATCTGCGACGAAAACAACAACCGCGCGATCGAGGTTACCCGCGATGGCCAGATCGTATGGCAATACGGCAGTGGTGATCCGAACGTCAACGATCCGGTGAGCGGTGTGGCGTTCGCCAGCCGGTTGAAGAACGGCCACACGCTTATTACGGATTCGAATCACGCGCGCATCGTCGAAATCGACCGCGACAAGAACGTTGCGTGGGAATACTTTACGAACACCGATCCAAGCAGCAACCAGCGAGGGGGCACGGGGCCGCTGCCGACGCGCGGCCTCAGGCTAGAAAACGGTCACACGCTGATCAGTGATCAATACAATCACCGGGTTATCGAAGTGAACCACGACAAGCAGATCGTGCGCACCTTCGGCAAGATCAACTCGCTCGGCTACAATACGTCGAGTGTCGCCGACGGGGGACTCAACTCGCCGTACGACGCCAAGCGGATCGGAGACTACACCGGCATTACACCGCCATTCGACCACAATTAGCGTGAGTCGATTAGGCGGGTGTGTTCTTCACACTGAATGAATTGGACAGGAAGGGCGGAGAAACAACGCGCGAATGGTGACTGCGATCTTCGCCTCGGCTACTGTTTCTCGGATCTTGTAGGATTGTTTGATTCTTAAGGCACTTAGGCCAAAACATGAGGTTCAAACAGATTTGGCCGGTAATTTTTAGCAAATCGGAAACTATGGCCTACCCCGTGGGGTTCCACTTCTGAAGGTAGCGTGAGCCACTAAGCATAGTAGGAGGCCAGCATCGTTCTTTCCCTCACGGGGAAGTGCTCGTTCTCTCTGCACACTTTCGAAAACTTCAGTACCACGAAAGCATCGAGCCAGCCTTTTTCCGCTTCGCTGAGAAGAGTCTGCAACGCTTCCTCCGGTGGTAGAGCTCCCCGGTAAGGACGATTGGTAGTCAGTGCATCGTAGATGTCCGCGATTTGTAAAATTCTCGCTTTCAGTGGAATGGCATCTCCGCTAAGCCCATCTGGATACCCGCTCCCATCCATTTTTTCATGATGATGCCGTATTACCGGGAGAATGCTGCGAAGCGACTTGAGTGGCACGCACATTCTTTCTCCTATGACGGGATGCTCCCGTATCATCCTCGTTTCTTCCGTGTTCAAGGGTCCGGGCTTAAGAAGGATGCTTTCTGGCACGCTAATCTTCCCTATATCGTGAAGCCAGCACGCGAGGCGGAGTTCCTTCAGGTCTCCTTCTCCAAGGACAAGGCTTTCTCCCAGTTGTTCCGCGTATACCACGAGACGATCCGAGTGGCCATTCCTCATGTTTTGTTTGGAATCGACGCTCAGCGCAACAGAAAACAGCGCGGACTTCGCTTGCTCATCCATATATGCCTTGAGCTGCAGGAGAGTCTGGATGCGCCCGAGCAAGTCCCAGAGCGATTGCGGAGTAGGCCAAATATCCATTGCCCCGGCTTCGCGCCCACGATGAATGTCCCACTGATCCGGCGAGGGTTTCACCAAAACGATCGGCGTGAGCTGATTAAGAGGGTCTTTCTTCAGTCGGCGGCAAAGCTCAAGAATATCGATGTCCGGCAAACTGTCGTACAGAAGAACCAAATCCGGCTGCATCTCCACACATCGGCTGACCGCAGCATCGCTATTCGCCACTGGATCGACATCGCACTGCTGACTCTGCAGGAAAGCCTGCAATTCATCGCGATTCGGCGAATCAAAACCCACGAGCAAGATGGCCGGATTCATGCATCCCTCGCTATTAGTCCGCAATGGGCGGTCCGAACGCACTACTCCCCGTGTGAGACTCCATGCTTTTGAAGGATTGGTCCCGCCTGCGATCTCCAATCCCTGTGTTCGGAGGCCCCCCTGCCTCCGCTTCCCGGGGACGAGAATGGATAAAGTGACCAGGCGGGACAACAGCGTGCTTATGGAGTTCCAAAACGCGAGTCTTTATAAGTAACTCAGAATTCAGTTCTTGCAAGGCGTTAGGAGAATAACGGTGGATTGGCAAAAGGAATAATTTTCATAGCGCCTGCAGTGTTTACCTGATGTCAAACGTCCACCCTTATCTTTTCGATCACTCTTCGCCCTCCAGAATTGCTCGAGATACCTGATGTCCCGAAACCTTTACCAGGCTTTTGGTCCGGACATTGACGCACCGGGAAAGAGTATTATTTGCCGCCGCGCTCCGTTCCCGGACTACCCCGCAACTGGATGTACAGTCGGCTCTCGTTCCGCACAACCACTTGGAGAGGGGGGGCACTATGTCTGGAGAAGCATCACTGTTCCGTCTGTATCTAATGAGGTTACTTTTCCTGCTCAATTTCGTGTCTCGGACTCGATGTATGGCCTGCGATCATCGACCACCAAGGAGCGTGTGACCCAATGCATGGTGTTGCCCTCAGCTTTTGAGCAGCATTGTCCCCTTTGTCGGGTTTGGGACTTCGAAACAACATAATACAAGTCCCGGTCAGTTAACCGGGCTCTGGGTTCAGTTCGCCGGCAGGCAGGCCCCGCTTTCCTGCATCACCCCGTAATTCCACGGTGGCGAAATCTGTCAGGAAGCGATGAGATCCCGATTGTGTTCAATGCGGCTGGGGCTATCGCGGTGGAGAACTTTTCGCGCAGCGTGGCCATGGACCCCGAAGGGATGTAGAGTTGCCTCACCCCAATCAATTCCTTGTAGCGAACTGGGTGCCTCTACTAGAGTCGTGGCCACAAAGAGGTAGAAAATCGCATCGAGGGATCAGAGAAAGAAGACATCCGTGATACACATCGCGATCCACAAGAGCAAAATCAACGGCGTACTTCCAAAGACGTGCATTGCCGTCCGTGCTTTTTTGTGTGCTCGCAAGTTCGGTTGTCCAGCTAACTGTCGCCCCAGAGGCCGCAGCTTCGAGCCCCATCGTCCCTGCGATTCTTTCCATAAAGCTTAATCATGACGCAAAGCTTACGCAGCGCACTCATCTACGCCGCCAGCCTCGGAGCAAGCATCGGTGCGTTTTTCTTGATTCGGTCCTTCGGACCCTCACTCGTAACCAGCGGACCACAAGGACCTGCCAGACTCACGCCTTCCGAGATGCCTGGCGTCTTGCCTCATGTATTGCTCACGCTCGTTGTCGTTCTTGTCGTTGCCCGCATTCTTGGCGCTATGTTTCGCAGGCTGAATCAACCGCAGGTAATGGGAGAAGTGGTCGCCGGGATTCTTCTGGGGCCATCCTTTCTTGGTTGGTTGGCCCCGGGTGTTGCTTCTCAAGTGCTGCCCGTGAATACCGCGCCGCATCTCGCGTTGATCTCTCAGGTCGGCGTGGTGCTCTACATGTTCCTGGTCGGTCTCGACCTGGATACTGATCTTTTGGGAAAACGCAGCCAGGCTGCCATTGCCATCTCTCACGCCAGCATCGTCGCTCCCTTCTTGCTAGGAGCTGCATTCGCACTCTGGTTATATCCCCGGTATTCGACCGGCGTATTCTCCTTCACCACATTCGCTCTCTTCATCGGGGTAGCGATGTCCATAACCGCGTTCCCGGTGTTGGCACGCATTCTAACGGATCGCGGCATGCAGAAAACGCGCCTGGGAGTGCTGGCCCTGGCGTGCGCTGCGATCGACGACGTCACCGCATGGTGCCTGCTGGCCTTCGCCATGAGTGTCGCGCATGCCCAGACCGGAAGCCTCTTGTTTACCTTGATCACTACCATTGGGTTCATCTTCTTCATATTGCTGATCGCGAAGCGAGGCGCTTTGTGGCTCGTGCAGAGGCAAACAGCGAAGGGCCGAACAACACAGGACATGTTCGCCTTGGTCTGCGCTGCCTTACTTCTGTCAGCATTGGTGACAGAGCGAATCGGCATTCATGCGCTTTTCGGCGCTTTCCTTCTGGGAACCGTGATTCCGCACAATTCTGTGTTGGCGCGCGATATCCGGGCGAGGTGTGAAGATCTTGTCGTGGTACTCCTATTGCCGGTGTTTTTCGCATTTACAGGCATGCGAACTCAGCTCGGTCTGGTGCATGGCACTCGCGATTGGATGGCCTGTATCTTGATTATCGGGGTGGCATCGCTCGGCAAATTCGGGGGCAGTTTTCTTGCGGCTCGATGGACAGGGTCGGATTGGCGCGAAGCTGCATCGCTAGGCGTCTTGATGAACACTCGGGGTTTAATGGAGCTTATCGTGCTCAATGTTGGGTTGGACCTGGGCGTGCTTTCGCCGGTGTTATTTACGATGTTCGTATTCATGGCCGTCATCACAACTCTGGTGACCACGCCGATACTACATGAGTTGACAAAATCACACGATCAGAGCTCAGATCCGCCGGTAAAATGAACCAGGCCGTTCTGACGCAACTCGCCAAGGCCTTTCGCGAGACGAAGATGCTGTTGGACAAGCCGCCCTCCTCGACGAATGTGTCGGGCCAAAGCACCCAGATTAGCTGTCGCAATCCAGCAGGCGTTCGCTTTTTCGACCAGCATGGGCAAGGTGTCAAACGCCTTTTGGCGTGAGCACCACTATCCTCTGACCGCGCAGCAACTTACTTCGGCAGGATCCAGGCGGAAGGGGCCGAATTCCTAGAGCCGCGGTGCCTCCTCACCTATCCCACCCGCCCATTTGCCGGTGGAACAATAACCGCCTCACTCCAAGCGATGGCGTTTTATTCCGTCGATGGCTGCAAAACGCCGATCAGTAGTCGCCATTACGGGAGTCTTCGCATTTCTGCGAGGCAGGTTGTCGACCAGCGGCCGATCGTCGATCCGCCCACAGAAGCGAGAAACTACCCCTGCGACGCTCTTGCATGTGGCTCAAAACGAAGAGTTTGAAGGGGCATAGGCTCGAGTGCGTTTGCGTCTTGACCTACCCACGCCGCAGCGAGAGATGGACGACATCGCCTGGGGGCTTGAGGGCAAAGACGCGCGGTATCTCGGAAGGCCTCGCTGTCTGCCTGGACCAAGCCGCATGAAAGGGATCGCAAGCTGCTGCCGTACATGGCCGAGAAAATGCCCGGAACGAGGTCTAGTCGAACGGGGGCAAGCAACTAATCCCGCCGGACGGGGTTTAGAATTGACTACACTCAGGAAAGCCACGACAGCGGACGAGAGAAGTTGATCAGAAAGGATTCTTCCCACATCGAAGTGGGGGCTGTTAGGGGTGACGAGATGCACGTGCCCTGCCCTAAGTGCAACAGCACCGATCTCCGGAAAGTCTCTCTGGCCTGCCTAGAAGTGTTCTACCGGTGTGACCAACGTGCCCGGTTCCACGGCGCTTTGGGGGAGCGGTGGTCCGGGAGTTCTTGTAGGGGCCTCGACAACGAAGGGAACAAGGCGACGCTTACCACACCAGCCGGTGGGGTGAGGACATGTCGAATCCGGCAGGAATACTTCAGCGCATTTGTTATACTTCGAAACATTCAAATCCCCGTCGCGACGGCCGCTTCTAAAAGTTTGCTGGCCACACGCCAGCAAAATCGTGTGGCGGGTAGAGCTTTTCGGGCCGAATCATGAAATTGAATGAACACGAACGAGCCAGGCCCAACATTGCTGGACTCACTTCTCCCGTGCAACAGGCGGAGATGAAATTACTTCTGGCCGGTAGGTGGCCACCGCTCAAGCCGTTGCCGGTATTCAAGTATGAGACACATGAGTATCGTGCCTCCATTGATTTCGATAAGACGCGCGGAGAGTGGGTCTGTCACAAAACATCTTTACCGTCCAACAAGGTTCAGGAACTACGTGGTGGATTGACGGAAATAACCGTGGCATTACCCCACGGTCAAGCAGACGTGTTCGCCGAATGTGCCGCAGCAGACCAGCAAGAACAAGAATTGGAGAAGGACGCTAGTCGTCGTCTCCAGGCCATTCTTGAGTGGAGAGAGAATTACGAAAATGGCGCATTCTATTCCGGCCTGCAGGACTATCTTTCGAAAAGCCAGCAAGATGAAATCGTCGACAGCATCCGACTGACTCTTACTGCTCGGCAGCTTCAGTTCAACCCGAAGAATGTTGCCTACGTCTTTGACGCACTTTCGAAGGCGGGCGGCAAGCTAGCAACACTCATAGAAATCGCGCAGCGGAATAAGACGCAGCAAGGAGCGGACGTACCGGCAAAAACGGAGGCCGCAGCACCCGACGCCGAACGCCACGTGTCGGTTGAAGCCATTCATCCGACGCTCGACCGCCGCCTTCAGATGCGCGCCACTCCTGCCTCCCGCGTCTACGTCGAGCTCGGCGGTACCGATGGCAGCATTGTCCTTAATATAAGCGAGACGGGCATGGCCGTTGCCGCGGCCGACCCCCTTACGATAGATGACTGCCTTTCACGCATTCGCTTTCGATTGCCCAGCTCTCAGCAGAGCATCGAAATCTCCGCGCAGATTGTGTGGCTAGCGGAATCGAAAAAAAGCGCAGGCATTCGATTTGTTGATCTCAGAGCCGAGGCCCGCAATCAAATTTCAGATTGGATCACGTCCGAAAAGCCAGCCCCGGAACTTGAAAGCTTAACGCCGGCGCCTGTTGAGAACCTCATCCCCGCAGCCCTCGAAAGCTTCCCAGAAGAGCCCATCGGGAGTGTTTTCCGTGGACAAGACCAACCCTCCTCGCCGGAACTGATTGCGCACACTGCGTCAGAGGCATCTAAGACCGTGACGCCCAAGATTCTGGATGTGAGCCCTCTATCGCTTGGCAAAGATCGCCAGGAAAAAGCGCACCGCCGCACTCCAGTCGCCGGTTTTGTACCGCAAGCTCGAAGGGACAACGTCGAGTCGTCAGCGGATTGCATCGAGCACTCGCCGTCGCACTTTTATGTTCTTAAAATATCCGGGTTTCAGGTCAAGGGATTCGCGTTTTTGTTTGCAGTGATCAGTCTCGCCGTTGGGCTCACAGTAGGACGCGAACCGCTCGGAAAACACCTCCGAGACGCCCAGAAATCAATATTGGCTGCTGATGCCACGTCACCGGCACCGCGTAACCGCCCAGACGAAACGACTTCGCGAACTTCCACTCCACCGGCAGCCGATATCTTCCGTAGGTCTCGAGTGAACCCGCCAGCGCCGGAGACGGAAGAATTGCGGTCCGGACCATCTTCAGCAGTAACGAACCGATTCCGCATTGATTCCGATAACTCCCCGGGTGTCAATAAACTCGATGAAGCCACGCCTTCTGAAAAAAAGCCCGAGAAAAGCACCCGGGACTCTGAATCGTTCGCGAAAGTGCCCTCCACAAATTCAAATTCATCTCCGACAATAGAATCTAAGCCCGAAGCCAGTACTGA
>Ga0210407_10002318_pt1 | contig 16468 bp, 18 predicted proteins | sample IncBWC27MmetaG_FD_150860 | JGI IMG/M metagenome (GOLD analysis project Ga0210407, IMG submission 150860) | Forest soil microbial communities from Barre Woods Harvard Forest LTER site, Petersham, Massachusetts, United States - Inc-BW-C-27-M | ecosystem: Environmental > Terrestrial > Soil >...
AGGTCGAGATCGACGTCAGGCTGGAAATAGATTTTCTGCACGGACAGACCGGCCATGGTCTGGGCTTCGATGTTCTTGATGCCGTTGACGCTGGCGCTGATGAAGTACTCGCTGTAGGTGGTGACACGCTGCTCCATCTCGGGCGTGCTCAAGCCCGTATAGTTCCAGATCACCGTCACCACTGGAATGTTGATTTCCGGGAAAATATCCGTCGGCGTCTTGATGCAAGCGACCGAGCCCAGAAACAGGATCAGGGCGGCGACGACATAGAAGGTGTGCGGAAAGCGCAGCGCAAAACGAACAATGCTCATGGTTCGTCCTCACCCATTCCACGGATCAACCGACGGCGCGATCCACCGCGGTATTCCGCGCTTGCACACAAGAGGTGAAATCAGAACCAGGTTGTTGCTTTCGGGCATGACGGCTTTCCTCGATTCCGGCTAGGGCATAGCCTCACATAGGACCACATAGACGCTTAGAATGGCTGCAGCGCAGGCAATCTTGAGATTATCGACTGCCCTTTACGGTAGCTATTGATTGGATATGGTCAGGCACGACAACGGTTACAGCTGTTCCAGCCGAGCATGACTCGGTGACGACGTGGCCACCAATGCTCTGCGCTAACTCCTCAACTATTCGTCCCCCGACGCCTCTACGAGTGCCGCACGTCCCAGCGCCGCTGTCTTTGACAGCGCAATGCCAGAAACCGTCTCGATAGGATGCCTCGATACGTATTAATCCGCGCTGTCGATTAGGAAACGCGTGCTTCGCCGCATTCGTTACCAGTTCAACGATGATAAGGGCCAAGCGCTCGCAGCGCTTCGACTCGAGAAAACCATCCCCGATCGTTGCCTCGCATCGAATCCCCCTTGGCTCAAGAATCGCAGCTGCTAGTTCGCGGCTTAGGGATCCGATATAGACACCAACAGAAGTGTAGCGGCCGTCGGAACCGTTAGAAAGAAGTTCGTAGAGCCTGCCGAAGGCGAGGATACGCCGCTCAAATTCGTCGATCGCCGCTGGTAAATCCACCGACGCCATTGACCTAAAGTCGGCGCGAAGCCACACGCCCAATAAGTGCAGCGTATTCTTCATTCGGTGATGCGTTTCCCTGAGGAACAAGCCCACGTTGTCGGCTTGATCGTTGGTCGCCGGACTACGCGGTCGGATATCTTCGTTCTGCGGTAGGGTAGTATCAAACATAGCAAGTACCCTGCTCTGAAATTCTTGTCTAAGGTCGCGGAACGCGCTCCTGAATTTCTGCATAAGCTATGCCGGCGAGATTCCCCTGGCCGGAGAGGAAGTTGCGCTCGCTCCTTCCGTCGAGATCAGCTGAATAGACCGAACCGGCAAAGTCGGAGACGAACATCCGGTTTCCCGGCACGTCGAGGGCGATGCCGATTCCCTCCATCAGGTGCGTGATCAAGATTTCCGGCACGGCTTTTTTATCGATTGGCGCGCGATTGACGGTGTTACCGCGCGGAGGATCGCCGCGGTCAGTCCAATAGAGGACTCGGTTTGCCAGATCGAGCCCGAGATCAATCGGTTCCGGTAGCTGATCGAACAGCACTTCGATGTCGGAGCGGTCCGTCGGGCTCGCACCCTTGGGAATGTCGATGTTGGCGCGGAGGATACGACCCTGGCCGCCGTTGCTCGGGCCTTTTTGGGTCCAGTAGATCTTCCGAAGCCTCGGATCGGTGGTGATGCCGACGCACCACCGGGTCTGATCGCGCTGATCTTCGGTGCCACGACCAGTCTCGACCAGTGTCTCGACTTGCGAGCCGTCGAGGTTCGCGCGCATCACACGCATGCCCTCGCGGTCGCACCAATAAAGCTTGCCGTTGTCCTTATCGAGGTGGATCTGTTTCGGCGTGTGCGTCACGCCTTGCGGGACAATCACCTTCCGATTGCCGCCGTCGAGATCGGCGCGCTCGATCGAGCCGTCGTCACGATTGGGCACGCCCATGTTGCTCCAATAAATATGGCCAGCCTCCGCATCGACGACGATGCCGTCCGGGAGATGGCAGCCGGTAACGATGGTCTTGCGGTCGGATCCGTCCGGATTCATTGAGTGGATACGATCGCCACTCATTTCGAGAAAGAATAGTCGGCCGGAACGGACGGCTCCTTCGGCGGCGAACCCACGCGCCGTTGCAAGCCCGATACCCCCGTTGCCGCCGGTGATCGGGGCCGTTCTCCCTTCAAGCCTCATTGCGATCTCCTCTGCAATGTGGACTCTCCCGAATCGGGGCGCCCATAGCTACGCGCGGTAGCCGAGACACGCGTCCACACGCCTTCCAATAGCGCAGGCACCCATTTTTCGGCGGGACAACGGCTCCAACTCTGACTGAGGAAAACGAGGTCACGATTCGCTGGGCCTTTGCTCGCGCTTCCCAGCCCAAGGATGAAGAGCGAGCCTCTTCTAAAGGGACAACCGCCGACCTCCCCGGAGGTTTTCGCCTGGCGTACAACGGTGGTTGGTGCAAGGAGGCATTCGTCCACAACCGCATCCGTCGTCATTGAAGATCGAACCGCTGGATCGGTAGCCAGGTGCCGCATTTTATGCAGGCCATCAACAATGAGCTGCCGAGCTGTAATCATCGCGAGAACGCCAGTCAGATCGCCATTCACCATGGAGGCAAGAAGCGTTTTGGCCCCCTCCATCCTGCCGCTGATGCGCCACCCCAGCATTTTCAGGACATTGGAAGAGCTTGCAGCCTCAAGCACCATATGGGCCGCCGCCAAACTCTCCTCAGTGGCCGTGAACGTTTCCACGAACAATCTTCCTATGCTCTGCTGCACAAGCAGATCGAGCTCCTCCGAAGTTCCGAACCCTCTGACCCATTCGGCCAGGAGCTTCAATTCAACGGGTCCGTGTTTCACCTCGTCGGCATTGACGTTCAGTCTCGACCACAGTTCGTCTTGCGCGGCGGCGCGGCTGGGGTTGGTGCGTGGCAGCATAGGTGGGAATAATCTGCCGTCGAGCGAGAAAATGCGGAGCATTTTCCGGAGACGCTGCACGTTGAGAACGGGACCGTGTCCTATGAAGTCCCGGTCGAACCTTGAATCGTTTGAAATTGTCCGGATCTCTGCCGGATCCGTGACGACGACAACGTCAGTGATACCGAGGAAATACGTGCGCTTCATGCTATGATCCCTCATCGCACGCGCCGAGATCGTTTCAAAAACCGCTCGTCGTGTACCGCTTTTGCGATTTATTTCCGTCAACATTTTCGTTCTCTCGTTTAGTTCGCCGCGGCAGGATTTGTGTTCAGGGCATCGCGCTCAATACTGAAGAGAGGCGTCTGCCTATATTCATCAACCTTGCGAGACGGCACGTTCGCCAATAGCAGCCCCAGTCCTTCGGCCACCGTCAAATGCGCGATGACGGCGTCGCGCAGGGTTGTGTACGGCAGTCGCGCAAGCATCGCCGTTTGCATCACGGCCATGACCTCGCCCGCGTCAGACCCGATCATCGTGAAGCCAAGCACGAGATCGTTGCTTGCGCCGACGAGAACCTTCATGAAGCCGGAGGTCTCGCCTGTTGTATGGGTTCGCAGCACGGCATCCATCGGCAGCGTGGCCACGCGCACCGCAACGCCCATGTGTTGCGCGTCGCGTTCGCTCAGTCCGACATGAGCGAGCGGCGGATCGGTGAACACGCAGTACGGCACCAGCCGGTCACCCGTGCTGCGCGCGCCGCCGGTCAGGTTGTCCGCGATGATGCGGAAATCGTCGACCGAGACGTGCGTGAACTGCGGGCTGCCGGCACAGTCACCGACAGCCCAGACATTTGGCACGGTTGTTTCAAGCCGGTCGTTGACGCGGATGTAGCCCCGCGCGTCCAGTTCGACGCCGGCTTCCTCAAGTCCGATTCCGGCCGTATTGGGGACGCGCCCCGCCGCGACGAGGATATGGCTTCCTTGGAGCTTCTCCTCGCCGGCCGGCGTGCGGACGGCGAGGGTCACTTCGCCGCCGGAGCGGCCGCTCACGTTCAGTGTGGTGGCAGACAGCAGAAGCCGAACGCCTTCCTCGCGCAGGATCCGCTGCATGGTGTCCGCGACGTCTGAATCCTCGCGGCTCATCAGCTGAGAGCCGGCCTCGATGACTGTGACCTGGCTGCCGAAGCGGCGGTAGGCCTGCGCCAGTTCCAGACCGACATAGCCGCCACCGAGCACAATCAGATGCGAGGGCACGGCATCCAGCTCAAGTGCCTCGATATGCGTGAGCGGGCGGGCTTCCGCGAGGCCGGGAATGCTTGGTATCGCCGCATGCGAACCGACATCGATGATGACCTTGTCGCCGGTCAGCCGCCGAATGCCGCCGTCGTTCAGCCGGACCTCTAGCGTCTTCGGCGCCACGAAGTTTCCGCTGCCCATGACCAGTTCGGCGCCGCTCGACTTGAAGGGCGTAACGTGGTCCGCGACCTCTCGTTCGACCATGTCGCGCTTGCGCTGGCGCACCTTCACCATGTCGGTCGTGACCGGACCGGTGATTGTGCCGAACTGCGCCGCGCGCCGGGTCAAGTAGGCGATGCGCGCGCTCCAGACCTCGTTCTTGCTAGGCATGCAGGCGATGTTGGGACAAGAACCTCCGATATACCGCCGCTCGACGAGAGCTACCCGTTGCCCGGATGGCGCCAAATGCCACGCAAGCAGATTTCCGCCCGGACCGCTTCCGAGAACCAGCGCATCAAAATGTTCCGCGTGAGCCATGTTCACCTCCATGTTCGCACTAGCCGTTGCGAGCTCGATGCGACCGCTGCCACGTTGATCAGAGCTACGGGCTCACTCGGATCGAGCCGCCCAAATCACATACGTCCGCCGATTCAGAGCGACGACCGTTTGGGTGGCGTTGCTGTGCTATCGTCTTCTGCCGGCCCGAACGAAGGGAGATACCGGCCGAAGTTCAATTCGAAGTCGCTTGGAACGCCGTAACCGATACCGCGGAGCTTGGCACGGCGTGCCTGCGCACCCGGCCAGGCCAGGATTGAGAAGATCATGTCGTTGCTCGACTGAAGCTCGGCGGCTGTCGGCATGCCGAACCGATTGATCTGCGCCTTCGCTGCGGCGAGCACTTCGCGATCGAATGAGTCCAGGCGCCGAGCGAGTGCGTCGACAAACGGGTCGAGGTCATCGTCATCCAGCGTGCGGTTCACCCAGCCATAGCGCTCGGCGATATCGGCATCGAAATCGTCGGCGCTGAGCGCGATCTCAAGTGCCCGCGAGCGGCCGACCAAGCGCGGAAGCCATTCCAGCGCGCCGCCGCCCGGGATCAGTCCGACGCCGACCTCTGGATTGCCGAAAACGGCGTTCTGTCGGCTGGCGAAGCGCATATCGCAGGCCAGCACGAACTCGTTTCCGATACCGCGCGTGCGGCCGCGAATCTTGGCGATGCTCACGACAGGCGCGGACGAAAGGCGCAGCACAAAGTCACGCCAAAGGCCCAGCACGTCCGGCTGTTGAACTGCCTTGGCCACGTCGAGATGGGCGACGAAGAAATCGGGATTGTCCGACTGGAACACGACGACCTTCGCGGACGGGTCCGCCTCGAGCTCGGTCATGAGGGCGCCCAATTCGACGATCGTAGCAGGCACGAACATATTGATCGGCGGGTTGCTGAAGGTGATCGTCCAGCGGCCCGGGTTGCTGCGGTCGGTGTGAAACTGTGAAGAGTCTGGCACGGCGCATCTCCTAAGGCGATTGTAGGACCGGATTTTCGTTCAAGGTGATCTCGGGACACGGCAAGCCTCAATCGGCGAACAGATGGCTTGCGTGGGTCTGGGCGGCCCCGGCGCGCATGATAGTGGCGACCATGGCAACCTCGGCCAACTGCGCGTCTGTTGCACCGGCGCTGCGCGCAGCCTTGTTGTGGATCTCGATGCAATACGGACATTGCGTAGTCAGTGCGACGGCGACCGCCATCAACTGCTTTTGTTGAACGGTCAATGCTCCCTCGGCAAAAACAGCTTTCTCAAAAGCCCCGAACGCCTTCGTTGCCTCCGGTGTATACTTAGCTAGAGTCTTTAGCCGACCCAGGTTTTTCATATCAAACATTGGACTTCTCCATAGCGGGACCACACTGATTGGCGGGTTACTGAAGGTGATCGTCCAAGTGCGCGGGTGCGTCTCGGCGATCTTGAATTGGCTGAGTTAGGACACTGGAATTCTCCTTGATCGATCGGTTGGGCGTTGAGCGGGGTGAAGCCGCGTCAGTGTTGAGACGGGTTCCGGGCCGAGGCGTCGGCCAGATTTTGATGTCGGCGAAGCGGTCTCTGCGGCGCGCACCAGCGTCGTGGCCTTGGGCGATGTAGGTCATCTGGCGACTCCGCTCGCGGGGTATGAGCGCTGGTCGGCGTCAGCCTCAGATCTGGTCGGTTCTCGCGTGGGTAAGGCGGAAATCAGCTGAGCCGTCGTCAGAATGGCGTGGGCATAGGTCGGGCCGTTCAAATCGTGGGCCGCATGCATCATTTCTTTGCTGAAGGCTGCCGTTGCGTCTCGAACCAGCGTGACGTGGTAACCAAGCTCCTGCGCGTAACGCCCGGTCGTCTCGGTACAGGTGTTGGCCAGCAGCCCAACGAGGATGACGTGACTGAAACCGTGCTGTTTCAATTGTAGATCGAGGTCGGTGTTCGCAAACCCGCTTGAGGACCAATGCTCTTTGATGATGATGTCGCCGTGTTGTGGGGCGAAATCCGGGTGCCAATCTCCGCCCCATTCGCCTCGCGCAAAACTATGCCGTTTCATGATGGCAAGGTGAGTCGGGCTCGGATGGCGCCAGGTCTCATAGTCGCCCGGTTCCCACCGACGATGAGGAACGATGAAAATCCGTATACCAGCCAGGCGCACTGCGCGACAGATAGCCCTCAGATTGTCGAGAAGTCCCACCTCGGTCGCGACCTCTTTAACACGCGGCCAGAGTTTTCCTTCTTGCGAAAGAAAATCATTAAAGGGATCGACAAACAGCAGCGCCGTCGTTGCCTTGTCGTATGTCAGGCTCGCCATGGTATTTCCTCCGAGGTCTTCAATCGATCGCGAGTTATTGCCTGAGCGCGGCACGCTCGATGCTGGCTGCGAAAAGCGGCGTCTCACCTTGATTGTGTGCGATGGAGGCAGGTTGGCGCTGCGCGCGAAATTGATCGAAGGGAATGCCTTGTTTCGCGAGAAATGCCAGGAGATCCTCGGTTGCGAATGTTTTAACCCGATTCGTAAATTCGCACTTCCCTCCGCCGGCGTCCCTAACGCTCAACCCCCAAGTCACGTGACTGGTGGTTCGGCCGCTCGGAGTAAACACGTCGGATGTCGAATCGAGTATCAAATGGCTTTTGCTGCCGAGCGTCTCGACGTAGTGCTCCACTATGATGCTGCCGCCAATGATTTCGACATTGATGGACATTCGCTTGCCGTCCGGCGCGGTGGTGAGCCCGGCGGTGATATGCGCCGGCGAGCAGGACTGGTATTCCTGCTCCGAGAGGCTAAAGCACCACGCCGGAATATCGATCTTCTCAATTGGAGCGCTGATGATGGCTGTGAAGCTTGAGTCAACGATTTCACGGTCATTCATCTACCGGTTCTCCTTATGTTGGCCCGCAAAAGTTGCGCGGGCTTTCCGTCACGATGTACGAAGCGACTTGAAGCCCGCACGAACCTCCTCAACAAAGAGTTTCGGCTGTTCCCAGGCAGCGAAATGACCGCCCTTTTCCACCTTGTTGTAGTGGATGAGATTGGGATAGGCCTGCTCCGCCCAGCTCCGTGGGGCTGGATATAGCTCGTCAGGAAACACGCTCACGGCAACCGGGATGGAGACGCCTTTGACACCGAAGAATGAAACCTTGTTCTCCAAACACTCCCAATAGAGGCGCGCTCCGGAAATAAACGTGTTCGTCAACCAGGTAAGCGTGACGTTGTCGAGGATATCATCCAGCGTCAGCCCTTCGGGCTGCCCGTCAAAGGCGCGTGAGATCATTGCCAAGCTACGCGCGTCGTGATCGAGAAAATAACCAGCTATTCCGACGGGGGAATCTGCAATTCCGTAAAGCGTCTGCGGTCGCAACCCCATCTGGTAGCCGTACCCGATGCCCTTTGCGTATACGAAGGCCAAGCGCTCGTAGGCGAGTTTCTCGTCGACGGAGAGACCGGCCGGCGCCGGAGCGCCCGCAAGGGCAGCCTTGTCAATGTCGGCTGAAAACACGCCTGGCATATTCGAGTGAATGCCGAGCAGTTCGGGATGCCCCTGTGCGGCCATAAGGTCCACAATGATCGCGCCCCAATCGCCACCTTGGGCGACGAATTTCGTGTAACCAAGGCGCTTCATCAGAACGACCCACGCACGTGCGATCTGGGCAGGGCCCCAGCCTGTAGTGGTCGGTTTGCCCGAAAACCCGTAGCCCGGCATCGACGGAATCACCAGGTCGAAGGCGTCCGCCGCGCTCACGCCGCGTGCCGTCGGATTGGTCAGCGGATGGATGATTTTCAGCTGTTCGATCACCGAACCGGGCCAGCCATGGGTGACGATGAGCGGCAAGGCGTTCTTCTGTTTTGAGCGAACGTGAATAAAGTGGATGTCCAGCCCATCAATCTGGGTCACGAAGTTCGGGAACGCGTTCAATCTCGCCTCTACCTTGCGCCAGTCGTACTCTGTTGCCCAATAGTGAGCGAGTTTCTGCATCGTCGCGAGCTGGGGGCCTTGCGACTGATCTGAGACCGTCTCCCGCTCAGGCCAACGGGTCGCGCTGATGCGCTTGCGCAACTCAGTAAGCTCAGCTTCCAAAGCGATGAAATGAAATGGACGAATTGCGGTCGTATCAGGGGCTGTCTGTTTTTCACTGTAATTCATCGCCGTACCTCTTTCTGAAATGAGAAGACCAGCTGGACGCCTGGGTCTTCAGATCGATTTGCGAAGTGGTCGAAAGCCCGCCCGGACCTCTTCGGAAAAAAGCTGCGGCTGCTCCCAGGCGGCGAAGTGGCCGCCTTTGTCGACTTCGTTGAAATAAATCAGCTTGTGATAGGCCCGCTCCGCCCAGCTCCGCGGCGCCTGATAGTTTTCGCCGGGGAAGACAGTGATGGCAGCTGGGATTGAAACGTTGGCGGCATTGTAAAGGCTAACCTTGTTTTCCCAATAAAGGCGGCCCGAGGAGACACCTGTATTCGTCAGCCAATAGAGCGTGATGTTGTCGAGCACGTCGTCCCGTGTCAGTTCACCCGCACGGTGTCCATTGATCGTGCGCCCGAGCACGGCCGAGGTCACCGGCCCCGCCGGCTGACTCCAGCCGTCGCCGTGGTCGATCATCCAGGCCGCCAAGTCGACCGGCGAATCCGCCAGTCCGTACAGCGTTTGCGGCCTCGTCCCCATGACGAGGGCGTATGCCCGCCGCTTTGCAAACAAAACCCTGAGCTGGTCGCAGGCGCGTTTTTCGTCGGCGGAAAGACCTGGCGGTGGTGGATCGCCGGCCTGCAGCGCCTTCGCGATGTCGGGGGGAATGGTCCCGGGCAGGTTGACATGGATGCCCAGCAACTCCGGAGCCCCAAGCTTGGCCATCTCGTTCGAGACCGGCGAGCCCCAGTCCCCGCCTTGTGCCACAAATTGCTTGTAGCCAAGGCGCTTCATCAGCACGACCCAGGCACTCGCGATACGCGAGGGGTCCCAGCCTGTCGTGGTCGGCTTGCCCGAGAAGCCATAGCCCGGCATCGACGGAATCACGAGGTGGAATGCGTCCGATTCACTGCCGCCAGTGGCGGTCGGATTGGTCAGGGGATCAATGATCTTGAGCTGTTCAATGACCGACCCGGGCCACCCATGAGTGACGATCAGCGGCAACGCGTGATCGCGTTTCGAGCGAACGTGAATGAAGTGGATGTCCACGCCGTCGATCTCGGTCATGAACTGCGGCAAGGCGTTAAGCCGTGCCTCCACCTTGCGCCAGTTATAATCCGTGGCCCAATAACGCGCGAGTTCCTGGATCGTCGCGAGCTGCACACCTTGCGATTCGTCCGCGACAGTTTCTCGCTCAGGCCAGCGGGTCGCGCGGATACGGTGGCGGAGATCGACGAGTGCCTCGTCCGGAACGTTGATGCGGAAAGGACGGATTCCGCCGGCCATCGATGCGCCCCCCTTTATCGCGTCGGGTGCCGCGGAAAGTTGTTTTGGCAAAAGACTGAAAGCAGCCGCAGCTGTTGAGGTGGCGAGAACGCCCCGCCGGGTTGGCTGGGTCGCAGACATGACATTCACCCCACTTCGATCTGAACACGACCAACAGATGCGCTACGAGTGAACGTGAATCTATTGGACGATGGTGTCGTCGATATCTTGGGATTGGTCAGCACGATGGCGACGCTTTACAGCTCGCAAACCTCGATGCTTGACCCAGCACGGTTCCAACTTCCCGCTTATTCTGGATGGCTGAGCTCATGCGCAAGCAAAGAACGCGCTTGAGCTACCAAGCCCCTGCCTCAAGAAGGGCTCCGGCGGTGCCAGAGCCATTCTTTGCGTAGCGCAGATCAATGACCAGCGATCCCAGAGGCCATCGCGCCGTCGGCATAGTCAGGCAAGTCTGTTTGCGTGGCCATGCCAACCGGTACAGCATAAGCATTGCTGCTCCGCAGCTGCTCGCTAATTACCAGGCGGCCCTTCGCTCGCGGATGGCGGTGTTCAGAAGCAGCAGCCGCTTGCGCGGTTAATGCAGCCATTAGCTGAATAATAACAAAAACTGTGAGAAGTTTCTTCTGCATGGTCATCTCCATTGTGGCGTGCCAAAGACCGTGGCGGGATCGTTGAATCCACAATCTCCGTTAATTAGACACGTGCGAGTGACGGATTTCTGCGCTGAGATCAGCACGCGCCGAGATTGCTGACTTGAAAGTCAGTTGAACGTGTTCCTGCGATCGAAGTCATCGGAATAATTATGGGGAGCGAAGTCGTCGTCCCTGTAGAAGCCGTAGGCGCGGTAAACCGACCGCGGCATCCGATGAGAGTAACCGTAGCGATAGTGTTTAAAGTGCTGCCTAGCCATCGCTGGCGTTGCAACCAACAGCAGAGCTGCGGCCGCGCTGATCAATGTGAAATTTGTCATGGCCTGTTTTCCTTTTGTCTGGGGAAGGACGATGTCAGCAATCATTGCAAGCCAGCTGTTTGCTTTAGCGATGGGACGAGCCCGTCGCCGCGTCCCGAATTAGGCTCAGCGTCGCTGCTAGAGAGATTTGGGCGTTGGCCTGGTATTTTCTGACATGGTTTGATCAAGGCATGCTGGCAACCAATTGTCTTTTTGCGGTCGTTGGATGTTGCAAGATCTTGCTATGGCGTACGGATGAAACAATCGGACGATGGTATCGGCAACACTTTCGGATCACTCGAAGCGGTTGGCTGCGAGGCATTCCAAAGCCGCGTCGTTTGGATCGGCAAGAGTAAAGCCTTGATCGGATCGGCCATCCGTTTGACGCGGGTTCCGCCGGCTCAAGGAACATTCGACAATCAGGCCGTAAGACAATCGGACCCAGCCTGCATTCTGCCGCGTTCGTTCTACGGTCTGGATCTCAGGTTAGACAGCGCGCGGCGTCAATCGTGACACATCTTCGTCTCGACGACCTAACGACCGCCGCCTTGGCTTGGCATTTGCCCCGGCGTGATCGGATCGCGTCCAATCCCGACCGTTTCTCCAGGGGCATGTGGTCGTATCGCATCCGTCGCTCGCGGATCGCGCAGACCATCGTTTTCGTTATGGACATCCCGCGCCATCTGCAGACAGACCAGCAATTCGACATAGCTCGCGAAGCCGCCGATCATCGTGGAGACGACGCAGGTCCTCTTGTCGGTAACGGCAAATTGCGTCCACGTCTTTTGAAGCTCCCGAAGGGCAGTACCCTCGTCGTCCGAGCAGCGGTCGTAATCGGCTTTCAATCCACTCTCGAAACGGCACTCTCTCGCGATGTCGAAATTCGGTACTGTGTCAGAGGCGGCGACGGGCGTAAGCGTAGTCATGATTAAGATCGGCAGATGAACGAACATGTTGGCCTCCTTGCGATGACGAAAAGGCCCCCGAACAAGCCTGATCAGCCTATGTGCGTGGCGCGTCCGGCTGTACCTGAACCTTGCTACCATCGACGAGAGTGACCGGCGGATTGAGGATCACCTTGTCTCCCGCCTTTTAAACGGATGTATTTGGTAAGCCCTTCATCTGACCTTCCTCAATCGTTCGTTTCGGCCGGAAGCCTCATCGAAATGTTATGGCGAAAACGGGCGGCTTATTCCAAGAGCGCGCAACGTGTTGATTTCGCATGACAGAGGTTTGCGAGTGCTTGTTGGCTGGTGCCGTTGAGCAGCACGCCTTGCGATTCGTCCGGGACAGTTTCTCGGTCAGGCCAGCGGGTCGCGCGGATACGGCGGCGGAGTTCGACGAGTGCCTCGTCCGGAACGTTGATGCGGAAAGGACGGATTGCGCCGGCCATCGATGCGCCCCCCCTTTATCGCGTCGGGTGCCGCGGCAAGGTGTTCTGGCAAGAGACCGACGGCAGCCGCAGCTGCTGAGGTAGCGAGAACGCCCCGCCGGGTTGGTTGGGTCGCAGACATGACGTTCAACTCGCTTCGATCTGAACACGACGAACAGATGCGCCAGCGTGAACGTGAAACCATTGGACGATGGTGTCGTCGATACTTTGGGATTGGTCTGCACGATGGCGACGCTTTGCAGCTCGCACACCTCGATGCTTGACCCACTTTGTTGCTAGTTCGAACGCGTCAGCATTCGACCGAAGCGCACGTAGGAGGGTCTTGGGTGCCCAACGCCCACCAACAACCGACACCAAGGTATCATGGACTTCTGGTCCGAGGAGATGAGAATGAACGAGACGCAAAATGAAAAAGCCATCGATAATCCGGCGTCATCGGCCTAACGTTGAGCATTGTCGTAGGTTGATCGGGCGCCACTTCTTTTGCTTTTGGCTGCCCGAGGGGCAAATTTGCGTGCGCGATATTGACGAAACTATTGCGGGCCGCTGGCCTAAACCCACGGCTGTTTGCGTCGATTGACGATTTTGTCGGATCTGACCCGCCCGATAGCCCCACCTGTCTGGTCCTCGATGTGAGGTTACCAGAGCGAAGTGGACTTGATTTTCAGCGCGATCTCGCCGCGGCGGGCGTCACACTCCCGATCGTCTTCATCACCGGGCACGGGGACATTCCAATGAGCGTGCAAGCAATGAAGGCGGGCGCCATCGAGTTTTTGACGAAGCCGTTCCGGGAGCAGGACTTTCTGGATGCCGTAATGTTGGGCTCGCTCGCGACCGTCTGCGCCGCCAAAATAATGAAGCCCTGAGCGAACTCAGGACGCGATTCGAAGTGCTGACCCCGCGCGAGCGCGCTATTCTGGTTCGGGTTGTGGAGGGTCGGCTAAACAAGCAGATTGCCGACGAGATGGGCATCACCGAAACTACGGTGAAGGTCCATCGCGGCAACATGATGCGGAAGATCAAAGCCACATCGATACCACAACTCTGCCGAATGGTGGATAAGCTGAAGCTGCTGCCCGGGAGCCCCGAGCTCTCGCAAACTCTGGAGAGCACGAGACGCCACGGCAGCAGCGCTAAAGAAGCCGCCTTACGCGATCTCGAAGTTTGGCAATGAGGAAACGGCGAGGAGAGATAATCCGCGCGCCGATTGAGATGGCTTTGACGAGCGTGCCGGCCTGAATGGAGTCTCCAGTGTCCCAGCGTTCAGCTCGAAGTTCGTTGCTCTTTGAACGGGTCGCCGTAAATGTGATATCCGTTAAATTCCCATAAGCCCGGCAATTCGCGATCCAACAACTCGATCCCGCGCACCCACTTCACGCTCTTATACGCATAGAGGTTTGGCACCACGAGGCGCAGCGGGTAGCCGTGCTCAGCCGTAAGGGGTTCGCCAGCATGCCGCAGGGCGAAAATCGTCGTCGGGCGCAGAAAATCCGAGATTGGCAGGTTTGCCGTGTAGTTGTTCTCGCCATGGACCATCACATGCCGCGCCTCTGGCCGCAACTTCACTCGCTTCATCAATTCTGTGGCGAGCAATCCTCCCCAATGGTTGTCGAACCGGCTCCAGTACGAGACGCAGTGCATGTCCGCAAATACTTCGCTCTGCGGCAGATTGGAGAGCTCTTCCCACGAAAGCCGCAGCTGCTCCTCTACCAGGCCGAACACGCGAAAATCCCACGTCCTGGGATCAAAGAGCGGCACCGCGCCCACATGCAGCACCTGCCACTTGAGCGTCAGCGACTGTCCTGGGGGCAGCCGCCCAGCGGCACGCATCTCACGCTCCCGTTCGAGTCGCTCGTTCGATTGCACAAATAGCTCCACCGCAAAAGTATAGCGCGGCCTAGTTGGCGTCGTAGCAATTTTCAGGGCCTGAAACGCGGTCAGCCAGGGTTGCGGCGGACATTACCAAACATTGGGTTTCTGGTACCCCACACTCCGAGAAGCGACCTATGAAGATGCTAGCCCAACCCGAAGCAGCGGCGAAGCGGGAGCCTTACGGCTCCCCCTCACCGATCTTGGAGTTAGAACTACTTGGAGACTCGGAGAGTAAGCCCGGAACAGTCTTGCTGGTATTGTGACGGAAAATGTTGACGGCTCCGATCACTTCGTCCTCGTTGTCACGAATTGGAAAGACATTAACGAGCGCCAGAAGACGATTTCCGTCGGGGTGCTCGCAAATCACATCGGCGTTCCGAACGGTGCCGCCGTTGTTGATCACCACGGAAGGTGGTGCACGATCGTGCGGCATCACTTCTCCTGAGGGGTAACGAAGAAGGTGTGACCCGCAAAACTTTTCCGAGGTTCCCAGAGACGGCGTGCGTCCCCAACCCGCGATTGCAGTTTTGTTGCACTTGACGACGGTGGCATCCTTTTCGAGAACGTACATCCCTACTGGGATAGAATCCATTGCCGCTTGGTCTGCGAGAATTCCTTTTGCGACGAGGTGCCCGTCGACGAGTTCCCCTCGGAAGTCGATTTTGTCGAAGTCGCCATCCAAAATCATCGTGCTTGTGGCTAAACCACCATCTGTCACGCTGCTCGCCATTTTCAACCTCCTTTGCGCGAAAGACTCGCTCAGCGCTCCAGCATTATTTTTCCCGTTTGTCAAGAGGACAGACTCGCTGGAAGACTCTATATTGCGGAACCTTCAGGTCCGGAGAAACGGGCTTCGCGGAGACTAGCTGCGACATCTCCGATAGCGGTAACTACATCTCCGATAGCGGGAACTATGAGCCAGATGATGGGGCGACGAGGACGAGGGATACCGCGTGACGTGGACGGAGCGTGAAAGAGCGCGTGGATAGGCGCAGTTCACCGTTCAAGAATCATCTGTTTTTGGAACGCCAAACCAGCTGGGTTCCCCAACTACAGATTCAAAAAGTTGCGGGGGCGGCGCTTAGGGGATGCCGGAACATGGCCGAAAAGCTATAATCCAAGAAGTGGACTTCTCAAGACTTGGCTCGGCTTTATGAGCAAACGCCCCGCCGGAGGTTAATCCGTCTGCCTTGGGCACATATCTGCTCTGCGCAGAGGCTTGGCGGAAGCCAACGCACTTGCCTGGTGCAGGAGTGCCGGCGGGAGAATCCTGTTGGTGAAGAGACCCTTGTCAGTGCGTTAGAAAGTTCCAGTTCGTTAGAAGGATTGAACCAACTCTACAGCCGACGCGGCCATTGATATTTCGTTTCTGATGACATCTTTCTAGCGTGCTGTCCGAATGAATATTCCGAGGTCGTGCTGCCGTGGCGACAAGAATGTCACCTATCTCGGGGCTCTCGGGGTACGTGCTGGTACCCCTGCGGGAAAGCGCGGACTTTACCCTTTACCGCGGCCAAAAGCACGACGACCTCTCGCCAGTCCTTGCGATCGCCCTCTTTGAACAGCCGTCGCCTCAGAGTATCAGGCGGCTCATGCATGAATACTCGTTCGCAGCCGAACTCGATCCCGCGTGGGCTGCCAAGCCTCTGGCCATTACTCGTCACGAAGGGCGGACGATCCTCGTACTCAAGGACCCTGGCGGTCAGCCGCTGGATCGGATTCTTGAGCGTGACCAGGGGCAACCGCTCGACCTGACTCGCTTCCTTAGCACCGCCATTGGGTTGGCAAAAACACTCGGTCAAGTCCATCAGCAGGGCCTCATACACAAGGATATCAAACCTGCGAATGTCCTCGTCGACGAGAGCGGCAACGCGTGGTTCACCGGATTCGGGATTGCGTCCCAACTCCCGCGCGAGCGCCAGTCGCCCGAACCTCCCGAGTTCATCGCGGGAACGCTCGCCTACATGGCACCCGAGCAGACGGGACGAATGAACCGTTCGATCGATTCTCGGAGCGACCTTTACTCGCTTGGAGTGACGTTTTACGAAATGCTGACCGGGAGTCTTCCATTCACGGCCTCCGACCCGATTGAATGGGTGCACTGTCACATCGCGAAACAACCAGCCGCACCCAGTGAGCGGGTGGGAACCGTGCCGGCC
>Ga0210407_10002319_pt1 | contig 16467 bp, 12 predicted proteins | sample IncBWC27MmetaG_FD_150860 | JGI IMG/M metagenome (GOLD analysis project Ga0210407, IMG submission 150860) | Forest soil microbial communities from Barre Woods Harvard Forest LTER site, Petersham, Massachusetts, United States - Inc-BW-C-27-M | ecosystem: Environmental > Terrestrial > Soil >...
ATCCAGGCCCATGGTACGGGCGGTCCTTTTCGTCGGAACAGTTTCGACGACGGTGTATTTGTCGGGGGAATCTTCGTGGATGACGGTGAGATTGCCGTCGCCGCAGGACGCGAAGAAATAATTCGAAGCGGGATCGAATGCGGCGGCGTCGGGACCTTCGCAGATGGCGGGATTGGCGACGACTTTACCGGAGTCGGCGTCGACGATGGAAGAAACTTTATCGTCGCAGACGGCCATCAGGCGGCGGCTCTTGAGATCGCCGGCGAGTCCGGAAGGGGATTTGCACGGGGCGAGCGGCCAGCGGTGGAGCTCTTTCAGGTTTTGGGAATCAAGATGGCTGAGCTCGGAAGTGTCTTCGTTGTTGACGTAGACGGAGCCCTTGCCATCGGCGACGGCGAATTCAGGCTTGCCGCCGAGAGGAATTGTGCCGACGACGGAGCCGTCCGCGGCGTTGATGGCAGTGGAATTTTTGCCGCGACCGTTGAAAGTGAAGACGCGCTTGCTGGCGGGGTCGTAGATGATAGCGTCGGGATTGGCGTCGGTTTTGACGGTGCCGAGTGTTTTCATGGTTTTGAGATCGAAGATGACGGCGGTGTTGGCGCGGCCTGCGCTGATGAAACCACGGCCGAGGTCGGAAGCGATGGCGATGCCGTGCACGCCTTGCGTATCGGGAATGTCGCCTTCGATGGCGTACGTGTCGGCGTTCATGACCACGGTGTGCGAGCCGTGCGAGATGTAGACGCGGCGGGCGTCGCTGTCGACGTAGACATAGTCCCAGCCTTCATCGCCGGGGACGGGAACGGTCTTGATGACGTGATAGCCGGAGGCGCCGGGCTTGGCAGCGGCGTGGGAAAAGACCGCGGCGCAGAAAAGAACGGCGGAGAGTGCAGTGAGGCCGAATAGGGTTAGATGTTTGCGCATAGTTTTTTTCTCTTTTCTTCAGTTTCTTTCCGTTCGAACGACGCCAGGTATACAGCCGGGAAGATGAACGCCGGATAAATGCGAAACCCTCCGCGATCATTCAAGGGCAAACTTGGGGCCGAAAAAGAAAATGATAACGCAGAGACGCTGAGCCCGCGGAGACTCGCGGAGACCGGAGTAGGACGCGCCCTTCGTTCCTCAGGATGAACTGAAGCGCGCCCCACAACAGCCTGCTTGCTATCTCACATCGCGCCTAGCTGGGGCGCAGCATGCTGCGCCCCTACGGGGAGAGGCTAGGGCTTGGATTTGTGTTGATCGAACCAGCCGGCTACGTACAACATTTTGGCGATGTGATGGCTGGGACGACGGCTGATTCCGTGCGGCTCTTCCGGGACGCGGACGAGGACGGCCTCGATGTTAAGCAGTTTCAGAGCGGAGTAAAACTGCTCGGCTTCGGAGATGGGAGTGCGGTAGTCAGCTTCGCCAGTCATGATGAGGGTGGGCGTTTTGACTTTGGCGACCTGGTCGGTGAGGGAGCGCTTCATGTATTGCTCGGTATTTTCCCAGGGATTGCCGGGGAACCAGTATTTCGCGGTCCAGGGAATGTCGGAAGTGAGCACAAAGCTGTACCAATTGATGACCGGATAAAGCGCGGCGGCGGCGCGGAAGCGATCGGTGTGTTCGATGGTCCAGGCGGTGAGTACGCCGCCGCCGCTGCCGCCAGTGACGAAGAGATTGTTGGTGTCGATGTAGCCCTTGGCGACAACGGCATCGACGCCGCTATTGAGGTCGTCGAAATCGGCGCCGGGATAGGCGTGGTGAATGAGGTTGGCGAATTCCTCGCCGTAGCTGGTGCTGCCGCGGGGGTTGGTATAGAGCACGACGTACCCCATGGAAGCCCAGACCTGCTTTTCGAAATCGAAGCGATCGCCGTAGTCGCCAAAGGGTCCGCCGTGAATTTCGAGAATAAGCGGATATTTCTTGGAGGGATCGAAACCGGGCGGCTGAATGATCCAGCCTTGAATCTTGCGCTTGTCTTTGGAGGAGTCGTACCAAATTTCCTCGACGCGGCCGGGAATCTTCTGTTGCAGCAATTCCTGATTGAGGGAGGTGAGAACCCTCATCGCGCCATTGGTGAAAATGGCGACGTCGCCGGGATTGTCGGGCCGGCCATAGGTGAAAGCGATCGTGCCGGTGCGGGAGACGGAGAAAGAGCCGCCGCCGTAGGCGCTGGTGCCGGAAACGACGTGGTCGGCTATTTTCTTGGGGTTGCCATCGGTCGGGGAGAAGCCGATTTTGGTGTCGCCCTGTTCGTTATAGAGGAAATAGACGCCAGAGTTGTCGGTCGCCCATTGGGGCGACTGGATGTCGCGATCGAGTTTGTCGGAGAGGGAGCGCGAGCCACTGCCGTCGCGATTCATTAGATAGAGCTTGGTGGTTTGGTGGCCCTGGTAGCGGTCGTCAAATCCGGTGTAGGCGATGAATTTACCGCTGGGCGAAATGCTGGGAGCGTTGTCCGGGCCTTTGCGATTGGTGAGCGCACGGAGAGCGCCGTCGGAGACGCTGAATTCGTAGACTTCGGTGTCGAAACCCTCATGGTCGGATTCGGGGTGTCGGTTAGCCGAGATGAGCAGGAATTTGTCGTCGGGAGACCAAGAGGCGCGCGTGGGGCCGAATTCGTTGCCGCCGTTGGAGAAATTTCCGTTGGTCACTTGGCGCGGGGCACCACCTTCGGCGGAGACCACGAAAACTTGCATGAAGCCGGGCTTGAGATAGCCGGTGCCATTGAAGCGATAGACGAGCCGGTCGTACAGCGTAGGAGGATCGGCCCATTTCGCACCGGATGGCGGAGACGGAAGATCGGCGATGTGCGGGCCTTTGCCGAGCACGAGGGAGGAGAAGGAGAGCATTTTGCCGTCGGGGGACCAGGCGATCGCGTCGGGACTTTCCTCGAGATTGGTGATGCGCGCGGTTTGGCCGGAGTCCATCCAGCGAACGTAGATTTGCTGTTTGCTGTCGGCGTCGGAGAGAAAGGCGATGCGCGCGCCATCGGGCGACCAGCGGGGCGAGGAATCGGAGCGATTGCCGGTGGTGAGCGGGCGGTGATCCGTGCCGTCGGAATTGATGATCCAGAGATTCGCGTAGCGCTTATCGGTCATAGGATCGGCGAAGCGGCGGACGTAGGCGATCTTTTTGCCGTCGGGAGAAATTTGTGGATCGGTGGCGAGCTGAAGCTGAAATTCGTCCATGGCAGTGAGCTTGTGGGAAGAATCCTGCGCCAGGATGAGAGTGGGGAATGCAAACAAGGTCGCTGCAGCGATGCCAAGAGCGGCGCGCCAATGCAAATTCATGAGACAGACCTCCTCGCAGGCGGGGAGTTAACAACGCCCCGTTGCTGGTGTCAAGGTGGTCGGAATCCCACGCGCAGGTCAACGGTAGGTCAGGTCGCTGGCCAGGCGCGATATACGTCCGAGTGACGCTAGCCGGCTGCCGTTTGACTTCCCAGAACCCCGTTTCTAGATAGTTTCCGAGTGGCCGACGATCCAGGTCAGATGAGAGTTCGTCTTGCGCTATCCTGCCTCTGGGGGATTGTGATGAAGCCTTTACTCTTTGCTCTCTGTGTTGTGTTTGCGTTTGGCGGTCTGAGCGCGCAGACGCCTGTCTGGCAGCCATCGCCGGGACATACGCAAGTGCCGATATGGCCGGAGGCGGTGCCTGATCCGCAGCCTGTTGCGGGGCCGGAGGTCACTACGACGTCGTCGGGAAAAGATGGGTTGATTGCCGGCAGGCCGGTGGTGGGGGTGTACAACGTGACGCGGCCTACGATGACCGTCTATTCGCCACAGGGAAATAATACGGGCGCTGCTGTCGTCGTGTTCCCTGGCGGGGGCTATCAGGGTCTGGCCATCGATTTTGAAGGCACGGAGGTCTGCGATTGGCTGACGCCCAAAGGGATCATGTGTGTGTTGCTGAAATACCGCGTGACGGATGTGGGGCCGTATCCGAAATCAGGGCCCTATCCGGAATCACCGATGGCGTTGGAAGATGCGCAGAGGACAATGGGGCTGGTGCGCTTTCACGCGGCGGACTGGCATATCGATCCGCACAAGATTGGTGTGCTTGGTTTCTCGGCAGGCGGGCATCTGTCGGCAGCGATGAGCACGTATTTTGAGAAGCGTTTGTATCCGCCTGTCGATGCCGCCGACAAAGAAAGCTGCCGCCCGGACTTTGCGGTGGCTATTTATCCGGGGCATCTGTCGATTGCCGCGGCGGAATGGGATGCCAAGCAAGGCACCAAAAAGTTTGTGGTCCGTCATCCGGCGAATGCCGATAGAAATCTTGGGGTGAATCCCGATATTCCTGTCACCAGCCGGACGCCGCCGACGTTTTTGCTGCAGGCGGAGGATGACCACGTGGACAACGTAGACGACTCGCTGGCTTACTACATTGCGCTCAAGAAGGCCGGGGTTCCCGTGGAGATGCATTTGTATGCGCAGGGCGGGCATGCGTTTGGGCTGCGGCGCACGAAGTTTCCGATCACGGAATGGCCTCAGTTGGTGGAGACGTGGCTGGGGACGATCGGGATAATTCCGAGTCGCGTGGCTCCCGGATGACGGCGTACGCGGAAATGTCGGTTGCGAGGAACGTTGCGTCACTGACGAAGGACAGACGGGAGCGAATGCATAGATCGGACCGAGGTGAAATTGGGAGCGGCCAAGCCGCAAGGCCTGGCCGCTCTCAGAACCATCCATGCGCCGGTTCGGTGTTCAGGAAGTCGTTTCTTTCAGATCGTCGTCGGCTTGCTTGTTGGCCTTTTTTGTCTCGGCTTTGGCGTCGGCATTAGGAGCGAGCGCTTGAATCGCCTTGCCGAGGCTCACGGCACCTGTACCGGTTATCTTTGCCCTGAGGGCGTCGAAACCGCCAGGGATATCCAGGTTCTTCGCGACGTGGGCGGCGGCGACGCATTGACCGATGTTCTTGAAGCCGCTGCACGCGGTCTTTGCGTCTTCGCCGGTCAACGTTTTGATCTTGCCGGCGATCGCAGTGTTGTGGCTCAGGACATCGCTCGGCGAACCGTGCGACATGTCTGAACGTACCGTAGAACCGGCGTCGTGCGAGTTGCTCATGCTGGGATTACTGCCTGGCCCGTGCCCTGCGGGCGGCCCACCACCCGGATGCGAGCGTTGCGCGAAGGCTGGCGCAGCAAAAACGAGCGCCAACACTGTAATCGTAGCGAGAAAAAGACGTTTCACGATATTCCTCCCTGTTGAGGCTTTAGGGCTGGTAGGACACACAGGCTTCTCACCTGCATGACCGAGGATTGTTCTTATGGTTTTAGGATGCGCCTATGGGAATCGGGGATGCAAGGCCTTTGTCGAGTAACCCTCAACACGTCAAATCTGTTCCGGCACAACATACGGTGCGCGATAACTGCCTCGCAGAAGGCGATTGGCTTCCTCGTCGTCAATGACTTGCTCCTGCGCAGGATCGAAGCGCAGCGTGCGGCCAAGACGGTAGGAGGCATTGGCCAGGTGCACGAGTGTCGTCGAGATGTGGGCTTCCTCGATCGGCGAATGAATATCCTGGGCACGACGGTTGCGGACGCAATCAACGAAGTTCGCGTAGTGGTCACCGGAGCCTTTGCCGGATGGCCCGGGTTCGACCTGATTGGTTATCCACGTTTTGTAGGCGTCGTATCCATCGATGGCGAGATAGCCGTTTGATCCGTAGAAGATGTTGCCTACGGTGTTGGTCTTGGCATCTTTTGGCCCCAAGGACTGTTGGTTGTCGGCGGGCTTTTTGTTGGCAGCGGCGGTGAGCCCCGCAGGGGGAACGGCACTGGTCCCGTAGGCCCCGGTGCCAATCTCCGCCTCGTGATTGGTGATCCAGTGGCGGACTTCGAGTTCCATCATCTTGCGTTTGCCGTCCGGAGCGTCGAAACAGAAAGTGGCGTTCAAGGTATTGGGCGTTTCCTGGTCGTCTTCGAACATAAAATGTCCGCCCATGGCGGACACGGAGACCGGGAAGCGCACGCCTAGACCCCATCGCGCAATATCGATTTCGTGGATGGCTTGGTTGCCGACTTCGCCGTTCCCAGTGTCCCAGATCCAATGCCAGTTGTAGTGAAAGCGATTACGCGTAAACGGCTTCAGCGGTGCAGGGCCGGTCCACAGGTCATAATTGACGCCGGCGGGAACGGGTTCCTCCGCAGCGTGCCCAATCGATGGCCGCCACTTGTAGCAAATCGCGCTGGCCATGTAGGCATCGCCGATCGTGCCGTCACTCAGATGCTGGATGGCTTCCAGCATGCCGGGGTTCGATCGCGACTGGCTGCCGTGCTGACAAATTCGGTTGTACTTCTTTACCGCACGCACCAGTTGGCGTCCTTCAAACGTATTGTGCGAGCACGGCTTTTCGACGTAGACGTCTTTCCCGGCCTGACAGGCCCAGATGGCCATGAGCGAGTGCCAATGATTGGGCGTGGCGATGGAGATAGCGTCAATGTCTTTGTCCTCAAGGAGCTTGCGAACATCGACGTAAGATTTTGGCTTTGGCAAACCTCGCTTCTCGATCTCGCTGAGACGCTGGTTCGACACGTTCCCATCCACGTCGCACAGAGCGGCAAGCTCTGTTCCCGGGACCCGCGCAAACCCGTGAATGTGATCGTTGCCGCGGCCGCGAACTCCGCAGACGGCCACCCGGACTCGATCGTTTGCGCCGAGGATCTTGCCACCGAGCGCAAGCGTAGCTGCGCCCGCGGTTATTGCTTTTCCGGTCGTCTTGAGAAATTCACGCCGCTCGATTGCCATAATTGCCACCTCTGTGTTGGAAACATTCCTGCAACGCGCATAGTATAGTTCATCGCCGTGGAGTGCCGCTCGGCCAGTTGGTCGCCGCCGTTAGGCACGGATGCTCGCTTGCGGCGGGCCGTGCTATTGCCAAGCAGCCGATGAGGCTGGAGGAGCATTCTTATGCCAGCGAAAAGATTGAGTGATGGGGAAGTGCAAGAACGGCTGAAGAAAGCGAAAGGCTGGAGCTTGGTGAATGGGAAATTGCACCGGGAATTTCAGTGCAAGGATTTTGTGGCGGCTTTTGGGAACATGACGCGGGTGGCGCTGGTTGCGGAATCGATGAACCACCATCCGGAATGGTTCAACGTGTGGAACAAGGTGGTGATCGATTTGAATACGCACAGCGTGAAGGGGATTAGCGACTACGATTTTACGCTGGCGGGAAAGATTGATGAGATTTTTGGAGGGTAGGAGCGCGGTACTCACGTATCTTCTGGAACGCGAACTGAAGGGATAGCGGCCGTTCCTTTGCCGCGAGTAACTGACCACATACCAGGACTTTTTGCACCAGAACCTCTGCCGATTCGACCAATAGGAATCTCGCAGGGATTCCCATCTACTGTAGCGATATTTGTGGGCTAGACTCTCGCTGGATGATAAGCGCTCACTCCCAGCAAGGCTCGCGCGGCTGGTTGCTCATTATTTTGCGGTGGGCTGCCGCGCTGGTTGTACTTGGTGCGCTGCTGCATTTCCTTCCGCTAGCACCGCTGCGCGAGGCGATCGCAAGAGTTCCGGTATCGAGTTTTTTTGCAGTGCTGGCGGGCTATCTTTTGGCGCATGGCGTTGGCGTGGCGAAATGGCGGATGGTGGTCAACGCGGCTGGAGCGGAGCTGGATTTCGCGACGAGCGCGCAGTGCTACTTCGGCGGGCTTTTTGGCACACTGTTTCTCCCTTCGATTGTCGGTGGCGACGTGGTGCGGCTGGCGGTTGGATTACAGCGCAGTCCGCGGCCGGCCGGGGTTTTGACGGGCAATCTCGTGGATCGCTTCCTGGACGTAACGGCGCAGGCCGGCCTAGTGGTGCTGGGATTGTTGCTGGTTCCGGAGTTGGACTTGGTGCCAGAAAACGCGGAAGGCACCGTGCAGAATGTTCTTCTGGGAACCGTGTGCGGACTCATTGCGTTGCTGGGTTTCCTCTTTTTACTGCGCAAGAGGATTCTGGGCGGCCGCTCGGTGCGCTTCCGCAGACGGCTGGCGCGGCTGCGGCATGCGCTGCGCTCGGTGTCGAAACGACCGCGTGCGCTGGTTTTGGGTTGGCTGATGGGCGCTTCCATGCAACTCGCATTCCTTATGCTGGCGGCTCAGCTCGCGATTTATTGCGGGCTAACGCTGCCGCTGCGGGCGTGGCTCTTCGCTTGGCCGCTGGCGAAACTTGCCGCGGTGTTGCCATTGACACAGGGCGGCATCGGCGTGCGTGAAGCCGCGCTGGTTGCGCTGCTTTCCCCCTTTGGAGCGCCGGGGCATCTGGTGCTGGCCGCCGGATTGGTGTGGGAAGGCGTGGTGATCGCAGGGGGGCTAGTCGCGGGGGTGGCGGCGCTGGTGCTTCGGAGGCGAACTGATCGGGCCGGGGCCGGTAACGCGTAACAGATAGGCGTCGCCAACATGCAGGTCTATTGACGCCCGCAGTTCCACCAGTCAAGATGAGAATCCCTTCTTGAAGTCTGCTGTCTACAGGGCTGCCTCTCCAGTCTTGAACTTTGGCTAGCGAGAATTGCGGGCGGACCACGCCTGGATCGCTGGCTTTCGCAGGCCAACCCTGCCGAAAGCCAAAACACGAGAGCTATGCCCATGACAAAAAGACGATTGCGACTGCTATTGGCCGAGGGAAGCCCCGGTGAGGCCGCTGCGGCGCTGCATGAGCTTTACGCCGGGAGTGATCCCGGGCTGGACCTGACCGTGGTATCAAGGATCGCAACGCTGCTGCCGACCATCAAGATATTCGATCCGGAGGTGATCCTGCTCGACCTGGAGCTGAGTTTGCGGGAGCCGATGGATGCCGTGCATCTGGTGCACCGGACCGCGCCGGGGGTGCCGCTGATCGTATTCGCGGATCCCACACAAAAGGAGCAGGCCATCCGCAGCCTGGCGGAAGGGGCCATTGATTTCGTGCTGAAAGGTGACCCAGACGCGCACACACTGGAGCGAGTGCTGCGAGCAGCGCTCGAGCACAATACGCTGGCGGGGCTCGCCGACATGCTGCGTGACCGGGTGACCGGGCTGTATACGCGGGACGGTTTCCTGACCGTCGGGAGACGGCGCCTGGAAGAGGCGATGCGCGCGGCCAGGTCGCTCGTGCTGGTCTGCGTGCTGTTCGAGAATTTGCAAGCATTGCGGGATGCGTTCGGTCCGGGAACAGCGGATCGCGCGCTGACGGATGTCGCCGGACTGCTGAAGGGATGCTGCCGGCGAAGCGACGTGGTGGGACGGCTGGGCGACGCACAATTTGTGGTTCTCGGAGCGGTTGCCGTTGCGCCGAGCGCGGAGGTAATGCGCAACCGGCTGGAGCGGCGCCTTGCGGTGCACAACCAGACGCGCTCCCCGTGGGGACCAATCGACCTGCGGACCAGTATCGGCTCCTGGACCGCGCAGGACGGCGGCACCTTCGCGGAATTCCTGGACGCTGCGGAGTCGCGTTTGCGTTCGGTCGCGCTGGAGATCAAAACCTGACGATTTCCGCAAGCGTGGTGACAATTGCGAGCGCCAACGCTGGCTTGCGCAAAGTTGCCAGGACGGTTTAACGATTCGCGGCTGGGAGCGAGGGCATGAAATCGGACACGCTCGACGAAAAGGCACTACGGGATGAGAATGCCCGGGCGCAAGAAGCATTGCGGATCTCCGAAGAGCGCAATCGCGACTTGGTGGAAAATTCGGCGTACGGCATTTTCCGGGTCTCCAGCGACGGTTCGTTCCTGGACGGCAATCCCACGCTGCTGCGCATCACGGGTTGTGCGTCCGCGGAGGACCTGCTGGCGCTAAACCTGGCGCAAGACATTTTCCGGTTTCCCGAACAGTACGCTCAGCTCGCCAGCTCTTGCAGGGAAAGCGGCCGAGTTCACGGAGCGGAAGCGGAATGGCGGCGCCGCGACGGCGGCCTGGTTACCGTGCGGATGAACGTGCGGCAGCTTACGACGGCAGGTCAGCCAGCGGGCCTCGAGGTGATTGCAGAGGATGTCACCGACCTGCGGACGATGGAACGGCAGTTGCGGCAGGCGCAGAAGTTTGAGGCTGTCGGCCAGTTGGCGGGAGGCATCGCGCATGACTTCAACAACGTGGTGGGCGCGATCCTAGGCTGGGCCGAGCTGGGATTTGACCAGAATCGCGACAATCCGCAAGTGGCCGAGCGCTTCACGCGCATCCGTGAACAGGCCGAGCGGGCCGCGACGCTGACTCGCGAGCTGCTGGCCTTTGCGCGCCGCCAAGTGCTGCAGCCACGCGCGGTGGATCTAAATGCCGTAGCCGGCGGACTGGTCAGTTTTCTCGACAAGGTGATCGGCAAAGACGTCGAGTTCAAGTTTTTGAGTGCCAAGCTCGACCCAGTGAAGGCAGACGCCGCGCAGATCGAACAAGTCCTGATGAATCTCTGCCTCAACGCGCGCGACGCCATGCCGCAGGGCGGCAGGTTGGTGATCGAGACGGAGATGGTGGAACTGGACGACTCCTATTGCCGCTTTTATCCCTATGTTCAACCCGGGCGGTATGCGGTGGTTTCCGTTTCGGACACCGGGATTGGCATGGATGGAGAAACCCGCGAGCGCATCTTCGAGCCTTTCTTCACCACCAAGGAGCGCGGCAAGGGCACGGGAATGGGTCTAGCCACCGCTTACGGCATCGTGAAACAGCATGGCGGATTCATCCACGTGTACAGCGAGCCCGGGCACGGGAGCCTTTTTCGCGTATATGTGCCCGTGCTAGAAGGCACGCTGGCGGAAAGCGGAGCGGAAAAGGCGCCGGCTCCTTCCTTGGCCGAGTTACGCGGCACGGAAACAATTCTGCTCGCCGAAGACCATGAATCGATTCGAGAAATGTCGCGGCAGGCGCTTCTGAGCATGGGCTACCGGGTACTCTCCGCCTGTGACGGCCAGGAAGCACTGAAACTCTGTTCGCACGAAACGCCGGCGCTGGCCATTTTGGACGTCATTATGCCCAAGCTCGGCGGGCCTGGAACGGCTGCGAGCCTGTTGAAAATGTTTCCGGACTTGCCGGTTGTGTTTACCAGCGGCTATTCGGCGGACGCCAGTGAACTTCCGGTGGAGGGCGCGAAAGCACGCTACCTGCAGAAACCCTACAGCCCAACAACACTGAGACGGCTAGTGCGTGAGACGCTCGATCAGTACCGCGCGGAAAACCGTGCACAGGGGTCGAAAGCAAAGAGCCGACCCTGACGCGGACCTCGACAAAGCCAACTATAGCTACGTGACCGCTTTTGCGACATGCTCGTCCCAAAAACGGTCGGTTGCGCTGCTTATTTTCACCCTGTTGTGCGCTACTATGTCTATTATTTTCTTATACATAGAAGAAACAGTCGCCGTGGCGCTCGGACTGCCACCTGAACCCCTGCTATGAGTGCAGCAACTGTCACCCTCTGCCTTAGCGCCCGTCCACGGTGCCGTTCCAGTTTGCTGGCGCGGGCGCGAAAGGGGAGCCCTGAGGCGTTCGGGGAAATGGTTTCCCCGTACCTGCCGGTGCTGTACCGCCGTGCGCGGGGGCTTACCGGGAACGCAGCGGACGCGGAAGATGTCAGCCAGGAAGCAGTGTTGAAGGCCTGGTCGCGCCTGGAACAGTTTGCCGGGAAGCAAGATGAATCGATCGATGATTTTCGCGCGTGGATTTCGCGCATTGCGGCAAACACCTCGATCGACCTGCTGCGCCAGCGCCGCGATGGAAAGATTGCGTCTTTGGATCAGCACAAGGGACAAAGCGAAGAGACGATCGGCAGCAGCATAGAGTCCGAGCAACTGGATCCGGAAGAACGCTGCGCGCGACGTGAACTGGGCCAACTGCTGGCCAAAGCCATTGTACAACTCCCCCCGGACCTGCGGCAGGCGTGCCTGCTGCGAGATGTGCTGCACTATTCGACGCAGGAAGTCGCCAGCCGCCTGGAAATATCGGTGGTGGCCGTGCGGCTGAGGCTGTTCCGCGCACACCGGCGGCTGCGCGAGAAGCTGCAGGATTCGCTGCGGCCCGCCGCGCGTCATGAAAGCGCACGGGTGCACTCGCGTCCGGAATACCGCCGCCAGCCCACGCGACGTTTTCCTGACTTGGCTATGCCGGGGTACGCGATCGGCGACTAAGCGACCGGCCCGTTCCAACCGTCAGAATAGCGTTATTTGGCTGCGATTTTTGGCGTTGACATGTGCGTTTCGCGGTGCTACAAAGCGCGCAGACATGCCCTCTGGTGGTAAGTCTCTTACCGCATTGCGGCAACATCACGCGAGTGAGGCACCAGACCTGCCTGGCAGGGCAGGCCTGTTCTGCCGCTGAGGGAATGTCCGCAACACCCCACCACCCCGGGAGGTGAGAACCTCCGTGTTTTCACCTCCTTTTTGTTTTCTCTCCCTGACGAACTAAACTCTTGAGGACATGACCGCGAATCCTATGGCCCAAAATCCAATCCGGCCTCCTCTCCTCGCGCTTCACCACATCACGGTGATGCGGGGAGAGTTTGCGGCGCTGCAAGACATCACCCTGCGCGTCGAGGCCGGCGAACATGTGTGCATTCTCGGCCCCAATGGCTGCGGCAAATCCACACTGATCAAAACCATCACGCGGGAATGCTATCCGCTCGCGAACGAAGGGTCTTCCATCGCGATTCTCGGCCGCGAGCGATGGAACGTTTTTGAGCTGCGCTCCCTACTGGGCATTGTCTCTCCCGATCTGCTGGCATCCTGCACGAGCGATGCGACCGGCCGCGACGTGGTGCTCTCCGGCTTTTTCAGCAGCACGCGCATTTTCCCACATCACGCGCCCAATCCCGCTCTGCTCGAAAAGACGGACGCCGCGCTCGCCCGCCTGGGCATCGCGCACCTTGCCGGACGCCCGGTGGCGCAGATGTCTTCGGGTGAAGCCAAACGCACGCTGATCGCTCGCGCGCTGGTGCACGAGCCGCAAACGCTGCTGTTCGATGAGCCCAGCAACGCGCTCGACATCGCCGCGCAGATACAGCTGCGCGACACCATGCGCGCGCTTGCAAAGGGCGGCCTGGGCATTCTTTTGGTCACGCACCACGTTTCAGAAATCATTCCAGAAATCGAGCGAGTGGTGTTGTTGCGGGAAGGCTGCATCGTTGCCGACGGGCCAAAGCAAGCGATGCTTAAGTCCGAGAGGCTTTCGGCTCTATTCGGAGCCAACATTCAGATTGCGCGCCGCGACGGCTACTATTCGCTGTCCTGAAGGAAATCGCGCGTTGGTGGAACTTGCAAGGCCGGCAGGAACCAAATGTGGCTGAGCGCTAGGACTTGTCCACACGGTGGCTGGCTACCGTGCGCGCTTCCGGGGACCGGGGCGTCCAGTCTTCGGGAGGGAACGCCACCCGCCAGAATGCCGGCCGCGGCGACGAAAATTCCAGTCCAATTTCCGCTTTGCCCGCGCGCACCGGGCCCAGAAACGCCACATGGCACTCCTGTTCCTCTTGCGTGCGCTTGTGCTGCAGGAAGATTTTGCTGCCGCTGGTAACGCGCGCTTTCATAAGCACCAGCGCGCCGTGTGCGCTGATGGCCAGCGTTTCTGTCTCTTCCTCGATGTTCTTGCCCTGCACGTCTTCGCCGCGAATGCGCACGGCCACTTGCATCAGCACCCGCTGGCTGCGGCGTCGCGCGACTGGATTCATGGATGCGTTTTGGGCCTACCCATCCCTATCTGTCACTCTCAACTATACCGGGACGCACATAGTTGTCGAGAAGCACGCGGGCAAGCGTATCCAAAAATGTCACGGCTAATTCGTAACGTTGGTTTTAGCTGCGCTGCTCGATGGGCACGTAATGGCGCGTGTCGTGGCCCAAATAAATCTGCCGCGGGCGCGCAATCTTCTGTTCGGGATCGAGCAACAACTCTTCCCACTGCGAAATCCAGCCGGAAGTGCGGGGAATGGCGAACAGCACCGGGAACATGGTCATCGGGAAGCCCATGGACTGGTAGATCAGCCCGGTGTAAAAGTCCACGTTGGGATACAGCTTGCGCTTGACGAAATATTCGTCTTCCAGCGCGATGCGCTCGCATTCCAGCGCGATTTCCAGCAGCGGATTCTTGCCCATCAGGTCGAAAACTTCGTAGGCCACTTTCTTGATGATGCGCGCGCGCGGGTCGTAATTCTTGTATACGCGATGGCCGAAGCCCATCAGCTTGGTTTCGCCGGTCTTCACGCGCTTGATGAATTCCGGTACTTTCTGCACCGAGCCGATTTCCATCAGCATGCGCAGCACTTCTTCGTTCGCCCCGCCGTGCAGCGGCCCGTACAGCGCGGCGATGGCCGCCGCGGTCGCCGAGTAAGGATCAACATGGGAACTGCCCACGTTGCGTATCGTGCTGGTCGAACAGTTCTGCTCGTGATCGGCGTGCAGGATAAACAGAATATCGAGCGCATGTTCCAGCGTGGGATTTGGACGGTAGCGGCTCTCCGTGGTACGGAAGAGCATGTTCAAGAAATTTCCAGGGTAACTCAGTTCATTATCGGGATATACGAACGGCATGCCCAGCGAGTGCCGGTAAGAAAACGCGGCGATCGTGGGCATCTTTCCGATCAGCCGGTAGGTCTGCTTCCGCCGCGATTCCGCGCTGAAGATGTCCTTTGCGTCGTGGTAGAAGGTGGAAAGCGCGGCGATGGTGGAAATCATCATGCCCATCGGGTGGGCGTCGTAATGAAAACCGTCCAGGAACTTCTTAATGCTTTCGTGAATGAAGGTGTGGTGCGTGACGTGGTAAGTCCATTCTTTCAATTGCTCGGAGGTGGGCAGCTCGCCGTACAGCAGCAGGTACGCCGTCTCGAGATAGGTGCTTTTTTCGGCGAGATCCTCGATCGGATACCCGCGATAGCGCAAGATGCCGGCATCTCCATCGATGTAGGTGATGCGGCTAATGCAAGAAGCGGTGTTGTTGAACGCCGGGTCGTAGCTCATCATCCCGAATTCTTTGGGGTCGACCTTGATTTGCCGCAAGTCGCTTGCCCGGATGGTGCCGTGCGTGATGGGCACCTCATAGCTCCGCCCGGTGCGGTTGTCCATAATGGTCAATGTTTCGCGGGATGCGGGAGTGCCCTCGGCTTTTCTTGTGGTTGTGGCGGTCGGAGCGGAATCCATTGCGCGAACCCCTGGACGCAGCGGCAAAATTCGACAGTACCACTCTACACCCAAAGGGCGGTTCGCGGAAATGGGAGCGAAAACCGTTAGGCCTTCAACAAGTCTATGAATCTAAAGGAATAGCAGGTTTGGAGTCTTCGCCGTTCTTGTCCTCGGATGTACCTCTTGACAATAGTCGTTATAACGAGTATTATGCGGGCATCATGATCAACATTCGCAAGAGCAGCGAGCGCGGCCACGCCGATCACGGCTGGCTGAACACGCATTTCACGTTTTCTTTCGCCGATTACTACGACCCCAAGCACGTGCACTTTCGCACTTTGCGCGTTATGAACGACGACCGTGTGGCCGGCGGCGGTGGCTTCCCCATGCACCCGCACCGCGACATGGAAATCGTCACCTATGTGCTGGAAGGCGCGCTGGAGCATCGCGACAGCATGGGCAACGGCTCGGTGATCAAGCCCGGCGACATCCAGTACATGAGCGCGGGCACGGGAGTGACGCACAGCGAGTTCAACGCCTCACCGACGGAGCCGGTGCACCTATACCAGATCTGGATGTTTCCGGAAAAGCCGGGTCTGAAGCCGGTCTACGACCAGAAGAATTTCACGGAGGCAGAAAAGCGCGGGAAGCTGCGCTTGATCGCTTCGTCAGACGGCCGGGAAGGCTCGGTGAAAATTCGTCAGGACAACGAACTGTACGCGACGGTGCTCGGCAAGGGCGATTCCGTAAAACACGTGCTCAAGCCTGACCGCCATGCCTACGTGCAAGTCGCGCGCGGCAGCGTAAAGCTCAATGGCAAAGAGCTAGGCGAAGGCGACGGCGCCGCCATCTCCGCAGAAAAGTCCTTGGAGCTTAAGGGCATCGATGATGCCGAAGTTCTGCTCTTCGATCTGGCGTAGAAAAGAAACTGAGGAATGGGGTGCGGGAAACGTGCCGAGTCAATTCCCGCACTCCGAGGTTAGCTGTTGTGGGCGCCGAGCGGTTGAAACACCACCTGAAACTTGGGCTTACGCGCCGAATAAAGTGCATATCCTGCACCCACCAGGGCAAACAGCAGCGACAGCACGCCGCTACCCTGGATTTCAATCTGCCAGAGGTGGAGCATCACGGCCTTCAGCAATCTGATGGAAAACGCAACGTGTTCTTCCTTCATTAAAATCAAGGTGTAGAAAATAGCATCGCCAAATAGCACGCTGGCAACCGTCAGGACGGGGATGATGATTTGCCCGAAGCGCGTGACCTTACCAGTGCCCTTTATCACGCCGGCTGCCACGATATACCCGATCAGGATCGCTCCGTAGAGAAAGATCCGATTTATTCCATAGGCCACGAAACCCCAAGCAAGGCCACCGGCCGCGGCGGCGGCCATACCCAACACCAGCCCGTTCGGATAATTCGGCG
>Ga0210407_10002320_pt1 | contig 16460 bp, 15 predicted proteins | sample IncBWC27MmetaG_FD_150860 | JGI IMG/M metagenome (GOLD analysis project Ga0210407, IMG submission 150860) | Forest soil microbial communities from Barre Woods Harvard Forest LTER site, Petersham, Massachusetts, United States - Inc-BW-C-27-M | ecosystem: Environmental > Terrestrial > Soil >...
TGGACTACGCCTTTCTGCTGTCGCAGTTGGGCATCAGCGACTGACCGGCCAGTTGCGCCCCGCCATCTGAAGCGATCCGATGTTAAGTTTGTGGGTCCCGCGGTCCCGCATGGGCGTACGATTGGCCTGGATTTTTTGTAAGGCAAGCACTGAGATTTTTTGCCGCCGAGAATATAGATTGTGAGATTCCGCTTTTTGAATTAGAAACTGACAGCCAAGAACCGACGACTTCAAAATGTCCGAAGCCACAACACCATTGATGCAGCAGTATCAAGCGATCAAAGCGCGCTACCCGCACGCGCTGCTGCTCTTTCGTCTCGGGGACTTCTACGAGCTGTTCTACGAAGACGCCATCACCGCCGCCCGCGAACTGCAAATCACGCTGACCTCGCGCAACCGCGAAAAAGGACAGCCCATCCCCATGTGCGGGGTTCCGTATCACGCCGCGGAAGGCTACATCGCGCGCCTGATTCGCGCGGGCTTCAAAATCGCCATTTGCGATCAGATGGAGCAGCCCGGCCCCGGCAAGAAACTGGTACGCCGCGAAGTGGTCCGTGTTATCACGCCCGGCACGGCGACCGATGTCGCCGTTCTCGACGCGCGCGAAAATAATTTTCTCGCCGCCGTGGCAAGGCATTCTTCCGGCCAACTCATCGGGCTTGCGTACGTCGATCTTTCCACCGGGGAATTTCAAGCAACGGAATTCTCCGGCCAAAACTCCGACGAAGCCCTGCGCGATGAATTGCAACTGCTGCACCCGCGCGAAACACTTCTACCACGGCCGCAGCAGCTTTTCGAAACTGCAAAGACTTCTCTTCTCGAAGGAACGGGCGGGGTGGAATCGCGGCTGGAAGACTGGATTTTTCAGCGGGACTACGCCGAGCGTATTTTGCGCGAACAGTTCGGCGTCGCCGAGCTAACGGGATTCGGGCTTGACGATCACCCGCAAGCGCTCTGCGCCGCAGGCGCTATCGTTCACTATCTCCGCGAAAACGCGGCCCGCTCGGAAGGCTCCGAGAACGGAAACGCCGCGACCGCGAGCATCGACGCGCTGCGGCACCTCGACCGCGTCCGGTATTACGAGCAGCACGATGCGCTGGTGCTCGATCCGGTCTCGGTGCGCAATCTCGAACTTCTCGCGCCGATCTTCACGGAAGAATCCACGCGCACCGGACCAACAACGCTGATCGCTGCACTGGACGTGACCGTCACGGGAATGGGCGCGCGGCTGCTGCGTTCCTGGCTTCTCCGTCCGCTGATTGACCGCGACGCGATCGAAGCGCGGCTCGGCGCCGTGACGCATCTGGTTCAGCAAACCGTGGTGCGCGGCGAAATCCGCAAGGAATTAAAAGGCATCCTCGATCTCGAACGGCTCACCAGCCGCATCACGCTTGGACTGGCCACTCCACGAGAGCTGGTTGCGCTGCGCAAATCGCTCACGCAACTCCCCATCCTTAAAAATTTTGTGACTCCTCCTCCGGCGGGAGGGAGCGAACTGCTGCGCGCGCTGCATGAGGAGATCGACGAACTCGCCGACGTCCGCGAACGATTGGAACGCGCCATCGCCGACGAGCCTCCCGCGCTGGCCACCGAGCCCGGGATGATTCGCAGCGGCTATCACGGAGAGCTGGACGAACTGCGGAACCTGAGCCAGCACAGCAAGCAGATCATCGCGGCCATGGAAGAGCGCGAGCGGAAACGTACGGGCATCGGGTCGCTTAAAATCCGGTTCAATCAGATTTTTGGATATTACATCGAAATCTCGAAACCCAATTTGCATCTCGCGCCCGCTGATTACGAACGCAAGCAAACGCTGGTCAACGCCGAGCGCTTCACTTCGAACGAACTCAAGGAGTACGAGCGCAAAATTCTGGCCGCCGACGAGCGCATCCTGGAGATCGAGCGCCAGCTATTTGTCGACATTCGTTCGGGCGTCGCCGCGAAAGCCCATCGACTGCGGCACACGGCAGCGGCGGTTGCGCAGCTCGATGTGCTCACGGCTTTCGCCAAGCTGGCCGCCGACCGCGGCTACATTCGTCCCGAATTCAACTCGTCCGGCGAACTGCTCATCATCGGCGGGCGCCATCCGGTCATCGAAGAGCTGCTTCGCCAAAAGGGCGAGCGGTTCGTGCCCAACGATCTTTGCTTCGAGCCGGGGCGGCAGCAACTTCTCTTGATCACCGGCCCGAACATGGGGGGCAAATCGACGTATCTGCGGCAGTCCGCGCTCATCGTGCTGATGGCGCAGATCGGCTGTTTCGTTCCGGCGCGGCAGGCCAAGCTGCCGATTACCGACCGCATTTTCACGCGGATTGGCGCGAGCGACAATTTGGCGCGCGGGCGGTCGACGTTTCTCGTGGAGATGAGCGAGGTCGCGGCCATTCTGAATCACGGCACACCTGCGAGCCTGGTGCTTCTCGACGAAGTTGGCCGCGGCACGGCTACGTTCGATGGGCTATCGATCGCCTGGGCCGTTGTCGAACATTTACAAAAGCACACGCGGGCGCGCACGCTTTTCGCGACGCACTATCACGAGCTTACGGAGCTCGCGGATCTTCTTCCGGCGGTGAAAAACGTTCACGTCTCGGTGAAAGAAACGCCCAGCGAGATTATTTTCCTGCGGCGCGTCGAACCCGGCAGCGCGGACAAAAGTTACGGGATCGAAGTCGCGCGACTCGCCGGGCTTCCCCGCAGCGTCATCGAACGCGCGCGTGAAGTGCTGAGAAAGCACGAACAAAGCGAACACGAACTCAGCGAAACGCTTTCTCCCGGAGCAACCGGCGCGGCGCATAAAAACGGCAACCAGCAAGTCCTCTTTACTGCGCTCGACCGCGCCGTGCTCGACAAACTTCGCGAAGCCGATCTCGACCAGCTCAAACCGCTGGATGCACTCAACCTCCTCGCCGAATTGAAGAAACAAATTCTATGAGCGTTAAATCCATGCTTGTCCTGGGCCTCATGTCCGGCACATCCGCCGACGGGATCGACGTGGCGCTCGCCAGCATTTCCGGGGCGCCGCCGCAACTTCGCGCAAAACTCCTGGGCCACACTTCCTGCAAATTTCCGCCGGCGCTGCGCAAGGAAATTCTTCGGGTCGGCGAGCAGCATCCCATTTCTGCCGGCGAACTGAGCCAGCTCAATTTTCGCTTGGGCGAAGTTTTCGCCGAGGCCGCGCTTGCGGCCTGCCGCAAGTTTCGAGTCGCGCCAAAACGGATTGCCCTTATTGGCAGCCACGGCCAAACCATTTTTCATCAGGGCAAACCCGCAAATTATCTCGGCGGCAAAACGGCATCGACGCTGCAAATTGCAGAACCGTCGATCATCGCCGCGCGGACTGGGATCACAACGGTCGCCGACTTTCGTCCCGCAGACATGGCCCTTGGCGGCCAGGGCGCGCCGCTTGTACCCTACGCCGACTATCTTCTCTATGCGCACAGAAAGCTCGGCCGTGTTTCGCTAAATCTGGGCGGCATCGCCAACATCACCATACTTCCCGCGGGCGCCAAGCCATCGCAGGTTTTCGCCTTCGACACCGGCCCGGCAAACATTCTGATCGATGCCCTGGTCTCCCACTTCACACATGGCCGCCAGCGCTTCGACAAGAACGCCCAGCTCGCGGCAGAAGGACTAACCATCCCCGCCCTGCTTGACGAACTTCTCCGCGATCCATATCTCAAACTAGCCGCGCCAAAATCCACGGGCCGGGAATACTACGGCCATGCGTACGTAAAAAAACTATTCACCCTCGCCAAAAGATACCGCGCCAAGCCTAACGATCTCATCCGCACAACCACGATTTTCACCGCGCTCTCGATCGTCGACGCGCTCAATCGCTTCGTGCTTCCGAAAACGAAAATCCACCAACTGATCGTTTCCGGCGGCGGCGCGAACAATCCGCTTATCCTCGCGCAAGTCGCAGCGCTTTTGCCTGCTATTGAAATCGTTCCTTCATCGCAACTCGGCGTGCCCGAAGACGCCAAGGAAGCCCTGGCTTTTGCGTTGATGGCGCACGAAACATTTCATCAGCGCTCGTCGAACCTCCCCTCCGCGACCGGCGCGCGCGGCGCCGCCATTCTCGGTAAAATCTCTTATGCCCCTCCGCGCTAAGAGGCCTTCGCCCAAGCCGCGCTTCGCTCTTTTCCTTGGTGCATTGTCTCCTTACTTCTTTACTTTGTTTTTCCTATCCGGCTGCTCGCACGCCACAACCTCGGATCCTTCTTCGCTCACGTTCCTCATCGAATCCAATCCCGCCAATCTCGATCCCCGCTTTGCAACCGATGGCAACTCACAGCACATCGACGGCCTGCTTTTCTCCTCGCTGCTGGAACGCGACGCGCAGATGACGCTCCACGGCGACCTCGCCGAATCCTGGGACGCGCCGGATGCACTCACATATGTCTTCCATCTTCGCAGAGGCGTCTATTTCCAAGATGGCCGCGCGCTAACTTCGGCTGACGTCAAAGCTACGTTCGACTTCATCCGCAATCCCGCGAATCGCTCGCCCAAGCGCGGCGCGTTCCGCCTGGTCACATCCATCGATGCCCCGGACGCCGCCACCGTCATCTTTCATCTCAAAGAGCCATACGCCTCGTTCACCATCAACGTGATTCGCCCCACCGTGGGTATCGTGCCGGCGAATGCCGGCGCCGATTTCGCGCGCCAGCTCATCGGTTCGGGACCGTTCCGCTTCGCCAGCCAAGCGCAAGACGATGAAGTGCTCGTGGAACGTAACACGAGCTATTTTCGCGGCGCGCCGCAGATTTCGCGCGTGCGATTCCGCGTGGTGCCCGACGCGCTCACGCGCGCTCTCGAACTTCGCAAGGGCTCGGCCGATCTCGAAATCAGCACGCTCGCTCCCGATATGATCCCGGTCCTCGCGGAGCAGCCCGCTCTCGCTGTCACCGAGCGACCCGGAACAAACTTCACTTACCTGGGGATCAATCTCGAAGATCCCATCCTCGCCCATCGCGAAGTCCGGCAAGCGCTGGCCTACGCCACGGACCGCGAAGCGCTCATCCGCTATTTGCTCCACGGCCAAGCCCAAGTCGCACCTGGCACTCTGCCGCCAAATCATTGGGCATTCGAATCCAACGTCGCGCAATATTCGCTCGACGGCGCGCGTGCCGAGCAACTTCTGGAAGCCGCTGGCTTTGCGCGCAAACAAAACGGCGTTCGCTTCCACGTCACCCTAAAAACTTCCACCGATGAACAATTCCGGCTTATCGGAGCGGCACTGCAAGAGCAGTGGCGCAAAGTGGGCATCGACCTCGAGCTTCGCCCGCTAGAATTTGCCACGCTTCTCTCCGACGCGCTCAAAGGAAATTTTCAGCTCAATCTGCTCCGCTGGGTCGGCGCGAACAACGATCCCGATTTTTTCGAGTTCGCTTTCTCCAGCAAACGCTTCCCTCCCGACGGGGCCAACCGCGGACACTACCGCAACTCGCGCATCGACGCGCTCACCGACCAAATCCGCGTGGAAATGGATCAGCAAAAACGAAAAGAACTCTGCGGCGAGGTTCAAAAAATATTGGCCGACGATCTGCCGTATCTCCCACTGTGGTTCAGCGACGCCGTCTCCGTCCATCGCCGCTCGCTGGGCGAACTTCCGCTCTCCGCAACGGGAGACTTCGATTTCCTTTCCACGCTCCCCGTCATCCAACCCCTATCGGCTCATTAGCCGACGCGCGGCGATTCTGTTACGCTGGCGGGTCAATTATCGAAACTTCAAGGAGAAAGCACTTGCCAGTCGTGGCCGGAGTCGATCTTGGCGGGACCTCAATTAACTACACGTTGGTGAACCAGCAAGAAAAGTTTCTGATCGAGGGGCTGTGCGAGCATCCCGCCCTGGCCAAACAAGGGCCGGAAATTTGCTTGCGTCAAATTGCGGATGGTCTGCAGATCGCCGCGGAGAGGGTTGGCGTTTTGCCATCGGATATCGTCGCCGTGGGGCTGGATACTCCCGGCCCGGCCAGCGCCGCGGGCCAGTTCAGCGCGCGAGGCTCGACGAACTTCGTGCATCCGCAATGGTGCGGATTCGATATTCGCGATGGGCTGGCGCAAAAACTCGGCAAACCGGTCTCCTATTTGAACGATGGCAACGCCGCCGCGCTTTGGGGACACTTTGCGATCTTCGGCGCCAACGGCCGCGAAACGTCCGTCTCCACAATTATCGGCACGGGTAACGGCGGCGGCATCATTCTGGATGGCAGCGTCGTGAAGGGGAAAAATGGATTTGGCGGAGAACTGGGGCATGTGCTGCTTCCTTATCAAAGCATCGCCGGGACCAGCGGAATGCAGCCTGCATGCAATTGCGGCCGCATGGGCGACCTCGAGTCGCTGTGCTCGCTGACGGCCATCGAAAATAATTTGTTGCCGTATCTTCTGCCGCGCTATCCGGGCCACCAGTTGGAAAAAATGAACCGCCATCAGGCGGCTAAGCTGGTGCGTGGTCTCGCGGATAAGGGCGATGCGCTGTGCAAGGAAGTTTTCCGCGTGGAGGCTCACGCGCTGGGGCTTTTCTTCGACGAAATGATCAATACGTTCGACCCGGATGCGTTGATTGTGGGCGGAGGCGCGCTCGAGACTAGTCCGGAATTCCAGCGCTGGTTTCTGGATGAGATTCGTGTTGGCATGCCTGGGCAGCGCGAGGAACAAGCCGCCATTCCGATCCTGGTGATGCCCAATGGCGACACGGCGGGCGCGCGCGGCGCGGCTATCGAAGCCCTGAAACTCGCTCGGCAAAGCGGCCTGGCCTGACCAAAATGCCGCGACTCATTCCGGTATCCGTAAACAAATGTCGCTACTTTTTATTCGGAGCGTTTTTTCTGTTGCCGGCGACACTATCCTCGCAGCAGTCTTTTCCCGCCGTTTCCACGGTCGACGAGCCGACGATCGCCGGCCGCCCCGTGGCGCTGGACGGTCAGCACAAACTTCTCCCGTGGCCGATGCCGGATGACACGGGCTACTCTTATTCTTCGCATTTTCTTTCGCAGTGGGCCATCGTTTGGGACCAGTTCAATCGCCAGCGGCTTCCCTATTTTTATTGCTGCTTCGATTTTGACCGGACGACTTACGAACTGACTCCCGATCCCAATTGGGTCAACTCCACTGGCTATTTGCGCGCCATGATGCAGGGCTTCATCGAACGGCTTTATCCCTACACCGGTGATCCCCACACGCTCGAATTTCTGCAAAATTTCGTCGACTACGAGTTGGAGAACGGCACCACTCCGGAAGGCTACGCGTGGCCGCAGGTTCCCTACCCCTCCGCGAATCCCGGCGCGCGGAAGTACACGGGCTGGAGCCATCACGGCGAGGATTTCGTGGAGCCGCATGTCGTCGGCGAGGACGGCTACGCTTATCTTCGCCTCTACGAAATGACCGGCAATACAAAATATCTGCGCGCTGCGATTCGCTGCGCCGCCGCCCTGGTGAAAAATTTCCAGCCAGGTGACGAGAAAAATTCTCCCTGGCCTTTTCGCTGCCTGGCCCGCAGTGGCGCTCTCTCTCCCGGGGAGGGTATGAGTCCTTATTCGGCGAATGTCGTCGAGCCCATAATGCTTTTTGACGAGCTCATTCGCATCGGCCAGGGCGACGTTTCTTCCTACAAGAATACTCGCGCGGGAGCGTGGGCGTGGCTCGTGAAATACCCGATGAACAACAATGTTTGGGTCGGCTATTTCGAAGACGTTGGCCCCGGCATGGAAGACATGAACAATGTCATTCCGCTGGAGCTGGCGCGCTACATTTTGCTGCATCCGGAAAAAGATCCTGACTGGCGCGAACACACTCGCAAGCTTATCGACTGGGTCAAGACTACGCCCCGCTGGCCCAAATACATCGTTCACGGCGCCACCGTCACTACCGAGCAGGGCAGCGGCAAGGATTTCTGCTGCAATCTTCCCAATCAGTGCTGCGACAGCCACACGGCGCGTCTGGCTGCCGCCGAAGCTTTTTACTTTGCGAAAACGGGCGACGTCGCCTACAAGGAGGCGGCCTATCGCTCCTACAATTGGGTCACTCATTTTCAGGGATTGCCCGGCGGCGCACACGCGCCCTTCGCCGGACAGTGGTGGTTCACGGATGAATTTGCCGATGGACCGCGCCGCTTAATGGACGCCTTCTGGGCCGTGCCCGAGTGGGCCCCTTCCGCGGAATCTCATCTGCTCGGTGGACTCTCGCCCGTAACCAAAATCGTGTATCGCCGCGGATCCGTCACGTATTCCACCTTCGACGCTGACTCCACCGAGGTTCTGCGTCTCGCCTTCCCTCCCGAAACCGTCACGTCCGGCGGACGCCCGATTCCGCGTCGTCAGGATTTGGGCGCTGCTGGCTATACGTTTGACGATTCCACTCATGTCCTCCGCATTCACCATACCGATTCACGCGATGTCGACATCCAAGGCAATAGCAGCGTCATTCCGCCTGCGTTCGTTACCTTTGACGATCCGCATCTTGCCGCCTCTACCCCACTTTCCGGCGCGTATCCCTCGAATCTATTCGACTGGGGCGCTGGTGGGTGGAAAATCGCCGCCCCGTTCGGCAAATTTGGGACGTTCCATTTGGCCTTAGCGAACGACTCTTCGAATGCCGCTAAAATGAACGCCCCCACGCGCGCCGAATTTCGCTTTCTCGCTCCTCGCGTCTTCCTCGGCATCGACATTTACAATGACGGCCCCGCCGACGCCACGCTCTCCATCTCTTCGCCGGAAACTCAACAAGTCTCCGTCACCCTCAAGCCCGGAGAGATCCGCCGCCTCCGCACCGCCTGGGAAATCCCCAGTTCCAAAGTGGTTTTCGATGTTACCAACTCTAAAGAACTACACTTCGACAATCTCGCCTACCAGCGCGAATAGGTTCTCGATAGGGTTTTCCTGGAATGCCACTGCCATCCTAAGACTGGCGCACCAGCGCGCAGCATCCTCGTGTTAACATGCGGTATGAGCCAGATTCGCACACCTTTGAAACAACCGTGCCTCCGGTGTGGGCACGGCAAAGGGATTCATTATGTTGAACGCACCAAGACCGGCATTCGCAACGCCTGCAGATTTCCCAACTGCCGCTGCAAGAACTACCAGCGAGATTAGGATGTGCAGCGGCGCGGCTGGCCGGGGCGTTGACTTCTTTTCCAGCATCGATAGCTTGGGTCAAGCCACCAAGCACACAACGGTTGAGGACGTGTTCCATTCGCTTTCGTGACCGCCGATGGAATCCTTTTCGATTCTTATCCACCACGCAAATAAGAGTTCTCAAAGACGGCTGCGGCCGGAGTACCGTGCGGAGACGCGTTGGGGGCCCGGTTTGCACGCGTTTTTGCCTTTTGAGGCCCGGGAACATCAAAGTAGAGGTCGAGGAATCTCGCGTGACTAAAAAACTGAAACTGCTGGGCCACAAGGCCGCCGGCTTTGCCTCGCCAGAGGAAGCCGTAATCGAGAAGGTTAAGAATGCGTATGCGCAGTCAAACTATCTCGTGCGTTTCACTTGTCCGGAATTCACAGCGCTCTGCCCGATCACCGGCCAGCCTGATTTCGCGCATCTGGTCATAGACTACGTGCCCAAGGCCTCGCTGATTGAGAGCAAATCGCTCAAGTTTTATCTCGCGTCCTTCCGCAATCACGGCGCGTTCCACGAAGACTGCACCATGGCCATCGCTAAACGCCTCATCGCCGAGGCTAAGCCCAAATGGTTCCGCATTGCCGCCTACTGGTTTCCCCGCGGCGGCATTCCCATCGACGTATTTTTCCAGTTCGGCACCCTACCCAAATCCGTTTGGGTGCCCGACACCGGCGTCGCCCCTTACCGCGGCCGCGGCTGAGGATTCGCACCCAACTGCTTTGTCGTCACGCGCCATCGACATCAGCGAGTCCGGGGGTACTTGCCTGGCTGCACATTCTAAAGTACAGTAGCACTATATAAGGTGCAGGATGGCGGAAGACCCGCAGCCGCAAAAAATCCCGCTGATCTTTTACAGCCTGAGGCCGGGGAGCGAGCCCGTGCGCGACTGGCTAAAGAGGTTGCCGGAAATCGAGCGACACGCCATTGGGAAAAACCTGTTGCGCGCGCAATGGCGATGGCCCGTCGGGATGCCGCTGTGCCGGCCGTTGGGAAACGGTTTGTGGGAGGTGCGCACGGATCTGCCGACGCACCGGACGGCTCGTGTTCTGCTCTGTCTTCACATGGATCACCTCGTCGCGCTACACGGGTTTATCAAGAAAACGCGCACCACGCCGGAGGCTGATTTGGCCTTGGCGCGCAAGCGCCAGAAGGATCTAAAACGATGAGAAAAAAGCGCCAGATTCGCAAGAACGGGAAGCCGCGCAAAAATCACATGGGTTCGAGCATTGATGATTTCCTCAAGGAAGAGGGCATCTTTGAAGAGGCACAAGCACAGGCGGTCAAGGAAGTCGTTGCCTGGCAGCTCGACGAGGCCATGAAGAAACAGAAAATATCCAAAAATAAAATGGCCCTTCTGCTGAGGACCAGCCGTACACAAGTCGACCGGCTCCTTAATCCGAAAAGCGACATCACGCTTTCCAGCCTGCAACGCGCCGCAGCCATGGTCGGACGCCGCGTGACGATCGAGTTGGTCTGACAAAACAGAACCTCATTCGCGCAATGGCCGCAAAGGCGAAGCAGGGAGAGATGGAGAGTCATGTTCCACCTTTGCAAAATTTAAATCGTGAGCACATGCCAAGCAGGAAAACGACAAGCCTGTCTCCACAAATTAAAGCTGTGCCCCCCGGAACACCGCTCGGCTCGGTCAGAAAGGCCGGAGCACGGGCAGGTGACTGCGATCCGCCGCCTTCCCGAATCAAAGGCAGGCAGACCGGGTGTACAATGCCAGCATTCCCAGCTCACGGAGGATAACCGTGATGACATTCGGGAGAATTGCGCGCAAGAGTTTCGGCGGAATCCTAGCTATAGCCTTGACGAGCGGCGCCCACACTTTTGGTCAAACCAGATCATCTCCAGTAGACCCGGGAGTGCGCGGTGGCCCGCCGGGTGCCGGCGCCCCGCTGAAGGGTCTTACTGCGGACGAAACTGCGTTCTTCCAGGATGGGCTGGCGAGGTTCGCTGATGTCGAGGTCGTAACCAAAGGCGCCAACAATGGCCTCGGTCCCCGCTTCAACTCCAACCAATGTCTCTCTTGTCACTCGCAGCCGGATGCAGGCGGATCGAGCCCGGCGCAAAATCCGTTGCTTAAAATTTCCACCTTGAATGGAGCGAAGAACACCGTGCCATGGTTCATCACGTTGAATGGCCCAGTCCGCGAAGCACGGTTTAAGAAGAGCAACGGAGTCAACGACGGCTCAGTGCACGACCTTTTCGTGATCACTGGCCGAAGCGACGCCTCCGGTTGCAACATCGCCCAACCCGACTTCCTTCCCGCAGGAACTCCGCTTACCGGCCAAGGTGGCAATCCGAACATTATTTTTCGGATCCCGACTCCTGTGTTTGGCGCGGGGCTCATCGAGGCCATTCCGGACTCGGCCATCCTTGCCAACATGCGATCCAACGCTTCGGAGAAGTCCGCACTGGGTATCTCCGGGCATGCCAATGCTCACCTGAGCGGAAACGTGAACCGCAGTGCAAACGATGGGACCATTACGCGTTTCGGGTGGAAGGCGCAGAATAAATCCCTTCTCATGTTCGCCGGCGAGGCCTACAACGTCGAGATGGGCGTCACCAACCAGCTTTTCCCGCAGGAGCGCGACGAAACCCCTGGCTGCCTCTTTAACGCCACTCCTGAGGACACCCTCAACTTCACGCCTGCTCCCGCAACCACCGGCAATTCGAACACGGCGGTACTCTCCGACATCGAAGCCTTTGCCGATTTCATGCGCATGCTGGCCCCGCCCACGCCCGCACCCGCTACACCGTCCAGTGAGAATGGACGCGCCACCTTTGCAAAGATCGGTTGTGTCCATTGCCATACACCCTCGCTTACCACCGGGGCAAAGATTGCGAGCGGCTCCTCGACCAGCCCGAGCGTTGCGCTCTCCAATCAGACGGCGAATCTTTACTCCGACCTGATCGTTCACCACATGGGCAATGGGCTCGCCGACGGCATCACGCAAGGTGGCGCCGGCCCCGACGAGTTCCGAACCGCTCCTCTCTGGGGCGTCGGACAACGCGTCTTCTTCCTCCATGATGGACGCACCACCAACCTTGTGGAAGCCATTCGTGACCACCATAGCCTTGGCAGCGAGGCCAATAAGGTCATCGAACATTTCAATAAGCTGACGACTCAGCAGCAGCAGGAAGTCATCGATTTCCTGCGGTCGCTCTGACGAGAAGAGCCTTTTCAACTCGATTGGAAGCTGGCCGATTCCGTTGCCGTCCGCAAGACGGCGCCTTTCGCATCCTTGGCGTTTTTCAAGAGTAGGGATTTAGAGTCAACTTTAGCTGAGTCCTGCTATCCGGTGGCCGCGGCTCACCGTGCGGGAAAGAGTTGAATCGGTCCCGGTCGTGCCCGAAAGTAGATAGGATTAATTCACAAAGACGCCCCATTCTGCTTCATTCCTTCCGGGATGCTTCCGCTGATTCCATGAATTGCCTCACCGTGACGATCGCGATGCCTTGGTACTCTCCGAGTTTTAGAAGGTGCCGGTCGCCACTGACGATCAGGTCGACGTTTCCACTTACGGCGCATTCCAGTACGCGGTTATCGTCCGGATCCTCCGTGATAACGTTCAGGATTTCTTGCGGCTCCACAACATGAGCAACACTTTCCAATCTGGCGCGTAGAAGGGCCGCGTCCGCATGCGACACGCCAAATTTTTCCCGGAGCTTTTCGTCCAGTTCATCAAGCAGTGCAGCAGAGACGACGAGCGTGAAGGATCGCAGAAACGCCAAGTCGAGAAGAGATCCCGGCAAGCCGCCAAACATTAGGGCCGAGATATAGACATTCGTGTCGAGGACGACGCGGCTCATCGCCGCTTGTCGCGGCGGTGTTCATCGGAGAGGCGCTCGACATCGCCCTCGCTGGCAATGCCCAGCGCCTGACCTCTGGCGCGCGTCCGCGAAAGGAGATTCTCCCATTCGGGATCCGCTAGCATATAGCGACGCAGGGCCTCGCGAAACAGTTCGCTCATGGTCCGGTGTTCCCGCGTGGCCAACTCTTGGGCTTTGACCAGCAGCTCGGGCGGCAGTGTAATCGAGACAGTCTTGGCGGTACGCATGTCATACATTATAAAACACTGACAGACAATGTCCAGTGGCGCTGAGAGGGGGATCTGTGCGTCACGATACGCTTTCCCGGTGCTCAACACGATCCCGATAACCGCCAACCTTGATGTAGAATCCAATACCGTTGACTGTTTCACGCGTGCCGGCAATCCTTCGCTGGCACTTTTTCTAGCGCGTGGCAACCTAATCCCATGAGCCAAAACTCTCTTCCCGTATCGCCAACTTCCGCGCCCGTGCGCCGCGTTCGGAAAGCCGTTCTGCCCGCCGCCGGACTCGGCACGCGCTTCCTCCCCGCCACCAAGGCGCAGCCCAAAGAAATGCTTGCCGTCGTCGACAAGCCGCAAATTCAGTACGTGGTGGAAGAGTGCGTGGCTTCCGGCATCGAGCACATCATCATCGTCACCGGCAAGGGAAAAAATTCCATCGAAGATCACTTCGATTCCTCTCCACTGCTGGAAAGATTTCTCGAAGAGCGCGGCAAAAAAGATCAGGCGGACTTGATCCGCAAGATCAGCAGCATGGTGCAGTTCAGCTACACGCGGCAAAAGGCGCCGCTCGGCCTCGGCCACGCCGTGCTGGTCGCGCGCGATCTCGTCGGCGACGAACCATTCGCCGTTTTGCTCGGCGACGTTTTAATTCCCGGCGAAAATCCCGCCACGAAACAATTGATCGGCGTGTACGAAGCCACCGGAGTCGGAGCCATCGCGGTCGAAGAGGTCCCCAAGGACAAAACGCATCTCTATGGCATTGTGGATGGCGAGCCCGCCCCGCAGCCGCCCTTTGGCGCGCGCCTGCTGCGCATCAAAAATCTCGTGGAAAAACCGAAGCCCGCCGACGCTCCATCCAACCTGGCGATTACCGGACGCTACGTCTTGCCGCCGGAGATTTTTGATTGCCTTGCGCGCACGAAACCGGGGGCCGGCAACGAAATCCAGCTGACCGATGGCTTGCGCATTCTCGCGCAAGAAATGGGTCTGTGGGCCTATATCTATGATGGAATTTCCTACGACGCCGGCGACAAGCTGGGATTCCTGAAAGCCACCGTGGAGCTGGCGATGCAAAATCCCGAGTTTGGCGGCGCGTTTCGCAGTTACTTGAAGACTCTAAAACTGTAATCGCGCCGCAGCGCTTGCGGCCGGGAATTAATCCTTCTTTGCGGTTTTCTTTTCTTTGGTTTCTTTGGAAGATGAATCTTTGGAGGAAGATTCCTTGTTCGCGGAATCTTTCGATCCCGAATCCTTGGCGCCGGAATCCTTGGCGCTGGCATCCTTCGACGACGAATCCTTCGAGTCCCCGGACGACTCGCTCTTGCCGGCCTCGCCCGCGCTCGACTTTCCGGCGTAGTCGTTCACGTACCAGCCCGCGCCCTTGAACTTGATCGCCGGCGCGGTGATCACCGACTCCACTTTGCCCCCGCAGTGGGGACACTTCTTCAGATGCGGCCCGGAAACCGATTCTATTTTCTCCGTGTGCCGGCCGCACTTCAGGCACTTGTACTCGTACAAAGGCACAGACGATCCTCCTAGCAAGGGTTCAAACCTCGAAGTATACCATGCACGCCGCACACTCCCGGAGCGCGTGCTAGACTGGCGGCATGGGTAGCAAAAATTCTTCGCAAGACGAAACACCAGGCCAATCGACTTTGGGGCATCCGCCGCACCCGGCGGGGGGCTGCCTCTTTCTGGTCGGCACGCCGATCGGCAACCTCGAGGACATTACCCTGCGGGCTCTGCGCATTTTGAAAGAGGCCGACCAGATCGCCTGCGAAGACACCCGGCACACGCAAAAACTTTTGACGCATTACGAAATCCACCGGCCGCTGGTGAGTTATCACGAGCACAACGAAATGACCCGCGCGCCCGAACTGATCGTGGCGCTCGAGCAAGGCGCGAAAATCGCGCTCGTCAGCGACGCCGGAACACCGCTGGTCTCCGATCCGGGACACCGCCTGGTGACGCTGTGTCTGCGGCATCACATTCCGGTGGTGCCAATACCCGGCCCCTCAGCTCTGCTCGCTTCCCTTTCCGCTTCCGGATTGCCAAACGAAGAATTTTTGTTTGTGGGATTTTTGCCGGCGCGCAGCGGCGAGCGCCGCCGCGCCCTGGAGCGTTTGCGCATTGAAGACCGCACCATCATTTTGTACGAAGCTCCCCATCGCGTCGCCGAGTGCGTCGCCGATGCGCGCGAAGTTTTAGGCAATCGCGCGGCCTGCCTGGCGCGCGAAGTGACCAAGCTCCATGAGGAGTTTCGCCGCGGAAAGCTTTCCGAACTCTCGGAATCGCTCGAAGAGCGGCCCGCGCGCGGCGAGATCACTCTGCTGATTGGCCCGGAAGCCGCCGCCGATGCGCGCACGCATGCGAACTCCACGCAGAGTCTCGCCGACCGCGTTGAGGAATTAATACGTCAGGCAAAATTGGATCGTAAAGAAGCGTTGAAATTGGCGGCGAAAGAGCGAGGATTGACGCGGCGCGCGGCCTACGACGAAATCGTGAAGACCCAGGAAAACGAAGAGTAGTGGGCCGAAATAAAGAACTAATGACGTAGCGATCCAACGGACACCGAACAATCCTCACACCTAGAGTCGTGAATTACAGCCTTTGGCGCCGAAGAAAATGACCTTCATGTGGTGAGCTCTGCGTCCCCGGAGTGGATCGTTCGGGGCCACGAGAGAAATTCATCAAGCGTGTCGGCGACTTTTTCGTTGGCGATGGGATCGTGATTGGCGAAGAAAACAGCGGCGTCAGCTTGACGCGCCTCGTTCGCGGGAATCCAGTAGAAATTCCCGGCCCCGTCAGTGGCGAAGCAAAACCCTTTTCCCCAGCCCTGGCCCGCCAAATCACACGCATATTTTTGGCTTTCCAGATCGAGCGGAAGAAAGGCTTCGATCCATTCAGCGGGCTCGTCGGAAGACGGATTCGGATGAGCTATCTCGATCTGCTCGGTGAGCACCATTTGGTGATCTTCATAGAGAGTTAGTAGACTTTGCGGAAGAAGTGCGCCAATTCCCTGCTCGACTTGCGTAGCGTTGGGATGGACGAGGCGGGCGCGAAATGCATCGCGGGCGGCCTGGAGTTGCTCCGGAGTTTGGCGGAAACGAAAATGATGGATGAGGCGGCGGGTTACGGAGACGATGACGAAGAGTACGAAGACGACGGAGAGCGGTCCAAAGATTTCGACGAGAAGGGTTTGCACGGTTTGATGATACTTCAAGACAAGAACAAAAATTGGCCGCGATGCATGTCAGCCGCCTAGGTGAGCCTCGCTGGCAGCAT
>Ga0210407_10002322_pt1 | contig 16456 bp, 10 predicted proteins | sample IncBWC27MmetaG_FD_150860 | JGI IMG/M metagenome (GOLD analysis project Ga0210407, IMG submission 150860) | Forest soil microbial communities from Barre Woods Harvard Forest LTER site, Petersham, Massachusetts, United States - Inc-BW-C-27-M | ecosystem: Environmental > Terrestrial > Soil >...
GTTTCACCTCAGGCCAACTCCGCACCATGGCCGCCGACAAGGACGATATCTGGTCCTTCTCGCCATTTATCGATCAGAGCATTTTCCGGATCATTCGGCGTAATCTTCCGCGTCCGCGCCTTTTCGACTGGCAGGTGATGTTCTTCACCACGGTCGTCTGCCTGCGGTTTGTGCAGACAGAGTTGGCGAGGTATTTTCCGCATTCGATCTTCAGCATCGAGAGTCCCGAAAACTTCTGGGTGTGGGGCGCCATCTACGCCGCTTCGGTGACGGCCATCGGGATCGAGTTGAAGATATTTAACAGCGTGAGGATCCAGATAAAACTAGAAGAACAGGAGCGGTTGTTGCTGCACGCGAGGATGGAGGCGTTACAGAATCAGATCAATCCCCATTTCCTCTTTAACACTCTGAATTCCATTTCCTCGCTGGTGCGCTTCGATCCAGATACGGCGCGCGAAGTGATTTCTAAACTGGCGACCATCCTGAGGCGTTTGCTCAACAGCGCGGATTCTTTCGTTCCTCTGCGGGAAGAAGTGGAATTCATCGACAACTACCTCGATATCGAAGTAGTCCGCTTCGGAAACGACAAACTCCGCGTAGTCAAGGAACTCGCGGTAGACTCGCTGGATGTGATGGTCCCCAGCATGCTCTTGCAGCCGCTGGTGGAGAACTCAATCAAGCATGGATTGGCGTCGAAGGTGGAAGGCGGCAGCATCCACCTGCGCAGCCGCTTATCGGATTCGGGGCTGGTGATCGAGGTGGAAGATGACGGCGTTGGAATGGACGCGATTAAGCCCGACGAGACCGACAGTACACGGGGAGCGGGAATTGGTATGGCCAACATTTCCGAACGGCTCCAGGTTCTGTACGGCGATGCTGCGCGGATGACCATCGATAGCCAGGAAGGCAAGGGCACGCTGGTGCGAATTCGGTTGCCACTGCTGCAGACTGCGGGAGCGGTGCCGGAAGGATTCTACGAAGAGCGCTCCACCACGCGCCGGTAGAAGTCTTCGTATTGGGGAACAATTTTGCTCGAGCAGAAACGCGCTTTGGCCACAGCCCGGGCGGCCTTCCCCATAGCCCCTAGGGCGCTTTCATCATTCAAAAGTTCGATGGCATAACGGGCCATTGTATCCACGTCGCCCACGTCGGCGAGATAACCGCTAATGCCATGTTCGATCACTTCGGGCACGCCACCCGTACGCGTCGCGATCGGTACTACCTCGCAGGCCATCGCTTCCAGTGCTGCCAGTCCAAAAGATTCCAACTCGCTCGGCATCAGGAGAATGTCGCAGATTCCCAGCTTCTCCTCAACTTGATCCTGCTTGCCGAGGAAGAGCACGTCCTCATGAATTCCTTTTTGCACTGCGAGCCATTCTGCCACCGAACGGTCTGGACCGTCGCCGATCAGCAATAGCTTTGATGGAATCTGTTTGCGGACGCGATCAAAAATCTCGATCACATCGGTGACGCGTTTTACCGGACGGAAATTCGAGAGGTGCACCAGCAGACGCTCGTCCTTGGGAGCATACTCGGCCCGGAGCTCGGAGGAATTTTTGCATCTGCAGTACACGTCGCAATTTACCGAGTTGTAAATTACCTCAATCTCTTTATTGACATCGAAGACACGCAACGTGCGTTCGCGAAGATAGTTGGAGATGGCAGTAACACCGTCGCTCTGATTGATAGAGTAGCGCGTGATGGGCAGGTAGGACCGGTCCAGGCCGACCAGAGTGATGTCGGTTCCGTGCAGAGTAGTCACGAACGGCAGCCGGCGTCCCCGCGGACCATCGGCCAGCATCTGGCGTGCCAGCAGCGCGCTCACGGAGTGAGGGATGGCATAGTGAACGTGCAGCAAATCGAGATCGTACAGCTGCGAGACCTCAGCCATGCGAGTGGCCAGTGCGAGATCGTAAGGCGGATAATCGAACAGAGGATAGCGCGACACTTCGACTTCGTGATAGTGAATATTGGGTTGCTCGCCCCGCAGCCGGATGGGCTGCGCATAAGAAATGAAATGAATTTCGTGACCGCGTTGCGCCAGTTCCAGTCCGAGTTCCGTGGCCACCACGCCGCTGCCGCCGTAGGTGGGATAACACGTGATCCCAATCTTCATTCCGCCAGGCCCGCCCTTTTAGAGGTTCTGTAATTCGATGGTTGAGGGTAGCAGAAGATGCAGATTCTCAACTAGCGGGGCGCGCTTTGGGTTGGGAAAGGTGCGAGTTGGGAGGGTTTACTCGCGAGTTTTTTGTCCGGGCGTGGAAAGGCCGGGGTCCAGCTTGTCGAGGTGCGCCTGAAATCGGTTCTTGGAATCGTCGGGCAGACCGGTGAATTCGATTCCCATCCCAACTCCCGGATCGCGCGTGCGCACAGTTGCAGAGGCAGAAATGCGCTCCTGATCGATCCAAAACTCTACTCGCAGCACAGTCGAAATAGGTAGCGGCATGACAGTTTCAACATAACAACCGTTGCCGCTGATGTCTGTGGCGTTTACTCGCATCGGAGTATTCACTCGCTCGTCGCGAAATTCCAGCGGAAACGAGTTTCGGTGACGCTGGAACCTTCTGCGATTGTCGGGAGTAACATTCGGCAGGTTCGACCGGACCTCCGGAGGCAACTGGGAGAGCCATGGGCATTCCTGGTCAACCACCAACTGGACTCCTACTTGAACCTTCTTTAGTCCACCAGCCTCCATCACCCACACAACTTTGCAACGCGCCTTCTTGGTTTCGTACTGCACACCGATAACGTCGCCCACCTTCAACTCATGTTCGAGGCCACAAATACAGGCTCCGTTGATGCTGACATTCTGAGCATTCGCATTCTGATGGAAAGGTTGGTTGTCAGCGCCCATTCCCCACACACGTACGCGCAGGTCCAAGGTCGCACGCGGAGCCGCCCCTGAGGCAGACATGATTAAAGCCTCCCAGCTAGAAATTCTGAGCCGGATCTAATGCGATCATACCCCCGGCCGAGGTTTCTTTAAGGTTACGAAAGTGACTAGAACCGTCTCAGCGAACTGTTATTTGCCGACACCAATCTTATCGGGCTCCCTCGGTCGAGGCCAGTTCGCGGTACGAGATCAATGCAATCCCCTGGTCCTCCAGCAAGTGCTTCGCCTCCGGCATTGTCAGCACCCCCAATTCAGTCTCTCGCGACTCGCGCAACCGAGTGCGTGTCCGCTGCAAGTCCGCATCATTGTATCCGGGATGGCAAACAAATTCCCAAGTGCCTTGGGGAATGATCGCCGCGATCGCGCGGAACAGCTTTTCGTCAAGCGCGCCAGTCACGACAATGCCCAGAGTGCCATCGGGAGTTGCCATGCCCTGCCGTGCAGCCGCGTCGCGAAATCTGCCGCCAAGAGCGCGCAGCAGTCGTACCTCAGCGTAGCGGGTCCAAAGACTTGGACGGCTGAGCAGTTCACTCGACCTCAGCGGCTTGCGCGGGCCGAACGGATTGCGAACCGCGAATACTCCGCAAGCACGAGCTGCGCTCAGCATGGGCCGCAGCACGGCCGGAAATAGGTGAGTGTGCTTATGAGAATCCAGGTGGGAAACGTTGATCCCGGCCGATTGAATCTTGCGAATCTGGGCGGTTGTTTCCGCTTCGATCTCGACAGGATCCAAGCATCCGGTGAGTGCGCGAGCCGCAAAAGACATCAGTCCGTCGCGGAAGCGAGTCTTCCCGGAATGTTCGGCGGCGATGCTGGGCAGGCGATCCGCATCGAGAACGGGATTGCCATCAATCAATAGCGTGTGGCAGCCCACGCTCAAGCGCGGAGCCTGCTTTGCCAGACTCACCGCGTCTTCGAAGGCGGGACCAGTCGCCATTAATGTACAGGAGGTTACTATTCCATGAGCGTGAGCTTCGACGATGGCGCGATTCACGCCCGCAGTGAGTCCAAAGTCATCGGCATTCACGATCAGACGACGCACCGCGTCAGTCTAGCAGGGCGCAAGAGAGAACGCGGTCATCAGGAGTTTTGCACCCAGAGGATCTACAGGAGTTGGTTCAACTTGACTTCCGATTCCGATTGCGAAGGCTGCGCGTTTGACGGTTTTTTCTCACGTCGCATATACTCGCAATGACGCTGTTCGCACATCCTTCGGCGAATCCCACGGCACGGCGTCGCTCTGAGCGAGCTGAAGGGGGTTGGTCTCGCAAACATCCGCGGGCGGTTAGCTCAGCTGGTTAGAGCGCCTGCCTTACAAGCAGGAGGTCGCAGGTTCGAGTCCTGCACTGCCCACCAAGTCCTACACCTCGAGATTCGTTTGCGGGATCTTTGCATGCCTCGCAACCCTCTTGCGGTGCCGGCACTCAAAACCATAACGTGAATGCTTCGATCTTTTCCCGCTGCAGTGGAATTCTTCTACATTTGACCTCTCTGCCCGGAGGCCACGGCATCGGGGACCTCGGCAGTTCAGCCCACGAGTTCGTAGATTTCCTGACTCATTGCAGGCAGAAGATCTGGCAAGTATTGCCGCTGGGTCCCACCGGCTATGGCGATTCGCCCTACCAGTTGTTCTCCGCGTTCGCCGGCAATCCGCTGCTGATCGACTTGCACGCGCTTCGCGAACAGGGGCTGCTATCGTCGCAGGACCTGGCCAGCGCCACGAGCCTTCCCGAAGATCACGTCGAATACGGTCGAGTGATCGACGTCAAGCAAAGTCTAATCCGCAAAGCCGCTCATACATTTCTGGCCGACAACAGTCATGCCGATCGCGCGACATTCGACGCTTTTTGCCAGGACAACGCCAACTGGATGGATGACTATTCGCTATTCATGGCATGCAAAAGAGTCTACAAAGATGCGGTCTGGCCAGATTGGGACCGGGGACTTCGACAGAGAGAAGCATCTGTTTTAGAAGCATGGCGGCAGAAATTGTCTTCCGAGATAGATGCGCACAAGTTTGCCCAGTTTGAATTCTTCCGGCAATGGCAGAAGCTCAGAGCTCACTGCGAGGGTTGCGGAATCAGCATCATGGGGGATATCCCCATCTACGTCGCTCATGACAGTGCCGATGTGTGGTCTCATCCGGAGCTATTTCGTCTGGACGAGCAATCCAGGCCCACCGCCGTCGCTGGCGTTCCTCCCGACTATTTCAGCGCTACCGGGCAGCTTTGGGGAAACCCGCTGTACCGCTGGGACGTTTCGTCTGCCACCGGACACCGCTGGTGGATCAACCGTTTTCGAGCATCTCTCAAGCTATTCGATCTCGTGCGTCTGGATCACTTTCGTGGCTTCGAAGCCTTCTGGGAAGTTCCGGCCGGCGCGTTAACCGCTCAGGAAGGGAAGTGGGTGAAGGGTCCCGGAGCGGAATTCTTCCGTGCGGTCAAGGCTGAATTGCAAGAGCTGCCATTCGTGGCGGAAAACCTTGGCGTCATTACTCCCGAGGTGGAGGGATTGCGCCAGGAGTTTGGTTTCCCTGGAATGAGCCTGCTTCAATTCGCCTTCGGAAACGATCCTCAAGGCCCCACCTTCCGTCCCCACAATTACTCCCGCGAACTTGTGGCCTACACCGGAGGACATGACAATGACACCACGGTTGGCTGGTGGACCAGTTCCGGAGTAGGGGAGAGTACTCGAACCGCGGAAGACATCCGCAAGGAACGTGATTTTGCTCGAGCCTACTTGGGATTTAAAGAGGAACCGGTCAATTGGGTGCTCATCCGAGCGGTGCTCGCGTCCGTGGCTGAGATCGCCATTGTCCCCCTGCAGGATGTGTTGGGCCTGGGCAGTGAAGCGCGCATGAACTTACCCGGCACAGTGAGTGGAAATTGGAAATGGCGCTACCACCCCAACGCGTTGGCCAAGGATCTGGCGGAACGTCTACGAGAGCTGACAGTACTCTACGACAGGTGAGTATTATCAAGATCCAGATCCCTGCATTTAATGCGGGGTTTAGAGCGGCGAAAGTTCGTCTTCGTTTTCCTCCTTCTTCGCGCGCACGAACTTTTTCTCCAGGAAACTTCGGGCCAAGTCTCTGCCTCCGACTCCAAATGCGATTGCCAAGCCCAGCATCAGAGCCCCGAAAGCAATACCACACCCGCCCAGCATTGTCTCTTCCGCCAACCCGAGTTCTTCAAAGACAATCGACAGAACGAAAACAATGATGATGCTGCGAACTGCAAGGCTAAGAACCCGTGGAGAAGGTATGTTCGCGTTTACCGCAGCCAGCAGAGTGGCGCGGGAAAAGAAGCTGGCAGCCAGCAAGCCAAAAAACATGATGAACAGGGCCACGAACAGACGCGGCAGGAAGAAAAAGAACTTGGCAACTTGCTCCTGCAGCCCGTGGATTCCGAGCACACTCACCCCCAGCAGAATGAAGCCGAGCCACACCACCCAGAAGACGAAGCGGCTCAACACTTCCGAAGCTGAGGGCAATGCCGCCTTGGTTAACAACTGCGAGGCGCCCGCATTTTCCGATAGCTTGTCGAACTGAATGAGCTTCAGAATGCTGCGCAGAACTGCCTTCACGAAATATCCAAACAGCCATCCCGCAAATGCGAAGATCAGCATCACGATAAGACGAGGAAGGTAGTGGGCGAAGCCGGAGCGCAGTTCCAGCAGTGCCTGACTCAGTTCACTGATAATCATTTCCCGCATAGTTGCCTCACTCTCTCGACTTCCATAGCTGCAGCAGATAGGGCTTCAAGCGCTCGAATTCGAGGCATAAGCCTTCAATATTGTTTTCGACGTCATCTGCGGATCCGTTGCGGTTTTCTATTAAGAATGTAAGCGCCCTCCCACGAAAAAGAGGCGCGAGGGCTTGAATAATATGGTCGCGGTTGATTACGGATTTCTGGTAGGAAGCGGCAAACTCATAAACCGTCCGGACCCACAATTCTGCGGGGTAGTGAAAGTCACTCTCTTCCGAACCAGCAATTCGTTGAAGTTCCGCGAGGGTGGATGGCGACAAGATGGAATGAAAGACGGCTTCTAGTTCGGCCACGCCGGTGGAAAACATCTCGCGCAGTCGCTTTCGATTTGCCCGGACAGATTCCAAAAGTGTGGCAGGATCCGGTCCGATAGTGGTCACCGCTTGCGATGCGGTTACAGAGCTCCAGACCGCAAAATTCGGCTCTAATGCAGAGAACAGTGGTCCAACTGTTTGCCTGAGTGCCGGAACCAAATCGGCGGCGCGTCGCTCGATGTGCTCTTTTTGCCCCAGGAAGGACTGGCAAATACGCTGTCGTCCAGTAATTGCGGCCAGGGTGAAGCGCAACTCGATGCCGCCTTCATCGGTTGCAGCGTCCCACGCGTTTTGTGAAAGAAATTCTCCACCCAGCCGGCCCGAGAATCCGAACTCCTGCGTATAGGGCTCGCGAATTCTGAGTCCGTACAGCGCCCGAATCATTGGGTATAGCAAATTCGTAACCAGAAGCCCGTCGAACCTGTGCCGGCGATAGGTGGGCGTGACCAAATCAAAGCCATCTTGACGAATGGGGCGCAAGAGTCTTGAGACCCAGTCACCTTCAATATTGGACGAGTCCGGCGACATCACGATGCAGGCCTTGGCGCGGAGCAGTTCGGAGGCGGCAAGGATGGTCCGCAATGCAACGCTGCTCGATGGACTGTTGCCGTAACGAGTGCTGATTGAATGTAGCGTGCGGAGGGCATGCAGATTCGAGACCGGACGAAAATCATCGATGGAGATGCCGGTCACCAGCTCCGGAGTGCCATCGCGCGAACCACCATCCGGGTTGATGATGACGGTTCGTTCCCTCGGAAACCATTGCAAAATCCCGCTCTGAATAGACTGTACGACCGCACCAATCGTCTTGGCGTTATTGTGAGTGGGCAAACCGACGAGGATGTCCACTTCGCCGACGTTGATCAGTTGGCGAACGAAATCATCCGTTAGAAAGGTTTCCTCCGCCAATTTGATCTCCGTGCGAACTGCCGGCACCACTCCGAAGGCGTCATGGGACATCGTTTCCACAATCTGCGTTCACTTAGATTCGCCGCAGCCGGAACCAGAAAAACTGGTAAGGGCCCAGCGTTAACAGGTAGGGCTGCTCGCTCACCCGCGGAAATATGTTTTTTCCCGACATCTCAATCAGAATGTTGCCCTTATATTTCTTCAAGTCAAGTTCGACCGCCTGTGCCGCGCCCGATAGATTATTCACCGCCAGCACCACCTCGTTGCCCAGCCGGCGAACATACGCCAGTATTCTGTGATTGGCCGGACGCAGAAACTCAATCGAACCTCTTCCGAACACTGCGATCGAAGTACGTACCATGATCAAGTGCTGCATCCAGCGCAGCAGCGAGTGCTCGCTTCCCACCTGCGACAGAACATTCACCGCAGGATAACCATAGACCGGATTCTGAATGAGCGGAGCATACAGACGGTCTGGTTCGGCGGTTGAGAAGCCCGCGTTCCACCCTCCACTCCATTGCATCGGAGTTCTCACTCCGTTCCGGTCGCCGAGATTGATGTTGTCGCCCATCCCGATTTCGTCGCCATAGTAGATGATTGGAGTGCCGGGTAGCGACATCAGCAATCCGTTCATTAACTCGATCCGCCTGCGGTCGTTATCGAGCAAGGGAGCGAGTCGCCGCCGGATCCCCAGGTTCAGCCGCATCGTCTTATTTTCTGCGTACGTATCGTACATGTAATCGCGTTCCATGTCGGTCACCATTTCGAGGGTGAGTTCGTCATGGTTGCGAAGAAATAGCGACCACTGGCACGAAGCAGGGATTTCCGGCGTCTGCTGCAATATCTCAGTAATGGGTTTGCGGTCTTCCAGCTTCAGACCCATAAACATGCGAGGCATCAACGGAAAATGAAACGCCATGTGAAATTCATTTCCGTCGGCAAAATAAGGCCGCAGATCCGCAGGCCACTGGTTGGCCTCCGCCAGAAGCATTCTGCCCGGGAACTGCTCATCGATCCTGCGCCGAATATCTTTCAAGACCTCGTGGGTCTCCGGCAAGTTCTCGCAATTCGTGCCTTCGCGTTCCACCAGGTACGGAACCGCATCCAGGCGAAACCCGTCAACGCCCATCTCCAGCCAGAAACTCATCACCTTCCACATCTGTTCGCGGACCGCCGGGTTGTCGTAGTTCAGATCAGGCTGGTGACTGAAGAAACGATGCCAATAATAGGCTTTTGAAACTGGATCCCACGCCCAATTGGATTTTTCCGTATCGAGAAAAATGATGCGCGTGCCCTTATAGCGCTCATCCGTGTCGCTCCACACATACCAGTCTCTGCGGGGATTGTCCCTTGAACTTCGTGATTCTTGAAACCATGGATGCTGATCAGACGTGTGATTCAGCACCATCTCGATGATGATTCGGATTCCGCGGTCGTGGGCGCTTTCCAGCACCTTGCGGAAGTCTTCCAACGTACCGTAACTGGAATGGACTGTGTTGTAATCGGCGATGTCATAACCATCGTCCCGCAGCGGTGACGGAAAGAATGGCATCAACCAGATCGCGTTGACGCCGAGCTCCTGCAGATATCCGAGTTTTTGCTCAAGCCCCTGAAAGTCCCCGATGCCATCGCCATTGCTGTCGAAAAAAGTGCGGACGTGCACTTGGTAGATGATGGCGTCCTTATACCAAAGCACATCCTGATTCAGCGGCAACCGGGATTCCTCCTTAAAAGTGTCACTACTTTTCTAGCAGAGTAGAAGGAAAGTTTATATGAAGTGAAAAGGGTACGTCAGGTTGGCGCCCGGATCAGATGGCAGAAAATCCGCGTCGTCGATTGCGATGGCGGCTGGGTGACTTGAGTAACTTTCCAGGTGCCGAATCTACACTGGCCTTCGCGAAGTGCCTTTTTATCCCCCGCAAGGACACGGCAGGCGCCCGTTCTACTGCTGAGTGCACAAAAGCTGTAGCGGCCGATGACTGTCACGGAGACGCCATGGTAGCTATGAAAATCCAACCCAATCCAAGCAGAGTCTGGTCCCTTTCAGTTTTAGCAATGATCACCTTAACAATGATCGCCGCCATGGTTGCGGTTCAACAGTTTCAAGCGGCCGGGGGAGAAGCTGCCGCCGGCGCGACGTATTCGCATGGTCTGCTGTGTCTGAATCTTCCCTATGATGCAACGCGCGCGGGCGCGGGCCGTCTGACTGTGGAAGTCCTGGATCCTGAAGACCATATCTTAGGGAGCGCGCAGCGAACTGTCGAAGTGCCAGAGGGCAAGGGTCTCTGGCAAGAGCAAATTAAACTCTCGAAGGCAATTGCCACGGACGATCTGGTGTGGCATCGCGTGCGTTATCGCTTCGAGTATAGCGACGGCAAGAGCTCAAAGATCGAAGGAGCCGAATCGATTTCGCAGATCCTGCGTACGCCAGTAATTCACATCCTCGGGCAGCAGTCGTATCTAAGCGGTGGTCCCGCCGCAGTGCGCGTGATCGTCACTGACTCGAAGAATGAAATCGTTGCCGGTCGCGGCTCCTTAGAGATCGAATTGCTCGGTCCCGGCGAAAAATCCCGCACACTTTTCACTGGACGCACGAATCGCCGAGGCACCGCGGAGGCGCAATTTCGCTTTCCCGCTGGACTGGTGGGCAGTTATCAATTGCGCTACCGCGTGGAGACGCCGATTGGCTCGACTGAGTTCTCTCAATCCGTTCGTTTGGAAGATAAAGTGTCAATTCTCCTGACCACCGAAAAGCCCATCTACCAGCCCAGTCAGACCATTCATGTGCGCGCACTGGCCTTGGATCGCGCCAATCATGAAGCAGCCGCGAACCGTAAGCTGGTCTTCGAAATTGAAGATTCACGCGGCAACAAAGTTTTCAAGAAAATCACCGAGACCGACAAGTTCGGAATCGCTTCGGCGGAATTCGCGCTAGCGGATGAAATAAATCTTGGAACATATCACCTGCGGGCGTTGCTCGGTGAAGGCGATGCGCCCACGAATACGGCGGAGATTGCGTTGAACGTGGAGCGATATGTTCTGCCAAAGTTCAAGGTAGCAGTTGATTTCGCGGGCAAGGACAGTCGTATAAAGCGCGGCTACCGGCCGGGCGACCATGTCACAGGAACGGTTCATGCCAACTATTTCTTTGGCAAGGCAGTCGACGAGGCACAAATCACCGTCAAGGCCTCCGGCCTGGACGTTGCCGTCTTCGATGTGGGCTCCGTCGAAGGCAAGACTGATCGCGACGGCGCGTACCACTTCGATCTGAAGCTGCCTAACTATTTCGCGGGACGTCCTCTCAGCCAGGGCGCGGCTCGCGTGCTTGTCGAGGCCACGGTAAGGGACTCCGCCGGTCACTCCGAAACTCGCGGCGAACCGATTACGGTCAGCGAATCGCCGCTGCTCATTACCGCGGTTCCCGAGGGCGGCACGCTTATTCCAAATCTCGACAACCAGATTTTCGTCCTGACCTCCTATCCTGATGGAACGCCGGCCAAGGCCAGCCTGAAGATTCGTGTCGCGGGTATGCCGGATCAGAATGTGGCTTCGGACGATGGCGGCGTGGCCATTATCCGGATCAAGCCCCGCACGGGAGTTGAATCGGTTGAGATTGAAGCCGACGACAAAGATGGAAATCATGCGTCAAGCAAGGTTCAGTTGCAGCCGCGCGAGGGCGAGGATCAGATTCTCCTGCGCACCGAACGGGCTGTCTATCGCGCCGGAGACCGCATCGCCCTCAGCGTGTTCTCCACGAAGCAACGTGGAACCGCCTACGTCGACATCGTCAAGGACGGACAGACTGTGCTGACGCGTGACCTCGACATCGAGGACGGACACGCCGAACTTTCTCTCACCGCGACCCCCGAACTGGCGGGAACAGTGGACTTCAACGCTTACCTTTTCGGCCGCGACGCCCGCCCTGTGGGCGATCATCGACTCGTCTTTGTGCAGCCAGCGGATGAACTGAAGATCGAAGCTGCGGCAGATTCGAAGATTTACAAACCTGGCAGCGAAGCTCGCATTCGCTTCCGTGTCACCAACTCTCATGGTGAAGGCGTTCACGCTGCTCTCGGCCTGCAGGTAGTGGATGAAGCGGTGTTTGCGCTGGCGGAGAAACAGCCCGGATTCGCTAAAGTCTTCTTTTACCTTGAACAGGAAGTGATGAAGCCCCGCTATGAGATTCACTCGATTGGCATGCCGGAAGTTGTGGAGCCAGCGGAACAATCGAAGCTGGAGCAGCGCGACCGAGCGGCTCGCGCATTATTCTCGGCAACCGAAATGGTCAACACCAACAAGCTTGAGACGGAATTCGGCCGGGCCTTGCCGATGACGAAATATCCCGAATACTCCATTCGTTACCAGACGCGATTTGTGGCCCAGGTAACCAGGTTGGCGGAGGAACTCAGCAGGGCTTACAACCAGGATTCGGAAGGCGGTGACCTGACCAAGATTTTCGATAAGCTGAAAAACGCCGCTGCGCCTGACGTTCGCGATGCATGGGGAAGTGAGCTTCGCCTCGAACCGACGGGGTGGTATCAGAAGAAAACGCACTATCTGGTGCGCAGCGCCGGAGCGGACCGGCAATTCAATACCATCGACGACATGGCGCTCTATGTGGAGGTACGCAGCGGAAAAGTTGTGGACCATCCCCACTCAGGATCCTTCCGGGGCTCACTCGACCTGAAGATCGAACATGATCGCGGACCCTTCAACGGCTTGGCTGAGATCGTCGGGACCGTCACCGACCCCAGCGGCGCAGTCATACCAGGCGCGAGTGTCGAGGTGCGCGCCGCATCTTCCGGAAAGATCCGTACCGCAAAGACGAACGCTTCCGGCCAGCTTAGCTTGCTGGGTTTGCCCGCCGGGGAATACACAGCCACAGTGTCGTGTGCAGGATTCCGATCCGTCTCGCGGAGCCTCACGGTTCACGCGCGCGACCGCGCCGTTCTCACCGCAAGTCTTAACGTTGGATCCTCTACCCAGACCGTGGAAGTCTCAGCAGCCAGTGTGGTGGTCCAAGCCCCAATGGCCGCCGGGATCGGGGGGGCCGTGCGCTTGGGTCACGTTGTGAATGGGGCCATGAACGGCCGTAACGTGGTTGATATTGGCGCGGCGGCCGCGATGCCTATGGCGCCTATGGCGGAGCAGCGCGCCATGAACAGTGCGACACTCGCGAAAGAGAAGAGTCAAGACGCCGCATCTCCCGCCGCCCACGTGCGTTCCTATTTCCCCGAAGCGCTTTACATCAACCCGGAAATCATCACCGACAAAGACGGCGTGGCCAGCATCACCATTCCGATTGCCGACTCCATCACAACCTGGCGAATGGCCATGCTCGCCTCCACAGCGCACGGTGCGCTGGGCAGCGCCACTTCAAGTCTGAAAGTCTTTCAGGATTTCTTCGTCGATCTCGACTTGCCGGTCACGCTCACGCAAGGGGATCGAGTCTCGATTCCAGTGGCCGTGTACAACTACTCTGGAGAGCGCGGAGACGTAAACCTCAAGCTGCAACCGGAAGACTGGTTCTCGCTAGTAGAAGATGTCGGCGAGAAATCGGTCGCAGTCGAGTCCTCCCGCGTTGGCGGCTCCCAGTTCACGCTGGAAGCCAAACGCATCGGAAAATTCAAGCTGACGCTCTCCGCTCGCATGAAGGGCGGGGCCGGCCGCGCGGACATCGTCGTGCGTGAAATTGAAGTGATTCCCAATGGCCGCGAACAAAACCTGGTCTTCAACGGGCGCCTCGAAAACACCGTCCAGCACGAACTGGCTTTTCCTGCGGCTTCCATCCCGGACGCAACCAAGATTTTCGTCAGGCTCTATCCCGGCCCGTTGAGCCAGGTCATCGAAGGTATGGACAGCATTCTTCAGATGCCGGGCGGTTGCTTCGAACAGACATCCTCCAGCACCTACCCGAACGTCCTTGCGCTCGATTACATGAAGCGCACAAAAAAACTGACTCCCGAAGTACACGCCAAGGCCGAGGGATACATCGCAAACGGCTACCAGCGGCTGCTAACCTTTGAGGTCCCGGGCGGCGGTTTCTCCTGGTTCGGAAGTGCGCCCGCCAACAAGATTTTGACGTCCTACGGCCTGATGGAATTCAGCGATATGTCGAAGGTCTACGACGTGGATCCGAAGCTCGTCCTGCGAACCCAGCAGTGGCTTGCGGGACAGCAGCAAGCCGACGGAAGCTGGAAGCCCGATACTTCCTTCATCAACGAAGGCGCGACCAACCGTTATAACCGCGACGTCCTCCGCATTACCGCATACATTGCCTGGTCACTGGAGAACACCGGCTATCAGGGGCAGGCGGTCGAAAAGGCGAAACAATTTATCGAGGCTCACATGAGCGCCAAGGCGGATGCTTACACGCTGGCTGTGGTCGCCAACTTCGCCGCCGACTATGGCACGCCAGATCATGGCGCCGCCGATCACGGGAAAGACCGCGACTTTACTCGTCAAGCCATGCAGCTCTTGCTCGACGTACGCACCGAAAAAGATGAGCAAGCCTGGTGGAGTGCGGACGAGACCGGTATCTACGCAACTGGCGCCGGCGCCAGTGTTGAGACCACAGGCCTCGCAGTGCAGGCGTTGCTTAAATGGGGCGAAGCGTCAGGCACGGCTCGCAAAGCTATGAACTACATAGCCTCTAAGAAGGACGCATCCGGCGCCTGGGGCACAACTCAAGCCACAATCATGGCGCTCCGCGCTTTGCTTCTCGCCACAGAAAAAGGGACGGCAGACGTTCACGGCACAGTCGAGGTCCTGCTCAACGGCAAGTCCGTTCAGAAACTCGTGCTCACTCCGGATAACAACGACTTGCTGCATCAGTTCGTATTCAAGGGGATCGACTCCAAAATCATTGAAAGGCAGAGTGACGCGTCCAGCGACACTGAAAAACCAGGCCGCGCCAATACAGTTGAAGTCCGCTTCGACGGCAAGGGAGGCCTGGCTTACCAGATTGTCGGAACCTACTTCATTCCATGGGATGAAAAACCCGCGAACGAGGCGCTCTCCATTGACATTGCCTACGATCGCGCGCACCTCGCACAGGACGACATCGCCACTGTTACGGCGGCGGTCAAGAATAATTTGCCCAAGGCTGCGAATATGGTGATGGTGGACCTTGGTATTCCTCCCGGATTCGATCTGCTAAGCGAAGACCTGCAGGCCTATGTCGAAAAGAGTGCATCCCAGAAGAGTGGCCGTCTGGAAAAATTCAGTCAGACGGCCACGCAAGCCATCCTTTATTTCAATTCCCTTGCCCCGGGAGATACGGTCACGCTTCACTTCCGCTTGCGCGCCAAATATCCCATCCGCGCCCGAACCTTCAAATCCCGAGTCTATGAATACTACGATCCCGACGTAAGCTCACTGGCCCGTCCGGTCCAACTGGAAGTGCGGGCGCGTTAACGGGAGCAGGATCATGCAGCGGCAATGCTTCTGTCGGACGCCGAACTTTCCTCATTCGCTATCCGCCGTTTAGGATAGGTTGGCGCAGCGGGGACGACCCCCCGTCGTGGAGCTAGCGCGACGAAGCATTTCGTGAGTTAGATTTCGTGACTGGAGATTGCAAGAGAATCCGAGTGATCGACTCCCACACGGGAGGTGAGCCGACTCGCCTGGTGGTGAGCGGAGCCCCTGACCTTGGCGCCGGTTCTCTGTCCGATAAACTGCGGCGCTTTCGCGATCAGCATGACGACTTTCGGTCTGCGGTGGTTAACGAGCCGCGGGGATCCGACGTTATGGTTGGAGCCATTCTGTGCGAACCGACTGACCCGACCTGCAAGGCGGGGGTAATTTTCTTTAACAACGTTGGCTATTTAGGAATGTGCGGCCACGGCACCATCGGCCTCATTGTCACGCTGGCGCATATGGGGCGCATTGATCCTGGCGAGCATCGGATCGAAACGCCCGTGGGGACTATAAGCGCCATCCTGCACAACACCGGCGAAGTCACCGTGAGCAATGTTGAAAGTTACCGGACCGGTGCAAACATAATTGTCGACGTACCGAACTACGGCGAGGTTCACGGAGACGTGGCCTGGGGCGGCAACTGGTTCTTCCTGGTTGACACCCAACACATTCAAATGCGAAAGGGCCGGAATAATCACTCTCTGGATTTGGAGTTTAAGAATATCGAACGCCTGACTGACTTCACTTGGGCGATCCGGCAAGTCCTGCGGGAAAAGGAAATCACAGGCGCGAACAGGCAAGAGATCGACCACGTTGAGTTGTTCGCTCCAACACACACACCGGGGATCGATAGCAGGAATTTCGTGCTCTGTCCCGGCAAGGCCTATGATCGCTCGCCGTGCGGCACTGGCACCAGCGCCAAGCTGGCGTGCCTTTACGCCGATGGAAAAATTCGTGAGGGCCAAACCTGGAAACAGGAGAGCATTATCGGAAGCGTCTTCGAAGGAAGTATCAAGATACGCGATGGTAAGGTTTATCCCAGCATTAAAGGCTCCGCGTTCGTTAATGCGGAAGCCGAACTCCTGCTCGATCCCCGCGATCCGTTGAGCATGGGGATTCGAATATGAGAATGAAAACGTCAACTTTCGAGGTTG
>Ga0210407_10002323_pt1 | contig 16446 bp, 16 predicted proteins | sample IncBWC27MmetaG_FD_150860 | JGI IMG/M metagenome (GOLD analysis project Ga0210407, IMG submission 150860) | Forest soil microbial communities from Barre Woods Harvard Forest LTER site, Petersham, Massachusetts, United States - Inc-BW-C-27-M | ecosystem: Environmental > Terrestrial > Soil >...
GGGCAGCCACTTCTCGAAATTTCCAGTCCCGACTACACGCAAATGCGCGCCGCATACCTGAAGGCGAAGGACGTGTTCCGCGTTGCGGATAAAAATTTTGCCCGCGCGCAGGATCTCTTTTCTCACGGCGCCATTGCGGACCGCGACCTGCTGCAGGCGGAATCCGACCGCAATCAGGCGAAAACGGACCTCGATGCCAGTGAGCAGGCCCTGCGCATCCTCGGTATCAAAAGCCCCGAAGGTCTCGAGAAAATGTCCTCCGCACCGGAAATCCCGCTGCTTTCTCCCCTCGGCGGAACGATCGTGGAGCGGCTCGTAGCGCCCGGCCAGTTGGTGCAGGCGGGAACCACGCAGGCCTTCACGATTTCCGATATGAGCACCGTCTGGGTGCTCGCCAATGTGTACCAGGGCGACCTGGCCTATGTGAAAGTGGGAGACCCGGTGGCGGTGAAGACCGACTCGTACCCGGAAACCTTTCGCGCGAAAATTTCCTTCGTCTCTCCCGCGCTCGATCCCAATACGCGCACGCTCCAGGCGCGCCTCGTGGTGGATAATCCCGGCGAAAAACTGAAGCGCGACATGTATTGCTACGCCACAGTCACCGCCGGCCAGATTCGCGACGCCATCGCCGTGCCCGACGCCGCAGTGCTCCGCGATGACGAAAATCAGCCTTTCGTCTACGTCGCTTCGGAGTCGAACCAGTTCGGGCGCCGTCCGGTGGAGATTGGCCAGAGCCAGGACGGGAAGACACAGGTTCTGAAAGGTCTCACGGCCGGTGAAAAAGTCGTTGGTGCTGGCAGCTTGTTCCTGCAATTTGCAAATTCCTTTCAACACTAAGGCTCCTGCGAAAACAGAATGATTCATCGCGTCGTCCAATTCGCGCTCAACCAGCGCTTCCTGGTGCTGATGGTAGTGGTGTTCATCGCCGCCGCCGGCGCCGTTTCGTTTCAGCGCATGCCCGTGGACGCGTATCCGGACCTTTCGCCGCCCATGGTCGAGCTCATCACCCAATGGCCGGGCCACGCCGCAGAAGAAATCGAGCGGCTCGTGACACTGCCCATCGAAGTGGAAATGAACGGCGTGCCGAAGATGCTGGTGCAGCGCTCCATTTCGCTCTACGGCCTTTCCGACGTGCGCCTCACCTTCGATGAAGGCACGGACGATTACTTCGCGCGCCAGGTCGTCTTCGAACGCCTCGCCGACCTGCAATTGCCAGCCGGCGTTACGCCCGGCCTCGCTCCACTGTTCAGCCCCTCGGGCCTTGTCTATCGCTACGTCATCGAAAGCCCGGACCGTTCGCCGCAGGAACTGAAAACCATCGAAGACTGGATTCTCCAGCGCCAGTACAAACAGGTGCCTGGCGTAGCGGACGATTCCGGATTTGGCGGCACGGTGATGCAGTACCAGGTGCTGCTCGATCCCGCGCGGCTCTACGGCTATCACATCACCGTTCCTCAGGTTCTCCAGCAGCTCAGCGTCAACAACGCCAACACCGGCGGCGGCTTCTATTCCCAGGGCGGCCAGTTTTATTACGTCCGCGGCCTGGGCTTGATCAAGGACACCGCGGACATCGGCCGCGTCATCATCGGCGCGCAGAACGGAGTTCCCGTCCGCGTGCGCGACGTGGGCGAAGTGACCATCGGCAACGCCCCGCGCCTCGGCCAGTTCGGGTTCAACAAGAACGACGACGCCGTCGAAGGCGTCATCCTGATGCGCCGCGGCGAGCAGACGCAGACCGTGTTGCGCGGCGTGGAAGACAAAACCAAGGAACTGAACGACCACGTGCTTCCGCCGGACGTGAAAGTGCGCCCGTTCTACGACCGCAGCGACTTGGTCCGCCTGACCACCGACACGGTGGAAGCAAACCTGCTGCGCGGGATGGTGTTGGTCCTCATCGTGCTGATCTTCTTCCTCGCCAGCGTGCGCGCCGCTGTCATCGTAGCGTTCACCATTCCTCTGGCGCTGCTCTTCTCCTTCATCTTCCTGCATGCGCACGACGTGGCCGCCAACCTGCTCTCCATTGGCGCCATCGACTTCGGCATCATCATTGATGGCACGCTGGTGATGGTTGAAAACATCTACCGCGAACTCGGCCTGCGCGAAGGGCAAAACTACAACCTGCACGAAGTGATTCTGGCAGCGGCCAAAGATGTGGACCGCCCGATCTTCTATTCCGTCGCCGTGATCATCGCCGGCTATCTTCCCATCTACGCGCTCAGCGGCCCGTCCGGAAAGCTGTTTCATCCCATGGCCGACACGATGTCCATCGCTCTCGTTGGCGCGCTCATCCTGACGCTCACGTTTGTGCCGGTGATGTGCTCGGCGTGGTTCCGCAAAGGCGTGCACGAGCGCGTCAACAAACCCTTCGAATGGCTGAGGAGAAAATATGGCGGTCAGTTGGGATGGTGCCTGGACCATCCCAAGACCACGCTGCTGGTCGCCACCCTGATTTTCGTAGCCACTCTGTTGCTGATTCCTTTCATCGGCGCCGAATTCATGCCCCACCTCGACGAAGGCGCGCTGTGGGTTCGCGCCACATTGCCGTACACGATCTCTTACGAAGAAGCCGCCAAATTCGCGCCGCAGGTCCGAGCCATCCTGATGAAATATCCACAAGTCACCGAAGTCGGTTCCGAGCTCGGCCGTCCGGACGATGGCACCGACCCGACCGGATTCTTCAACTGCGAATTCTACGTGGGCCTGAAGCCTTACGACGATTCCTCGTGGAAAACCAGCCCGCTGCACTCGAAGCGCGAGCTGACCGAAGAGGTCCAGAAGAAACTCGAATCCTATCCCGGCGTAATTTTCAATTACACGCAGCCCGCGGAAGACGCCGTGGACGAAGCGCTCACCGGATTGAAGAGCGCGCTCGCCGTAAAAATTTACGGCACGGACTTGAACGTCCTCCAAGACAAAGCGCTCGAAATCAAGCGCCGCCTTTCGCAAGTGAAAGGCTTCACCGAACTCACCGTCGTCCGCGAGCTCGGCCAGCCCAGCTTGCTGGTGAACGTGAACCGCGAAAAAATTGCGCGCTACGGAATCAACGTCGCGGACGTGGAAGCCGTGGTGCAAGCCGCCGTCGGCGGCCAGGCCGCCACGCAGGTGATCCAGGGCGAAAAACTTTTCGACCTGGTGGTGCGCATGAAACCTGAATTCCGAGAGAGCGCGCGCCAGATTTCCAATCTGCTCGTCGGCACTCCGGCCGGCCAGCAGATTCCGCTTTCCGAACTCGCCGACATTCGGGAAGGCAACGGCGCCTCCTTCATCTACCGCGAAAATAATTCGCGCTACATCGGCGTGCAGTTCAGCATCGAGGGGCGCGACCTGGCCAGCGCCGTGAACGACGGCCAGCGCGCCATCGCCGACGTGGAAAAATCGCTGCCCATCGGCTACCGCCTCACCTGGGGCGGCGAATACAGCGAGTACGTGGACGCCCGCCGCCAGATGGCATTCATCGGTCCTCTCGCGATCCTCATCATTTTCCTGATCCTCTTCGCCCTCTACGGCAATTTCAAATTTCCGGTGACCATCGCGCTCGGCGTGGTGATGACCGAGCCGGTCGGCGCGCTGATCGCCCTGAAACTTACCGGCACGGCCTTCAGCGTTTCTTCCGTGCTCGGCCTGCTGGCGCTGATGGGCGTTTCCGTCGAGACCGCCGTCATCCTGGTTTCCTACATCAACAAACTGCGCCTGGAGGGCAAAGACATTCGCACCGCCACTCGCGAAGCTTCGCTGCTGCGCCTGCGCCCCATCATGATGACCGCGCTGGTGGCCTGCCTGGGCCTGCTGCCGGCCGCGCTGTCCACCGGCATCGGCTCCGACACGCAGAAGCCGTTCGCCATCGTCGTCGTTGCCGGCCTGATTTCCCGCCTCTTCCTCGGCTTCTTCGTCAACCCCGTGCTCTACGAAATGGTCGCCAAGGACGGCGACGTCCTCCAGGTGTAACGCGCCGCTTCATTGGCCGCCATCTGTCATCCCGAACCCGGTCTGACTCTGAACGGGGGTGAGGGATCTGCTGTTGCCCTTTCCGTTTCCTCCGCCGTTCGTGCCCCCTGCCCCGCGACATCCGTAGGGGCGGGTCTCAGACCCGCCCGCCTCCTCGTTCCCGCCCGCCTCCTCGTTCCCGCCCGGCTCCTCCCTCCTTCCTTTTCGGTGTCATCCCGAACCCAGTCGCGCACTTCGCGAATGGGGGTGAGGGACCTGCTGTTCGCCGCGCCCTTTCGCCGGAATGTTTGCAAGTTAGCCACCCCCCGGGGGGAGGGCTTTTTGTATCGAGTAGAAAATGCCTCCGTCGTTTGTTTTGAATGGTTTACGGCGATTTCTATTCGCACGTTGTACCGGGTAGAAAGGCCGACGCGGGCGATGTGTTAACCAGGACGTCACTCCCCCCGAGGGGACCAAGCAGAAGAGAGATCCCTCGGTCACGTTTTTCCCTCGGGATGCCGACCCTTCGCTGGGTCGGCATTTGTAACGATTAGAAAGTACTACCGTCGTTTGTTTTGAATGGGTTACGAGTGGTTCTAATCGCGGGGTGTAACGATTAGCCTCCACACTACTGGCGGCCGGGGAAATGCAGTGGCTAGTGGCGAGTGGTTGGTGGCTAGTAATCCCCTTGGCGGCCCTGAGGGTAGGTATCCCCGCCCTTCCGTATCCCCGTCGTCCCGCAACCCCATTCGGGACGCACAAGACGCGCACAATTGGACTCGCGGCCATCTCCCCAGAACGCTCCGGCGGTAGCATGGCACGCGGAAATGCAGAGAGCAATAGTACTCCGCCGTGCTCTTCCTCCCGCATTTTTGCAGGGCGGGGAATACAGATTCTAGAGGCGGCCGCACCCACCTAACTGAGTTAGCGAGGCGAACAACTGCAAAGAATCTTCGTGAGCACCTGGAGTCGCGCCGCATTTTCCTTCCGCCTCATCCCCGGCCTCGGAAATCGCCGGCGAGAAATTCAGTTGGTGTTGCTGGAGCCGAATTCGGCTGCGTTCAAGCAGCTCAGAATAGCGCCCGATGTTCGCGAGCAGAAACTTGTTCAATGGCGCACCAGGACTGGTACGCATGAACATCCAATCTGCCGTCGTTTGAGACCATACCCTGCGGAAACAAGTCTTCATAAACGGAACAGAATCGATGATCGTGTAACCCGAAAGCTCGACTAACAAATTGAGGTGCCTGGCCCCACCGACGGCGATCAAGTGCAGCGCCCGCCCCAATCTTTGCTCAAGTTCGAGCACCTGACGAATGTGCCAGGCTCCGATTCTTGCTATCGATCCTCCAGTTTGAAACTCTTTGCAGACATAGCAAATATCCTTATGGTCGCGCAGCACGTCCCGCCAAGTATCCCAATCCTTCTGGTTAATTCCATTCAAGTGGGGAATCACACTCAGCCCGGCCCTAGAGAACTCCTCACAGCAGATCAGCATGCGACGCCGATTTGTCAGATGATCTGTTCTTGGCACGTTGATCGGAAACGAGAAATTCGGCCCTGTGATATGCTCGATTCCAATTCGAGCTAATGCTTCGGGAAGACGGTGACGATGCCTCTTCCTCCAGAAATTCTCCAACCGAGCGTCGCCGTCGACCGACACGAGAATCACTCGGGTATTTTGGCCAAGTCGAAATCGTAATTTCAGTTCATCTGTTGACGCCACGATCTGTCCGCTGGTTGCCCCCACGCGTGTGACGGCAAAGGTAGGGAGAGCCACTATTGGCCAGTCAAGGGGCTCCGCCCTTCGGTATCCATGCTGTATCATGGGTATGTAGAGTGGCAGGGATTGAGGCGAACGCTGTTGTATCCCCCAATTCCCGTTCGAACTGAGTCCACCGCAGTCCTCCAACACCCGTACAAAACCGTGTGCGCGCGGGCACGCTAATGTGCAGGTTGAAGGACGCCCACAACACCCCGACATGCAATCGAAATCTGTAAACGTTCCCCCGCAAGGACCGAAGAAGGCACACGAGTAACAACCCAGTCCGAGAGTTGCCTCAGGCGCTGCCCGAGCCGCAGGGCCTAATTTATGTGCCTTGGAGTCCACCCTTCACCTCCTCCGCTTCGCCCTGGCCGCTTTTCCTATCAATTTAATCTCGAAGTGAACGGAACCAACTGTGGCGGAAGCTACCTCGACTGCAATGGCGCCGGGGGCCTGCCGACGGTGGATATCCAGCAGCTTTCGTAAATCCCGAGCGGCGTCCCCGCCAACTGATCCGATTACTCGATTGCCGTCCAGCACTGCAATTCGAGCCTGTCCGCTATGCCGGAGCAGGGTAAGTCGGCCACCGGCCGAGACGGCCGTCTCAGGATTCATCAACTGACACGGATACAGAGTTGTTTGTTCTTCTGCACCTAAGAATAGAGGCGCAGGTTCTAGATGATCCTGCCCCTCCTGAAGCAGTCTCCTGTATGCTTTCTGCGTTTTTCTTTCCCAATCCTCTCCCATTGTGTCCTCCTAGAACGGCACTTCGTATACAAACTCTCTACCCACCTTGGTCCTTCTCAGAAGCCGCACTCGATTCAGATTTGTTAGGCGATTGATCCAAGCTGTCTTGCCGATTCTTGGTCCGTCTCCCGAAGTGGATTTCCGATGCAATGTGGAGGCGGACACTGGGTGCTTGCTGATAGTTTTGGCAAACGTCTCACGATAGGGGTCCTCGAGTTCTCCGAGCGGATAAGCTGATTCGATTTTGCCTCGGTGCACCCGATCTGCAACTAACATCACCAAACCTTCCGCGTTGAGTATCAATTTCAACTCCTCTAGGGAGTTTTCGTTCATTCCAAAGAGAACGAAGAATTTGTCAAGCTCGCCCGAGAGTGTCCGCTTGAAGAGAAGAATGCATGTACCCGCGAAATAACTGGCCGTTGTTATTTTGACCCCAGACCAATCCCAAATTATGGTTTCCCCCGCCGTGCCCCCTGTCACCGCTTCTTCGAACAAAGCAAAGTCTCGTTTCGCATCGCCTCGACCAACGAGGGTGTCTCTTTTAGTCAGCGATTTAACATTCAGGAAGCGCATGGATTCCTCCTCATAGGCTGACAACAAATCACTGTATTCACTGATACCAGTGAACATGGTGAATGTCAAGGATTTCGTTAAGGCTGGGTGGACGACGGTTTGAGACGGCACGACACAAGGACTTGAAGCCCGGGAAGAGGGGGGAGGTAGTAGTGTTTACGCTTTCGGCTTTCCGTCTGTCTGTCGAAAACCAGCGCTGCCTCTCCGCTCCGCAGCCGCGTGATACCCCAGAGTTCGGCAACAGCTTGAAAAAGTGTCGAGAATCCATATCCTCCGAAATCGTACCTCGACACGCCTGGAAGGATGGCGGTCTGTAGTGCGTCCATGGATGTAGTCAGATGTCGGTGTTTTGATTTTGTTCGAAGACTTTCGAGCACGCCCATACCAAGGTCGGCGACGCCGAAAGCGAGTTGCCGGTTCCGGATTTCGTAGCCCATGAGGCCTGGCGTCTCTGTCCGGCTGTGTTGCCATACATTGTCAGCCATCTCACCCAATGCCCCTGTCAATCCTCTGGCTAAGCCGATCGGGAATCCGTTAGACCTCAGGTTCCGTTCAAAAGTACGAAGGCACCTTGTCCAGAACAAATCAGAACTGTCCGCAGGCATTGAAATAAATCCAACGTTGTTTTCACTGATTCTTTGGCCTGGACCACAACTCGGCCAGCCAAGTCGTCGGAATAGGCGCCAATTATTACAATCCGTGGGCTCCCGCGATGGCCAACAATCAATTGCGAACTCCCGTTTGGTTTCGACTAAACAAGCAAGCTCCACCGCTGCTGGAATCGTTAACTTTTTCCCGCGCCAAGACAAGGCAGATGGCGATTCTCGATTTTCCATTCGCCATTGATGTGTCTCCAGATCGTCAATTGTCAGGTAATTTGAAGTGACCATGAGCACAGACGTTAAGAATCCGTCATTGGGTCCGGTAACCCAAAATATTGTATCAGTCCCATTTGGGCCTGTCCGCCGAACCTTTTCGCGGAGGCGATTGCGGGTCGGCTTTCGGCGGCGGAAAAGGCAAGAGGGATCCTTCGTTACACTCAGGATGACGGGCGAGAAAGAAGGGGAATCCGGCGGGATTACCGGATTCCCCCACTCAGTTTCGCGGATTAAAAGCTAGTCGGCAGCCTTCGGGCCGCTGGCCTTGCCGGAGAAGGTGATGGTGATGAGGAAGCCGTTGGTGCCCTTGTAGTCGAAGTCGTGGCCTTCGCCGGCGTATCTTTCTTCCTTGGTTTTCCACATGCGGAAGCCGTTGTTCGACTGCGCCATCCAGTACTGAATGTTGGGCAGCACCACTTCATCCTTGGGGTTCACGCCCTTGACGCGCTCGAGGACCACTTCGCCCTTGCCGTTGCTCATCTTGGCGGTGGCCACGCCGGTGGATTCGTCCACGTTCCAGGAGAAAGCCTGCGTGTCGGTGTCCTTCTTCTCCCACTTGAAGGGATAGAGCTGGCCGATGATGTCGGCGAGGGCGGCCTTCTGCTCCGGCGTGTTGCTGGGATCGAAGGTCAGCACCTGCCAGGTGTCTTTTCCGGTGGCCCAGTTGCTGCCGAGGTCCATGGAGATCCACACCTTGGCACCGTCGAGCTTGGTGGATTTGTAGTAGCCCTTGTCCACTTTCATCACCAGGTTGGCGCGGCAGAATTGTTTGTCGCCGTGCATGGTGGAGTGGTCGTTGAAATAACAGGGGCAGAACATGTCGCAACTGCAGGCCTCGATGTAGGAGGCGGTCATGGAGAAATCGGGTTTGGCGGCGTCGGATTTTGCCGCCGGCGTATTGTCATATTGGGCCAGGGCCGTGCCGGCCGACAGGCAAACCAGGATCATCAGCCACAGGAGCTTTCGCATTGCATTCCTCCTTTGCGTATCAGCGATAGCGGATTAGCCAGGAGATCCGTTGCCGGGATTGTAGTCCGGGAGACTGCGGGCCGCAAGATGGCCGGGGAATCAATACTGATGAATGCTGGATTTCGGTCGTTCGGGGGCGTCCTGGGCACCTTGCACGAATTCCATTTGAAAGCGAGTTACAACTGGAATAGCATGGGCCAGTTGCAAATTAGTTGCAACTGGGGTTCGGTCTCCATTTTGCCGGAGGAATTGAGGTTGTCGCTTGCTGCTCGCGCTGTCTTCGGTCTTTTATTGTTTGCCGCCATGGCGCTGCTGCCCGGACCCGCGAAGGCGCAAGAGACTCCTTACTTCGTCACCTACTCGCACCGGCTGGAGGAGCCCGGCAATCTGGAGCTGGAGTTCAGCTCCACCTACGCGGCGCAGCGCGGCGGAAATGATTTTGTGGCGCCGTGGCTGGAGATTGAGTACGGCGCGACGGGCTGGTGGACGACGGAGATTTATATTGATAGCCAGCACACGTTGGGCGACGGCGCGCTCTTCACCGGCTGGCGCTGGGAGAACCGTTTTCGTCCGCTGATGCACGAGCACTGGATCAATCCGGTGCTGTACGTTGAATACGAAGACGTGAACGGCGCGGACAAGACTATGATCGAAGTGGTTGGCTTCGACGGTGAGGCGGATCACGCCGTGCGCAATGCCGTGGCCAGCCGCGAGCACCTGCACGAAATCGAAACCAAGCTGATTCTTTCCAGCGATTTCAAGGGCTGGAATATTTCCGAAAATTTTATCGCCGAGAAAAACCTGGCGCACGCGCCGTGGGAATTTGGTTACGCGGTGGCGGCCAGCCGTCCGCTGCGGCTAGCGGCGACGGCGCGGCCTTGCAATTTTTGCCGCGAGAATATTGTCGCGGGAGTGGAAATGTACGGCGGGCTGGGCACCACGGATTCGGCCACGCTTTCCGGGACATCGCATTACCTGGCGCCGATGGTGGCGTGGCAGATGCCTAGCGGCGTCACGTTGCGCGTTTCGCCGGGCTGGGGATTGACGCACCCGAGCCACCGGTTTCTGCTGCGCTGGGGCGTGACGTATGAAATCTCCGGGTTCGGCGGCAAGGTGAGGAAACTCTTCCGATGACGCGCCGCGCGATTCCGCTTTTGCTCCTCCTTGCTTCGGTGGGGTTTGCCGCTGCTGGCGCTGACGGGCAGCAAAGTAATGGAGACGACCGCGGCGTGTTGCGCGCCATCGCTGAGGCGCCGGTCGAGACGCGCGAGTGGGTGAATCCGTACGAGGACCAGGCGGACGCCATCGCCGCGGGCAAGAAGCTGTACCTGCGGCATTGCGCCGAATGCCACGGCCGCGACGCGCGCGGTTCGGGGCGCGCCGTGAATCTGCGCTCGCCCGGAGTGCAGAACGCTGCGCCCGGCGAGCTTGTGTGGTTCCTGCGCAGCGGGAATTTGTGGCGCGGCATGCCGTCGTGGTCCGGGATGCCGGTCGAGCGGCGCTGGCAAATCGTCACATACCTGAAAACTTTGCGCTGAATCGTCGCGTTGGCGAATGCTGCTACAATGATTTCGGACGCGGCCTGCGACGCAGGTGACGTTGCGAAAGCCTTTTGAACCAACACTGGATCCCCGGGAGCCTGAGTCGTCCTGCCCTTGTGCCGCTCCGGCCTTGCCGAAGTAGCCTTAAAGCAGGCGCGGGGCACCCACTTATTCGTGGGGTTCAGGGCCTAGCACGCACGGCGAAGTGGACCGCTCCTCACGATGCGATGAAGCATCGTGAGTCCCGAGCGAAGCCGAGGGGCCACTTTCTTGACGCTTGAGGCTGGATGCTTGAGGCTTGAATTAAATCGGCATCCGCGTGATTTCCCTTTCTCCCGAAAGGCAGTGAATTGAGAATCCTTTTCATCGGCGACATCGTCGGCTCGCCCGGGCGGCAGATTGTTCACGACCGGCTGGCGGACATCCTGGCGCAGCAGCGCGTGGACCTGTGCATCGCCAATGGCGAGAACTCCGCGTCGGGATTCGGCATCACGCCGCGGCTGGCCGAAGAGCTGCTCGGCTGCGGCATCGAAGTGCTCACCGGTGGCAACCACATCTGGGACCGCAAGGAGATTCTCGATTTCTTTCCGCACCAGCCGCGGCTGCTGCGCCCGGCGAATTTTCCGAACGGCGCGCCGGGCAAGGGGCTGTTCACCGGCCGGGCGAAGAACGGCGCCGCGTATGCGGTGCTGAATTTGCAGGGGCGCACGTTCATGACGCCGCTCGATGATCCGTTCCGCGCGGCGAACACTGAGCTCGGGAAAATTCCCGCGGACACAAAAGTAATTCTGGTGGACATGCACGCCGAAGCCACTTCCGAAAAGCAGGCCATGGGCTGGTATCTGGACGGAAAAGTTTCCGCGGTCATCGGCACGCACACGCACGTGGCCACCGCCGACGAACGCGTCCTGCCCGGCGGCACCGCGGTGATCACCGACGTGGGCATGACCGGCCCGCACGATTCGGTCATCGGCATGGACAAGAGCGGCGTCCTGCAGCGCTTCCTCGACGGCATGCCGGCGCGATTCTCGGTGGCCGAAGGCGACATCCAGATGAACTCCGTGCTGATCGACGTGGACGAAACGACCGGCCGCGCGCGCTCGATCGAGCGCCTGAATTTCCGGCTGGATTGACTGATTCGCGAGCCGGGCGCTTCCATCGCGAGCCCCCAGTAACTCACACACATCCGTATCGAGACGCGGAGCAGAATGCGTGACGATTCTCGCTAAGCTGGGAGAGTTTGCTGAAAGCTCGAGCGCGGGGCGGCGAGCCAAACATTCAAATTCAAGCCGGAGGTGAAGCGATGCGAGTCGGACTTCTGATATTCCTGGTTGCGGTTTTGGCGGGCAGTCCGTTTGCGGGCGCGAGACAAGCCACTGCGGGATCGGACCAGGCGGCGGTCGTCGCGTTTGCCGAGAAGGCGGGAGTGCGCGCGGTGAATTTCGAAATGGGGGATGCCGCGACCTTGGAGCGGGCGCGCACCGATTTCACGGCGGAGGGTTGGAAAGATTTCATGAAACATATGGCGGGATATCTCGACGAGAAAGGCGCGCCGGCGTTCAATTCGAGTTTCACTCCGTCCGGGGAGGCGCGGTTGGTGGATGAGAAGGACGGGATCGTGCATGTGAAAATTCCCGGGACGCTCACGCAAGGAAACAAAATCTCGGCTACCACATACAAGGCTGCTCTTGAAGTGTACGCAGGCGGCAAGCCGGTGAAGATTCAGAAGCTAGAGCAGATTACATGTACGGGTCGCTCGACGGACTGTCAGTAGATAGAAGAGCGGCATCCTGCAGCGGTTTCTGGATGGCATGCCCGCGCGATTCTCGGTGGCCGAGGGCGACATCCAGATGAACTCCGTGCTGATTGATGTGGATGAAGCTACCGGCCGCGCGCTCTCGACCCAGCGCCTGAATGTCCGCCTCGATTGAATCCCTGTGAGGTACAGGAAAAGGGCATAGGGATTAGGGCGCGGCCCTCGGGTGTTGAAAAGCGGCCAGATCTCCCTCCTTCCACTATCGCAATAATGCTATACTAACGACCGGCGGTACCGGCCAGCATGGCGCCAGATTTTGCAATCGACTACGTGATGCTGCCGAATGGCAGGATTCCGGCGCGGGAGTTCGTGGATTCGCTACATGAGGATGCCGCCGCCCGCATTGACGCCTTTATCGAGAGGCTGCGGACATTCGGGCAGCGCATGCAGGGGAAGTTCGTGAAGAAGCTTACGGCCGAAATCTTTGAATTGCGGATCAAACAATTCGACCGAATCTTTCGCATGCTTTTTTTTACCAGCCGGGCATGTTGATCGTCATTACTTCGGGCTTTCAGAAAAAGACAGAGCAAACACCGCCAAGTGAAATTGCCCGCGCCGAGCAATTGAGGAAGCTCTGGCTGCGTTTCCGCAATCGCTATTCAGGTTCGCAGAAAGAAAGGGACGCCATCCTAAAGGAGTTGGGCCTATGAAACGCGATCGCCACTCAATCATCACGCGGGACCGCGCGCACAAAAGCGCGGCTTACCGCAAAACCTACGCTCGTACTCTGCAACAGATCGATTTGGCGCTGCTGATCCGTGAAATGCGCGAAGAAGCCGGGCTTACCCAGGCCGAGCTTGCGCGAAAGGTTGGCACCGCTCAATCCGTAATCGCGCGCCTGGAAGATGCGGAATACGCGGGGCAGTCGCTCACCATGCTCGAACGAATCGCCTCGGCCTGTGGCGTGGCGTTGAAGCTGCACGCCGAAAAGAAGCCCCACTTCGACCGCGAAGTTGCTCTGGTGTAACCGGGTCGCCCGCGTTGAGAAAAAGAGTTCGGAACATCGGGCGACGAAGGACACACGGCTCTCGGCGGAACGGCGCGCACTAAGGATTCTCTACCGACTACTGGCCACGGGGAAGACGTTTCGCATTTGCGGTTTTGGGCCTTCTTCGATGTCGTGTGACCTCCATGACCAAGTTCATCGCGGTATGTGGTGAAACGTAATCGAGTACACGCGCGATCTGATCCTGGGCCCAGATTTCGTCTTCCCGGGCTTCCCTTGCCTCTTTCACCGCCTGCGTCACTACCCGACTTAGACGGTCTTTGGCCTTCAATCCCGGCCAAGCGAGCTTTTCGCGCTTAGGTTTCTTTATTACCCGGCGCAAGCGCTGTTTCCTATTTTTCACCAAGTTGGTCGGCTCCCGTCGAAATTTTGACGTTCCAGGGACTGTTCTATTCTAGAACATTATCCACATTTGCAAAAGGTAGTCTCTCCTTCCGTGAACAAGAAGTCCTCACAGAAGAACATTGTCGGCGGCCGCGTGGCTGATGCGCGACATCGATGCAAACCACCCCTGACGCAGGACGCGCTTTCCGGGAAACTCGCTCGTCTCGGGATCCAGCTCGATCGAGCCGCAATCGCCAAAATCGAAAACAACTACCGTCACGTGCTCGACTACGAACTGAAGGCCCTTGCGAAGGCGCTCGGCGTCGACGTGGCTTGGCTGCTGGGAAATGAAAAATGAAAGACCCCACTTTTCAGCTACGCTCTGCAACACGGCGGGCCAAATCCGATGTGGCGAACAAATTAGTAAGTATGTTTCTCCATGAGTTGAGCCGGAGGATTGGCCAGAAGTGGGCAATCAAGGTTGACGGAGAAAAATACGAAGAGCTAGCTCGAAAGGCCTTCAATAATGGTTGCCCTTATTGCTCTCGCGACCTCGCGGACACATCTACGGTCATTGAACATCTAGACGGCATGAATCGTCTGCGCGCGGGTCTGCACGTTCCAGGCAATGTACTGGTAGCGTGCAAACGGTGCAACAGTGAAAAGCGGCGAGACGATTCATTGAAAGTGCTTTCGCTCGCGACGACAGGCTGGGAATCTTTCTTGTCCCACGACAGTACCCGTTGTCCGCAGCCCTGCCTTACCTGTGCCTATTGGAGGAGTGTCTGGCAGGACGAGACGGAACGGAGAGCACGACTGGCGGAAAATATAGAGAGAATTCGTAGTTTTCGCCGCACGTTCTTCGAGTTCCAGCAGATTCTTCCGTTCATCGCAGAAACGCTTCCGCCTCTCTTGACGAAACTCTATACCGACTGTCAATCCTTCGCCGAGACTGAAATCAAGTCTCTGGTGGAAAGATTTGAACAGATTTCTCCCGCGCGCAGTTAAGAGCGTTTTCTGGAAATTGTCGTGTGACCCGCTGGTCTACTAAGGATTCGCGACTCTTCTCCATTTCACCGGCGATCGGTGATTCTTCGCCGTGGCACGCTCACCTCTTCTGTTTCGCCAGAAAAATCAGCGAGGGGGCGAAGATTGCGGCAGGATTTCCACAGGGTTTGTGGATGGCGTTTGTGTTGATATTCTCCGCGAGGCGGCTTCGCGGGACGGATGCGCGTGCGCGAATAATCGGCGCAGCAAATTTGTGGACAACACCGCGGAATCGCAGAATGCTGCGTGGCTAAGCGGATTTTTGATTCGGCGTGTGCCGCGACGAGACTTCGCGGAACGCGTTGTTGTGCGCCATGCGAACAGTTCCGCGCTTCACGCGCCGCGCCGAGCCTGTGGAAAAACTGTGAATCGCGTGAGGAAAGCGGAACCAGCGTTCGTATAGTTTTCTCTTGCTGTTCACGTCGCATTTAGGCAGAATCCCGCCTCGCATTTGAAACTCAGCCATTATGCGAGCACTCATTTGACGTCGCCGGCGCGGGGCGCGTGCCTGCGACTGTGAACCTGAAAGGCCAGACCTAAAGTCCTACCAACTGGGTTGTGGATTTCCACAGCATTTCCACATCGGTGGAAATTGCGTTAGGGGCTGATTTTCTCGATGAACCTCTGGGACAAGATCCTTCAGCATACTGAGCGGCGCGTCAATCCCCACAGTTTCGCTACCTGGTTCCGTCCCACACGGCAGGAACGCAGCGAGGACGACCGGCTGGTGGTCCGAGTACCAACTCGCCTGTTCTCCAAGCGGCTGACGGAGACTTACGGGCAGCTTTTGCAGGCCGTACTGGTGGAACTGGGCAAGCCGCAGCTGCAACTCGAGTACATTTGCGCGGAACCCGAGCCGGCGACGACGAGCGCGGCAGCGGTGACACAGTCGAAGCTGGACTTCGACTCCGTCAACAACCAACTGAACCCGCGCTACACCTTCGACACGTTTATCGTAGGCGCGTCGAACCAGTTTGCGCACGCCGCGGCGGTGGCGGTGGCCGAGCAGCCGTCGAAATCCTACAACCCGCTGTTCCTCTACGGCGGAGTGGGACTGGGCAAGACGCACCTGATGCAGGCCATCGGGCACACACTCAAGCGGCGCAACCCGTCGCTGCGGCTGACCTACATCAGCGCGGAGAAATTCACGAATGAAGTGATTGCGGCCATCCGCTTCGAGCGCCAGGCGGCGTTCCGCGAACGCTTCCGCAACATGGACGTGCTGATGGTGGACGATATTCAGTTCATCGCGCGCGCGGAACGGACCCAGGAAGAGTTCTTCCACACATTTAACGCGCTGTACGACCAGCAGAAGCAGATCGTGATTTCCTCGGATTGCCCGCCGAAGGAGATCTCCTCCATCGAAGAACGGCTGCGCTCGCGGTTTGAGTGGGGATTGATCGCCGACATCCAGATGCCGGACCTGGAAACGAAGATCGCCATTTTGCAGAAGAAGGCCGATAACGAGCGAGTGCAGATCCCCGACGACGTGGCCGAGTACATCGCGCGCTCGATCAAATCGAACATCCGCGAACTGGAAGGCGCGCTGATCCGGCTGATTGCCTTCTCGTCGTTGACCGGCGCGGAAATAAACCTGCCCACGGCGCAGCAGGTGCTGAAAAATATTATCGAGACGGCGGAAAAGCACGTGACCATCGAACAGATTCAGAAGCGCGTGGGCGAGCATTTCGGTTTGCGCGCACAGGATTTGAAGGTGCGCAGCAACTCCAAGGTCATTGCCTTCCCACGCCAGGTGGCCATGTTCCTGGTGAAGCAACTGACCTCCGCGTCGCTGCCGGAAATCGGGCGGCAGTTCGGCGGCAAGCACCACACCACAGTGCTGCATTCGATCCACA
>Ga0210407_10002324_pt1 | contig 16441 bp, 17 predicted proteins | sample IncBWC27MmetaG_FD_150860 | JGI IMG/M metagenome (GOLD analysis project Ga0210407, IMG submission 150860) | Forest soil microbial communities from Barre Woods Harvard Forest LTER site, Petersham, Massachusetts, United States - Inc-BW-C-27-M | ecosystem: Environmental > Terrestrial > Soil >...
TGGCAGAAGCATGAATATACTTTTCAATTCATGGGCTTTACGACCACGTACTCTTGCGACGGGCTTGCCGACAAGGTCAAAGTGCTGCTGATCGCCGCCGGCGCCCGTTCCGATTCGAAGTCCCGATCCGGCGTGTGCTCTAGAAGCTATGGACGCCCGGACAAGTTTGCGCAGGCAAGTCTAACCTTCTATACCTTGATGCCGGCGGCCCCAGACACGAACGGGCCGCGCGCCAGCGGCATGTGGCACCCCGTTAATTTCGCGGTCCGCTCGCCGCGCGAACTCGCCCCCGGCGACTGCGAACTCGTCGAGCAGTTTCGTGCGCTCGTACTGCCGATGTTCACCACGCGGAATATCGACGATCATACGACCTGCGTCCCCCATCAGGAATCGGGATCCGTGATCAATCTTAAGTTCGAGTCTTTCGTCGGCGTACCGGCAAAGCCTGCGAACGCGGTTGGTACGCCGAAAGCGTAGCAAGTGCTTGCCGCCGCTGCGCGTGGCCCAGCGCGCCGCAAGCGCCGCGACCGGCCGGTCGGGCTCCCATACCATGGCGACCGTGCCGCCGATGGCGAGCAGCACGAGCGCCACGGCTCCGATCAGCATTTTTGTCCGCGTCTTCATCGCAAGCTGCGGACGCTCAGCTCAAAGTCACTTGCTGGGGTTTGTGCTTATCGCGCCGGCAGTATTGTTTTGCGACGCCAAATTCTGTTTGGCCGCCGCCTTGTCCTTCATTTTTTCCCGATGATGCTCAATGACGCATCCTGCGGCCGCTCCTACTACGGCGTGATGGCCGGCCACGTGACCCACCACGCCGCCGACTGCCGCGCCTTTCAAGCAGCCCTTGGCGCTCGCAACCCCTGAAGGCATTGCAAGAGGTGCGGCAATTACGAAAGCGACAACGCAAGCAACAATGAATTTACGCATTTTGATAACCATCCGCTGTGGTCGCCCGCTGATCCCTGACAAAACACGGCAGCACGATAAAAGTTGCAGCCTTGAACTGGCCGGCCGACTATTCTTCCTTGCGTCGCGCAACAGCAAGGAGGTGTGCGCTCACCCCCTGTATCGATGGCTCCGCCTCCAGGGCCCGAGCACTATTCAGCAGATCCTCGCGGCGCCGCGAATCGCGCCAGCGCTCGGCAAAGTCCGCAAACAGCCACCCCGGGCCTTCAATGCCATAAATAGACACCATCGAGAAGCCCGCCGCGATGACTTCCGATTTGAGTTCCTCGGGCCGGTGAAAGTACGCGGTCGTGAAGTAATCGAGCTTTCCAGTCCGGTTTTCGTGGAGACCACGGTCGAGATCTTGCTGCACGATTTGCCCGAACTCCGGATCCGCGAACAGGTCTCTGCCAAGCCCGTCCAACACGGAGGCGAAGCGTGAGATTGCAGCCGCAAAGAGCAGACCACCCGGCGCGAGAACCCGATACGCCTCGTTGAGCGCCCGCAGGCGCTCCCCTGCATCGACAATGTGGTAAAGCGGGCCGAGCAGGAGCACGACATCGGCGCACCGGTCGGTCCGGTTCAATGCGCGAGCGTCCCCTACCGTGCAACTCGCAATTTGTCGGCCCCGGACATTGCGTAGTGTGCGCGCGTAATCGACCAACCCTGGGACCGGGTCCACCAAGTGGACCTCGTGGCCCAGTTCCGCAAGCCAGGCCGCATAGGCGCCCGGACCGCCGCCCACATCGATGACAACCGCCCGAGAGTCATTGATCCACTTACTGATTATTTCCTTGGTGCGCGCGAATTCCAGTTGCGAGGTTCCGGAGTGGAGACGCTCGTGCTCGGGTGCCCGTTGGTAGTAACTAAGAATGTCAGAGGACAATTCCCAATCCATGTGGGTGCGACGCCTGGTGTGGTGCTGCGCCGGCATTGGCATTCATGGAGTGCCGGCGCCGACGCAGCCGAATTCATGCGAGCGAGTTGCCGAACAGCACCAGCATGCGAGCCCAGGCCTTCTCCGCCTGGTCATGGTTGTAAACCTGCGCGTCGGGCGGACACCAACCGTGCAAGGTGCCCGCGTACACTTCGATTTCCGCCGGCAGGTGGGCCTTGGCGAAAGACTCGCGCAAGACATCCTTGGCCTCCGGTTGCCGCATGTCGTCATTTTCGGCGATGGCGATCAGATAGTGCGCCTTCATCACCGGGATCAAGAGGTGCGGACTGTCCGGCTTGTCGGTGACGAGACCGCCGCCGTGAAAGGTGGCTCCTGCGCCGATGCGGTCCGGGAAGGACGCGGCCGTGCGCAACACGAAGGGACCGCCCATGCAGTACCCGGTGGTGCCCATTTTTCGCTTCTTATCGACCGAAGGCTGGAGATCTAAAAACGCGACGAACGCCCTGGCGTCGGTCACCGCCGTGCTGGGGTTCAAGGTACCCGCCAGGGTCATCAGTGCCTGACGCGTCGGTGGATCATTGAAATCCGGATGATCCGGTGCCGTCGGCGCTTTCTTGGTGCGATAGAAGGGATTGATGACCAGCACCGAATAGCCGGATTCAGCCAGTCGCGTGGCCATCTGCTTAAAGGCCGGGCGCAACCCAAAAATATCCGGCCAAATGAGCACACCGGGATGCTTGCCCTTGGTCGGATGCACGATGTAGGCATCGGCAGTACCGTCCGGGGTTTTTATTTCAACATCCGTTCCCTGAGTTTCGGCGGCATTGGCAAGCTTCGGCAGTGCCGCTGCCAACCCCGCGCCCAGTGCCATGGCACCGAATTGCCGGCGCGTCACCTCGCTCGAGCGTCGCGCAAATTCGTCCAGATCGTCATGTTCGCACATAGTTAACCCCTCTCAGTTTCGTAGTCAGCGATCCTGCGCTTATGGTGATGCGGCGGGCCCCGGCACGGAGCCGCTGTATCGATTGGGCTTCCCCGCCTCAGCGCACCAAATAATCAGCAATATCCAGCCGATAATCGGAATGAACCAGAGAAGCTGAAGCCACCCGCTTCGATCCGTATCGTGCAGACGCCGCGCGGTCACCGCGATGCTCGGCAAACATGTCGCCAACGTAAAGGCCCCGGACAAGTTGTAGCTCAAGGATTGCAGAGCCGCTGCGCCAACGAAAGTAAACAGAAACCACCACCAAAATTCAGGCCTCGATGCACAGCCCGCGAAATCCGCATATTTATTGAAACAGGTTTTCACAGCGTCCGTAAAGTTCATAGATTCCCCTTAGTAGCGGTCGGTGGCGGGACGCCGGAAATTCATCCCAGGAGCCTTCTTGTCGGAGCGAAGCCTTGTGGCATTCTCATCCTGATCATTCGCAATCGCAACTCGCAGTGGCCGAAGTAGCCTAGCCCAAGGCAACGGCCCGGATAAATGCCGGCCGCGCCTTGAGCCGGGCCAAGTAGGCGCTGACCTGGGGCGTGTACTCATCGCTGATCTTCAGCAATTCACCCAGGTACAGCGCGAAGCCGATCGCGATGTCGGCGATCGTGAACCGGTTGGCGCACAGGTATTTCCGGGCGCCGATGTGGGAATCGAGCAGCCGCAGCCTTGCCAGGTACCAGCGCCGATAGTCCGATGCGACCCGCGGTTGCCGCCGCTCTTCGGGTTCCAATTGGCTGTAGCGCAGGACAATTGTCTGGGGAAACGTCAATGTCGCGTCGCTATGAAACAGCCAGTTCAAATAGTCGGCGTATTCCGGATGTTCGGGTTGAAGTCCGAGCTCATAGCGGCGATATTTCTCGACCAGATACAGGCAGATAGCCGACGACTCCGTCATGCGAACATCGCCATCGGCGAAATAAGGCACCGTGCCCAAGACGTTAATGGCAAGAAACTCCTTGTGTTCGAAACGCGGCGGGAATCGCAGCGTTTCCAGCTCATACGGCAAGTGAAGTTCTTCCAGCGCCCATAGCGGGCGCAGCGAGCGCGAGTCTTTGCAATGCCAGAGCTTCACGAACAGATTCCATCCTAAAACTGAAACATATATGGGAGACGATTCTCCGGCCATTTGCAAGCAGGGGAGCATCAGCATGAGCACGCAACCGCCGCTCGAGCACGACGAGCTCGTGCGCCGTATCAGCCGCGATCTTGCCGACGGCTATGATGAAGAACTGGAGATGGAGATCGAGGACCGCCATCCGCTCCCGGGCGTCTCGTCGTCTGCGCAAACAGGCGCGGAAAAAGATTACCGGCGGGAGTATTTCCGACAGTTATTTCGGCTCCAGGCCGAACTCGTCAAGCTGCAGGATTGGGTGGTCGCTTCCGGGCAAAAGGTCCTGATCCTATTCGAAGGACGTGACGCCGCGGGCAAGGGCGGTGCGATCAAGCGCATCACGCAAAAGCTCAATCCGCGGGTGTGTCGGGTCGTGGCGCTGCCGGCACCCAACGACCGCGAGCGGACGCAGTGGTACTTTCAGCGCTATGTGCCGCACCTTCCCGCAGCCGGCGAAATCGTCCTGTTCGACCGCAGTTGGTACAACCGCGCAGGGGTCGAGCAAGTGATGGGCTTCTGCACCCCCGATGAGTACGAGGAATTCTTTCGCTCGGTACCGGAGTTCGAGCGCATGCTGGTTCGCTCAGGCATCAAGCTGCTGAAATATTGGTTCTCGATCACGGACGAGGAGCAATACCTGCGGTTTCTCGGCCGCATTCACGACCCGCTGAAGCAATGGAAGCTCAGCGCGATGGATCTCGAATCGCGCCGTCGCTGGGAAGATTACACGAAGGCCAAGGAAGTGATGCTCGCGAGATCGCACATTCCTGAGGCGCGCTGGTGGGTGGTGCAGGCCGTCGACAAGAAGCGCGCGCGCCTCAACTGTATCGATCATCTGTTGAAGCAATTTGCCTACGCAGAGACGCCGAAACCGGCGATTGTGCTGCCGCAGCGCGAGCACCACGAGCACTACTCGCGGCAGGCAGTGCCTGTGGAAATGCTCGTGCCGGAGGTGTATTAAATCGCGGCGTCCGTCATTTGCCATGGGCCATATTCAGCACCTAACATTGGGGCGGGAATTCGCGCCAACCTTGGGAGATGACATGAAAATCGGCCTGCAGGTACCCAGCTTCACCTGGCCGGGCGGACCGGCGCAGATTCCCAGCAAACTGGCGGAAATCGCCCGCGTCGCCGAAGATGCCGGTTTTTTTAGCCTTTGGGTGATGGATCATTTTTTCCAGATCAGCATGGTGGGCCCGCCCGAGAATGACATGTTGGAGGGCTACGCGACTCTCGGCTATTTAGCGGGGCTGACCAAGCGTGTAAAACTGGGCACGATGGCGACCGGGGTGATCTATCGCTACCCGGGCATCCTCGTGAAGACCGCGACCACGCTGGATGTGCTCTCGAACGGGCGTGCCTACTTCTCGATCGGCGCTGCGTGGAACGAGCAGGAATCGAAAGGGCTGGGGGTCGTCTTTCCGCCGATTAGCGTGCGCTTCGAATTGCTCGAAGAAGCCCTGCAGATTGCAAAGCAGATGTGGTCGAGCAATAACGGCCCTTATCGCGGCAAGCACAATCAGCTGGAACAGACCCTCTGCAGTCCACAACCGCTGTCGCGCCCGCACCCGCCGATTCTGGTCGCGGGCGGCGGCGAAAAGAAGACCCTGCGGCTGGTCGCGCAGTATGCGGACGCCTGCAATCTGTATGGAACGCCCGAAGCGGTGAAGGCCAAACTTGCGATTCTGAAGCAGCACTGCGACGCTCTCGGCCGCGACTATGAGTCGGTCGAAAAAACCTGTTTGGGCGCTGTCAACCTGGCGCCCGGCAAGATGACCGCGAAAGATGTGATCGCGCAATGCCAGGCGCTCGCCGCCATCGGCGTGCAGCATGCAATATTTTATCTATCGAACGTGCACGAGATCAGGCCGTTGGAAGTGTTCGGCCGCGAGATCATTCCTGCGGCAGCCAAAATGAACTAGCATGAGCATGGTTCCCGCGGATTGGGGCCACCGGAGGGCTGGTATGAGCTTGACGAAGCTAGGGCATCTGACGCTCCCGCTTGATCAGCCGCGCAGCGTATGTGCGCTGATTGCCATCAAGGAGCGTTGGCGCTGCAAGACCCGGCTTGCGCAAGCTCTTGCGCCGCCGGCGCGCGCCCAACTCGTGCGATCGATGCTCGCGTCGGCGCTCGCGGCCGCGGCCGCGGCACGGACGGTACGTCAAATCATCGTCGTCAGCCCGGAGCGCGACACCGTATCGGCAGACATCCCGGTGCTTGCCGACAGCGGCGAGGGCCTCAACGGCGCGCTCACGCAGGCTCATCGGGTGCTGCGCGAATTTGGCTGCCGCGACGTGGTGATTTTGCCGGCGGATCTGCCGACGATCAGCGCAGCGGACATCGACGCTTTGGTGTGCGCCGGCCGGCGCGGCGGCTTTGCGATCGCCCCCGACGCGGCTGGAACCGGTACGAACGCACTGTGCCTGGTCACCGCGCTTCCCTTTGGTTTCCGGTACGGCCCCGACAGCAAGCGATTGCATCTGCAGGAAGCGCAGCGTTTGGGCTTGAGCCCGCAGGTGGTCCACCTCCCCGGACTGGAATTCGATGTGGATTGGCCGGCTGACTTAAGCCGCCTCGATGAGCAGCCATGGCGCGCCCGCCAGCAGGCTTAGGCGCGCTGCTGCGCGCGGCTGCGGCCGGCCGACGGCCCGAGTCGGCCGAGGCGGCATTGCTCATCGAGGCGCCGGCCGCGGAACTCGCAGGCGTAGCCGAGTCGCTGACGCTGGCGGGATTTGGCGAAACGGTCACTTATTCGCGCAAAGTGTTCATTCCCCTCACACAGCTGTGCCGGGACGTCTGCCACTATTGCACGTTCGCCAAAGCGCCGCGGCGCCTCAAAGGGCCGTACCTCACGCCTGCGGAAGTACTCGCAACTGCGCGCGCCGGCAAAGCTGCGGATTGTAAGGAAGCTCTCTTCACGCTGGGCGACAAACCGGAAGCGCGATACGCAGCGGCCCGCGCCGCACTCGATGCGGCGGGTGCAGCCAGTACGCTCGAGTACCTGGAGCGCATGGCGAAACTCGTGCTGGATGAGACCGGATTGCTGCCGCACCTGAACCCCGGCGTCATGGACGCTGCCGACCTCAAGCGTCTTCGGCCCGTGAGCGCATCGATGGGATTGATGCTCGAGAGTGCCTCGGACCGTTTGGGCGAGCGGGGTGCTCCGCACTTCGGATCCCCGGACAAGATACCGGCCCGTCGGCTCGCCACCCTGCGCGATGCCGGTGAACTCGGCATTCCAATGACCACCGGCCTGCTGATTGGAATCGGCGAAACGCGCCTCGAGCGTATCGAATCTTTGCTCGCGTTGCGCGCGATCCAGGATGCGTACGGCAATCTGCAGGAGCTCATCATTCAGAATTTCCGGGCCAAGCCGGGCACCAAAATGGCCGGCGCCCCGGAGCCGGCGCTCGAAGAGCAGCTCTGGACGGTGGCGGCGGCGCGCCTTCTGTTTGGGCCGGGCATGTCCATTCAGGCGCCGCCCAATTTGCAGCCCGACGGGCTCGCGCAACTGGTGAACGCCGGCATCAACGATTGGGGCGGCGTCTCCCCGGTCACGCCCGATCACGTGAATCCCGAGGCGCCCTGGCCGCATCTTGAGGATCTTAAGCAAGCGACGGAGGCCGCCGGGCGAGACCTGATCGAGCGCTTGAGCATCGTGCCCGCCTATGCGGTGCGCGCCGAAGCGTGGACGGATCCCGCCATGGCGGTGCGCGTGCGCCGCTTCAGCGATAGTCGCGGCTTTGCGCGACCGGACCGCTGGTACGCGGGCGCGGGGTGCGAATTGCCGCCGATCGCCGCGAGCTGGTCGCTCGCCGCCGCGCATCGAGCGCCGGGTTCAGCCTCGCCTGCGCAACCCGCCGCGCCGGCGAAGCGCCGCGGCTCCGCAGGGATCAAAGCGCTCCTCAAGGCGGCGCGTGCGGGGCACGCACTGAGAGAGGCCGATATCGTGCGCCTGTTCAATGTTGAAGGCCGTGATCTTGATGAGGTGGTCGGCGCGGCGGACCTATTGCGCCGCGAGTCGGTCGGCGACACGGTCACCTACGTCATCAACCGCAATATCAACTACACCAACATTTGTCTGTATCACTGTGGATTCTGCGCATTTTCGAAAGGCCAAGGATCCAAGGATCTGCGCGGCCCCGCCTACAATCTCGACCTTAGCGAAGTGGCGCGCCGCGCTGTCGAGGCGGCAGCGGCCGGTGCTACCGAGGTCTGTCTGCAGGGCGGGATCCATCCCAGCTTCACGGGCAATACCTACTTGAACATTGTCCGCGCCGTCAAAGAAGCCGTGCCGGGGATGCATGTGCATGCGTTCTCGCCGCTGGAAATTCAGCACGGCGCGAGCACTCTGGCGCTGCCGCTTTCGACCTATCTTACGCAACTGCGCGATGCGGGCCTTTCGACCTTGCCGGGCACTGCCGCCGAGATTCTGGACGACGAGATCCGCGCCATCATCTGTCCGGACAAGCTCTCCACGGACGAATGGCTGGACGTGATCGGCACGGCCCATGAGGTGGGTCTCAAAACCACGGCCACGATCATGTTCGGACACGTGGAGAAACCTGCGCACTGGGCGCGGCATCTTACGCGGCTGCGCGCGCTGCAGGAGCGGACCGGCGGCATCAGTGAATTCGTGCCCTTGGGCTACGTGCATATGGAGGCGCCGTTGTGGCGCAAGGGACGCACACGCTCGGGGCCGAGTTTTCGCGAGGCGGTGCTCATGCATGCCGTGCCCCGGCTGGTGCTGCACCCGCTGATCAGGAACATTCAGACTTCCTGGGTCAAGATGGGCGCCGAGGGTGCCGCGGTCTGTTTGGACGCGGGCGCCAATGATCTGGGCGGCACTCTCATGAATGAGTCGATCACTCGGGCTGCAGGCGGCGTGCACGGGCAGCAGCTCGATGCCGCGCAGCTGCAGGCTCTGGCTCGCCGCATCGGCCGCCCCGCTCGTCAGCGCACCACGCTCTACGGTATTCCGGGCGCGGCAGCCGAGATGCAAGCGACAAGCTTGCCGCGACCCGAGCTGGCCGCGTTGGCAACAGCCCACTGAATCAGGGGCCGCTCGTTGCTGCGATTGGGATACAAGGCGTCGGCGGAGCAATTCGGGCCTAATGCACTGCTCGACTACTCGCTGCTGGCCGAGCAGCGCGGCTTCGATTCGGTTTTCATCAGCGATCACTTTCAGCCTTGGCGCCATAGCGGCGGCCACGCACCGTTCTCGATCGCGTGGATGGGCGCGCTCGGCGCGCGCACATCGCGCATCCTCATCGGCACCAGCGTACTCACGCCGACGTTCCGCTACCACCCGTCGGTGGTCGCGCAGGCATTCGGCACGCTCGGCGCGATGTTCCCGATGCGAATTATCTTGGGCGTAGGCACCGGCGAATCGGTCAATGAAGTGCCGGCATTGGGGTTTGCGTGGCCGGAACCGAAGGAGCGTACGGCGCGCCTCAAGGAGGCGTTAGCGCTGATCCGGCAGCTCTGGAGCGAACCGCGGGTCAGTTTCAAAGGCCAATACTATCGCACCGACAAAGCCACGATTTATGATCGGCCCGAGCTGCCGCCGCCGATCTACGTCGCGGCCGCAGGCCCGGTGATTGCCAAGTATGCCGGGCAATTCGCCGACGGATTCATTTGCACCAGCGGTAAAGCGCCGGAACTGTACCGCGACACCTTACTGCCGAACGTGGCTGCGGGAATTCAAGCGTCCGCCCGCAAGCCGGAGGACTTCGACATGATGATCGAGATGAAGGTCTCGTTCGACAGCAGCCGCGAGCGCGCGGTGAACGACACCCGGCATTGGGCGGCGCTGGCGCTCTCGCCCGAGGAGAAGATCTCGGTCGAGGATCCGCTCGAAATGGAGCGCCTCGCGGATCAGATTCCGGCGGAGCGCGCTGCCAAGCGCTGGATCATTTCCACGGATCCAGAGGAGCACGTGCAGAGGATTCGACCCTACCTCGATATGGGGTTCAAGCACCTCGTGTTTCACGCCCCGGGTCTCGATCAGGTGCGGTTCATCAACCTGTACGCCGATCAGGTTTTGCCCAGGCTGCGCGCGGCACTTGGCTGAGCCGCGACCGGAACGCGGGGCAAGTTCTGCAGCTGAGCTGCGCCTCATCGCGTTGCCCGAGATTCCGCAAGTGGGGAGCGGCGATGATCTGGCGGTCTTGACCGCGCAAGCGCTGGCGCGCGGCGGGCTTGAGCTGCGCAGCGACGATGTGCTGGTGTTCGCTCAAAAGGTGGTGTCCAAAGCCGAGGGGCGCCGTATCGCCTTGACCGACGTGGTGCCGAGTGCGCGGGCGCTTGAGCTCGCGCAGACCGTGCAGAAGGATCCGCGGCTGGTTGAGCTGGTGCTGCGCGAGTCGCGACGCATCGTGCGTTTTGCCAGGGATGTCTTGATCGTCGAGCACCGCCTGGGACTCATCATGGCCAACGCAGGCATCGATCAATCCAACGTCGCCGACCCCGCCGGCGGGGAATGTGCCCTGCTGCTGCCGGAAGATCCGGATTCAAGCGCTGCGCATTTGCGTGAGCGCCTGCGCACGCTCACCGGCTGCGCGCCGGGAGTCATTATCAGCGACAGTTTCGGCCGTCCCTGGCGGGTGGGCACGGTCGGCGTGGCAATCGGCTGCGCGGGGATTCCGGCGACACTCGATCTACGCGGTCGACCGGATCTCTACGGGCGTGCGCTGCGCGTCACAGTGGTAGGTTCTGCCGACGAGATCGCCTCAGCCGCTTCGGTACTCATGGGGCAAGGCAGCGAGGGGCGCCCGGTGGTTCTGGTTCGAGGCCTTGCATTGCAAGCTCCATTCCAGCCGGCTGCCGCCCTCATTCGTCCGCAGCAGCAGGATTTGTTTCGATGAGCGGCCACGTCGTCGCCCTCTGCGGCGGCGTGGGGGGCGCCAAGCTCGCGCATGGCCTGAGTCTGGCGCTCAAGCCGCAGGATCTGTCCATCGTCGTCAACACGGGCGATGATTTCGAGCATCTGGGACTCAAAGTCTCGCCCGATTTGGATTCGGTGCTGTACGCCCTGGCTGGATTGTCCGATCCGGTCCGGGGTTGGGGACGCAGCGGCGAGACCTGGACATTCATGGCGGCACTCGAGGGCTTGGGCGGGGAGAGCTGGTTTCAGCTCGGCGACGGCGATCTAGCCATGCACGTGGAGCGCAGTTGGCGTCTGAGCAAGGGCGCGACCTTGAGCGAGGTCACGGCGCACTTGTGCGGCGCCCTTGGCATCGGCGTGCGAGTCCTGCCGATGAGCGACGACCCGGTGCGCACTCGCGTTCTGACTTCTGAAGGATGGCTCGATTTCCAGGAGTACTTCGTGCATCGGCAATGCCGACCCGCCGTGCGCGAGTTCATGTTTGCCGGCGCTAGCGAGGCACGCGCACAGCCCGACGCGCTGGCTGCGCTAACGCGCAAGGATCTGCGCGCCATCATCATTTGTCCGTCGAATCCTTTTGTCAGCGTCGAGCCCATCCTCGCGCTGCCGGGTGTTCGCGCCGCGCTGCAGCGATCACGAGCACCCGTGGTTGCCGTCACGCCAATCATCGGCGGCAAGGCGATCAAGGGGCCGGCCGCGAAAATGATGGCCGAACTCGGCCTCGATGTCAGCGCAGCAGCGGTCGCGCGCCGCTACGCGGGCATCATCGACGGGTTTGTCATCGACCAGGCAGATCCGCTGCCGGAATCGCTGCCGGGCATCAAGTTTTTCAGCGCCGCGACGCTCATGAGCACGACCGACGACCGAAGACAGCTGGCCGTAAGCACGCTGCAAACGGCCGATGCGCTGCGCGGGATTGCCCCGGTCGCATAATGTCGATCCCAGGCGTATTGTCGCGCCTACCGTCCAGCGTGTAATGTAATAAATATTCGCGACCCGGCGACCAGTGGAGGAATCATGGCTGAACCGAATAAGTCTCAACAGCTGCCAGCTTGGATTGCAGATCATCTTAAGCGCTATCTCGCCACCAACGGCGAGGACGGGTACTTGTGGGATGCGAGCCTCGGCGGAGGCAAGGGACTCGTACCCACGCTGCTGCTGACCACCGTGGGCCGAAAATCCGGGAATGCGCTGATCTTGCCGTTGATCTTCGGCCGCTCCGGTCCGAACTATGTCGTGGTCGCCTCCAAGGGCGGAGCACCGACCCATCCCGCCTGGTACTTGAATCTGCACGCCAACCCCGAGGTACAGGTGCAGGTCAAAGCCGAGAAATTCAAGGCTCGCGCGCACACTGCGGAAGGCGCGGAGCGTGCGGCGCTGTGGCCGAAGATGGTGGAGATCTACGGGCCCTACGCGCAGTACCAGACCAAGACCGACCGGCAGATTCCAATCGTCGTGTTGAAGCCAGTCTGATCAGCGCAGGAGCGGTGGGTGCAAGATTAATCGCGCCTTCCGAACGGAATGCGCTCGAGCTGAAGACCGGTCTTCGCGGCCCAAAATCGATCCCTCAGCCACGCTGCGCGCGTGATGCACCACCACATCAGCGCTGCATGCAAGCTCTCGATCGGCGCCGCGCAGGGAATAAAGCAACTGTACCCGGGCAGGTCGTTATCGCCATGCAAGCCCCAGGCGCCCAGGCGGGGTACAAAATCCGCCTGCTCGAGTTCCACGGCATTCAGCCGCCGGCAGATCTCGGCGCAATTCTGCGGCGCCTGCGCCGGCGGCAGCGAAATTGTCGATAAATATCCAGCCCCTGCGATTGGATGAGGAGTTCCCACATTGACTTGCAGCAAGGCGGTCTCGGCATGCGGATCTATCGATCGCGAGGGGCAATCGCCGCTCAGCGGGAGTTCAGCCCACATGGCGACGGCGTTATTGGACGCCGCCAAGCCGCGCTGCTGAAATATTGACCTGGCCGCTTGCAGCGACTGCTCGTCCAATGGGTTTTGCCATTGCCGCGGCATCGCGTGATGTGCGCGTTGCTGCTGCAAAACGTCCGTGGAAGCAGTCGCCAGCGCAATAGATCGTCCAATCGGCAGCTGTGCCCCGAAGGCGTTTAAAATGGTCTGCGCGGCAAGATGCGGCGCCGGCTCATTTCTATAGATAGTAAATTGCGCTATTTGCCGCAAGCGGCCGTTCCTGAGATGGTATGCGCCATGAACCGCCACGGCGTTGAGTCTCTGCACACCGGCGGCATGAAACGGCGGAAGGCCGAGCGTATTGTATTCCGCAACGATCTCCGCGATTGCCGCGACCTGCGTTGTCTCGTCAATCTCACTCACCGGCAACAACTTTAGGACGCTGACCCCCGCCGTCTCCGGATGCACCAACCGGTAGCCGCGCTCGATGCGCTCGAGCGGATGCGACGCAAGCGCCCTGTGGATGCGATCTTCTACTTCACTGGTCACATCGAAGAATTCCAATAATTCTTAAGGGTACAATTCTAAAGATGCCTAAGCACCTAAAGGAAGCGCCTGCAGCCATTCTAGGCGCGGTCGGTCATGCATCCGCCAACGGCGCGCAATCCCGATCCCTGCGAATGCGGCAGACCATCGTAGTTCTGCTGCTGTTCGGTGGTTACGGATCGTTGTACTTTTGCCGCGCCGACCTGTCGGTGGCAACGCCGCTGTTGGTTGAAGAACTGGTCAAGCATGGAGTCAGCCATGCCGATGCGATAATTGGTTCCATAGCGTCCTTTGGCGTGCTGGCCTACGCGCTCGGCAAGCTCTTCTTGACCGGATTGGGCGACTTTTGGGGCGGCCGGATCAGTTTTCTCATCGGCTTGGGCGGCGCGACCGTGTTCACCCTCATGTTCGCCTCGGGCTTGAGCCTGCCGCTGTTCAGCATCGCGTGGATCGGCAACCGCCTGACGCAATCAGTGTCGTGGGCGGGTTTGATCAAAGTGTCGTCGAAATGGTTCAACTATTCGTCTTACGGAATGATCATTGGCATCTTGAGCATCAGCTACCTGGTTGGAGACGCCGCGGCCCGGCAGTGGATGGGGATGCTGATCGAGCATGGCTTCGGCTGGCGCACGCTATTTTATTTTGCCGCGGCGGTTGCCGGCGTATTCCTGGTGCTCAATTTCCTGTTTCTACGCGAGTCACGCGCCGATGCGGGGTTCGTCGAGGCAACCCCCAATCCGCTCAATCTGTTTGCGGCTTCGGAGTCAAGACCGCAATCGTTGCGCGAGCTGCTGCTGCCGCTGGTTCGCAGCCGCGCATTTTTGCTGGTCTGTCTCCTCTCCTTGGGATGCACGATAATTCGCGAGAGCTTCAATTTTTGGACCCCGCTTTATTTGCGCGACTATCTGGGCTACAGCATGAGCAACGCGGCGCGCATGAGTGCGGTGTTTCCGGGCGTCGGCGCGGTATCCGTGTTGGCGACCGGTTGGCTCAGCGACCGTCTTGGCGTGAACGGCCGGCCGCTGATCATGTTCGTAGGGTTGGGCGCCACTGCAGCCGCCTTACTCGTGTTGATGACTATGCGATCCAGCTCGACCGGACCGCTGCTGCCGGTCATTTCCATCGGCACCATTGCCTTCTGCCTGCTCGGCCCCTATTCGTATCTTGGCGGCGCCATGGCGCTTGATTTCGGCGGCAAGCGGGCCGGCGCGGTGTCATCGGGCATCATCGACGGGGTCGGCTATCTGGGTGCCGCGGTCGCCGGCGACAGCATCGGTCGAGTCTCGGTGGCTTTCGGCTGGCAGGGCGTCTTCGTGGCTCTTGCCGCAGTCAGCGCCTTGGCCGCGCTGGGCGCCGGCTATCTCTATTTCTTGGGCGCGAAAGCCGCCGCAAGCGGCAAGCATCTGCCGTGAGCGCCGCCGCGATCAAGCGCCTGTGGTCGAAGCCCGACACGCTCAGTATCGAATGGGCCGATGGAACTTTGAGCGAATATGCGAGTTTATGGCTGCGCGATAACCTGTGCGAAGACCGCGATCCGCACAGCGGCCAGCGGCTCATCGATATCGCCGATTTGCCCGAAGATCCTAAGATTCGGTGCGCAGTTTCCCACAACGGCGCGGTGAGCGTCGAATGGGAAGCCGAGCCGCGCATCGCGTCGTTTGAATTTGAGTGGCTGCTGGCGCACGCGCCGAATCGCTCAGTTGGCCGGCCGGGGTTCGCCCGCCGGCTCTGGCTCGAGGGTGCAGGTCTCGATGCCGCGCGCGATTTTGCGTGGGCTACATTTCTTGCGGCCAAGAACAACCGACCGCTGCGCGCCGTGTGGCTCGAGCGGCTGTTGCAGGATGGCATCGCCTTTCTGAGCGATGTGCCGTGCAACGAAGCGGGTATTCTCGAGGCCGCGTCGCTGCTGGGGCGAGTGTCGGAAACCAACTACGGGCTGGTGTTCGACGTTCGTTCCGTCGCCCAACCGGAAAATCTGGCGTATTCCGATCTGGGCTTGGGATTGCACACCGACAATCCGTATCGCGAACCGGTGCCGGGATTTCAGGTGCTGCATGCATTGGTCGCATCTCCCGACGGCGGCGAGAGCCTGTTCGGCGACGGCTTTGCCATCGCGGCGCACTTGCGCGCGAATTCTCCGGACGCCTTCGCGATCTTGACGCAGACGCCGGTGCCGTTTGCCTACCGTTCCAAGGATGCGGAGCTGTACGCCGAGCGACCTTTGATTCAGTTGTCCTGTTCCGGTGAAGTGAGCGCGGTGCATTACAACAGCCGCTCGATTGCGCCGTTGCGGCTCGGCGCACGCGAGGCCGGCCCGTTCTATGGCGCCTATCGGCGCTTTGCGGCACTGCTGCGCGATCCGAGGCTGCATGCGCGATTCAGGCTGCGCGACGGCGATCTCGTGTTGTTCGATAATCAGCGCATCCTGCACGGCCGCACGGCATTTTCATCGGCGCGGTATCCGCGCCATGTGCGCGGCTGCTACTTGACTCGCGACAGCGTGCACAGCGAGGCCGCGCTGCTGCGCCGCGAGTTGCAGGGTAACCGCCCATGAACGCCATGGAAGAAATTCTCGCCATCTTTCAAACGCGCGGCTCGGACGCGTACTACGGAGAGAGCGTGTCGATGACCGAGCATGCCTTGCAGGCCGCCTACTTTGCACACGCTGCCGCCGGACCGCCGGCGCTCATAATAGCCGCGCTTCTGCATGACATCGGACACCTCATCGATGATGTGCCGAGCGATATCCTTGACTGGACCGTGGATGCGCGCCACGAGCGGGTCGGCGGCATCTGGTTGGCGAAGCGCTTTCGCCCCGAAGTGTCGGAGCCGGTGCGCCTGCACGTTCTCGCCAAACGATACCTCTTGGCCGCCGATCCTGAGTATTTTGCCAAGTTGAGTCCTGCCTCGGTCATCACCTTAAAACTGCAAGGCGGGCCGATGGCCGCGCATGAAGTCGCACGGTTCGAGGCGGAACCTTTTCACAAGCAAGCGGTGCGCGTGCGGCAGTGGGATGATCAAGGCAAGGTAGCCGGACTCAAGACTCCCGATCTTCGCCACTATCGCCCGCTAATCGAGGAGTTGACCGTGTAGCCTGCAGCGCGGCGCGGCGCCCAGGCGAGCCCGTCCGCGAACTGTCCC
>Ga0210407_10002326_pt1 | contig 16436 bp, 9 predicted proteins | sample IncBWC27MmetaG_FD_150860 | JGI IMG/M metagenome (GOLD analysis project Ga0210407, IMG submission 150860) | Forest soil microbial communities from Barre Woods Harvard Forest LTER site, Petersham, Massachusetts, United States - Inc-BW-C-27-M | ecosystem: Environmental > Terrestrial > Soil >...
AAAAGATTTGCAAGAATGCCGTCAAACTGAAACCGAGCGGAAACTCATGCCAACAAACGGGCTGGCGCTGACGCCACCCCCTACCTTAAGGAATCACTGTCCCAACTCCATCCCAACTCCCAACTTTCTTTTGGCACTAGCTGCCGTGTCATCGAAGGAAACGGCCTACGCACAACGGCCGGCGGATGACGTTAATTAAACGCGCCGAAGGATGGTCCTGCCCTTTGATCGCGCCTTCTGGCAGTGTAAGATCCTGCGCATGTCCGCGAGTTCTCAGGGTCTTACTTGCGTCGGCAAACCCTCCGGCATTCAAGGGAGCTCAATTCTTCGACTCCTCTTGCTGCTCTTCGCTCCCTTCGCAGCTCTCCAGGCACAAACAGCACCCGCTTTAGATGACTTGCGCGTGCAAGAACTTTATGCCCAGGCCAAAGCTGCCGAAGCGCGGGCCGACTTGGCGGGGGCCGTAGCAAGTTATGAATCTTTGCTGAGAATTGCTCCGCACCTTCCGGCTGCTTACAACAATCTGGGCGCGCTCTATTTGCGGAGGCGCGAATACAAAAAAGCCGCCGAAATTCTCGAAAAGGGATTGAAGCTGGACCCGAAAATGTCATCGGCGGCGGCGCTGCTCGGTATCGCGCGTTATGAGATGGGGGACTACCTCGGCGCGCGCCGCAACCTGGAAGCTGTCCTGCGCGCCAATCCCAAGGACGACAACGCCGAGCTCTATCTGGCGAATGATCTCATCAAACTGGGAGAGCTCGATGCCGCAGCGGAGCACTTGAGGCAACTCGCGCAGCGCCAGCCGGGGAATCAGGAAATCTGGTATCTGCTCGGAAAAGTCCACATGAAATTGTCCGAGCAGGCGCTATCGAAACTCAACGAGATCGATCCAAATTCCGTCTGGGTTCACGAGATATCGGGCGAGATTATGGAGGGCATGAAAAATTTTGACGGGGCGCTCGTCGAATACAAAAAAGCCGTGGAGATGGCCCCTCAGCAGTCCGGAACCCACTATGCCCTGGGCAATGCGTACCGATCGCTCCGAATGTGGGATCCGGCGACGGAGCAGTTTAAGGCTGAGCTTGTTAACGATCCGACGAATTGCCTCGCGCAGTGGAAAATCGGCAACATCATCCTGGAGCAGCATGGAAATTCCGATGAAGCCCTGACGACGGTGCAGAAGGCGTTGGACATTTGCCCAAATTTGATGCAAGCCCGGTTGGATCGCGCGCGTGCGCTGATCAGCCTGGATCGCCATGCGGACGCGATGAAAGATCTTGAGACGGTGGAGAAGGCCGATCCTGCCGAGCCTTCCACACATTTTTTGCTGGCACAAGCATATCGTGCGGTCGGAAGAACGCAGGAAGCCCAAGCGGAGATGAAGATATTCAGCAAGCTGGAGGAAAGTGCTCGTGCGGCGACTGCTGAACGCGCCAAGCAAGTCCTCCAGGAAAAAAACAAGGACCCCTGAAATTCCTTCCGCCCGAAGTCCCGGCTTTGCTGGAAACTCCAGCGACATAAAACAACTTCGGGCTAGCGCGAAAAACTCACGGCCTCGGAGTCTCCGGCGTCGAATGGCTGCCGCTGAGGGCAGCGCAGCGGTCGAATTCGGTTTTTGCTTTTTCAGCCATGCCCTGCTTGCGGTAGACGGGAGCGAGCATGCAATGGAGATTGGCATTCTGGGGGGCCAGCTCGGTTGCTTTTTCCAGTTCGGTTTGCGCTTTCGGAAGCTGATCCATACGGGTGTAGGCTTTCCCCAGAAGCTCGTGCGCTCGAGACTCGCGCGGAGAAATCTCAATAGCCTGAGCAAGATAGGGGACTGCTTCTTCAGGGCGATTTTCGTCCAGGAGCAGGCTGCCCAGATCGATGTATGGCCCAGGGTTCTTCAAAACGGATTGCGATTGCCAATCCAAGGCCTGCTCGTATGCAGCGGTTGCTTCTTCATTGCGGCCAAGTCCGGCGAGAGCCAGGCCGAGGTTATCCTCCGCTTTCACATTGTGCGGGCTGAGCTTCAGGCATTGTTGGAAGGCACTTATGGCGTCAGCGAATTTGTTTTCGTTGTAGCGTGCCCGGCCGAGATAGTACCAGGCGTCGGTATCCTGCGGGTTCCACGCGACGGAGCGCGTGAGCCACTTTTCGGCGTCGACGTAATCGCCCAGCAGGACGTAGTCGAGGGCGACAATTTTCAGGTCGAACGCGTTCGGATCGTGGTACTTGGCGCCGGCGGTGAATTCGGCGAGCGATTCCCTGGCTTTCTCGTCTCGCGTTCTTGCATCCGTGGGCCGCACATCAAGAGTTTTTACACCTTCCGTCATCGTTTCTCCGGTCGCCCCCGCCTGAATTTCCCGGAACAGGATGTAGCCGAGTAGAAAGTGGCCCTCAGCGGAGTCTGAATGTGCTTCGAGATGATGGCGAACGACGCGTTCGGCGTCAGGCAGCAATCCCTTCTCCACGAATGACTTAGCTTCAACGAGCGCGGCGTCCGGCTGAGCCGGGTTGGGTGCAGGACTTTGCACAGCGGCGTGGAGAGAAGCACTGGGGGAGTTCGGTTCTTGCGCGCTGGCAGAAGGAACTGATAGGAGAAAATGGAGAAGAAGAGTGGGGAGGATGGAAGAGCGGCATTTGGTTAACCATAACCACCCCTCCCCCCCTGGTTGTTCATAAGTGTTAATTCTGCAAGAGGTTAAAGTAATTTGTTTTGTTATACTTCTGCAACTGTTGATTCTAAATAGCTTACTGACAGCCGCTCCACTGCGCCTCGTGGCCGCGAGAATGTGGTCGAGAGGAAACCCCCGGGGTAGTTGGTCGAGTTCAGCGCCGAACATATGGAGTGGCCACCACAGAACTTAACTTTTGTAAGTAGTATCGTACTCGTGAGTCGAATCGCCAAGAGGAACGGATCACCGCACGAGGACCGCAGCCTTCCAGAACCTTGCCTAGACAGTTCTTTCGGCAGGATCCGGCGCACAGAGTCACAGGTCGGGGCCGCTATGATCGACCATCTTTTGAAGCTCGAAGCCGACCCGCAACACCGAGCCTTCAAGCTTGCAAATGAACTCGACGTTTTTTTCATCCGGGCTGATTGTGGGATCTCCCGAGGCAGTTTTCTTAGGGAAGAAGAAGACGGCTGCAGCGACCAAGACTCCTTTTTGGCCGCGTTTGTAGGCAACGTGGCTAGGAGATATCCTTTGCTTGCTCTTTCTCATCTCGAGAAAAGCGTTCTCCTGAAAGAACTTCTCATTCTGGTGATAGAAAGGCGTCATGTCAGCCGATTCCAAGGTAATCTGATACTCCTTTCGAGGCTCATTTGCGTATTTCTCTACATCCACATCTGTCCTACCTCCTTGCAGGACAGCTTGGCGCGCCGAAGCGGCCCTCATGACCCTGGAAGAATCCCAAAGAACGATGAAAGAGATGTCTCCAGCAAGAGAAGCGGAAGATTGATCAAGGCTAGAGGGCAGCCCCCTGGCGCGGCCAGCCAGTTGTTCATTCGGAAGTTCGTTCCCGGTGACAGGCAACCAGGTGCGATTGATGGCGGTTACGCGGACCCAAGGCGAGTCGTTGAAGACAAGGTGAATGTCTTGCAGGTCCCACTGTTGATACGGCTTGCCTTTCCAAGGCGGATCGCTCGCCCAGAGGAGCGTTGAAAAGAGGAGGGTGGCGGAAAAAACCAAGATTCCGGAGGCACGAGACCAGGCCAGAGGTGGTTTAATCATCGCGATTTTTCCCCTTTCTACAATCTAGGGAAATGGCACGATCTTCTAGGGCGGTGGGAGAACTACACTGAAGGTCTGCCGCGCCCAGAATAAGAATTATCTTTACATATAACATATAATAGACGATCTGGGGGCGATACTTGTTTCACTCGCGAGGGCACATTCCTGCCTAGAGTCGTCCAGAACCTCAAGGCGATTTGGTCCGTTGCACACGAACGGGCTTGGCACGCGTGGAGTTAAAGAACGCATAAAAGCAAAGAAGCCGGGCAATGTTGCCCGGCTTCTTTGCACTGCCATGCTGGAGGGGTGTGGTTCCAGCAGGGGTCAGAAACTGACTTTGAGGAAGATTTGGCCCTGTCGGGGCGAATTTGCCTGACAAGGCTGGCTAAGTAGAACACCATTAACCGTTCCGGGATTTACAAGTCCAAAGTTCTGACCGTCATTTACGCCATTGTCGAGCCCGCAGACCTGCATGCGATTGAAGAAATTGGAGTATTCCATCCTCAATTCAAAGGTTGCGCGTTCACCGAAAAAGAATTTCTTAGCAAGCGCAACATTTTCATTTCCAAAGAATACGTTTCGCAAATTACTGAGGTTGCGAGGCTCGTTGCCTTCTTGAAATCCGGGATCGGAGAAGGCCGCCCTGTTGATTACCGAGGTTCCTTTGTAATAGTTGTTCCAGTTCACGTTCAAGGGGACGCTCGAGTTGTAATTCGCGCGGTTGAACCCGTTCAGGAAGGGATCCTCGTTTGCGAAGATGGTGACGGGAGTTCCCGAGGCATATTGAAATAGGCCGCTCAATTGCCAGCCGCCGATGATGTTTTTCATGAGGGTCCCGCCGTGATTCAGGAACTGCTTCCCTGGGCCAATCGGCAGCTCGTACACGCCCGAGATATTGACGACATGCGTTTGGTCGTTGCCGGAAATCGACCACTCCGATTTCTGGTTGAAGCCGTTTTCAGCGCCAAAGTTGAAACTGGAGAAGCCGCTGTCGGTATTGGACATATTCTTCGACAGGGTGTAGTTCACAAGGAAGGTCAAGCCGTTCGAGAATCTCTTCTGCACCTGGGCCTGAAGAGCGTTGTAGGTGGAGCTCCCCGCCATATTGAACTGGTTGGCAAGCCCGCCGGCGGATTCGCTGGGAGTGAATTGTGGAAATGGCAGCAGGGCTCGAGACAGACCAGCACTTGCCCCGTAGTCGCATAGAAAATTCACATAGGGAGTAAAAAACGTTCCTGATGTGCCGGGATTGTTTGTATTCGCACCACAAGTAACAGCTGCCTGCTTGAAACCAGCAGTCTGCAAATCGGCCTGGGAGACTGCCGAAGTCCAAGCGGCATTCGGCGAGTTTGGGGACATCGGACAGTTCGGGTCGGTCTTAATGCCGCTCGAGCAGAACATGGTCAGGAATTTCGGATTGGTTTGGTTGATAGGGTTGAGCATGGAGGTGAGATGAACGGCTCTGTTGCCGATGTAGGAGACGGACAGCAGCATGTTGTTGGGGAGTTCGCGCTGGAGGCCCGCGCTCCACATCTGAATGTAAGAGTTCGGGCCCGGATCTTTGGAGAACTGGAACAGGGGGCCTGTGGCGTTGAAAGCCGTCTGACTGAAGGCAGGCGTCGCAGGCGCTCCAAGGGGTTTATTGTCCCAGATTCCGTACGCCGGAACGTTACTCTTGTTTGAGTTGACCACGATCTGTCCCGCCGAAAGGCTGCCGTAGTCCACTGACAGCTTATTGTTTCCGAATTCATACGGTCCTTCATCCAGGAAGTTGACGGAGTAACCCGCCAGAAGGACAGTCTTGGGTGTCAGCTTGTAAGCGATACCGATGCGAGGACTGAAGTCTTTCCAGTGAATATCAGCGCGACGGTACCCCACGCAGCCCGCGCAGGTGCCCAGCTTCCCTGCAGCCCCTAGCAAGGGTTGGCCGGTCGCCGGATTGATTGCCGCTGCGTTTGCCGCGGCGGAATTGAAGAAGATCACATTGTCGGAACTCTCCAAGAAGGGCCGAGGAATGTCCCATCGAAGTCCCGCGTTGACGGTGAGTTTGGGGGTGATTTTGATGTCATCCTGGATGTAGGGAGCAAAGTACAAATTGCGCAGCTTATTTTCGGCCACAAACCTGCGGAAAGCGGAGTCCACGTCTCCCAAGAGGAAGGTGGCAAAGGCAGCACCTGAGGGCCCCGAGTTGTTATTTGGATCGGCAGTGGTCTGGGCCCTGAAGGCAAAACCTCCGCCGCAGCCCTGGCACTCATGATCATCCTGATAAGCGCGGCGAATCTCAAAGCCAAAGTTGAACGTGTGGCGCCCGTGAATGTAGAGCCAATTGTTATCGAAGCCCAGCCCCAGCTTACGGTTGATAGCAAAGGTTTCGCCATCAAGCGTGGCGCCGCTAGCTTGCATACCCCAACTGGTGGGGTTGAAAGTCTGGCCGCTATTCCCCTGAAAATCGATGAAAGGGAGAGTAGTGCTTTGCGCGACGCCGGGGAAGTTCACGCCGAGTTTGGTGTTGAACTGGAAGTTGAGTTCGCCCAGCCAACTGAATCCGGCGGTCATGACCAAGTTGCTGGAGAAAGTCTTGGAGTAGGTCAGGATGAAGCCCGTCCCGAGATCCGGACTGAGCTGGGCCCCTGAAAATTCATTGTTGAAGAGAGCGCAGTTAACACTGCAGCCGAGATTAGTCCAGCTGTCGCGCCACCAAGCAGCGTGGACTGCCTGGGTGAGACCGAAGTTCTGGTCAATGGCAAAACCGATGTTAGCTTGCTTAGTGGGTAGCACGGCGACCTGAGGCGGCAGATTGGCGCTCAACGTAGAGGTAGATACGGGCTTAGGAACCAAAGGCAAAAGGGTTGAAGACAGCTTGCTAAAGCATGACGTTGAGATGACGTTGCCCGCAAAGGGCTGCCCAGGTACAGGCGCGGTACAGCCAGCCGGAACCGCAGCACCGGTGAAGTTGGGTGGCACGTAAATCTGGTCGGCAACCGGACAATTGGCTGTGGGGGCCAACCCCGGAGCGCAGACCGTGCCGGTTGGGGCGTTCGGACCCGGGGCCCGGTCATTGCAGACGCCACCAGCGAACCCGCTCGCACAAATAGCGGAGAAGTCTCCCCCGATCATGGCTTGGGTCGGGACGGTCATATTGGGAATGCCAGGGGGTGCACTGACGCGATACCAATCCCAACTGGTGTAAAAGAAGGTCTTATTCCTGCCGTCGTAAATTTTCGGCACCCACACTGGCCCACCTACCGAAAATCCAAAGTTGTTCTCTACGTCATGCGGAACAGGCGCCTTGACAAAGACTCCAGCACCGTTGAAAGCCGAGCCTGGGGGGTTGACACCGGCGGCGGCGAAATAGCTGTTTTTGTTAATTTCGAAAGCGTCGCCATGAAGCTGGTTGGTGCCAGACTTAAACCTATAAGAAGCAACACCTTGTGCGAAGCCGTACCGGGCAGAGAAGTTTGAAGTCAAAATGTCCGGCTCATTCACTAGCTCGAAAGGAGGATTGTAAATTGTTTGGAATCCCTGCGTTTCGGCTTGCGCGACCACTACTCCGTTGAACATTACTTCATTCTGAAAGTCGACGCCGCCGTTGATGCGGTGGCTGAAGGAACTGCCGGTAACTCCGGGTACCAGGAACAAGAAGCTGTCAATCTGCCGATCGCGGCCACCGCCAACAAATGTGGGCACTTCCTCCAAAATCGTACTTTGAATCACAGTGCCAAGATTGGGCTCGTCGGTCTGAAGCGTGATGGAAGGCGCCGTCACTTCCACAGTCGTCGAGGCAGTTCCGGTGCTGAGGGTCGCATCGGCAGTCGCCGTTTGGCTGACAAAGACGTTCACGGCGCGCAGGACTTCCGTTTTGAAGCCGTCCTTCTCGATCTTTACCGTGTAAGCCCCGGGAACTAAGTCGGTGATGAAATAGGTGCCCTGCGACGTCGTCACGGCCGTGTGGACGACGTTGGTGGCGTCGTTTGTCACGGTGACTTTTGCGTCGGGAACGACGGCACCGCTCGAGTCGGTTACCGTGCCCGTCATGCCGCTGAGGCCTTGGGCGCAGAGCCATGAAGGAGCCAAGAAAAGTAGCAGGCTCAGGGAGATACAAGCTGCCAAGCAAGACTTTTTGGAAATGAAAGCGGATTCGTGTAGAAAGACGGAAAAGGATTTCATTTAAGCCCCCCAAAGCTCATAAGACTCAAGTGAAGACACAAAAGCACAAAGGTTCCCGCACCGTTGCGGCGGAGTCTTGCGGAGAAAGCGAGGGGGTGTCAATGCATCAAAATGTCGTCTCTATATTCCCCGCTAAGCGACTGATAACACAAAGAGTAAGAGCAGTTGTTCCCCAAGAAGGGGGGATACATGTGAACAGGAAACAAGAGACTCGCGCGGGATAGGAAAGCAGTGGTGGAAAATGCAGGAGGCGTTAGGAGTGGGCCAAGAGAAGAGGCCAAAATAGCAAAAACGATATTCTTGGGGACAGGCGAACGCGTCGCTGACGATGAAGATTCTGAGTCACTGAGGGCTGACGCCTTTTCCTTCCGTCACTTTGAGAACGCGATCGATCCCGGGGATGGGCATTTCTTCAACGGTACCGCTGGGCCAGCGAATTTCGAGTTTGTCGATCTTGGTGGCGGCTCCCAAGCCGAAATGGACGCGAGGGTCGGAGCTGGAGGCGTAGCTGCCGCCGCTCGAGACGTCGGCGCGCTGGCGCACGCCTCCGGCGGTGAGGAAGACTTTGGCTCCGATGGCGTCGCGTGGGCTTTTGGGGCCGCCGACCAGCTTCAAGGTGAGCCAGTGATTGGAATTGTTGACGGCGTTGCGGAGGAGCGTGGGCGGAGAGTCCATGTTGTTGAGGACGACGTCGATGTGGCCGTCGTTGAAAAGATCGCCGAAGGCGGCGCCGCGCGCGGGGATCACGTCGGCGAGGCCGGTGCCGGTGGCGGGCGGGACTTCTTGAAACTTAGCGCCATCGAGGTTGCGAAACAGCAGAGGGCGCTGCGCCCAAGTTGTGCCCCAGTCGACCTTGTCCGCGATTGGATAGACGTGGCCATTGGCGATGAAAATGTCCAGGAGTCCATCGTTGTCGAAGTCGAGGAAGCCAGCGCCCCAGCTGAGGAAAGGAATGGTGGGATTGCCGAGTCCGGCTTTGAAAGAGACATCGGTGAAGGCAGCATCACCATCGTTGCGATAAAGAGCTTTGTAATCGTCAGAGAAGGTGGTGATGAAAAGATCGAGCTTGCCGTCGCGATTGTAATCGCCGACGCCGATTCCCATGGACGATTGAGCGCGGCCATCTCCGTTGACGGCGAACCCGGACATATAACTGACGTCGGCGAAAGTGCCATCCTGCTGGTTGCGGTAGAAGTAATTGGGCACGGAATCGTTGGCGACGACTAAATCGAGCCAGCCATCGTCGTCCAGATCGACAAACACCGACGCAAACCCATAGCGTCGCTGCGGATCGGAAACGCCTGCTTTAACGCTGACGTCGGTGAATGTGCCGTCGCCATTGTTGTGGAAGAGATGGTCGCCTTCGCCGATCAAACCCAGGGGTCCGCAGACAATGTCGACGCCGCGCAATTGGCACGCCCTTTCTGGGACTCCTCCTTTTCCGGCGAAGACTGGCCGATCGAGATCGTACTTGACGTAGCCGGGAACAAAGAGGTCGAGCAGACCGTCGTGATCATAGTCGCCCCAGGTGGGGCCCGTGGACCAGCCTCCTAGAGCGACACCCGCTTTTTCGGCGACATCGGTGAAAGTACCATCGTGGTTGTTGTGGTAGAGGCGATTCTTGCCGTAGTTGGCGACGTAGATGTCTGGCCAGCCGTCGTTGTCGTAGTCGGACACGGCCACACCGAATCCCCAGCGCTCATTGCCGACCCCGGCTTTATCGGTGACATCGGTAAAGGTGCCGTCATGATTGTTGTGGAAGAGCATGGCGCGCGGGGAAGCTTCTTTTCCCTTCATGGCGGGGACGGTAGAGCCGTTGAGAAGGTAGATATCGAGCCATCCGTCGTTGTCATAATCGATGAGCGCGACGCCGGAGCCGGGCGCGTCGATGATCGTGGATTTCTCCGGCGTGCCGGAGTGATGGCGAAATCTATCGAGGCCGGATTGTTTCGTGATGTCAAGAAAGACGATGGGAGCGCCATCGACGAAGCCGCCGGCCGTGATGGGCCGCGAGCTTGCGTCCTTGACGGGAGGGTGAGCGCCGCCGGTCGCCATGCCGGTCGGCCTGGAGGGCGGGGGAGTTTCTGGCGTTTGTGCAGCCGGTGGAATTGGCTGCTGCGTGAAGGCGGGACGGCTTCGGGCGAAGATGGAAAGAAAGAGGCAGAGGAAAAGAACCGATCTGAGGGAGCGATGAGAGCGGAGCTTCATTTGCCCCCGGCTCCTGCTGGCCCTTCGTCGATCTGGAGAATCTGATCGGCGGGGATATTCTTCAGTGTTTCGAGAATGCCGCTGGGCCAGCGGATTTCGATGGTTTGAACGACAGATTCGGAACCCAATCCGAAATGCACGCGTTTGTCACTCGATGAGAGGTAGCTGCCTGCGGTGGAAACGGTGGCGAATTGCAGGCCTTTGGCGGTGACCAGTTTGACTTCCGCGCCGATGGCGTCGCGGTTGCTCTTGTGCCCGACCAGTTTCAAGGTGAGCCAATGATTTTGCGTGGGCGTTTCGTTTCTGAGAATGTAGGCGGGACCGTCGTTCGTGGTTACCACAGCATCCATGCGGCCATCGTTGTCAATATCGCCTATCGCCATGCCGCGGGCCACCCAGGACTGGTGAAAAACAGCACCTGAGTCCCTCGAAACGTCCGCGAAATCGCGACCCATATTGCGGAGGAGCAGCATCGGCTCGCGGTAGTGAAGGTTGGGATAATTCAGCTCAATCGTGTCGAGATCATGGCCTTGGGCGACGAGGAGATCCTTCCAGCCGTCATTATCATAGTCGAGGAAGCGGACGCCCCAGCCGGAATGCTGCATGGTGGAGCGGGCGAGGCCGGTACTGAAGCTGGCATACGTAAACGTAGAGTCGCCATTGTTTTGGTAGAGAGCGTAACGCTGGTTGGCGAGATCGGTGATCACCAGGTCAGGCCAGCCATCGTTATTGTAATCGGTGAAATCGACGCCCATGCCGGCATACGTGCGTCCGTCGCCATCGACAGCCACCTGAGATAGCAAGCCCACCTCCTCAAACGTGCCATCGCCCTTGTTGTGGTACAGGAATTCGACCATGGAGTCGTTGGCGACAAACAGATCGAGGTGGCCATCGCGATCGTAGTCCGCCAGGGCAATGCCGAGTCCTTTTCCAGGCTTCGACAGGCCAATTCTTTGGGAGACCTCGGTGAAATGGCCGTTTCCGTCATTGTGATAGACCAGCGGAGAAACCGGCTGGAAGATGTCAGGATGGCAATAAGAGCGGTAACCTTCTTTGTGCTCGCCACACCAGATGTCATCAAAATCCCACTGAACGTAGCGCAGAACAACAAGATCGAGCAGGCCATCTCCATCCAGATCGACCCAGGCGGCGCTGGTGGACCAACCGCTGCCGGCAACACCGGCCTTCTCGGTTACATCGGTGAAAGTGCCATTACCATTGTTGCGGTAGAGCTTGTTTCCGCCATACGCGGTCACATACAAATCCTCGTAGCCATCGTTATCGTAATCCCCGACTGCCACGCCCATGCCGTAGCCTGAACCCTCGAGCCCAGCCTGCTCGGTTACGTCCGCGAACGTGCCGTCAGGCTTCTGATGGAAAAGTCGATTCCAGTATTGCGGACCGGACTTCTGCGGGTTGCTGCCTTTCGGAGTGGGATCGGTGAGAGGGGCGCCGTTCACCAGGAAAATGTCAAGACGTCCATCATTGTCGTAATCGAACAGTGCCACGCCAGCTCCCATGGTTTCCGGCAAATAGTGCTTGGCAGTGTGCGAGGCGACGTATTGGAAGTGCAGGCCAAGTGCGGCCGTAGCATCGGTGAACTTGCCAGGCAATGGTTGCGGCCGGTCAGGAGCCTTCTGGGCCTGCCGGCCAAGTAGTGCGAGGAGCAGCGCAAGAAAGGGAAGGCTCGAAACGAAACGCATACGATTTCATATTACAGCCTAAAAGCCGAGCAGTCCGGCGAAAACGCGCATCCGGCCCATGGCGGCGGGGAAGAACGGCCTCTATCCGCAAAGACATGAATGACATGCGTAGGAAGGCGTAAATGACACGCGAATGGATTGACAGGACGACTCTCGTTCGGAAAGAGTGGATTTCGCAAACCTGAAAACCTGCGAAATCAAGACAATTCGGGTCCGCTTCGCTGGAGACTAGGTATCGCGCGGGAATTGAGCGCGGCTTATTTCGGCGCGCGCAGCATGGCGTCGAAAAGGTCACCCAATTGCTTGGCGGTGAACTCGTTGCCTTCGAGGTTGGCGGCCACCCTTCCTTGCCGGTCGAGAATAACCGTATGCAGGGCGTGGGTGATGAGGCCTTCGTCTTGCCAGAAATTCATGCCGAACTCATGACACACTTTTTGGACCTCCATCACCGGGCCGGTTAAGAAATACCAGCCTGGAATGCCGGCCGCATTCCAACGGCGCGCATACTGAGCGAGAACATCGGGCTGATCGTGTACGGGGTCAAAACTGATATTTAGGAGGATCAAATCGCGTCCCAATTGATCCGCGAAGCGCTTTCGGACCATCCCGAAATTATTGGACAGCCGAAAGCAGTAATTCGGAAGCGGACAGTGGGTGTACATGAACGTGATGCCGACCACCTTGCCCGTGAATGAAGCGAGGGAAACGGACTGGCTGTTTTGGTCGATAAGGGAGAAATCCGGGACGTGCTCGCCGATATTTACCTTCTTGGCCGCATCGGAGCTTCGACCGACGAGCCCCTCGAGGAGGTTAAGCTGACGATCAGCCATGGGTTCCGGATCCGTGCTCTGGAACTGATGGATACGAATGCCCTCCGCATGAGCGGAGTCTTTTGCCACGACAATCGTGAAATCGATCAGCGTGCCCGGTTCCAGGCCCTCCAGGTCCAGGGCGTTCTCGACTGGAAATTCCATCACCATCGCTTCCATGTAGCCGGGGATCTCGTGGCAGGAAACTCGAATGGAAGGCTGCCTGCGATGGACTTCGAGAACAACTCCGAAGGCGGCGTAGCGCTCTCGAGCGAGCCCCAGCGGCACACAACAGAACAAATAGAGGGCCAGTAGTATTCGCGTCTTGATGTGCGTCCGGCTCATAGATTCCATTGCGGACCGGCTACCTGTTCGCGCCTGGGTTGTGCGAGGATCGACCTGACAACTTTCTAGCATCCGGCTTCGCGCTTCCCAGACGAAATGACACGCGCTTAAGCCTAGTGTAATCCTTGGCGAATTCTTTAATTTCGATAAATTGATTTGTGCCGACATTCAAGAAGTTCTGTCTCGTTCCGCTCGCTGGCCACCAAATCTCGAGACTGGCGATCTTCGCGGACGGGCCCAACCCAATGTGTTGCTCGAGCGGCGAAGCGCCAAACGATCCTCCGTTCCCGACGGTTCGATAAATGGAGCGTTCTGGCTGGCCATCCTGGTCCACAGTCAGATGGATGCGTGCCCCGATCGCCGAGCGGTTCGTTTTTACGCCCACCAGCTTCACGGTGATCCAGTCGTTGTCGTTTCCCGGATTCTCGAAAACGCGAAAGGCGTGGGCGTCACCGGGCGTCGCGCCCCCCACAGAAACCAGGAGGTCTTCCCGTCCGTTGTTGCCGAGGTCCGCGAAGGCCACGCCGTGACCTTTGTGTAGCTCGCCGGTGCCCGAAGAGGCGGTGATATCCACAAAGCTTTTTCCTTCGTTGTTGCGAAGAAGCATCTTGGGAACAAGTGCACCATACTCAGGGCCGCCGGTAGCGAGAAAAATGTCCAGAAAGCCGTCGTTATCGATGTCGCCGAAATTGGCCCCCATGGGCGTATTGATTCTATCGAGGCCAACTTCGGCGGTCACATCTTTGAAAGTTCCGTTCTTCATATTGCGGTAGAGCTTCAATGTCTCGACGTTGTGCGGAAGACCAAGATAGCTGCGCAGAGTTTCGTCGACGGAAAAGAAATACGAAGTGACAAAGAGATCGGGCCAGCCGTCGTTGTCGTAGTCGAAAAACCAAGTGGCAAAGCTTTGCGACTGTGGCTGGTGCACGCCGGCTCTCGCCGAAACCTCGGTGAACGTGCCGTCGCGGTTGTTGTGATAGAGAAAATTGCCGCCATAAAGATTGGAGACGTAAAAGTCCGCGAAGCCATCGTTGTCGTAATCCGCGGCGACCACGCCTTTTGTGAAGGCCATTTTGTCGACGCCGGCGGAGTGTGAGATATCTTCAAACGTTCCGTCGCCCTTGTTATGGAATAGCTGGCTGGAGCCATTTTCATTGCCCACAAATAGGTCGAGCAGGCCATCGTTGTCGATGTCGGCCCACACGGCAGTTTGTGTGCGCGTAGCGGGTTCCGCCAGGCCCGCCTCGCGCGTTACGTCGGTAAATGTGCCATCGCAATTGTTTCGCAACAAAGATTTTCGCATCGGAAATTCCCAAGCCCCGCGCAAAACCAGCAGATCCGTACAGCCGTCGTTGTTGTAGTCGGCTTGAATCATATTAAGCCCGCCCAGTTGAGCGGAAAGCCCGGCCTGCGCGGCTTGGTCAGTAAACGTTCCGTCGGCATTGTTGCGGAAGAAACGCATCGGGGCGCACACGTCGTAACTCGATATCGCCAAGTCCAGCAGCCCGTTGTTTTCAAAATCGTCGGCGATCACGCCATTCGCCATGGAAGCAAAATTCAGGCCGGCCGCGGGAGCCACGTCGACAAATCTGCCGATGTCCTGTTTCGATTCGAACGCCGATGGCGATATGCGGTATTCCTCGGGAACACCCGACGGGTATTTTCCGATCGTCATGTAGGCGAGATTCAGAAGCCACTTCACCTGCAACTGATCAGGCCGTTCCGGTTTTATCGCCAGATACTTCAGAAAATATTGAACGGCCTTCTCGGAATCGTCTGTCACGCGATAAGGCTTGGCAAGCCGCGGTGGAAAGAGGCACCAATCTCCCGGATTGCGATAGATATTGTTCTTCATTTCCGATTTGTGGAGGTAGGCCACGCCGAGCACTTCCGTCAGTTGCGGGATTCCCGCCGGAATTTCAGCAACGGCAATTTTGTAGGCCGCCTCCCAGTGGATGACAGCCTCGTCCATGTTCCCCTGATAGGCCTCGAGTTGCGCCAATGCGTAATGGGACTGGATTACGTCAAATGGCTTCATTGCTGCTAGCGCTTTGTTCGCGGACTCGAACAGCTCTTCGAGTCGCGCGATTCCCGCGGCCAGCGAGCGTTTGCGAATCTCGCAAATTCCCTGCAAATCTTGCTCCCAGTTCGGCGGCTTGGGAAATTTCTGGAACAGTGTGTCGGCAAGAACCTGCCCGGCCACATCGGCGGGATAGCGCACGGCTCCTTGACCCGCGAGAGGGAGATCCCGACCTTGGCCCGGACCCATGCCCTGCGCCACGCCGGGCTGAAACTCCGGCAGAAGTTTGAGAATGACGTATCCGGAAGGCACGGCAATGACTTTGGTGGTCTGCCCCGGACGGAGTCCCTGCAAAGCTTCGCGCAACTCCGGCCGAAGCGTTCGAGGATCAGCAGGTTCGAGATAGCCGCCTTGCGCGGCGCTAGGATCGATCGACTCGGATTTGGCGATTCCGGCAAAATCTTCGCCTCTTTTGAGGCGATCCAAGATCTGCTGCGCCTTGCCAGGCGAATCCACAACGATGACCTGCAGATTGAGCATCCCGGGGGGACTGTCCTGAGAGGGAATCGCAAAACGAACCGGAAAAACAAGACCGGCCAGCAAGCCGGAAAGGCAAAACAAGAGACGTTTAAGATTTAATCCGTCGAAAATCATCAGCAAACCAGAAGGGTGCTCGGAGCGCGCAGCGGGTGGCGCGAGTGGATTCTAGCACGAGGTTCCAAAGGAGAGCGCGTGGCGCTTTCGACCAACAATGTTCGCATGGTTCACCGGAAGGTCTTGGGCTAACTCTAGATCTTCCCCCCGATTCGCTGAACCTGCGGTCTACGGTAGGCCCCCGACCCTGGTCAACCGAATGCCCATTCTGCCTGAATTCTTTTGTACCCGCTTGCACCCCGTTTACATCAAAAGGGGACGCTGACGGCAGATTCGAAACCGTGGCCATCTGTACCCCGCACTGTGTATATTTGACGCGTTCGATGAGGCCTGATGCCAACCATCCCAACGATTTATGGGTGTGCCTTTGCTCGTCGTCCAAGGAGTATTCATGTCGCTCCATTTTACAGGACCCTTTGGTCCACCTTTCCACCACCGGCTGCACCTCCGTAATTCTCGTTCCGCTCACTCCGCAGGCGGCGCATCCACGCCCCTTCTGGTCAGCGTTCTTTCGGTCGTCTCGATCCTTGCTGGCTGCGGCGGGAGAGCTGCGGGGCCCCCCATGGCTCCGCCAGAAGTGAAAGTCATTCCCGTAGCCCAAAGAGACGTCCCCATCGTAAGCGAGTGGGTGGCCACCCTCGACGGCTACGTCAACGCCCAGATCCAGCCTCAAGTCACCGGCTACATCGTCAAACAAACCTACAAAGAGGGTTCGCCCGTTCACAAAGGGGATGTTCTCTTCGAGATTGATCCGCGTCCTTTCCAGGCCCTGCTCGACCAGGCAAAGGCCCTATTGGCGCAAGCTGTGGCGCAG
>Ga0210407_10002327_pt1 | contig 16432 bp, 16 predicted proteins | sample IncBWC27MmetaG_FD_150860 | JGI IMG/M metagenome (GOLD analysis project Ga0210407, IMG submission 150860) | Forest soil microbial communities from Barre Woods Harvard Forest LTER site, Petersham, Massachusetts, United States - Inc-BW-C-27-M | ecosystem: Environmental > Terrestrial > Soil >...
CAGTTCAAAGACATCGAAGCGGACCACGACATCGGCTTGCGCCGGCGCGCCTGTCGGGGGTCTGCGATCGCGGCGCAGGACTGCGTTGATTCTAGCCACCAGTTCCCGCGGGTTGAAGGGCTTCGCCAGGTAATCGTCAGAACCCATTTCCAGTCCGATGATGCGGTCGACGTCGCCACCCTTGGCGGTGAGCATGATGATAGGCAGCTCAACACCCGTGCCACGCAGGCGGCGGCACAGGCTCAATCCGTCCTCTCCGGGAAGCATGAGGTCAAGCACCAGCAGATCGATCATTTGCCTCGCGAGGATTGCCTCCATCTGCTCGCCGTCCGCCGCCGTGGCGACAACAAATCCGACTTCCTGGAGGTAGGACTGCAGCAGTGAGCGCGTGCGGCGATCATCGTCCACGACGAGAATCTTGACGGGCGCGCGTTTCATGGCGGCATCCAGTTTAGCGCCTGCCTTCACGGCGAGGTCGGGCGGAAACAATTATTTACAAAATTCCAAGCCGTGGAAACAGCCTGTTTACAACCAGCCCTTACGCTGCAGCAAAATCCAAGGAGCCGCGCGCCATGAAATTGGGAAAACTGCTTGCCCTCGGACTCGCGTTCTCCGGGACCTGGAGTTGCGATGCATCAGCCGTCGACTACTCGAAGCGCATTCAACCTCTGGACGCGGCTGTCATCAACAGGATCATCGGAAAATGGACCAATCCGGTGGACAAGGTCGTCATAGAAATAACCTGCGTCGATCTCTCATCCGGTCGATTGACCGGCAAGGAATGGCCTACCACGGGGCAGGCAGCCGGGAGTGAGCACGAACTGGTGGGATGGGTGAGCGCGGCGCCGATGCGGGAGACGTCCGACAACGTAATTCCGATTTCATTCAGCACCAGCCTCCACGAATACGGGACCCTTCCGGTATGGGCTGGCTTCCTGCGAGACGACAGCATCATCACCATGCACTATCTGGTTTGGCCGGCCACGGGGTACCCGTGGAATCACATTTCCACGTTTCAGGAAACCTGGACACGGCTGCGGTAGGCCGGGAATCGCATGAGCGAGGACGCCACAGCAACTCAGGAGGCGCAGCGCCCAGAAAGGCCGCCGCTGCATTACAGCCGCGCCGCGATGCTGTTTCATTGGTCGATCGCGGCGCTCATCTTGGTTGAATTTGCCTTCGCCCTGTCGTTCACGCGGTTCAATCCCGGCGAAACCTGGTATTTTCGCGCTGCCTATCGCATGCACATGTCGGCAGGAATGCCCTTGCTCGCACTGAGTGTGTCGTGCGTGGCATGGCGGCTGCTGCACACCTACCCCCCTCTACCGCGCGACATGCTCGCAGTGACGCGCGCGCTGGCCAAAATTGCCCACACCCTGCTCTACGTCTTCATCGTCGCGGTTCCCGCAACCGGCTGGACAATCCTCTCCGTGCGAAACTCGCCCGTGCGTATTTTTGGCAGGCTCAACTGGCCCAACATCGCCTTCCTCACCCATATGACGTATGACGAGCGCGTCCGCTTCAATGATCTCCTACTGCCCATACACGCAAAGCTGTCGTACATCGAAATAGGCCTCGTCGCCCTGCACCTTGCGGCTGCTCTGTACCACCATTTTTGGCGGGGTGATGACGTGCTGGTGCGCATGCTGCCGGGAACGGGGAGCCGAATCACTCTCCGCCAGGATTAATATGAACTACGCCACCCTTTGCATTTTCCTGGCTTCATCCGGCCTGGTTTCGGCTGCACCGATCACGTACACCATAGATCCGAGACACACTCATCCGACGTTCGAGGCCGATCACCTGGGAGGTGTTTCCCTTTGGCGCGGTCTTTTCAAAAAGACCAGCGGCACCATCATCCTGGATGCGGCCGCAAGCACCGGCATTCTGGACGTCGCCGTTGACATGGCCAGCGTCGACTTCGGCAACGACGATCTCAATGAGGTTGCGGTCAACTCATCGGCTCCGCCGATCTTCGAGGCGCGGAAGTATCCGGCGGCATATTACAAGGGCACGCTTCGTGACTTCGTGAACGGAGCGCCGACGACCGTCGCCGGATTCCTAACGCTCCACGGGGTCACGAAACCTCTGACGATGGCAATCGACTCTTTCAAATGCATCGCCGATCAACCATCGCCAAAGCAGCAAACGTGCGGCGCGGACGTATTTTGTGTCTTGAATCGCGCAGACTTCGGCATCACCGTCGGCCAAAGGTATGGATTCAAAATGGAAGTGACATTGCGCATCCAGGTGGAAGCCATCGGAGCAGAGTGACCCGGTGTCGAGGCGGACGCGAATTTTCCTCGGCGGGCTCGTATTGCTGCTCGGACCGGCCCTATTCTTCCGATTCGCCTCGATCTCGCGCCCGGAACGCATCGATCACAAGGATGAGGCACTGGCAGTCGAGGTGATTGCGGCGCGTGTTCAGCCAATGCCGGTGTTGTTGCAGTCGGTAGGACAGGTCGTGTCGCAGCACACCGTGCAGATCCGTCCGCAGATTTCCGGGATGCTGAAACAGGTTTTCTTCAAGGAGGGCCAGTCTGTCTCCAAGGGCCAGCGCCTATTCCAGATCGAGCCTGCACCCTTCGAAGCCGCGTTGGCGTCTGCCAAGGCAGCCTCGGAAAACACCAAGGGCAACGCTGATCGCCTCGAAGCCATCGCAAAGAAGGGTTACGTCACGCAGCAGGACTATCTCAATGCGCGTGCACTTGCGGATCAGGCTGAGAGTGCGTATCTGCAGGCGCAGATCAATCTCTCATACGCAGACATCCGCGCGCCCATCGGCGGGCGAACCGGCAGCGTGACGATCAAATCGGGAAACATCGTCTCGCCGGCCGACGCGGCGCAACTGGTCACCATCAATGAGATGCAGCCCATATTGGTCCAATTCAGCGTTCCGCAGCAATTTCTTGGCCGCGTGCGCCAATACCAGGTTCGACCCGGGATCAGCGTGAGCATCGCAGACGACAAGGGCGTCGGTAAACTCGACGAGGGCGCCCTGGTATTCATCGATAACGCCGTAAACACCAGTACCGGCACCGTTACGCTCAAAGCGCAAATGCCGAATGACCACGAGCAATTGTGGCCCGGCCAATATGTGGATGTGAGCATGCAACTCACGGTGGAGCCCAAAGCGGTGGTCGTACCGCAAGCAGCAATCCAAGCCGGTCAGAACGGCAACTACGTCTACGTCATGGCACAGGGAAAGGCAGAATCGAGAGACGTCACGGTTGACCGCCAGGTGGGCGATCTCGCGGTGCTCGCGGCGGGACTTGCGGGCAACGAGCAGGTGATCGTGAAAGTGCCGCGTAACCTGCGCTCCGGGATGAAGATCGCGCCGGCTGCCGCTGTCACCTCGCTGCCGGCCGAAGTCACGCTGCCGGCGTCTCGATGAACGTATCGGAGCCGTGCATACATCGTCCGGTCATGACCACTGTATTGGTGGCAGCACTCGTTGTTGTTGGCCTGTTCTCCTACAGTCGTCTACCCGTCAGCGAACTGCCGAACGTTGACTATCCCACGATTGACGTCACCGCCACTCTGCCGGGGGCCAATCCAAAAAATATCGCCTCATCAATCGCGACGCCGCTGGAACGCCGATTCGGCGGCATCGCGGGGCTCACGTCGATGAGCTCAACGAGTTCGACCGGCAGCGTCAGTGTCACATTGCAATTTGATCTGACCCGCAATATCGATGCCGCCGCTGCGGATGTGCAGATGGCGATATCGCAGAGTCTGCGACAACTGCCGCCGACGATGCCCTCACCGCCCATTCTGAGCAAGGTGAATCCGACGGACTACGGGATCATGTACATCGCGCTGACCGCAAATAGCCTGCCGCTCACCCAATTGGATGAGTACGCCGAGACGCGCGTTGCCACGCGGATCGCGCAGGTTCCCGGAGTGGCCCGGGTGCAGGTCTTTGGCTCCTACAAATACGCGGCCCGCATCTACTTGAATCCGTATGCCCTCGCGGCGCGCGGGCTGACGCTCGACATGGTGAGCAGCGCCATTCAGGGCAACAACACCAACCTTCCCACCGGAACCCTGTACGGCAATTCACGCACCTATACGGTGGAGAGCAACGGTCAACTCGCCGACGCTCGAGCCTACAACCAGATGATCGTTGCCTATCAAGGCGGGGCAGCGGTCCATTTGAGCGATATCGGTTATGCGGTCGACGGGATTCAGCAGGATCGCCAGCTCACCACATTTACCGACGTCGCCCACGGAAATGGGAAAATGCTCCCTGCCGTGATGCTCTCCGTCAAACGTCAGGCCGGCGCCAATACTGTCGCGGTGTCCGAGGCGATAAACGCCCTCATGCCTGAGCTCACCCGCCAAGCTCCGGGAGATGCGGTCGTTCATCTTCTCTACAGCCGAGCCGACTTCATCAGGGGCTCGATTCGCGAGGTGCGCACCAGCCTGCTATTGGCAATCGGCCTGGTGGCGGCAGTGATCTTCGCGTTTCTTCGCAATTGGCGCGCGACTCTCATCAGCGCATTGGCCCTGCCAATTTCGATCATCGGCACTTTTGCGATGATGCGAGCTGCCGGCTTCAACGTGGACAGCCTCTCGCTCATGGCGCTGACCCTGGCGGTCGGTTTTGTAATCGACGACGCCATCGTGGTGCTCGAAAACATTGTGCGCCATCGCGAACGGGGTGAATCCGGCGTGCATGCGGCGCTCAAGGGCAGCAAAGAAATCACGTTTACCGTGTTATCGATGACGCTGTCGCTGGTCGCGGTATTCATTCCAATATTGTTCATGGGCGGCATCGTCGGCCGCCTGTTCAGTGAGTTTGCCGTCACGGTGAGCATCGCCATCCTGCTCTCGGGTTTGTTATCACTCACCTTGACGCCCATGTTATGCAGTCGTTACTTGGGGAGTGGTCCACAGCACGGCGCGCTTTACACGGCGTTGGACCGCGGATTCGGCCGCGTGCGGGAGGGCTATGGGGCATCGCTGACTTGGGCGGTGGATCACTGGGGCGCCATGTTGGGACTGGGCGGGCTGATCCTCGCGCTGACCTTCGTATTGTTTGCGCAAGTTCGCCGCGGCTTCATACCAAGCCAGGACACGGGCCAGATCATTGGCACCACTCAGGCGCCGGAGGGCACCACCTTTGATCAGCTGAACGGCATGCAGCAGCAAGTGGCGAAGATTGTGCAGGCGAATCCGGCCATTGCAACGGTCATGTCAAACGCCGGCCAAGGGTGGGGCAGCACCGGTGGCAACAATGTCGGGCTCCTGTACATGGGCCTCAAGCCAATGAGCGAGCGTCGCAGCGCCGATGAGGTCAGGCAGCAATTGCGCCAGGCGATAGCGCCATTGGGCGGCCTGCAGACCTATATCGAGAATCCATCGGCGGTCAATGTCGGTTCTGTCAGCAGCAACGCTGAATATCAGTATGAGCTGCAAAGTTCCGACATCGAATCCCTTTATAAGGCAGCGCCGCAATTCGAGCGGTTGCTCAATCAGATCCCGGGCATTCAGGATGTCAACAGCGATTTGATCCTCAATAACCCTCAGATCAGCGTCAATGTCCGACGTGAGATTGCATCCACGCTCGGTGTATCGACCCAGCAAGTGCAGTCCGTGTTGTCGGCGGCGTATGGAGGCCAACAGGTGAGCACCATCTTCGGCCCGGCCAACGAGTATTGGGTGATGATGCAACTGGCGCCACAATATCAGACCGATATCGGCGCGCTGGACGCTCTCTATGTACAGGGCAACAATAAGAATCTCGTGCCGCTACGCGCAGTTGCCGGGATTACGCCGAGTATCGGGCCCTTGAGCGTGAACCACTACTCGCAACTGCCGTCGGTGACCATGTCGTTTAATCTGGCGCCGGGCACCGCCCTGGGGGACGTCACTGATCGCATCGAGGCATTGGCGCAAAGAACCCTGGGCAGCGAGGTCACGGGAAGCTTCGTCGGCAACGCTCAGACATTCAAGGAATCGCTGGTGGACATGCCGCTGCTTCTCCTGGCCACCGTCTTGGTGATCTACATGGTGCTCGCGGTTCTGTATGAAAGCTTCATCCATCCTCTGACGATTCTGACGGCACTCCCCTTGGCGATGCTGGGGGGCCTGCTGTCGCTGCTGTTGTTCGGTCAGGAACTCAATATTTTCAGCTTCGTAGGTCTCGTATTGCTGGTCGGACTCGTGAAGAAGAACGGCATCATCATGGTGGATTTTGCATTGCAATTGCGGCGTGAGAAAAACCTTGCGCCGCGCGCCGCCATTGTCGAGGCCTGCCTCGTGCGGTTCCGGCCCATCATGATGACGACCATGGCAGCCATTCTCGGCACGCTCCCCATCGCGCTCGGCGTCGGCATGGGCGCCGAGGCGCGCCGTCCACTGGGAATCACCATCGTCGGCGGTCTGGTGCTTTCGCAGCTGCTGACGCTGTACATTACACCTGCGTTTTACGTGGCTGTTGAGCACTTGCTTGCTAACGTGCGGCATGGACAAAATCAGATCGCGGACGTATAAATGTCACGAGCAACCCACTTACCTTAAAACTAGGAGCCCTCAACCACTCTATGCATCAATCGAATCCTTCTAATCCCTCATCATCCCGTCCCATACTCAGACTTAAACTCGGCGCGCGAAAATCTCCGCGCGAAGCCAAGACCCCGGCTCCCCGGCCGCAAAGCAAATTGAGCCAAAAACCAGGCGCCGCATGGTCAGACGACCTTAAGCAGTATTCTTAAAGTCTGACCCCGGCAAATCCGGACGCGTCTCCCGGTTGTTTAGGCGGCCGGGCGCAGGTTACGCTTATGCCCCTTTTTTGATTCCGACCAACCCAAGAGGATTTGGCCATGGGAACGACAATCTCTTTCAATCGCCCTGACGGGAAAAAAGTAAACGGTTATCTTGCGGAAGGTACAAATGCCGGCAGCGCCCCGGCGATTGTGGTCATCCAGGAATGGTGGGGCGTCAACGACCAGATTCGTGGTGTCGCTGACCGTTTGGCGACTGCCGGCTACCGTGCCCTCGTGCCCGACCTGTATCGCGGCAAATCCACCGTTGAGGCCGAAGAGGCGCACCACCTGATGACCGGTCTCAATTTTGCCGATGCCGCCTCCCAAGATATCCGCGGCGCCGTGCAATTCCTGAAAACGCGCAGCAACAAGGTCGGCGTGACCGGCTTTTGCATGGGTGGCGCGCTAACGCTGCTGGCGGCGTGCATGGCGCCGGAGGTCGACGCCAGCGTGGTATGGTACGGCTGTCCGCCACTCGAGTACGTCGACGCGACCAAAATCAAGGCGCCTCTTCAGGGTCATTGGGCCACGCAAGATGAGTTTTTCAAGATTGCCACCGTTGATCAGCTGGCGGAAAAGCTAAGCGCTGCGAAAGTGACGTATGACTTCCATCGCTATCTTGCGCACCACGCGTTTGCCAATGAGACTGCCGTTGGGCCGCACCGTATCCCCCAGACGCAGTACGACGCCGCCTGGTCACAACAGGCGTGGGATCGCACCTTCCGATTCTTCGGCCGTTTGCTCGGTTGACGCCACCGCTTCAAGCAAGTGAGTTATTTCCTACGTCAGTCTCGGAAACTAGCTGGCTGCGTCTTGGCTGATTTTGGACAAAACTTCGCCCGAAGCCCCGGTATCCGCAATTGGAAGTAATTCATGACTCCGATCCCCAACACCGTCATTGTTGCCGTTCTCTTGATTGCTCTTGTGATCGGCGCCGCCGCATGGTTTGTCATGCAAAAGCAACGATCTCTGAAGCAGAAACAGCGTTTCGGCCCGGAATACGACCTGACGGTTTCCGAGTTTCGGCCCAGAATACGACCTGATGGTTTCTGAATTCGGCTCGCCCTACTCGCCGCCCAATTTGATCTCCAAATCGTTGACCACGCGCCTCACTCCAGGAATCCGCCTGCTGATGCGAATTGCATTTCGCAAATCCCAATCATCGAATACGATTCCGTGCAAAGTCGCAATCCCGTTTCGGATGGTGACTGACACGTGTTCGCTTAAAAAATAGGAGTCCGCGGCAAGGGCTGCCTCCACCTGGCGTTGTAACCTCGCGTCAGCCGCGGGATCGATCTGCCTCTTCCCCCTGACGACAATTTCATCCAGCCGACTGTTCGCCGAGGCCGATACCCTTTGCGCATGGGCGGATGTCCAACCGACGGAAGCTGCGAGCACAGCGGCGACCAAACTCACCAAGTAATTCCTCATCGACTCTTTGCACCTCGAGCGTCAATACAAAGTCCACCGGCGGCATCGAGCGGCCCGGCGCCCCGTCCTTTGGCTAGTCTACCGGCGCCACCCTGTGCCGTCATTCGGTTGGTTCAAGCATCGATCGGGTTATCATCGTTCGTATGATGTCGGCGAATAAGCAGCGGCGTTCCATGCGCGCGCGACGCAGGTTCATACCCGCCGGCCTTTGGTCGCGCGGAATGTTCGCGACGCTCGGAGCCCAGTTTCTGTCTGCTTTCGGGGACAACGCGCTTCTCTTTGCAGCGCTCGCGCTCGTCCGAAAGCAGGGCTATCCCGCCTGGAGCGGACCGCTGCTCCAAGCGTTTTTCGTGGGCGCATACATACTGCTCGCGCCTTTTGTCGGCGTGTTCGCCGATGCGCGTCCCAAAGGGCGCGTCATGCTCTATGCCAATACGGTTAAGTTTCTCGGTGCGTTAGGCATGTGCCTGCATGTCAATCCGTTTCTAAGCTACGCGCTGGTGGGCACCGGCGCTGCGGCCAATTCGCCCGCCAAGTACGGAATCCTGGGCGAACTGGTGACGCCGGCGCAGTTGGTCAAAGCCAACAGCCTCCTGGAGGCCTCCACGATTGCGGCAATATTACTCGGCGCAATTGCGGGTGGGACGCTGACGGATTGGAGCATTGAAGGCGCGCTGATGGCGATCACCGGCTGCTACGCTGCCTCGGCGTTTAGCGCGATTCTCGTTCCACGCATCAAGAAGCGTGCTCTCAAGACTCCCAACTATTCCGTAGTCCCAATCGTCAAATCTTTTGCCTTGCAGACCCACTCACTGTTGAAGAGTGCAAACGCGCGGCTGGCCGTGATCGGAACGTCCCTGTTCTGGGGCGCCGGGGCGGCCCTTCGCTTCCTCATCATCGCCTGGGTGCCCGTAGCGCTCAAGGTGACCAATAATCGCTTGCCGGGGTTTCTCACGGGCATGGTGGCCGCCGGTATTGTGGTGGGTGCTGCGCTCGCAGCTCGTTTCGTGCGACTCCAACACGTTCGTCGCGCGCTTCCGGCCGGCATCTTGATCGGCTTGGGTGTGTGTCTATTGCCTCTTGTTACAACCCGGCCTCTCGCATTTTGCGTGATGGCTTTCGTAGGCATATGCAGCGGGTTTTTCGTCGTTCCTCTCGACGCTCTCTTGCAAAGGGAAGGTGAAGGCGGTGTCGGAGCGGGGTCGGCGATTGCGATTCAAAATATGTTCGAGAACGCAAGCATGCTTGCACTGGTGAGCGGCTACACGGCAGCCGTGTTCCTCAGAGTACCCGTGAACGGCATCGCAGTCGGCGTTGGCGCCTTCATCGCGCTGTCGATGGCAACCTTGACCCTGGCGCGCCGCAAATCCGGGAAGGCTGCGTGATGGCCTTTAGAGCTCCCGCTCCAGCGGAAGCGCAGACAACATCCTGACCTTCATTCTCTGCCATGCATTTCGTGCGGGTTCGGTGTCACGATGGACCACCGTACCCGCTTCCTCGGTCGTCCAGACGAGATGCTGCTTGCCTGTCGCGCCGTCGCTCAATGTAACGGCATATGAGTTGTCGAGCCGCGTCAGGGCATCGAAGCGAGTCGCTATCTCCGAGGACAATTCCGGACTCGCAATCAACAAACCGATTTCGGTGTTCAAGCGTTTGGACCGCTGATCGAGATTCATCGAACCGACGAATGCGGTTTTCCGATCGAAGACGAACAACTTGGCGTGTAAAGCATAATTGCCACGCCGCGAAATGGCCTTTCCCTGTCCGCTACCGCGCGTGCTTCCCAGCATGGCGCGCACCTCGTGCAACTCCATGCCCTCTTGCAGAAACTGCACCCGGTAATGCATGTAGCCGGACTGCGCCTCCGCGCTGGGAGCCGCCTGCAAGGAGTTGGTCAAAATTCGCACGCGAGCATGGCGCTCGCGCGCACCCGCCAGCCACGCTAATTCATCAGGGGACGGAACGAAGAATGGCGTGACGATCAGCAGCTCGGTGGAGACCTGGTTTGCCTGTTCCGCTATGGCCTTGTAGATCAACCTTCCCGGCGCCTCGCCCTTGCCGACGTCTTTCTTATTGGGGCTGTCGTACACCAATTTCACCGGCGCCCAATGCAAGGGCGCGCGACCCGACATGATGTCCGCAAATGTTTGCTTGGGCGCAACTTGCACGTTGGCCGGCGGCATGCGATCGAGTCGTTCCCGGTATTCAGCGAGTGCCGCCAGATAACGCGATAACGCCGGTTCAGAGGTATCGGGCTTGTCGACGGTTTGGGCCGGAATGGCCATGGGACTGTTCCAAAACTCATCGAACACGGCCGATAGCCGCGGGACGACAGGACCTGCGACCACGACGTCATTATCGCCGAACTGTGAATCTGGATCGATCTGGAAATACTGATTGCCAATATTACGACCACCGACGATCGCCGCCTCATTGTCGGCGACCAGGAGTTTATTGTGCATTCGATAATCGACCCGCGCCTTGTTGAACACGAACTCGGCGCCGCGACGGATCTTGTTATGACCACGGTATCTGAGCGGATTGTAGATTCGCACCTCGAAGCCGGCATGCGCGGACAACGAGAGGATCTTCTCATCGCCCGCCACGGTCTCACCATCATCGACGAGCAGGCGTATGCGCACGCCGCGATCCGCGGCCCGCAACAAGGCTTCGGCGACCAGGTTTCCCGACTCGTCGGCGCGGAATATGTAGTATTGAAGGTCGAGCGAGCGTTGCGCGGCATCGATCATTTCGATGCGCTCCGTCAGCCCTTCGATGCCCGCCGACACCATTCGAAAACCGGAATCGTTGCCGTGACTCTTTGCCATCGGCCGAAATGCGTCACCCAGCCGGCTCTCGAGTGACGGATCGAACGCTGTTGTAACGGGTTTGGGTTGATTGGCTGCGGGAGGCAAAGACGCACATCCGGCCACGCCCTGCAGTACCAGCAAAGCGACCGAGAGAAGAAGTGGACGGTGTTTCGGACAACAATTCAGCATGAACTTACTTTGGGTGCGGACGAGACGGCACGTGGTCCTCCCACATGAGGCGCTGCCTTGACGGTCGCTCAGACTCATTCTCTATGTGTAATGGCGACATTAGCGCACATTGTGCTGACAGACGGACTATCCGATTGCCCGCCACGTCGTAAGCATTCGCCTACGACAATGTGACTATTTGAACACCAGGTGGGCCACGCTCGATTCCAGACCCCAATAGATCATCGCCACCGCAGTCAGATCAAATGCGGCGTGCGCACACATCAAGGTCCAAATTCTGCCCGTGAGCGCGAAGATCGTTCCGAACGCCAGTCCGGTAATCGTCGCCTGCTGGGCACCTGCCAAACCTTGGTCAAAATAGTGAAGCGACGCAAAAGCCACGGAGGTCAACAGCACCGTCAGCGCCTTTGCGCCCGGACTGCGTCCAATCAACTTGCCGATTCGCTCGAACAAGTAGCCGCGAAAGAAGGTCTCTTCCCCAAAGCCGGCTGTGACGATCATCACCGGAATGACAGCCATGAGCGCAGCTTCGTTTCCTACCAGGTAGTGATAGGTCTGGTTGACCGGTTCGGCGCCGAGAAGCGGCATCACGACGGCCTTCATGAGGAATTTGAACGCGATGCCGAAGGTAACGCCGATAGCCAATCCGCCGACCCAGCTGCGCGGGCGCACATAACCAATCTCATGCCAGGGCGTTCGTGACCGCTTTGCCCAGATCAAGACCAAGACCGCTTCAAGCGGGGCTAGAAGCTGACTGGCGACGATGATCACAATGGCAATACTTCCGAGCGGCCCGAATCCACGCAGAGCCACCGCGATGGGATCGTCTTGCGTAACCGACTTATTCTCGGCCGAAGTCATACTCTTTTTTGTAAAAGCGATACCACTCTTGCGCTTGCCGATCCCCCGGCAAGTGCTCCGACAGAAATTTCAGCTCTGCCAGCATTTTGTCGACCTGCGACGCGTTCAAGTAAAGATCCATGAGGCGCCACCGATACGACAATTCGGCCGGATTCAGGGCTGACGCCGTCTCATAGGACGCAATCGCTCTTGAAATCCAGTTCGCCTCGAACAGGTAGAGGTCGCCAAGCGCGGCATGATTCGCGGCTTCCTTCGGGGCTTCCCGAATCTTGTCTTCCTGCATTTTGATCGTTGCGGAAAATGAATAGGGGTATGCGCGCAAAGCAGGCGTGCCAACGTATTCGAGGTAGATTGCGTGGTCCATATTGGGCATCTTCAATTCGCGCAACGCACCAAGGAAAGGATTGTCGTGGTACTTCACGAAAAAATTGACGTTGTCCTCGAAGCGGTGAAAGTACGTCCAAGCCTTCGCTTCGTCCACGTACCACAGATTGTCGGTTCCACGGCGAAGCACCAGAGGCAAATTCGAATGATTGGGCTGCGGAACCGCGAGCGCGAGATCGCCCGCGAAAATCAATCGATAGGGTGCGGCTGTCCGGAAGAACTCGCTGATCCTTTCTTGCTGAGCCCCGTCTCGTGGAACGACGGCCCGAAAGAGTCGGCTCCCCTCCGTGAGGAGTGGGAGTCGCGGATCGCCGATGCCCGCCGCGAGTGACGCAAGATAGCGTTCCACCGACACGTTGGCATCCGCAGCCGGCAGGAACTGCGTCAGTTCCGCCGCCGGTAGACGACGGATGGCGCCCTCATAGTCGTTCAGCGTCTTGCCGTAGCCGCGCACCAGCGCCCCGCCACCGCCCGAAAGAAAGTCGCCGCTGATCCACCTGGGGCGCGACGGCCCGCCCGCAGCGCTGGTCGTCCCCGCACCGCGAAGATTGGTGGTAATTATGAGCTCCGAAATGAAATCCTGAGGTACTTCGGAGAGCATGTACGTCTTTGCCGCTTCCTCGAGCCGGCGGCAGTAAATGTCCGGAATATCCCCTTCGAGCGCGTACGACACCTCGATCTTCATTAGATTTTCTTTGGCGCTGTACAGATAGAGGATGCCCCGGCCGCTGCGTCGCGCCCCGATCTGCAGTTCTGTAAAGAGTTCGGCGGCTGTTTGCTCTATCGTCTTTGACGGCGGCAGCGACGCCAGCAAAACGAGCGCATTTTCTATGCCGGACTTCTTCTCGGCGAGTTTGAGGCTCATCTTGAACGCCAGATCGTACTCATGCTGTCCGGTGTCGTTGATGAGCACGTACTGGGCACGATGCGGTTTTGCGTAGTGCTGCCAGCCGGCGGCGGCAACAACCAACGCAATGCAGGTCAAAATCAGCCCGCGCTTCATCTAATAGTTGCCGAACAGATCGGTCTTCTTTCCGTCGTCGGCGTAATTGGCGAGAAATGGATCCATTGAGTTCGGATTGAGGCCGTAAACCGAGCGGTCCCGACCCTGGCTCTTCAGCACGACCACCGGAGTGTCGTGCGCGCCAAACAGGCGAAATATGCCGGCCGCGTGCTGTTGAGCATCGTTCAGGACGACGGTCGGAGCTTCGCCTTCGGCGCGCGAATATAGCCCCAGCGCCAGACGATTCCTTCCGGCAGTATCGAAGAAAAACAGCGAAGGTCCACCGTCCGTGGAGATCGCGAGTTCGGCGCGCACCTTGCCGCCAACATCTACTAGCTGGATCCTATTCGCGGAGATCACATTCTGTGGACGCGTCGTGCCGGCGAATGCCGGCAACGGCGCCGCGCGGCTGTCGAGATGGATGAGAACATACGCCCCGACAATGCCGCCGATCAAACCGGCAACGACGCCCGCGAAAAATATCTTGGTCATTATCCGTATCCCTTCCCAGCCTTGGAGTCGACGTTCTATGGTTGACCGCCGATGCTCTTCAGATATTCCGATAATCCATCTACTTGATCTTCAGGCAACGGCGCTCCGTACGAGGTACGCATTTTCATGATCTCAGCGCGCCATTCGTCTTTCGTGAGAGGCGGCTGTCGCATCACCATTCCTGCCGAGTGACAGATCAAGCATTGGCTGGAGGCAATATCCGCGCCGACCCCGGGCGGGAAAGTCTCATCGCTCGCCGGCAATTCAACCCTGACGATCGCCCACTGCCGCGAGGCCGTGTCCTTCTTGCCCGACGGAGCGCCGGCTTGCGCAGAACTCCACCACGCAACCCCGCTTGCCACGACAAATATCGCGGCTGATGCGACGCATACCGAACTCTGGAATCGCGATTTTTTGCGCATTTTCTTCGGGTCCGCTAAACCGATTGTACTGAAATTGATTCAATGACATTGCGCATGAAGCCCGAGCCATTCCAGTTGGCGCGATCGGGCTGCGATGCGCCGGCGGTATTGAACGCCTTCACCATGAGTTTTTGCGGATCGGGCGACGCGAGCCGGAAATCCACGCTCCATTGCCGAAAGCTGTATTTGCCGTGATCCGGCCCTAGTCGCGTCTCCTGCCAATGGCTTCCGGCATCGGCCGAAAACAGTACCTTGGCGAGTCCCGTATCCCCGCCGAACGCGATGCCCCGCACAGTCCTTGTCTCGCCAACCTTGAATCTCGCTCCGTCCTTGACGTTGGTGAAGAATGAACGCGGCGGCATGCGATTTATCGGAATCATTTTTACGCCCTGCTGGCCCGGCGCGATGTCTGCCAGAGGTGTGTCCGGAATCAGATAGGCTCGCGACGTCCAAAAGTTATCATCGGGTTTGTCCAGCACTTCAATGTCATCGAGCATCTTGACCCAATAGGTCGCAAACCAGCCGGGAACCACCAACCGCAGCGGATAGCCATTTAAGAGCGGCAGCGGCTTCCCATTCATCGCATACGCGACCATCACTTCCCCATCAAGTGCATGATCGACGTCGAGCGATTTCATGAAGTCGGGTGTCTGCGGAAGAATACCGGTATCGAGCCCGTTGAATCGGACTTGAAGCGCCCCTGCCTTGACCCCCGCGCGATCCAACAATGCCTTCAGGCTCACGCCCCTCCACAGGGCATTACCCATCGCACCGTTCGCCCATTGCCCGCCCGCCACGCGGGGAGCGAAAAATCCACGTGAATTACCTGAACATTGGTTAACCGCAGCGATCTCGATCGGTTTGAATTTCCGAACCAGCTCATCGAGCGTGAGGCTTATGGCCTGCGTTACCTGACCGCGAATCTTGAGCCGAAAGGTGGCGGGATCAACGACCGTAGGAATATTGGCAAGGTGCCAGCGCACGTAGAAGCGATCGTTGGGCGTGAAGATACCTTGATCAAACACCTCAAAGGGAGTCTCCAGCAACGGTGGCCGTGTCCGCTGCAGAACCATCGCACCCTTCTGCGGAAATGTCCTGACGAGATTGCGTCCTCCGTTGACGAAGGGAAAGTCGATGGAGGAATCTTCAGTACCGCTCCACGCCGACGCACCAAGCCATCCGGTTAAACCAATGCCGCCGACGCCGGCGAGAAAGTGCCGCCGTGATGGCGACAGGGGAACAAGAAGGGATCGCTGCATAGCTCGACTCCACTTGCGCGGCGACGCTCGCCGCGGCAATTATACTCGCGTCCATGGCCGAGGGCCTCATCGGCTTATTTCAGCCGTAACTTGCGCCGCGCCTGCAGAAATAGAACCACAACCGGCAGCCCGCAGGATGCACCTACATCGACCGGTAATCGTGCTTTGGCCGGCGGTGCACTGAATCACAGCACGTAACGGATTTGTCCAGAAACTATTAGAGGCGAGCGAAATGAACATACCCAAACCACTTTACGCATTGGCAGCCATTTTTACTCTTGCCGGCGCTCTCGCAGGCTGCGCAACATTCGGAAAATGCGACGCCGCCAGCTGTCGCGACGACGCAGCGATCACGTCAAATGTCCGGACGCAACTGAATCAATATGCGGACCTGGGCGCTCCCAATTCGATCGGGGTCCAGACTATCGACCATGTTGTGTATCTGAACGGTCAGGTCGACACGGGCCTTGAAATGAGAGCGGTCACCTCGGAGGTCGAGGATGTGCCCGGCGTGACGCAAGTCGTCAACGACATCGCCGTTGTGAACAAGTAATCGCGGCGTCAGCCCGTGCCTCGGGGGCAGAGTCGGCGGCTTGGCAACCGCCGACCTACCCCGTGATCTGGCAGTCGAACCACTCGCCCGCGGCGTTACGGGCCTACGAAAGCAGATACCCCGAGTGATTTCAATGACTTGACGCGTGGCCGCAACAGTTACACGCCCACCTTGGACCTGCCTGGCGCGTAAGCGGCGCCGGAGGCCGGTTCCAGACTAAATCGCCCGTTTTAACTACACTAACTACCGGGCAACGTT